>Ga0182743_1000024_pt1 | contig 346047 bp, 339 predicted proteins | sample eDN3rd30CKraftOP_FD_128522 | JGI IMG/M metagenome (GOLD analysis project Ga0182743, IMG submission 128522) | Enriched Organic Plus compost microbial communities from Emeryville, California, USA - eDNA 3rd pass 30_C Kraft OP (version 2) (version 2) ... | reverse complement strand
GCGAAGCTCGCCGCCTATCAGTCCGCGCTGGACGATGCGACGAAGTTCATCCCGACCTGGGTGAAGGTGTCGGTCGCGCTCGCCCTCGGCCTTGGCACCATGGTGGGCTGGAAGCGCATCGTGGTGACGGTGGGCGAGAAGATCGGCAAGACGCACATGACCTACGCGCAGGGCGCGTCCGCCGAACTGGTCGCGGCGGCGACCATCGCGGCGGCCGACATGTACCATCTGCCGGTCTCCACCACGCACGTGCTGTCCTCGGGCGTGGCGGGCACGATGGCGGCGAGCGGATCGGGCCTGCAATGGTCCACGGTGCGCAGCCTCGCATTGGCCTGGGTGCTGACCCTGCCGGCCGCCATCCTCCTGTCCGGCAGCCTCTACTTCCTGCTGCGGCAGGTGTTCTGAAGACCTGGTTCCGACGGCCCGCGGGGCGTTATCCCCCGCGGGCCGGCCGGGCGCATCAGTCGTAGTCGATATCCAGGATGCGGCCGGTGCTGGCGGAGACATCGACCTCCATCTCGCGCCCGTCGGTGTGGCGGCCTTCGACTTCCCATTTGCCGTCGTCGCAATCCACTTCCTCGATGCGTCCCATGCCCGCCTCGCGGGCGATCTGTATCGCGCGCTCGCGGTCGATCGGGCCGCGGCAACGATCGTCATCGGCTGCGGCCGGCGCCGCCGAGAGCAGCGGGACAAGCAGGGCGAGGGGAAGCAGGCGTATCATGGCCAGAAGCTCCATGTTGGGCGTCGCGGCCCTGGTTGCCCGTGGCCCGCGACGGCATGATGTCGGAGTTGTGGCCGGAATCAGCGCCGGAACCGCAGATCCGATCCCGCCGCCGCCCAGGCCGCCTCGATCGCGTCGAGGTCGGTGAAGCCGGACGGATTGCGTTTGCTCGGCGCGTTGGCCAGACGCGGCTCGGCGATGGTCCGCCACAGTCCCAGAAGGCGGCGCAGTTCCACCAGCGGGTCCGTGTGGTCGTCCACGCGCAGGTTGATGTCGGGGAAATCCTCGGTGCTGATGAGCACGAGCGCGGCCGATTGCCGCCCGCGCCGGTCTCCGCCCGCCGCCTGCCCGGCATCCAGCGCGGCCAGCATCCGTTCCGGCAGCCTCATCTCCGGATTCGCGCGCCACGCGGCGGAGGTTTCCGGCACCACGCGTTCGTTCGCCAGCATGTTTCCGGCGAAGGAGACATCCGGATAGGTTTCGTCGCCCGCCCAGGCAACGCAGTTGCGCCCGGTCCACGCCGCGCTGCGGCCCTGTGCATCGACCGCGTGCACCTGCCGCAGATGCTTGCCGTCATCGCCGGCCAGCGCGCCTTCGATCGCGGCGGCCGGGGCAAGGCCGCGGGCGAGGCCGTCCAGGATGGCTGGCCCCAGATAGCGGTTGCTCATCGACTGGGTGGACACGGCGCCAACGCCGGAGCGCACGAAGGGGCAGGTCGCGCCGACCGCAAGGTTGCATGTCGTGACGGCCACGGCGAAGGCGCCGGTGGCGGGATCGCGGGCGACGATGGACCAGGTCATGAAAGGGAACCTCCGTATGTTGCGGTGCCGCAGCCATCATCCGGCCGCCAACCGTGCATGATAAGGGGATTTGTCTTCCGGCCGGGCATGTGCGCCGTTGATGCATTCAGGGCTGGCGTGACGCGCGCAAGCTTGCAATGCTATTCGTAGACAGAAGACCAAGAAGAAACGGAAGGGGGATTGTGGAACGTGGCTCGGGTCAGCATCCGCGACGTGCGGAAGGCGTTTGGCGCGACTGAGATCCTGCATGGTGTCAACGTCGAGATCGACGATGGCGCCTTCGTCGTTCTTGTCGGGCCATCCGGCTGCGGCAAATCCACGCTGCTGCGCATGATCGCGGGGCTGGAGAACATCACCGGTGGCGAGATCGCGATCGGCGAACGCGTGGTGAACACCGTGCCGCCGAAGGATCGGGACATCGCCATGGTGTTCCAGAACTATGCGCTCTATCCGCACATGACCGTGTTCGACAACATGGCCTTCAGCCTGACGCTGGCGAAGGCGCCGAAGCAGGTCATGGAGCAGGAGGTGGGGCGCGCGGCCCGGATCCTGGGCCTGGAGCAGTTGCTGCACCGCTATCCGCGCCAGCTTTCGGGCGGGCAGCGCCAGCGCGTGGCCATGGGCCGCGCCATCGTGCGCAACCCGCAGGTGTTCCTGTTCGACGAGCCGCTCTCCAACCTCGACGCCAAGCTGCGCGTGCAGATGCGCAGCGAGATCAAGGAACTGCATCAGCGGCTGAAGGTCACCACCGTCTACGTCACCCACGACCAGATCGAGGCCATGACCATGGCCGATCAGATCGTGGTGATGAATGGCGGGCGGATCGAGCAGACCGGCGCACCGCTGGATCTCTATGATCGTCCGGCGAACCTGTTCGTCGCCGGCTTCATCGGCTCGCCCGCGATGAACTTCGTCCGGGGCGAGTTGCGGTCGGGCCGGTTTCACAGCGGCGACGGCACGTCCTGGCCGCTGGCCATGAACGGGCGTGCGCCGGCCGACGGCCCCGCGGTCTATGGCATCCGGCCGGAGCACCTGGCGATCGATCCGGACGGGCTGAAGGCGACCGTGCATCTCGTGGAGCCGACCGGATCGGAAACGCAGGTCATGATGCATGTCGGGGACACGCCGATCGTCGGTGCGTTCCGTGAGCGGGTCACCGCGCGGCCGGGGGACACGCTGCCGATCCGGCCGCACACGGACCTTGTGCATCTGTTTCAGGGGGATTCCGGCCAGCGGATCTGACGAACCCGCTGCGGCGGGAGAAACTGGGCTTAACGACAAAGATACAGGGAAGAACGAACGAGATGGCCAATATCATCACGCGCCGCAGCCTGCTTGCGGCCACTGCCGCCGGCATGGCGGCCACCGCGATCGGGGACGCGGGTGCCCAGATCCAGCGGAAGGAAGGCGGTTCGCTGAACCTGCCCATCGAAAGCGGTGCATCGCTGCGCATGCTTCGCCCGGTGCGTTTCGTCCCCGCGGATGAGGAGAACTGGCGCGCCAACTGTGCGCGCTTCACGCAGAAGACCGGCGTGGAGGTGCGTTCCGATTTCGTCGGCTGGGAGGACATCAGCCAGCAGACCGCGGTCACCGCGAACACCGGCGCCGGCCCCGACCTGATCGTCGGCTTCAATGAGGCGCCGCATGTCTATTCCGACAAGCTGGTCGAGCTGACAGACGTGGCCGAATATATCGGAAACCGCTACGGTGGCTGGCTGGCGCTCGCGCAGCGCTACGGCAAGAAGCACGGCACGAACGACTGGATCGGCCTGCCCTTCGGCTCCACCGGCGGACCGCTGGTCTGGCGCAAGTCCGCGTTGCAGGAAGTGGGCTATCAGGCTCCGCCGGACGACCTGCCGGGCTTCCTCGACCTCGCCAAGAAGCTGAAGGCGGCCAACAAGCCGATGGGCTTCGCGCTCGGCAACGCGGTCGGCGACGGCAACGGATTCGCCAACTGGATCGTCTGGTCCCACGGCGGCTTCCTGGTGAACGAGGACGGCTCCGTCGGCATCGACTCGCCGGAGACGATCGAGGCGCTGACCTATCTGCGCGAGCTGTACCCGAACTTCATCCCGGGCACGACGGCGTGGAACGACACATCCAACAATCGCGCCTATGCCTCGCAGGAATGCTGGGTGACGATGAACGGCGTGTCGCTCTACTTCTCGCTGAAGAACGATCCGGCCACGCGCGCCATCGCGGACGATACGTTCCACACGCTGCTTCCGAAGGGGAAGGCGGCGTCCACGCCCAATGCCGGGCTGACGATGAACGCGATGGTGTTCAAACACAGCCGCTATCCCAACGCCGCCAAGGCGCTGCTCGCCTTCCTGCTGGAATCCGAGCAGTACGATCCGTGGCTGCAGGCCAATCTCGGCTACTGGTCGCAGCCTCTGGAAGCCTACACCGCATCCCCGGTGTGGCAGTCCGACGAGAAGATCTCCGTCTTCAAGGATACGATGCGCAGCACGTTCTGGAACGGATACAAGGGACCGATCAGCGAGGCATCGGCCAGCGCGACCAACGACTACGTGCTGGTGCAGATGTGCGCCGCCGCCGCATCGGGGCAGGCCACGCCCGAAGCCGCGGTGCGCGAGGCCGCGCGCCGCGCCGGCCGGTATTTCCGGCGCCGGGGCTAGGACGGAGACGAATGGCGGCGGCCCCGCGATGGGCCGCCGCCTTAGCGGCTGCGGAAAGGGAGAACGATGTCAGAGGCGACACTGCCGCGCTGGGTGGCGCAGCGCACCGATCCCGGCTGGCTTGCGCGGCTGTTCGACAACAAGGCGTTCCTGATCGTCGTCTGCCTGTTCCCGGCGGTCTCGCTGCTGCTGGTCTTCCTCACCTACCCGCTGGGGCTGGGCATCTACCTCGCCTTCACCGACGCCACGATCGGCCGGCCCGGCATCTGGGTGGGGTGGGAGAACTTCGAATACCTGTTCGAGGACCCGATCTTCTGGGGCGCGGTCTTCTACTCCGTGTTCTACACGGCCGTCGCCACGGTCGGGAAATTCGCGCTCGGCCTTTGGCTTGCGCTGCTGCTGAACAACCATCTGCCGTTCAAGGCGCTGCTGCGCGCCATCGTGCTGCTGCCCTGGATCGTGCCCACCGTGCTGTCGGCGCTCGCCTTCTGGTGGATCTACGATCCGCAGTTCTCGATCCTATCCTACATCGCGGTGGATGTGCTGGGCATCCGGGAGACCAATTTCGACTTCATCGGCACGGCCTGGCCTGCGCGCTGGTCGCTGATCGCGGCCAATATCTGGCGCGGCATCCCGTTCGTGGCGATCTCGCTGCTCGCCGGGCTGCAGACCATCTCGCCATCGCTGTATGAGGCCGCGTTGCTGGACGGGTCCACCGCGTGGCAGCGCTTCCGCTACATCACCTTCCCGATGCTGCTGCCGATCCTCGCGATCGTGATGACGTTCTCGATCATCTTCACGTTCACCGACTTCCAGCTCGTCTATGCGATCACGCGCGGCGGGCCGGTGAATTCCACGCATCTGCTCGCAACACTCGCCTTCCAGCGCGGCATTCCCGGCGGGCAACTCGCCGAAGGGGCGGCGATCGCGGTCGCGATGATCCCGTTCCTCGTATTCGCCACGCTGTTCAGCTATTTCGCGCTGGCACGGCGGAAGTGGCAGCAGGGAGAGGGCAATGACTGACGCGCTGGCCACCACCGTTCCGCCCGGGCCGTCCGCCGCGGCCGCATCGCCGCCCGAGGCGATGCAGTGGGATACGCGTGCGCGGCGGATGGTGACGATCTACCTGCCGCTGGCCTGCTTCGTGATCATCCTGCTGTTCCCGTTCTACTGGATGACGGTCACGGCCTTCAAACCGGATCACGAGCTGTACGACTTCAAGACCTACAGCCCGTTCTGGATCGGCTCGCCCACGCTCGGGCATATCAGGAAGCTGCTGTTCGAGACGGCCTATCCGCACTGGCTGATGACGACGATGGGCGTGGCGGTCGGCGCGACCTTCCTGTCGCTGTTCGCCAGCACGCTCGCCGCCTATGCGATCCAGCGGCTGCGCTTCCGGGGCAGCCAGTATGTCGGGCTTGCGATCTATCTCGCCTATCTGGTGCCGCCGTCGATCCTGTTCATCCCGCTCGCGACGATCGTGGTGCAGCTTGGCCTGTTCGATTCTCCCCTGGCCCTGATCCTGGTCTACCCGACCTTCCTGGTGCCGTTCTGCACCTGGCTGCTGATCGGCTACTTCAAGTCGATCCCCTACGAGCTGGAGGAATGCGCCCTGATCGACGGGGCCAGCCGGCTGCAGATCCTGCGCCGCATCACGCTGCCGCTGGCCGTGCCCGGCCTCATCTCGGCGGGCATCTTCTCCTTCACCCTGTCCTGGAACGAATTCATCTATGCGCTCGCCTTCATCCAGAGCAGCGAGAACAAGACCGTTCCCGTCGCGATCCTGACCGAGCTGATCACGGGAGACGTGTACCAGTGGGGGGCGCTGATGGCGGGCAGCCTGCTGGGATCGCTGCCGGTCGCGATCTTCTATTCGTTCTTCGTCGACTATTACGTCTCCAGCCTGACCGGCGCGGTGAAGGAATAGGCCGCGCCTGCGGCCCTGCCCGTGCTGCCATAATCGCGCCTCCCGGCCTCCTCATTGCCGGCGCACCTCTGGGCGATCCTCTTCCGGTGTGGAGTGGATGACATCGCCGCGGACCGCCCCATGGCAGGGAGGTGCGGCGAGGGGGATTGCCAGATGGACGATCGCAAGCGCCGCCGTCGGCGGTTCACGGCTCTGGACTACGCGCTGATGCTGGCGGCGGCTGCTGCCTTCGGCATCGGGGCGGCCTCCGCGCTCAGCGCGCAGGCCCATCGTTCCGCCGCGACGCAGATCCAGCAAGCGTCCTCCTAGCCGTCTGGTCGCGGCGCGGCGGGGCCGCTATGCCGCCCGTCATGTTGCGCAGCGTGCTCACCGTCGGCGCCTGGACGATGGCGAGCCGGGTTCTCGGCTTCGTCCGCGACATCGTCATCGCCGCCCTGCTCGGTGCGGGCCCGGTCGCCGATGCGTTCGTGGTCGCGCTGAAGCTGCCCAACCTGTTCCGTCGCCTGTTCGGGGAAGGGGCCTTCAACGCCGCCTTCATCCCCGCCTTCGCCGGGACTCTCGCCGCCGAGGGGACGCAGGCGGCGCGGCGCATCGCGGAGGAGGCACTGGCCGTGATGGCGGTCTGGCTCGGCGCTCTGACCGTGCTGGGCGTGGTGGCCATGCCGCTGATCATTTCCGTGCTGGCCCCCGGCTTTTCGGCCGATCCGGCGAAGTTCGCCCTGACCGTTGAACTGACGCGGATCACCTTCCCCTATCTGCTGCTGATCTGCCTGGTCGCGCTGCTGTCCGGCGTGCTGCAGAGCCTGGACCGCTTCGCCGTCGCGGCCGGGGCGCCGATCCTGTTCAACCTCTGCGCCATCTTCGCCCTGTGGCTGCTGACACCCCATGTCACCACGCCCGGCCACGCGCTGGCCTGGGGCGTGGTCGTGTCCGGCATGCTGCAACTGGTGCTGGTGGCGGCGGCCTGCGCGGCGGCGGGGATGCCGCTTGCGATGCCCCGTCCACGCCTGACGCCCCAGGTGCGCGCCCTGCTGCGGCGGATGGGGCCGGGCGTGGTGGGCGGCGGCGTCACCCAGATCAACCTGGCCGTGGATACGATCATCGCCTCGTTCCTGCCCAGCGGCAGCGTGGCGTTCCTGTACTACGCCGACCGGGTGAACCAGTTGCCGCTGGGCGTGATCGGCACCGCGGTCGGCACCGCGCTGCTGCCGCTCCTGGCCCGGCAGGTCCGCGCGGGGGAGGAGGGGGCCTCGCGCCATACGCTCAACCGCGCGATCGAGATTACCCTGGTCCTGACGCTTCCGGCGGCGCTGGCGCTGGCCGTCTGTGCCGGGCCGATCGTCGCCGTGCTGTTCGGCCGCGGCGCGTTCGGGGAGCGGGAGATCGGCGCGACCGCGGCGGCGCTTGCCGTCTATGCCGCGGCGCTGCCGGCCTATGTGCTGACCAAGCCATTCTCCAGCGGGTTCTTCGCCCGGGGCGACACCGCCACGCCGGTCAGGATCGGTGTTGTCGCGGTGGTGCTGAACATCGTGCTGAACCTCCTCCTGATGGGGCCGTTCCTGCATGTCGGCATTGCGCTGTCCACGGCGCTCGCGGCCCTCTTCAATGCCGCCGCGCTGGGGACAATGCTGTGGCGGCGCGGCCATTTCGTGCCGGATGCGCGGCTGGCGGGGCGCGGGCTGCGCATGGCGGTCGCGGCCTGCGTCATGGCGGCCGCGCTCTGGGCGATCGAGGACCGGGTCTTCGACGCGGTCGAGCAGATGCGCGGGGTGCGCTGGGTTGGCCTCGCCGTCCTGGTGGCGGGGGGGATGGCGGCCTATTTCGGCACCGGCCTGCTGATCGGCGCCTTCCGCGTGGGGGAACTGACCGGCCTGCTGCGCCGCCGCCGCAGGGCGGCTTGACGCGCCTTCGGCCCGCGCCCATCACCCAGCCTGCCATGACCGCCAAGCAACGCATCTTTTCCGGCATCCAGCCGTCCGGTGTGCCGACCCTGGGCAACTACCTGGGCGCGATCCGCAACTGGGTCGCGCTGCAGGACGAGTACGAGTGCATCTACTGCGTGGTGGACTGGCACGCGATCACCCAGTGGCAGGAGCCCAGGCAGCTCGCGGACCAGACCCGCGAGATGGCGGCAGCGCTGCTCGCCTGCGGTGTCGATCCGGCCCGGTCGATCTTCTTCAACCAGTCCGCCGTCGCGGCCCATGTCCGGCTCGCCTGGATCTTCGAATGCGTCGCCCGCATCGGCTGGCTGAACCGGATGACGCAGTTCAAGGACAAGGCCGGCAAGGACCGGGAGAGTGCGTCCGCCGGGCTGTACACCTATCCGGTGCTGATGGCTGCCGACATCCTCGCCTACAAGGCCACGCACGTGCCCGTGGGTGACGATCAGCGCCAGCACCTCGAACTCGCCAACGACATCGTCCAGAAGTTCAACCACGACTACGGCACGGAATTCTTCCCGCAGATCGTGCCGCTGATCCTCGGCCCCGCCGCGCGGGTGATGAGCCTGCGTGACGGATCGAAGAAGATGAGCAAGTCCGACCCGTCGGACCAGTCGCGCATCAACCTGACGGACGACGCGGATGCGATCGCGCTGAAGGTCCGCCGCGCCAAGACCGACCCGGAACCGCTGCCGTCCGAGCCCGCCGGGCTGGAGAAGCGGCCCGAGGCGCGCAACCTGGTCGGCATCTATGCCGCGCTCGAAGGCAGCGATCCGGCCTCGGTTCTTGCCGAGCACGGCAACAAGGGGTTCGGACCCTTCAAGGAAGCCCTGGCCGAGCTGCTGATCGCCAAGCTCTCCCCCATCGCGGCGGAGACGCGGCGGCTGCTCGCCGACCCGGGGCAGATCGAAGCGGAGTTGCGCCGCGGCGCGGTGAAGGCGGCGGAGATCGCCGATCCGATCGTGACCGAGGCCGAGAAGCTGGTCGGTCTGCTGCGCTGAAGCCGCACCGTGGCGGCGCGGCTGTTCGGGCGTCCCGGCCCATCATCGGGACCTGATCAGGCGGGTCGGTTCGCCGCCCGCCCTTCCCCTGCGCGGCCTGGCTACCTAAACAGCCAGGATAAGCAAAAGCGGCCCAACAGGTCGCGCAGGAGGAAAACGCATGCTCCGTCGCCAGTTCGTGGCCGCATCCGTGGCTGCCGCATCGCTGTCCAGGCCCGCGCTGGTGGGCGCGCAGTCGGCGCGGCCGTTACGCTTCGTGCCGTTCGTCGATCTGTCACTGCTCGACCCGGTGGCCACCACCGCCACACCCACGCGCAATCACGCCTTCATGGTGTTCGACACGCTGTACGGGTTGGACAAGGACTTCCAGCCGCAACCGCAGATGGTCGAGGGGCACACGGTCGAGGATGACGGCCTGACCTGGACGCTGAAGCTGCGCGACGGGCTGCGCTTTCATGATGGCGAGAAAGTCACGGCACGCGACTGCGTCGCCTCCATCCGCCGCTGGGGTGCGCGTGACGGTTCCGGCCAGACCCTGATGGCCGCGACGGCGGAGCTGGAGGCGGTGGACGACCGCACCATCCGTTTCCGCCTGAAGCGGCGCTTCCCGCTGCTGCCCTTCGCGTTGGCGAAGGCATCGCCCAGCATGTGTCCGATCATGCCGGAACGGCTGGCCAGAACCGAACCGGCGCGGCAGGTGACGGAGATGATCGGCAGCGGGCCGTTCCGCTTCGTCGCCGACGAATACATGTCCGGCTCACGCGTGGCCTATGCGCGCTTCGCGGATTACCAGCCGCGATCAGGCGGCGGCAGCGGCAACACCGCGGGGCCGAAGGTCGCGCATTTCGAACGCGTCGAATGGCATGTCATGCCCGATGCCTCCGCCGCCTCCGGTGCGTTGCGCGCGGGTGAGGTGGACTGGTGGGAAACACCCACGCCCGACCTGGTGCCGCTGCTGCGCCGCGACCGTAACGTCACCGTGCAGGTCAAGGATCGCCAGGGCCTGACACCGATCCTGCGTTTCAACTGTATCCAGCCGCCCTTCGACAACGTGAAGCTGCGCCGCGCGGTGCTGCACGCGGCGAGCCAGGCGGATTTCATGCAGGCCTACAGCTCCGATCCGGAGATGTGGCACATCAAGGTCGGCATGTTCTGCCCCGGCACGCCGATGGCCAACGATGCCGGGCTCGACGACCTGTTCGGCCCCACCGATGTCGCGCGCGCGAAGGCGGAGGTCGCCGCCTCCGGCTACAAGGGGGAGCGCGTGGCCTTCCTGCTGCCGTCCGACCATCCGGTCAGCGCGCCGCTGGGCACCGTGGGGGCGGACCTGTTCAAGCGCATCGGACTGAATGTCGATGTGCAGAACATGGACGCCGGCACGCTGTTCCAGCGGCGCAACTCGCGCGAGCCGGTGGAGCGCGGCGGCTGGAGCGTCTTTCCTTCCATGGTCTCCGGGCTGAACATCCTTGATCCGTCCGTGACCTCGGTGGCGCGGGGCAATGGACCGAAGGCTTGGTACGGCTGGCCGGAAAGCGCGGAAGCCGAGCGGCTGTACGATGCCTGGATGCAGGCCGAGGATCTCGCAGCCCAGAAGCGCATCGCCGCCGAGATCCAGCTCCAGGCATGGCAGGACGCGACCTTCATCCCCAACGGTCAGATCTTCCAGCCGATGGCGTGGCGCAACACCATCACCGGTATCCCCGACGGCTTCGTGAAGTTCTGGGACGTGAGGCCCGCATGAGCACCGCCCCTCAGATCCGTCTCGGCCTGATCGGCTATGGCGAGATCGGAAGCTGCCTTGGCGCGGGATTGCGCGCCAACGGTCTCGTCAGCGTGTCGAGCTACGACATCGCTGCCTTCGACGGCCCCTATAGCGGGCTGATCCAGTCCCGCGCCGCCACCGCCGGTGTGACGCTGGTACGCTCGGCGGCCGAACTGGCCGGCGCCGCGGACATCATCCTCGGCGTCACGCCTGGCTCATCCTCGCTGGACAGTGCCGCTGCGTTCGCGCCCCACCTGACCAGCAGCCACGTCTTCGCCGATGTCGCTTCCGCGACGCCGAAGGTGAAGAAGGGCGTGGCGGAGCGGCTGGCCGGGACCGGCGCGCTGCTCGCCGATGCCTCGATCGTCGGCACGCCGCGCGACGGTGTCGGGCTGCCGATCCTGTCGAGCGGCCCGGCGGCGGAGGCGGTGCGCGACGCGCTGGTGCCCTGGGGCATGCGCATCGAGGCGGTCGGCCCCGTCCTGGGCACGGCCTCCGGCATCAAGATCCTCCGCTCGGTGCTGATGAAGGGCATCGAGGCGTTGCTGGGGGAGATGATGCTCGGCGCGCGGTATTACGGGATCGATGCACAGGTGCTCGCCTCGGCCAGCAAGAGCCTGTCCGGGCGACCCTTCCTCGATATCGCGGGCGGAATGCTGACCACCAGCGTGATCCACGCCAAGCGCCGCGCCGAGGAGGCGGAGATGGCGGCCGAGGCGCTGCGCGACGCGGGGGTGGAGCCGATCATGACGCTGCCGACGGCCGCGCGGCTGCGGCTGCTGGAATCGCTCGGTCTCAAGGAGAAACTCGGCGGCAAGGTGCCGGCGCGGTACGAGGATGCGCTGGAACTGATCGAGCAGGCCCTGCGCGACGCTTCGTAGCCCCGGCCTTCCTGAAGGCGGCGCGACGTAGCATCGTGCGGCCGCCTTCAGGGGACCTTGCATGAAGCTGTTTTCGGCGACGCTTTCCACCGAGACCAACACGTTCACGCCGCTGCCCACCGGCCGGCACGCCTTCACGAAGGAGCGTCCGCTCCTGCGCGGCCCGGCGAGCCGCACGCCGGCCGGGATGACCAACATTCCCCTGCTCGAATGGTGCCGGCTGGCCGAACGCGACGGCCATACGGTGGTCGAGAGCATCTGCGCCTCGGCCGAGCCGGGCGGCACCACCGTGCGCGCGATCTACGAGGAGCTGCGCGCCATGCTGGTCGAGGACCTGCGCGCCGCGCTGCCGGTGGACGGCGTGCTGCTGCGCCTACACGGCGCGATGGTGGCCGAGGGCTATGACGACTGCGAAGGCGACGTGATCGCCCATGTGCGCCAGATCGTTGGCCCCGGCGTGCCGATCGGCGTCGAACTCGACCTGCATTGCCACCTGACCGAGACGATCCGCACCAATGCCGACGTGGTGATCACCTACAAGGAATACCCCCACACCGACATGGTCGAGCGGGCCCGTGAGGTCTATGCGCTGGTGGTCGCGGCGGCCGAGGGGAAGATCAAGCCCGTCGTCGCCTTCCACGATTGCCGCATGATCTCGATGTGGCGCACGCCGGTGGAACCCGCGCGCTCCATCGTGGCGAAGATGACCGAGATGGAGGGCAGGGACGGCATCCTCTCCGTCTCCTTCGGCCATGGCTTCCCCTGGGGCGACGTGCCCGACCTGGGTGCCAAGACGGTCGTGGTCGCGGATGGCGACCTCGCCACCGCCGAACGCGCGGCGGCCGAGCTGGCGCGCATGGTCTGGGAGACGCGGGAGGCGTCGATCACGCCGCATGACACGATCGATGGTGGCATCGACGCGGCACTCGCGGCATCCGCGGGCCCGGTCGTGCTCGCCGATGTCGCGGACAATGCCGGTGCAGGGGCGCCGTCCGACAGCACTTTCGTGCTGCGCCGGCTGGTCGAGCGCGGCGTGAAGAGCGCTGCGGTCGGCGCCATCTGGGATCCGGTGGCGGTGATGATCTGCCAGGAAGCCGAAGTGGGCGCGACGCTGAAGCTGCGGATCGGCGGCAAGGCGGGCGTGGTCTCGGGCGACCCGGTCGATCTGACCGTCACGGTCCGCGGCCTGTCCGATGAGCATACGCAGACCGGCCTGTCCGGCGGGCGCATGCGCTTCGGCCCGAGCGCGTGGGTGGAGGCCGACGGCATCCACATCATCCTCATCACCGTCCGCTGCCAGGTGCTCGCACCGGATGCCTTCACCGGCATCGGCTGCACGCTGGACGACAAGCGCATCGTGGTGGTGAAGTCGATCCAGCACTTCTACGGAAACTTCGCGCCCATCGCGAAGGAGATCCGTTACCTGGCCGCGCCGGGCGCGGTGGGGCCGGACTATGCCGCGATCCCGTACGAGCGGTTCAACCGGCCATACTGGCCGCGTGTGGCGGACCCGTTCGCGGCACAGTAGCCCTCACACTGTCCCTCTCCCGCTTGCGGGAGAGGGTTGGGGGGAGGGTCTTACCGCTCCACCGCCTGATGCGCCGCGAGCACGGCCACGTCCACGATCTGGCTCACGCTCGCATCCATCGGCACGATCTGCGCCGGCCGCGACAGGCCGACGATATAGGGGCCGATCGTCGTGGTGCCGTTGAACTGCGGCGCCAGCCGGCTCGCGATATGGGCCGCGTGCAGGCCCGGCATCACCAGCACGTTGGCCGGCCCCGACAGGCGGCAGAACGGGTACATCGCGCGCAGCTTGGGATCGAGCGCGACATCCACCGCCATTTCGCCGTCGTATTCGAAGTCCGGCGCGCGCGCGTCCAGGATCTTCACCGCGTCGCGGATCGAACCCGGAATGCCGCCCTTGGGATCGCCGAAGGTGGAGAAGGACAGGAATGCGACCCGCGGCTCATGCCCCAGGCGGCGGGCGGCGGCGGCGGAGGCCATGGCGATGGCGGCCAGCGTCTGCGCGTCCGGCCGCTCATGCACCGCGGTGTCGGCTACGAACAGCGTGCCGGCCTGGGTCAGCAGCAGGGTCAGCCCGAACACCACGCGGCCGGGTTCGGGGTCGATCACGGTCTGGATGCCTTCAAGCGCGACCGACAGGCTGCGCGTCTGTCCCGTCACCAGCGCGTCCGCGTCGCCCATGGCCACCATGCAGGCGGCGAACACGTTGCGGTCCTGATTGACCATGCGCTGGCAGTCGCGGAACAGGTAGCCGCGCCGCTGCAGCTTGCCATACAACCATTCGGCGTAGCGGCGGTTGTTGCCCGACAGGCGCGCGTTGTGGATCTCGATCCCCTCGACGCCGCCCAGCCCCAGCGCGCCGAGCGTGGCAAGCACCCGGTCCTCGCGTCCGATCAGCACCGGGGTGCCGTAGCCGGCGTTGCGGAAGGCGACGGCGGCGCGGACCACCTTCTCCTCCTCGCCCTCGGCGAAGACCACGCGCTGCGGGTTGGAGCGGACCAGTTCCGCGATGGCGTCGAGCGCGGAGGCGGTGGGGTCGAGCCGCGTGGCGAGGCTGCGGGCGTAACGGCGCAGGTCCTCGATCGGCTTGCGCGCCACGCCGCTTTCCATCGCCGCCCGCGCCACCGCCGGCGAGACCTGCGCGATCAGCCGGGGATCGAAGGCATTGGGGATGATGTATTCGGGGCCGAACTTCAGCCGCTGCCCGCCGCCGCCCGCGGTGGTCACCTCGTCCGGCACGTCCTGCCGGGCCAGCAGCGCCAGCGCCTCGGCCGCCGCGATCTTCATCGGCTCGTTGATCGTGCTGGCCCGCACATCCAGCGCGCCACGGAAGATGTAGGGAAAGCCGAGCACGTTGTTGACCTGGTTCGGATAGTCCGACCGGCCGGTGGCGATGATCACGTCCGGCCGCGCCGCGCGCGCTTCCTCGGGCGTGATCTCGGGGTCCGGGTTGGCCATGGCGAAGATGATCGGCTTGTCGGCCATGGAGCGGACCATGTCCTGGGTCAGCGCGCCCTTCACCGACAGGCCGAAGAACACGTCGGCACCTTCAACCGCCTCCGCCAGCGTGCGGGCCTTGGTGACCACGGCATGCGCCGACTTCCACTGGTTCATGCCCTCGGTGCGGCCCTTGTAGAGCACGCCCTTGGTGTCGCAGAGCGTGACGTTCTCGGGCCGCATGCCCATGGCCTTGAGCAGCTCGACGCAGGCGATGGCCGCCGACCCGGCCCCGTTCACCACCAGCCTGGTCTCGGCAAGGTCGCGCCCGGTCAGGTGGCAGGCGTTGATCAGCCCGGCCGCGGCGACGATGGCGGTGCCGTGCTGGTCGTCATGGAACACAGGAATGTCCATCAGCTCGCGCAGCCGCTGCTCGATGATGAAGCACTCGGGCGCCTTGATGTCTTCGAGGTTGATGCCGCCGAAGCTCGGCCCCAGGTGCTGCACCGCGGCGATGAAGGCGTCCGTGTCCTCGGTGTCGATGCACAGGTCGAAGCTGTCCACGTCGGCGAAACGCTTGAACAGCGCGGCCTTGCCTTCCATCACCGGCTTGCCGGCGAGCGCGCCGAGATTGCCGAGCCCGAGGACGGCGGTGCCGTTGGAGATCACCGCGACCATGTTGCCCTTGGCCGTGTAGTCATAGGCCAGCGCCGGGTTGCGGTGGATGTGCAGGCAAGGTTCGGCCACGCCGGGCGAATAGGCGAGGCTGAGGTCCCGGGCGGTGGTCAGCGGCTTGGTGATGTGGACGGCCAGCTTGCCGGGCCGACCTTCGGCATGCATGGCCAGTGCTTCTTCGCCTGTGATGCGCGCAGTCCGCGTGTCCATGCTGCCGCCGTCCATGAGTCGCTTCCTCTCTTACCGCACCGGACTATGACGGCTTGTGCCGCCGCGACCTAGCCCCACGCTTCGCAGGCGCGGCAGACCGGTCCGGAATACCTGCCCCCCGCGCGGATGAGGGACTCAGGCGGCGGATCGGTGTCCGGCCGGCGCCGTGGCGTCGCCGCGCGGGGCGGCGCAGGGGTCCTCGGTCAGCCGCAGCACGGACTCGCGCAGCCGGTTCCGCATCTCGGCGGCATAGGGGTTGTCCATCACGATGGTGCGGAACAGTGCGTCCGAATCGTGCCGTACCGTTTCCACCATCCGCATCAGATGCCCGAAGGTCGCGGTGGTCTGGTCCAGCGGTGGCAGGTCCATGTCCAGCACCACGCGTGACAGCAGATGCGTCAGGCCTTGCACATAGGCCATCTGCCGGTCGTGGCGGTGCGCGTCCGTGCGCTGCACGTCCAGGCCCAGCCTGCGCAGGAACCGGGCGACCATCGCGTCCCGCCCGCCGCGCACGCGGCAGACCACCGCGCGCAGCCCGGCGATGCCGTCGCGCCCGCTCTGCGGCCCGAACAGCGGATGCGTGCCGACGATGCCGACATGGGCGGGCAGGCGCTCGGCGAGGATCTCGGCGGGCCGCACCTTCAGCGAGCATACATCCACCACCAGCGCCCCCGGGCGCAGAAGCGGCGCGATCGCGTCCGCGACCTGCGCCAGCGCCGCGAGCGGCACGGCCAGCACCACCACGTCCGCGCGCGCCGCATCCCCCAGCCCGGCCGCCCGTACGCCGTGGCGCGCGGCGACCAGTTCCAGGTCGGGCCGCGCGTCGTGCAGGCACAGGTCGAAGAACGGGCGCAGATGCGGGATGCAGAACGTGCCGAACGCGCCGGCGCCGATCAGCGCGAGAGTGGGTTTTCGGGAAGTCCGGTCCATGGTCGGGTCCTGAAGCGCGCCGCGCGAGGACCGGAAACAACAATGCCGCCTCGCGGCGGCACTGGGTCAACGAAGATCGCTGCGTGCCGCTTCTATGGAAGCAGCCGGTAATAGGAGGCCGGACGGGCGCGCAGCGGTGTCATCCCCGCCAACATCGTCCGCCCGGTCCCTGGGGTCAACCCTCGCCCTGTGCCTTGGCGAAGGCGTCCTTGCCGTCGAAGCGCTGCAGCTTCTCCACATGCATCCAGACATGCTGCCGGCCGATGCGCTGCAGCAGGTCCGCGATCTCCGCCATGGCATCGTCCTTCGGCGGGGATTTCAGCAGGAACCGGCCGCGGAAATGATCCACCAGATAGGTCTGCCCGCCGGATGGCGGCCAGACCTGCGCGCCGCGGTTGCCCAGCGATTGCAGCGTGAAGGCGCTTCCGTCGGTCAGTGCCGCGAGCGAGTCGCCCAGGGCAGCGGACTCCAGCCCGCTCTCGATGAACACGTCCACGCCCGCGAGTTCCCGCGTGGCCGGGGAGAGGTGGTGCGTCGCCTCCGGCCATGCGGGCAGGTCGAGCCTGCGGTATTCGCGGGCGGGCACGGTCGCGGAGCGGCGGCCGAGATTGGCGATCACCTGGTCCACATAGGCGTCGGTGCCCACGCCCTGGCCCTTGGGCGCGATGTCGCCGGTCAGGTTGCGGCCTTCCTCCAGGGTCACCAGCACGGCCTGCTCCACCTTCTCGGCGGCCGCGAAGTCGCCGATATGGCGCAGCATCATCACCGCGGAGAGCAGCAGCGCGGTCGGGTTGGCCAGCCCCTTGCCCGCGATCTGCGGGGCGGAGCCGTGCACCGCCTCGAACATCGCGGCCTTGTCGCCGATATTCGCCGACGGCGCGACGCCGAGCCCGCCGACCAGGCCGGCGGCCAGGTCGCTGAGGATGTCGCCGTTCATGTTGGTCATGACCAGCACGTCGAACTGCTCGGGCGCGATCACGAGCTGATGCGCGCAGTTGTCGACGATGAGGTGGCTCGGCGTGATGCCGGGATATTCAGGGGAAATCCGCTCGAAGACCCGCTTCAGCAGGCCTTCGGTCATCTTCATGATGTTGGCCTTGGTCGCACAGGCAACCTTGGTGCGGCCCTCGGCGATGGCCAGCGCATAGGTCAGGCGCAGGATGCGCTCGCATCCCGCCTCACTGATCAGCTTCAGGCACTGGGCCACGCCCGGCGTCTGCATGTGCTCGATGCCCGCATACAGGTCTTCCACGTTCTCCCGAACGATGACCATGTCGATGCCGCGGCCGGAGAAGGGCGTGCGGATGCCCGGCAATTCCCGCACCGGGCGGATATTGCCGTACATCTCGAAGAACTTGCGCAGCGTGACGTTGGCGGACTTCTCGCCGAAGCCGACCGGGGTTTCGAGCGGCCCTTTCAGGGCGATACCCGTCCGGCCTATGGAATCCAGCGTCTCCTGCGGCGCGCCGGTGGGGATGCCCTTGCGGAACACCTCGGCCCCCGCCTCGGCGTCCTCCCACTCAATCGTGGCTCCGGCCGCGGCCAGGATGCGTTGGGTCGCGCGCATGACTTCCGGGCCGATGCCGTCGCCGGCAATCGCTGTGACCTTGGTGCGGGTGGTGACGGCGGCGTCCATGCTGTCTCCAGGCTATGCTGCGCTGCGGTATAGGCCTCCGGTCCGTTCCATGCCACCCGGGGGGCGCAGCGCGGGCGTGCCATGCGCGCAGCCGTCCTTTCCGTTCTAGATCGATCGATCTATAATGCACGAAGCGGCCGCCCGGCCGCGCCGACCGACGTCGAGGGACGCATGAGCGCCATCCGAGACCGCCTAGCCTCATCATCCCGTCCCGACGCCGCCCTGCTGCTGCGCGGTTTCGGCTGGGCGGCGCTGGCTGCTTTCATTTTCGCCGGCTGGTTCATCGTGACGCGCTTCACGGTCACGCACGATCTCACCGTGTGGGACGTCACCGCGCTGCGCTTCGGCATCGGCGCGGTGCTGCTCGCGCCGGTGCTGGTCCGGAGCAGGAACGGGATACCGGCGCGGGCGTTCCGGGACGGGCTGATCCTCGCCGTGCTGTGGGGCGCACCCTTCGTGCTGCTGGTCGCGATCGGGCTGCAACTGACCTCGGCGGCGCAGGCGTCCTCGGTCACGCCCGCGCTGATGCCGGTCTTCGCGGGATTGCTGGGCTGGGCGTTGCACGGACAGCGTCCCGGTGCGGGGCGGCTTGCCGGCTATGCCGCCGTGGTCGCGGGACAGGCGGTGCTGATGGCGAGCGCCGCCATGGCGGCCGGCACGGTGCCGAGTCCCGCCGGCATCGTGGTGCTGATCCTCGCGGCCCTGATGTGGGCGATCTACACGCACCGCTTCCGCCGCAGCGGTCTCAGTGCCCTGCAGGGCACCGCGCCGGTCTGCGTGTGGTCGGCGATCCTGTATGTGCCGGCCTATCTGCTCTCCGGCACGACGAACCTGCTGACGGTCGGCTGGCGGGAGCTGGCCTTCCAGTCCGTCTATCAGGGCGTGCTGATGAGCGTGGTCGCGATCCTGGCCTTCAACCGCGCCGTCGCACTGCTCGGTCCCGCCGCCGCGACGGCGGTGATCGCGCTGCTGCCGGTGCTGACGACGGTGCTTGCGATCCCGACGCTGGGCGAGATGCCGACGGCGGCGGGGGCGGTCGCGGTTGTCGTGATCGGCACCGGCGTGTTCCTGGCCGCGCGGCCGGGGCGGTGAGGGCGGCTACGAGTCCGCGTACGGGTTGGTCGTGCCGCGGAACTCGATGCGGATCGGCGTGCCGGGCAGGCCGAACGACTCCCGCAGCCCGTTCGCGAGGTAGCGCCGCCAGTCCTCCGGCGTCGCCTCCGCCCGCGTGCCGAACACCACGAAGGTCGGCGGCCGCGCCTTGGCCTGGGTCATGTAGCGCAGCTTCAGCCGCTTGCCGTCCACCAGCGGCGGCGGATGCCGTGACAGGGCGGCATCGAACCAGCGGTTGATCTCGCCCGTGGGCACACGGCGGTTCCAGACCTCGTAGGCCGTCCACACGGCCCGCATCAGCTTCTCGATTCCGACGCCGGTGTGGGACGACAGCGGCACCACGGCGATGCCCTTGAGCTGGGCCAGGCTGGTCTGCAGCCGGTCCGCGATGCGCCGCCGCGCGGCCTCCCGGTCCTCGACCGCATCCCACTTGGTCAGGGCGAGAACGATGCCGCGGCCCTCGCGCTCGACCAGCCGGGCGATCTGCAGGTCCTGCTCGTGGATGCCCTCGACCGCATCGACGGCGAGCACGACCATCTCCGCCATGCGCAGGCTCTCGATGGCGGCGCCGACGGCGGCCTTCTCCAGCCGCGCCTCGATGCGGGCGCGCTTGCGCAGCCCGGCCGTGTCCACGATCAGCACACGCTTGCCGTCCGCGTCGCGGAACTCGCTTTCCACCGCGTCGCGCGTCAGGCCGGGCTCCGGGCCGGTCAGCATCCGGTCCTCGCCCAGCAGGCGGTTGACCAGGGTCGATTTGCCCGCGTTGGGTCGGCCGACGATGGCCAGCCGCAGGGGGCGGGCCACGCCGGCTTCGCCTTCTTCAACCTCATCCGAAGGCGCGGGCAGGCGGTCGGCGATCTCGGCCATCAGGGCGGCGATGCCCTCGCCGTGTTCCGCGGAGACCGCGACCGGATCGCCGAGGCCGAGTGCGTAGGCCTCCATGGCCGCGGCGGCGCCCGCGCGCCCCTCACTTTTGTTCGCCACCAGCAGCAGGGGGCGGCCCTGGCGGCGCAGCCAGTCGGCGAAATGATGGTCGGCCGGGGTCAGCCCGGACTGGACGTCCACCACGAACACGATCAGGTCGGCGTCCGCGACCGCGCGTTCGGACTGGGCGCGCATCCGGCCGGGAATGGTCTCGGGCGGTGCCTCCTCCAGCCCGGCCGTGTCCATCAGCAGCACGTCCCTGCCGCGCAGCCGCGCGGGCGCGGTCTTGCGGTCGCGCGTGACGCCGGGCGTGTCGTCCACGATGGCCAGCCGCCGGCCGGCGAGCCGGTTGAACAGCGTGGACTTGCCGACATTGGGCCGGCCGACGATTGCGACCGTGGGCAACATCTCAGCGCAGCGCGACCAGGGTCGCGTCGTCGTCGAGCAGGAACACGGTCCCGTTCGCCGCGATCGGCGGCAGCGTGCAACGGCCGGGCAGGCTCTGGCGGCCCAGGATCTCGCCCGTGTAGGGGCTGACGGCCACTGCCTCGGACGTGGTGCCTGCGACCACCAGCCGGTCGCCCACCAGCAGCGGTCCGGTCCAGGAGATCGGGTCGCGCTGGCGTTCCTCATCCTCGTAGGCTGGTAGCTGGCAGGTCCAGCGGATGCGCCCGTCCTCACGCCCCACGCAGGCGAGCAACTGCGTCAGGGTCAGAACGAACACGTAATCGCCCGCGACGCAGGGCGTTTCCTGCCCGCCCAGGTCTCGGTCCCACAGCCGCCGGCCCGAGCGGAGATCCAGCGCGGTGAATTGCCCGGCCACGCTGATCGCGTAGACGCGCCCCTGGTCGATGACCGGCAGGCCGCGGATCGCCGACAGGTCGGACACGCTCTGCCGGCCGGCGGTGCCGAGATTGTCCGTCCACAAGACCCGGCCGGTCTCGGCCTGCAGGCAGGCCAGGTCGCCGGAGGCGAAGCCCGCCACCACCAACCCGCCATCCACCGCCGGGGACGGTGTGCCGAACAATCCTGCGACCGTGGTCTGGGCGCGATAGGTCCACTGTACCGCGCCGTCCTCGGGCGAGCAGGCGACGAGTTGGCCGTCGAGCAGGGGCACGCAGACGCGGCCGCCGATGGCGAGCGCTGGCGCGCCGCGCGCCGGTCCCGGCAGGCTGGCGCGCCAGCGGATGGCGCCGGTCGCGGCATCGAGGGCGAGCAGTTCGGCCAGCCCGGTCGCGGCGAACACGGTGCCGTCCGCGACCGCGACGCCGCCGCCGAGATTGCCCGAGGAATCTTCCTCCGGCCGTGCGTCGATACGCCAGACCCGGCCGCCGCCTGCCATATCGATGGCGGTGACCTGGGCTTCCGAATCCATGGCGAAGACCCGGCCGCCGGTCGCGACCGGCGCGGAGGGAAGGCGGGCGCGGTAGCCGCCGCCTTCACCGACCGAGGACCGCCATGCGACGGCGAGCCGTTCGCCTGCCGCGATGTGGCCCGGTGCATGGCCGGGCGTGCCGCCCGCGACCGGCCAGTCGGCCAGCGGGCTGGGCGGCGGCAGCGTCACCGCCGCGCCGGAGGGGGCATCCACGCTGGGCACGTTGGCCGGCGGGATCACCGGCACACGCTCACCGGGCAGCTTCGGCTCTCCCTCGCCCACGACCGAATCGTAGAGGTCGGAGACGGCGGAGCAGCCGGTGAGCGCCAGCGTTCCGCCGAGAAGGGCGCGGCGGCGCATCAGCTTCCGAGCCCCGAGAGGAGGTCGCGGGCGCGGTTGCGCACGCCTGCCGGCGCTGTCGTGTCGTCAGCGAGCGTTGTGAGCGTGGCCTTGGCCGCTTCGTTGCGGCCCGCGCGCAGATCGAGCAGCGCGGACAGTTCCTGTGCCGAGGCCCGCCAGGGCGCGCCGGGTTCCATCAGCGGGCCCAGCCGGGCCGCGAGCATGGCCGGATCGCCGTTATCGACCTGATGCAGCACCCAGTTGTAGCTGCCGAGGTCACGATAGATGCGGTCGAGCGCCGTATCGGCGGCGATCGCGTCCCACAGGGCGAGCGCGCCGGGCGCGTCGCCGGTATCCGCCTTGATCGCCGCGGCGCGCAGCCGCGCCAGCACGGCGACGCCGGCGGGTGCCTGCGATGCGGCCTGCAGGAAGGCTTCGGCCGCCTTGGCCTTGTCGGACTGGCTCCCGGCCGCGAGCAGGCTGGCCACCGCTTCCTCCGCGCGTCCGGCCTGGCGCTGCTTCCAGAACTGCCAGCCACCGGCCGCGGCGATGCCGAGCACGATCAGCGCGATCGCGGCCGTGCCATAGCGCTGCCACAGGCGCTTCGCGCGTTCCGCCCGCAGTTCTTCCTCGACCTCGTCGAATATGTCGACCAATCCGCCGGTCCCGCCGTTTTCGAGCGGGCGGATATAGCGGCGGGGGGGCTGTGCGGCAAACGGGGCAACACTTTGTTGAGATGTCGGGCGGCGGAATGGGGGCATGCGGTACGTCCTGCTCCTCCTGGCTGGCCTGATGCTCCCGGGGTGCGGGGCGGCCGCCTGGCTCGCGGCCGGGACCGGCGCATCCCTGGCCGCGATCCAGCGCGATCCGGTGGATGCGATGGTGTCGGCTGTCTCCGGCCGGGATTGCAGCATCGCCCGGATCGGCCGGGCCGGGGACTATTGCCGGAGGGACGAAGCGCCGGCGCCGCCACCCTACTGCACGCGCAGCCTCGGCTGGGCCGATTGCTGGACGCGCCGCGACCCGTTCGGCGCGCGGCAGCGGGAGATTGCGGACGGGCCACGCGAATTGACCCCGGCGCAGGAACGCAACCGCATGCGGGGCTGGCCGGGGTGGTTCTGACCGCGGCGTGCGCGCCCGCTACGCCGCTTGGGGATCCGGCAGCACGACCTCGATATCGTCGTCGAGCGTGATGCGACCGCTGTCGAGCCATATCGCCCGCGTGCACCAGGTCCGCGCGATCTTCATGCTGTGGGTGGCGATGACCAGTATCTCGGCGTTGGTGACGATCCGTTCCAGGCGGGTCTGTGCGCGGGCCATGAACTCCGCGTCGCCGGCCAGCAGCCACTCGTCCATCAGCAGGATCTGGGGTTGCATCGCCGTCGCCAGCGCGAAGGACAGCCGCACGCTCATCCCGGCCGAATAGGTCCGGATCGGCACGTCGATAAAATCGCCGAGGCCGGCGAAGGCGACCACTTCCTTGGTCAGTTCTTCGACCTGCCGCTCGTCAAGGCCACGATAGAAGGCGCGAAGGCGGATGTTCTCCCGCCCGGTGGAGTCGGGATCCATGCCGGCCGAAGGGTCGATCAGGGACCCGATGACACCTTCGACCGTGAGCCGGCCGGCAACGGGTTCATAGATCCCGGCCAGTGTGCGGAGCAGGGTCGTCTTGCCGGCGCCGTTCGGTCCGACCAGCGCGACCCGTTCTCCATGCTCGATGGCGAAGGAGAGGTCGCGCAGCGCGGAGACGACGATGCGGTTGGAGTTGTCGGTGCGCAGCCGCAGCGGTGTCGCCGACAGAATGCGCTTTTTCAGCGACCGCGCGCCGGCATGGTACAGCGGAAACTCGATCGTGAGGTTCTCGGCGACGATACGTGCCATGGCCTAGACCCAGAACGCGATGCGCGACCGGAAGCGCACGAAGAAGGCGAAGGAAGCCAGCACGCTTGCCGCCGTCACGGCGATGGCCAGCGCCCATATCGCTGGCGAACCGCCATCTTCGATCAGTGGTGCGCGTACCGTCTCCATCAGGAGGTAGAACGGGTTCAGCATCACGGTCCACGCGTATTCCCGGAGTGTTTCGGGCTTCCACAGGATCGGGCTGAGGAAGAAGAAGATCTGGATAACGCTGGCGACAATCTGCGCCACGTCGCGGAAGCGTGCGCAGATCATGCCCAGGAACATCGATGCGGCGAAAGCGTTGAGCGCAAGCAGGCCCAGGCCAAGCGGCAGCAGCAGGATGCTCCATCCCGGCGTGACGCGGAAAATGAGCAGCACGATCGCGATGAGCGGCAGGTTGTGCGCCGCCACGATCGCGTTGCGCAGCACGCAGCGCATGATGTGGACGGTGAAAGGCAGGCGTACCTGGCGGATGATGGCCTCTGAGCCGGTCAGGGCGCCGCACGCATCCGTCACCGTCTGTGCGAGCATGTTCCAGCAGATCAGGCTGACGGCGAGATAGGGGAGGTAGGCGCCGATGTCGGTCCGCAGCAGGACCGAATACAGCACGCCGATGCCGAGCAGCATCACCGCCGTGGACAGCGACAGCCAGAACGGGCCGAGCACGGACCCGCGATAGCGGTTGCGGATGTCCAGCCAGGCCAGGGCACTGGCCAGCCGCCAGCGCCGCAATCCGCCGAGCAGATCCTCTGTGGCCCAGGCGAGATGGCGCGGATTGGCTGCATCCAGGACGATGGACGCGGACGCGCCGTTGGCGTGGGTAGACGGGATGTCCATGCGGAAGCGGTTGCCCTCTGACGCGGCCGGACCTCCTAGCCGATGGGCCGATGGATCGGCAACGGCGGCGGGAAGGGAGCGCGCCGGCGTGAACTGCGGCGTGGATCCTACGGATACCGCCCGCGCTCCATGATCTCCAGCGTGTATTCCCGGTAACTCATCCCCAGCGCCTCCGCCCGGGCCAGCCGCCGCAACGCGATTTCCCGCCCCGGCGTCTTCCAGGCCCGCTTGTGCGCTTTCCGCCAGCAATAGGCCCGGAATGCCCCGTCCGGATCAGGCGGTTCCTCCAGCGGCGGGCCGCCATTGTGTCCGATAAGGGAAAGCGGGGCTGTCATATGTCATCCACGATGATAGATGTTTATCCATCATGCAAGATGATGCGGCTTTCCACGCCATTGCCCGCCTCGCCGCGCGGCTGAAGGCCGAACGCGAATCCCGCGGCTGGGCCATCGCCGAACTCGCCGCGCGTTCCGGCGTCTCCCGCGCCATGATCAGCAGGGTCGAACGGGCCGAGGCCAGCCCCACCGCCGCGCTGCTCGGCCGCCTGTCCGGCGCATTCGGCCTGACGGTCTCCACCCTGCTCGCCCGCGCGGAGGGGGGTGAGGGGCGCGCGCTGCATCGCGCGGCGGACCAGATGCTGTGGCGCGACCCCGCCACCGGCTACCTGCGCCGTGCCCTCACGCCGCCGGGTGCGGAGCCGGAACTGGTCCATGTGGAGCTGCCGCCGGGCGCGCGTGTCGATTACCCGGCCGCCAGCTACGCCCTGCTGCGCGGCCAGTGCGTCTGGCTGATCGAGGGCGCGCTGGCCTTTCATGAAGGCGGCCGTATCCACAGGCTCGCGCCAGGGGATTGCCTGGCATTGGGTCCGCCCGCGGATTGCGCCTTCGTCAATCCGTCGCCGGACCGGCCCTGCCGCTATCTCGTCGCCCTCGCGCGGCGCTGACCCAATGGGGCGAAGCCAAGCTGTCAGGCGCGGCGGAATGCGCTAGACGCGGCCCGTGCGCATCCTGTTCGTCACTGCGACCCGTATCGGCGACGCGGTGATCTCCACCGGTCTGCTCGACCATCTGCTGCGGACGCATCCCGAGGCGCGGTTCACCATCGCCTGCGGTCCGGCGGCGGAGGGCGTGTTCGCGCGCATGCCGCGCCGCGACGCGACCATCGTGATGGACAAGCGCCCCTATGGCGCGCACTGGCTCGATCTGTGGCGTCGTGTCGCGTTCACGCTGTGGGACCTGGTCGTGGACCTGCGCGGCTCGGCGCTTTCCTTCCTGGTCCCCGCGCGGCGGCGGGCGGTGATGCGGGGCGGGCGGCGGCCCGGCCATCGGCTGGGTCACCTTGCCGGGGTGCTGGGCCTCGACCCGCCGCCCCTGCCGGTCGCTTGGACCGCGGCGGAGGACCGTGCCCGCGCGGCGGCCCTGCTGCCGGACGGGGCGCGCTGGATCGCGCTCGGCCCCACCGCCAACTGGGACGGCAAGCTCTGGCCGCCGGAACGGTTCGTGGAGCTGTATCGCGCGCTGGCCGCGCCGGGGACGCGGCCGGCGATCTTCGCCGGACCGGGGGAGAAGGAGCGCGCGCTCGCCGCCCCGGTCCTGGCGGCGCTGCCGGACGCGGTCGATCTGGCGGGCGCGCTGTCCCTGCCCGAGGCGGCGGCCTGCCTCGCCCGCTGCGCGCTGTTCGTCGGCAACGATTCGGGGCTGATGCATCTGGCCGCGGCGGCGGGCACGCCGACGCTGGGCCTGTTCGGGCCGACGCCGGCCGGGGAATACGCACCCTCTGGCCGCCGCGCCGCCGCGGTGGTCGCGCATGGCCCGGCCATGACGGACCTGCCCGTCGCGGATGCCCTCGCCGCCGCTCAGGGATTGATGGCCGGATGAGCAGCGCGGTCTTGCCCGCGGATCGGCGTTTGCCGGTCCGAGGCCGCGAATGCGGCCCGCCGCCCGCCCGGCGCCTGAGGGCCCGGAAGTGAGCGTCGCCATGGTCATGGCCGGTGCCCGGATGGGTGGCGCGGAGGCGTTCTACGAGCGCATCTGCATCGCGCTGCATCGTGCCGGCGAGCGCGTGCTGCCGGTGATCCGGACCGAGCCCGGCCGGGCCGGCCGGCTGCGCGCGGGCGGCCTGGAGCCGGTGGAGCTGTGCTTCGGCGGCCCGCTGGACCTGCTCACCAGACCTCGCCTCGGTCGCATCCTGCGCGGCTTCGCTCCGCGTGTGACCATGACATGGATGACCCGCGCGACGCGCCATGCCCCACGCGGCAGCTGGGTGCATGTCGGCCGGCTCGGCGGATATTACGACCTGCGCAATTTCCGCCGCTGCGACCATCTCGCCGGCAACACCCGGGGCATGGTTGACTGGATCCTTGATCAGAACCAGGGCTGGACGCGGGATCGCGTGCATCTGCTGCCCAACTTCGTCACGGATTTCGCGGCAGCCGCCCCGGCCGCCGAGACGGCGACGCTGGTCGCGCTCGGCCGGCTGCATCCGAACAAGGGGTTTGATGTGCTGCTGCGCGCGCTCGCCCTGCTGCCCCCAGCCACCACGCTCGCCCTTGCCGGCGAGGGGCCGGAGCGGGCGGCGCTGGAGGCGCTGGCCGCGGAACTCGGCATCGCCGCCCGCGTCCGCTTCCTGGGCTGGCGGCAGGATGCGGGTGCGCTGCTCAAGGCGGCTGACGTCTTCGTCTGCCCGTCGCGGAGCGAGCCGCTGGGCAATGTGGTGATCGAGGCATGGTCGGCCACGCGTCCCGTGGTCGCCGCCGCCGCGGAAGGGCCGCGCGAACTGATCGCGGATGGCGCGGACGGGCTGCTCGTGCCGAAGGAGGACGCCGCGGCACTTGCCGGTGCGATCGGCGCGCTGCTGGCCGATCCCGCCCGTGCCGCGCGCCTGGCCCAGGCCGGCCGCGCCCGTTTCGAACGCGACTTCGCCGAGGCCGCCGTGGTGGCGCGCTGGCGCGATTTCCTGGCGACGGTGACGCGCTGATGTGCGGCATCGCCGGACTCTGTCTCGCCGCCGGGCGGACGCCCGATCCGGATACGGTCGCAAAGCTGATCGCCGCACTGGCGCATCGTGGCCCGGACGGGACCGGCCACACCGTCCTGGGCAATGTGGCGCTGGCGCAGACGCGGCTTGCCATCATCGACCTCGCCACCGGCGACCAGCCGCTTTTCGCCGGGCCGGGCGCGCTGGTCGGCAATGGCGAGATCTACAATTACCGCGAGCTGCGCGCGGCGATGCCGGATGTCGCGTTCGGCACCAACAGCGACTGCGAGGTGCCGCTGCACCTGCATCTCCGCGACGGCGCTTCCTGCACCGATGCGCTGCGCGGCATGTACGCGCTCGCCATCCATGACCGCGTCCACCGCACGCTGACGCTCGCGCGCGACCCGTTCGGCATCAAGCCGCTCTATGTGGCGGAGACCGCGCAGGGCCTCGGCTTCGCCTCCGAACCGCAGGCGCTGATCGCCGCGGGCCTCGTCGCCCCCGTGCTGCGCGCGGAAGCGCGCGACGAACTGCTCCAGATGCAGTTCACCACCGGTGCCGAAACCATCTTCGCAGGCATCCATCGCCTGCTCCCCGGCGAGGTGCTGACCGTCTCCGACGGCCGCGTGCTGGACCGCCGCCGCCACGCCGCCCTGCCCGAGGGTGGCCCGGAGACGATCGGGGAGGCGGAGGCGCTCGCCCGCTTCGACGCGGCCTTCGCGGAGAGCATCGACCTGCATCAGCGCAGCGATGTGCCTTACGGCCTGTTCCTGTCCGGCGGCACCGACAGTTCCGCGGTGCTGGCGATGATGGCGCGGCTGAACGACCGGCCGGTGCTTGCCTTCACCGCCGGCTTCGACGTGCCCGGCGTGGCCGATGAACGCGACGCGGCGGCCGCCACCGCCGCCGCCGTGGGGGCGCATCATGAGCGCATCACCGTGACCGAGGCAGAGGTCTGGCGGCACCTGCCGGAGATCGTCGGCTGCATGGACGATCCGGCCGCCGACTACGCCATCGTGCCGACCTGGTTCCTTGCCCGCCGCGCGCGGCAGGACGTGAAGGTGGTGCTGTCGGGCGAGGGCGGCGACGAGATGCTGGGCGGCTACGGCCGCTACCGCAGCGCCATGCGGCCCTGGTGGCTCGGCGGGCGGGGGATGCGCGCGCGGGGCACGTTCGACCGGCTGGACGTGCTGCGCGTCCGCCCGACCGGCTGGCGTGACGGTATCGTCGCGGCCGAGGCGCGGGCGGCCGAAGGCGGGCGTTCTCGGCTGCAGACCGCGCAGGCGACCGACATCGCCGACTGGCTGCCGCACGACCTGTTGCTGAAGCTGGATCGCTGCCTGATGGCGCATGGCGTGGAAGGCCGCACGCCGTTCCTCGATCCCGGCATGGCCGCGGCCTGCTTCCGCCTGCCCGATGCGCTGAAGGTCCGTGACCGGCGTGGCAAATGGCTGCTGCGGGCATGGCTGGAGAAGCACCTGCCCGCCGCGCGTCCCTTCGCGCCCAAGCGCGGCTTCACCGTGCCGGTCGGCGCCTGGATCGCGGGGCAGGGCGCGCGCCTTGGACCGCTGGTCGCCGCCGATCCCGCCGTGGCCGAAGTCGCACGGCCCGATCGCGTGGTCTCGCTGTTCCGAAACGCCGTTGGCCGCCGCGAGGGTTTCGCGGCCTGGTCGCTGCTGTTCTATGCGCTCTGGCATCGTCGCCGCATCCGCGGGCTGATGCCGGAAGGCGATGTGTTCGAAACCCTGGCTGCGGGAGATTGAGCTTGGCGCATTACGATCTGGTGTTGCGCGGCGGGACGGCGGTGACGCCCTGGACGACCCAGCAGGCCGATATCGGCGTGCGCGACGGGCGCATCGCTTCCTTCGCTGTCACGGCCGCGGACAGCGCCGATCAGGTGCTCGATTGCAGCGGCCTGCATGTGCTGCCCGGGCTGATGGACCCGCATGTGCATCTGCGCGATCCGGGTGCTGCCGCGGTGGAGACCATTTCCACCGGCACCAAGGGGGCGGTCCTCGGCGGGCTGACCGCGGTGTTCGACATGCCGAACACCAGCCCCGCGATCGTCGATGCGGAGCGGCTGGCCTGGAAGCAGGACTACGTTGAGGGTGGGGCCGGGGCCGCGTGGTGCGACATGGGCCTCTATGTGGGCGCGACGAAGTCCAACATCGCCGAGCTCGCCACGCTGGAGACCGGGCGCGGCGTCTGCGCGGTGAAGGTCTTCGCAGGATCTTCTACCGGAGATCTCCTGATCGAGGACGATGAGAACCTGGAGCGGGTCATGCGCTCGGGCGTGCGCCGCATCGCCTATCACAGCGAGGACGAATACCGCCTCAAGGCCCGGGAGCCCATGTTCGCCGCTGGCGGGCCGTACCGGCTGCATATGGAATGGCGCGACGAGGAATGTGCCTTCCTCGGCACGCGGCGGCTGATGGCGCTGGCGCGCAAGACCGGACGGCTCGCCCATGTCCTGCACGTCTCCACGGCGCAGGAGCTGGAATACCTCGCCGCGTTCCGCGACATCGCGACCATCGAGGTGCTGGTCAACCATCTGACCCAGGTCGCGCCCGACGCCTACGACAGGCTGGGCGGGTTCGGCGTGATGAACCCGCCGATCCGTGGTGAGCGTCACAGGCAGGCCGCGTGGGAAGCCGTGCGCGACGGCACGGTGGACGTGATCGGGTCCGACCATGCCCCGCACCCGCGGGAGGCGAAGCTGAAGCCCTGGCCCCAATGCCCGGCCGGGCTGACCGGCGTGCAGACGCTGGTCCCGGTGATGCTGGACCATGTTGCGGCCGGGCGCCTGTCCCTTGAACGGCTGGTGGACCTGATGTGCGCGGGCCCGGCGCGGGTTTACGGTGTGCTCGGCAAGGGGCGGCTGGCGATGGGCTACGACGCCGACTTCACCGTCGTGGACCTGAAGGCGCAGCGGACCATCGAGGATAGCTGGATCGCCTCTCCCTGCGGCTGGACCCCCTTCGCCGGCATGCGGATCACGGGCTGGCCTGTGATGACGGTCATACGGGGAAAGCCGGTGATGCGCGAAGATGCGCTGATCGGAACGCCATCCGGCCGGCTCGTGCGCTTTTCGGGAACGCAAAACGCGGTATAGGTGCGTCGTGGAAACAACCAGTTACATTCTGGGAAGAGGAACCTGATGGCTATGGTGATGCGCTCTGGAACACTTCGCATGGTGATGGCGAGCGCCGTGGCGCTGCCGCTGTTCACGGCCTGCCAGAGCACCGGCAGCAACCAGCAGGTCGGCCAGTTCGGCGGGGCCGCGGTTGGTGGCGTCCTCGGCGGCATCGCCGGCAGCGCGGTTGGCGGCAACCGCACCGGCGCGGTGGTCGGCGCGCTGGTGGGCGCGGCCGCGGGCTACTTCATCGGCGGCGCGATCGCCGAGGCACTGACCGATCCGGCCGATCGCCAGAAGGCAAACGCGGCCACGCAGCGCGTGCTGGACGCGCCTGCCCCGACCCCGCCGCGGACAACCAATCGCAGCCGGCCGCAGCAGACCCGGGCGGTGCAGGCGAACTGGAAGTCGGAAAACAACCGCAACGTTTCCGGCCGCTCCACGCTGCAATCCGTCCAGCGCACCCAGGACGGTGGCGAATGCCGGCTGGTGCGTGAGGTCGCGTATGTGCAGGGCAAGGAAGTGCAGCAGGACACGCGCTACTGCCGCAGCCCGAACGGCGGCTGGGCCCAGGCGTGATCCGGGCCGCGGCGGCCGCGCTTGCGCTTGGCCTGCTGGCGCAGCCGGCCGCGGCGCTGGACTACACCGTCCGCCAGGAAGGGCGCGGCAGCGTTGTCATCGCCCAGGGGGCGATCGAGGCGGGTGATGCCGCGAAGCTGCGCGCCCTGGTGGCGCGTACCCGCGGCGTGGATGAGGTGTGGTTCAATTCCCCGGGTGGCAACGCGGTCGAAGGCCTGGTGATCGGCCGTGCCATCCGCGATCTTGGGCTGGCGACGCGGATCCCGAATGGGGCGATGTGTGCCTCCGCCTGTTCCTATGCCTTCCTGGGCGGACCGATCCGCGCGGTGGACAACGGCGGTCGCTACGGCGTGCACATGTTCACCGCCGCACGCGACGATGCCTTCATCCGCGATGTGGCCCGCGTTGTGCGGCAGAACGGCCCGCAGGGCGCGGCCGAGGTCGTCATGTTCATCGAACAGCGCAGCGCCAAGCTCGCCGCCGAGCGTGCCCGCTTCCTGGTCGAACAGCGCGTTTCGCTGGAATTGATGACCCCGGCCTTCAACCAGGAGGCTGACGGCATGAACTGGCTGAACGCACAGGAACTGCGTCGCTATAACGTCGTGAACACGCGATAAATCGGGGCCGCGTGAAGCCAGCGTGAAACTGCATGGATACGGGCATGTCATGATCTCTTCGCATGGCAAGTCCAGTGCCCTGCGGCAGGGTCCGGTCAACCAAGACCGGGGACCCGCCACATGGCCGACTATGTTCAGTACGGTTCGACCGCATCATTCTCCCTGCCGCAGATCGGGGGCGCAGACGCCGATCTGATCCATGTCGGCGTGCTGGACCACGATCAGACGATCCTGGTGCAGCCGAACACCGGTGCCGCGGGAACGATCGGCACATGGACGCTGGGCTTCGATATCCTGGTCCCGGCCGGCGAACTCGGCTCCTTCGCGGGGCTGCTGCAGAGCGACCTGTCCAACACATCCGACGCGGAGCTGTTCCTGCGCGCCGACGGCGGTGTCGGCATCAGTTCGGTCTATGACGGCAGCTTCGCCTTCGGCACCTGGGAGCGGCTGGTCTTCACCGCCGAGACCGATGCCGGTGTGACCGTGCTGAACAAGTACATCGACGGCGAACTGGTCGGTACGCAGACACTGGCGGAAGGCCGCTGGTCGCTGGACGCGGAGGACGGGTTCCTGCTGCTCAGCGACAATGACGGCGAGTCCGTGCAGGCCTATGTCTCGTCCGTTTTCTTCGATGACGATGCGCTGAACGCCGAAAGCGTGGCCGCGCTGGGCGGGGCCGACGCGGACGGGTTCTTCGATGCCGCGCCGGGTGAGGGCGCTTCCCAGTTCGACTTCGCTGGCGGCAGCCTGGCGGCGACCTTCGGCGACGCGGTCCTGTCCGCGCCGCAGGACAGCGAGGCACCGGACGCGCCGGAGCTGGAAGTCGTCAACCACGTCATGGACGTGATGAAGACGCCCGGCAGCGTCATCCAGATCGATCTGTCGGACGTGTTCAGCCGCGACGACGTCACGCTCGCGATCGAGAACGACGACCCCAGCATCGTCGCCTCCGCCGTCATCGACGGCGACGTGCTCACCGTCACCCTGACCGACGCGCTGGGCCATGCGGATTTCCGCCTGACCGCGACCGATGCGGACGGCAACGTCGCGTCCGACAATTTCCGTATCCGCAGCGCCGGGGCGAACGCCTACACGATCGCCGTGCTGCCGGACACGCAGGACTATACCGACGCCTCGCTGTCGAACGGCCCGCCGCAGACCTTCTACAACATGACGCAGTGGCTGGTGGACAACAAGGACAGCCACAACATCAACTTCGTCGCCCATGTCGGCGACATCACGCAGAACAACCTCGACTACCAGTGGGTGGTGGCCGAGACGGCGCTGCGCAAGCTCGACGGCGTGATCCCCTACTCGGTCCTGCCCGGCAACCACGACCAGGCTTCGGGCGGCACGGCAGCCGACCACTCCTCGATCTATCTGGACGAGATCTTCTCACCCGAGAACCAGGCCGCCACCAGCGCGACGTTCGGCGGCGTGTATGACCAGGAGCCGGATCGCGGGGTCAACAACTACCACACCTTCACCGCGACCGACGGGACCAAGTGGCTGGTCCTGTCGATGGAGTTCGGCCCGCGCGATGACGTCATCCGCTGGGGCCAGGACGTGATCGAATCGCATCTCGATCACCAGGTCATCGTGGTCTCGCACGCGCTGACCAACTTCGCCGGCCGCCACGATCCGACCAGCGCGCCGCTCTATGACGAAGGCGCGGGCTACGATTACGGCATCGGCCGCGACCCCGAGGGTGCGAATGACGGCGAGACGGTCTGGCGGGAGATCCTGAACAAGTACCCCAACGTCGCCTTCACCTTCTCGGGCCACATCTTCGGCGACGGCGCCGAGACCGATGTCAGCTACAGCCAGCACGGCAACCGGATCGTCGAGAGCCTGGTCAACTACCAGAACGGCATCTCGCGCGAGATCACCGGCAACGGCGACGAGGCGCTGGGCAGTGCCGGCGGCAACGGCGCGATCCGGCTGGTGACGATCGACCCGGACAACGACCGGGTGACGACCGAGACCTACTTCACCGAGTTCGACGACTATCTCGACGGGTTCCGCGTGAAGCCCGAGACCGACCGCGACGGGCTGACCGGCCTGTATCGCGGCCACGAGGAGACGTTCGAGAACTGGGATCTCTCCACGCCCGATATCCGCGCCGTGGCCGACGCGGGCGACGACCGGTTCGTGGCCGCGGCGGCGGGGGCGAAGGTCGCGACCGTCAGCCTCGATGCCGGCGGCACTGCCGATCCGGGCGGCGTGGCGGCGGGCTACGAATGGCTGGACGCCGACGGCGTCGTGCTCGCCACGGGCGAGACGGCGGATATCGATCTCGGCATCGGCCGCCATGCGCTGACGCTGCGCGTGACGGATACCGCGGGCCATGTGACCACCGACGACATGCTGGTGGTCGTCACCGGCGACACGACCCTGCTTGCCGACAACTTCAACGACGGCGACACGGATGGCTGGATGCTGCCGAGCGCGTCCGATGCGCTGGCGATCGGCACGCCGGAAAGCTTCGGCCTGCCCTCCATCCCGGGCGGCGCGGCGAGCGTGGCCCGCATCCCCGCGCTGTCGCCCACCAAGGCGCTGACCGTCACGCCGAACTTCGGCGCGCCCGAGGGCACGCTGATCAGCGATTTTTCGCTGGTCTTCGACGTGCTGGTCGAGGATGGCCAGGGCAGTTGGGCGAGCTTCGTGCAGCTTCAGACCGCCAATGCCGACGATGGCGAGCTGTTCCTGAACAACCGCGGCGACGGCACCGGCGGCATCGGCATCGGCGGCAACTATCAGGGTGCCTTCCAATACGGCGAATGGCAGCGCGTCGGCTTCGTCTTCGAGGCGCAGGACGCGAACAACACGCTGCTGAGCAAGTATATCGACGGCGAACTGGTCGGTTCGCAGATCGTCTCCGGCGACCGTTTCAAGCTGGATGCGGGCCGTGGGCTGCTGCTGTTCTCCGACGAGAACGGCGAGACGTCGGAGACCTATGTCTCCTCCGTCCTGCTCACCGGCAAGGTGTTCACCGCCGAGGAGATGGCGGCACTCGGCGGGGCGGATGCGGACGGCATCCTGGATGCCGCGCCGGACCCGACCTCGGTTCAGTTCGACTTCAACGACGACTCGCTCGCCGCGACCTTCGGCGTGCCGACGCTGGGCTACGGGGCGGTCGGGTCGGGCACCGGCAACTTCCTGGTCAAGGGCACGGTGTTCTCACGCAACGTGGACATCGAGGGACTGCCGGCGCCGGAAGCCCGCGTCTACGACATGTCGGATGCGGCCGGGAACATCCTGACCTGGGGCGGCGAAGGGTCCGAGGCCTGGTCCGACTACGTGGTGGAGATGACCATCCGCTCCACCGACAACGACGGGATCGGCGCGGTCTTCTACTACCAGGACCCGCAGAACCACTATCGCTTCGAGGCCGATGGCGAGACCAACACGCGCACGCTGGTGCGGGTGCGGGACGGGGTGGAAACCGTGCTCGCCACCGCCACCGGCGGCACGCATTTCAACGTGGACCAGGACCTGAAGATCGCGGTGGTCGGCGACGAGATCACCGTGTTCCTCGACGGACGCTCCGTGTTCGGCGGGCCGGTCGCGGATGCCGATCCGCTGACGGGCGGCACGATCGGCTTCTGGTCCGACGCGCAGCGCAGCTCCGAGTTCGACACGGTCACGGTCAACACGCTCACGCTGACCGCCCATGCAGGGGACGATGTGCGGCTGATCGACACGGACGGCGACGGCACCGCGAGCGTCACGCTGCACGCAGACTCCTCCTTCGGCCCCGCCGGGATCGTGTCCTGGGCCTGGACGGACGCGGAAGGAAACCTGCGTGCGACCGGTGAGGCCCCGACCATCGATCTGGAGGACGGGCTGCACGCCCTGACGCTGACGGTCACGGATGCGGACGGCAACACCGCGACCGATCTGGTGAAGATCGAGGTGGTCGCGCAGGATCGCGTGCTGCTGGCCGAGGATTTCGACGGCGCCGCGATCCCGGCCGGCTGGCGGATCGTGGATGAGGGTGAGTTCGGCGGCGTGGGACCGGATGGTACCGCCTCCGACTGGACCATCGCCGATGGCGCGCTGGTGCAGAACTCCGACCTGCAGTCCCGCGAGCTGACCTGGAACGGGGCGACCAACGCGGATTACTGGCAGCGCGGCTGGTCGCCGCTGGGCGACGGCGTCAACGTCCTGCGTGTCGGCACCTACGCGCTCTATGAGGGCGAGGGGGCCTATGACTGGGACAACTACTCGATCGAGGCGCGGATCGAGACGCCGGACGATGACGGGCTCGGCTTCCTCATCCACTACGTGGACGACAGGAACTACTACAAGCTGGAGCTGGATGCGGACGGCACCTACGACCGCAGCCCGGGCAACGGCGCGGGCAGCCTGTTCAGCCTGATCCGCATGCATGACGGGATCGAGGAGATCCTGGGTCAGGTGCCGCAGAAATACACGCCGGGCGAGGCGTTCGACCTGCGTGTGGACATCGTGGACCAGAAGATTTCCGCCTTCATCAACGGCGACGGGATCTTCGCCTATGCGATCGAGGACCATACCCATGAGAAGGGCACGGTCGGCCTGTATTCCTGGGGCAGCGAGGGCGTGTCCTTCGACGATGTCCGCGTCGTCAGCCTCGACGAAAGCGCGCCCGAGCCGGGTCCGTTGTCCTTCAGCTTCTGGCAGGACGGTGGCGGCACGCCGCAGGGGACGGTGGTCTCCCCGCCGCCGGCGGACGCGGCTCTGGTCGCGGCCAAGGTCTCCGTCACCGAGGCCGGAGCCGGCATGCTGGTGGAGAACACCGGCATCTGGAACGAGATCAAGGCGGCGGTGATGGACGAATACCAGTCCGCCTGGGGCACGGACTTCACCATCGCCAACTTCGTGGACGTGCGGGCCGATCTCTCCGCCGCGGACGAAAGCCTCGACGTGACGGTGGTGGGCGCCAAGCGCGGCGAACTGGCCGGTGGCGCGGCGGCCGACCACCTGACCTGGGTCGCCTTCAGCAACGAGGCCACGTGGTCGAACGCGATCGCCATCGACGCGGGCGCGGGCGACGACGTGGTGGAGGTGCGCGCGATCGCCTCCTCCACGCTGGACAACGCGCTGCTGGCGGACAATGCCAGCCCGCGCAACGGCACCCACTGGAAGGCGGGCTACAACGGCGGTTCGACCACGGCGCAGGTGGATGGCGGCGCGGGGGACGATGTGATCCGGGCGTTCGACCTGGTGCGCCTGATCGCCACCGGCGGCGCGGGGGATGACGTGGGCCAGGGCGGCGACGGCGGCCAGAATGTGTGGGTGCTGTCCGGCGCGGCCGCGGACTACGACATCAGCGAGGCCGGGGGCACCTGGACCATCGCGGATATCACCGGCGCGGACGGCACGGACACGATCACCGGCTTCGAGTTCCTCCGCTTCGGAGACGGCCTCGTCCTGGAACTGAACCCGGACCTGCTGATCGCCTGATCCGGCCCGTCAGGCCGCAACGGCGAGGGGGCGGCGAAAGCCGCTCCCCTTTTCCGTTTGCAAGGCGGCTACGCCCCCAGCATCTGCCCGCCATCCACCGCCAGCGTCTGGCCCGTGATCCAGCGCGCGCGGTCGGAGGCGAGGAACAGCACCGCCTCGGCTACTTCCTCGGGCGCGCCGAGCCGGCCGAAGGGGATCGCGTTGAAGACCTTGTTGTAGAGCTCGGGGTTGTCGGTCTTGCGCTTCTCCCACGATCCGCCGGGGAACTCGATCGATCCCGGTGCCACGCAGTTCGCCCGGATCCCCTCCCGCGCCAGCATCGCGGCCTGCGACGTGGTGTAGTGGATCACGGCCGCCTTCGCCGCCCCGTAGGGCGGATTGCGGATCGAGGGGTGGAATGCGGAGATCGAGGAGATGTTGACGATGTTCGCCTTCGTGCCCGCGCGCAGATGCGGCAGGGCGGCGTTGGAGGCGCGGACCGTCGCCATGATGTCCACGGCGTAGCAGGCCCCCCACCCGATATCGTCGTCGGAGCGGCCGAAGCCGGAGGCGTTGTTGATCAGGATGTCGATCCCGCCCAATGCCGCGGCCGCGCCCGCGATCCAGCGCTTGATCGCCTCCCCGTCGCTGAGGTCGCAGGTCATGGCATGCGCGTCCGCGCCCAGCTCGGCGCGCGTCGCCTCCAGCGTTTCCGCGCCGCGGGCGCAGATCGACACGCGCGCACCCGCGCGGGCGAAGAGCAGGGCGATGGAGCGGCCGATGCCGCGGCTGCCACCGGCGACCGCAACACGGCGGCCGGCGAATTCCTGGGACTGGGTCATGGGCTGACGGTAGCGGAGGGCTGGCCGTTGTCCATCGGGTCAGCGCGAGGGGGCCGGTGTTCCGTCGCCGTCGCCCAGGGCGCGCTGCATCAGCACCGAGTCCACCCAGCGCCCGTGCTTCCATCCCACGGAGGGCAGCGTTCCGGCATGCTGAAAGCCCAGGCCGCGATGCAGGGCGATCGAGGCGACATTGGCGGAATCGCCGATCACCGCGACCATCTGCCGCCGCCCCGCCGCGATGCAGGTGTCGATGACAGCGGAAAGCAGCGCCCGCCCGATGCCGCGCCCCACCGCATCCGCCGCGACATAGACCGAGTCCTCGACCGTGTGCGCATAGCCCGGCCGCGCCCGGTACAGGCCCGCATAGGCGAAACCCAGGACGCGGCCATCGGCTTCCGCGACCAGATGCGGCAGGCCGAGCCCGCGCACCTCGCCGCGCCGCCGGCCGAGTTCGGCCACGGGCGGCGGTTCGAACTCGAAGGAGGCGAGGCCATGCCGGACATGGTGGCCGTAGATGACCGCGATGGCGGCAAGGTCCGCCTCGGTGGAGGCGCGAATGATCGGCGGGGTCATGTGCCGTGCATAGGCTGATGCCGGGCGCGCGGGCAGCCTGGTTGCGTCCATGCTCTTCATAAGTGAGGCTTATGGATGGCCGCGCCTTCCCATGCCCAGCTTCGTGCCTTCCTCGCCGTGCATCGCACGGGCAGCCTGACAGGGGCCGCGCGGGCGCTCGGCATCTCCCAGCCCGCGGTGAGCCAGCTGCTCGACGCGCTGGAAGCGATGCTCGGCGTGCGCCTGTTCGAACGCGGCGTGCGGCGCGCGTTGCCCACCGCCGCGGCGGAGCAGTTGCGGCCCATGGCGCAGGAGGCCCTGGCGGCGCTTGCCGATATCCCCGTGGCGATGGCCGGGTTCCGCGAAGGCGGTGCGGGCCGGATCACCATCGGCACCGGTGCGACCGCGTGCATCCACCTGCTGCCGCCGATCCTGGCGCGGCTGAAGCGGGCACGGCCGGCGCTGGAGATCGTGGTGGAGACCGGCAACACCGACGACATGCTGACCGGGGTCGAGGATGGCCGCCTCGATATCGGCATCGTCACCATGCCCGGCCAGCGTCACAGGCGGCTTGTCCTGTCGCCGCTCTGCGACGACGAACTCGTCGCACTCTATCCGGCCGCCCTTGCGCCGGGCCGCGACCGCGTGCGTCCCGCCGATCTCGCGCAGGTGCCGCTGCTGCTGTTCGAGGCGCGGGGCACGACACGCGGGCTGATCGATGCCTGGTTCGCAAAGGCCGGAATCCGTCCGGCACCGCTGATGCAGCTTGGCAACATCGAAGCGATCAAAGTGCTGGTAGGGGCGGGGCTGGGGGCCACGGTGCTGCCGCAGCTCGCACTCGGCCATGCCGTGCCGCCGGCGACGGTGGCGCGCAAGCTGCGCCCCGCGCTGCGGCGGCGTCTCGCCACTGCCTTGCGCCCGGGCCGGATGCTGGATGCCGGCATGCGGGCGCTGATCGCGGAACTGGGCCGCGCGGCTGGGGTGCCGCGCGGGTGATTCGCGTCATCCCTGCAGTTGCGTTTCCCGCGCCAGCTCCGGGACTCCGCCGATGGACACCAGATGTGCGTAGATTGGCTCCAGGTAGCCACGATCGCGCAGCTCCAGGAACCTGGCCGCCTCCAGCTTGGCGAGCCGCTGCCGGTCCACGGCCCGGAACCCGTCCACGCGGCGCGGCTGGCCGTTGATGTGGAACTGCACCACGCCGGGCTGCAGCAGCTCGGCCGCCGTCAGTGCCTCGACCATGGCACGCGTGCGTTGCATCGCGACCTCGAAGTCGCGGGAGAACTGCAGCGCGCGGTCGGTGACAGGCGCGGGCCTGCCGTCCGCGAACAGCTTCTCCCCGCCTTCGCCCGAAAACGCCGCGGCGGTGGGATCGACGCACAGCGCCATTTCCTCGGACCCTTCGCTTGTGCGGGCCAGCAGGAACGGGTAGCGGCGGATATAGGCGGGCACGTAGACGCCCTGCTGCCAGTGCCCGTCTGCCGTCACCGCATGGCTTTGTCCGGGCGTGAGCGCGAGCAGCGCGATCGGCATGAAGGGCGCCTGCGGCGCGAACACGATTGGCAGGCTGCGCGCGGCCATGCCGAACTCCTCCGCCGCCAATGGAATGCCGGTGGCGTCCTTCGCGAAGCCGTAGCCGGCCTGATGCAGCGCAAGCGCGGCATGGCGTTCGACATGCAGCGGTTCAAGCCGGTTGTAGAACAGCGGCAGGCGGTGCGCGGCGCCGTTGGCGGGCGTTTCGGACATCATCGGTCCCTATCGGTTGGGCAGGGTCTTGTCAGCGAGGCAGGGCGGGGCGGCAACCGGGTCGCGGCCCGGAGTCCATGAAGGTATAGCGACATCGCATGCAGGGAGTCCCGCCACGGGTCGGCATCGTGCTGCCGCCCAAGGAGAGTTTCGCGCCCGCGACCGCGGGTGCGGTGGCGGAGGTGGCGCGGCTGCTCGCGCCGGAGGGTGCGCTGGTGATCGGAAGCCCGCCTTCCGGCCCCCCTTTCGCCGAACCCGCGTTCCGCGCCATCCGGGCGGGCTGGTGGCCGCCCGGCCCGCCGCCGCTCCGCTATGCCGCCGCGGCCGCCGCCGCGCTGCGCGATTTCGCGCCGGATGCGATCGACGTGCACAACCGGCCGGACATCGCCGCCGCGATCGCGGCCCGGCGTGCGCCATGTCCGGTGTCGCTGCTGCTGCATAACGATCCACAATCCATGCGCGGCCCGGCGCGCGCAGTGCTGATGCGCCGCCTGGCCGCGGTGTTCTGCGTCTCCGCCTGGGTGCGGGAGCGGTTCGTCGCCGGCCTGCCGGCGGAGACGGCGGGGCGGGTGCACGTGCTCGGCAACCCGATCGACCTCGCCGCCCTGCCGCCTCCGGCCCCGCGCGAGGACCTGATCCTGTTCGCGGGCCGCGCCGTCGCCGACAAAGGGGCCGATGTGTTCGTCGAAGCCTGCGCCCGCGCCCTGCCGGGCCTGCCCGGCTGGCGTGCGGAACTCGCGGGTGCTGACCGTTTCCGCGCCGGCGCGCCGGATACGCCGTTCCTCCGCGCCCTGCGCCCCGCCGCCCGGGCGGCCGGCGTCGCCCTGGCCGGACATGTTCCGCGCGCGGAGGTCCAGGCCCGCATGGCCCGCGCCGCCATCGTGGCCGTGCCGAGCCGCTGGCCGGAACCCTTCGGCCTCGTCGCGCTGGAGGCGATGGCCGCCGGCGCCGCCCTGGTCGCCACCGGCACCGGCGGGCTGGGCGAGCTGACCGAGGGCGTGGCGCTGCGTATCCCCCCGGACGATCCGGAAGCCCTGGCCGCGGCGCTGGCCGTCCTGGCGCGCGATCCCGGCCGCCGCGCCGCGATGGGGGAAGCCGGGCGGCGGCGCGCACGGGATTTCGACCGCAGCGTTGTCGCCGCCCGTCTCGCCGCGCTGCGTCCGGCCGCGTAGAAGCCGCCGCGTGACACGCCAACTCGACCGCGCCCTTCCGTGGCTCACGCTCGCCGTGCCGCTGTTCGTGGTGCATGGCCGCGGCATCGCCGACGGGCTGATCGCCCTGGTCGCGGTGCTGTTCCTGCTCCGCACGGCGATCACGGGGGATGCGTGCTGGCTGCGCCGGGCCTGGGTGATCCTCGCGCTGGCATGGTGGGCCTGGATGACGGCCGTGTCGCTGCCCGCCTGGCAGCCGGCGGGATGGTTGCGCTTCGTGCTGTTCGCCGCGGCCCTTGAGCACACCGTGCTGGCCGATCCGCGCATGCGACGGCGGCTCGGCCGGGTGGTGCTGGTCTGCGCGCTCTACATCGCCGCCCAGGCGCTGCTGCAATTCGCGACCGGGGCCAACCTGTTCGGGGACCCGCGCTCCGGCGACGGTGAGCTGACCGGCCCCTACGATCAGGCCCGCGCCGGGGCGCCGCTGTCGCGCATGCTTTTCCCCGCGCTGCTGCCCGTGGCGGCCGCGCTTCCGGGATGGGCCGGGGGCGCGCTGCTGCTCGCCGGCATGGCGGTGGTGGTGCTGATCGGCCAGCGCATGCCCACGCTGCTGACCGGGCTCGGCCTCGCGGTGGTGGCGCTGCTGTACCGCCCCCTGCGCCGGGCCGCGCTGGCCGCGGGTGTTGCGGGCGTGGTGCTGATCGGCGCCTCCGCGGTGGTGTCGCCGCCGACCTTCTACCGGCTCGTGACCAAGTTTTCCGCGCAGATGGCCGATTTCCCCAACAGCCATTACGGGCTGCTGGCCGCGCGCAGCCTCGCCATATCCGCGGCATACCCGCTCACCGGCGCGGGCGCGGACGGGTTCCGCCACCTCTGCGCCGACCCGCGCTTTCATGTCGGCTGGGGCGGGGAAGGGGAGGGCGGCGGGGCGGCGATCTGCGTCACCCATCCGCACAATTTCTACCTCCAGGCGCTGGTGGATGGCGGCTGGCCGGGGCTGTTGCTGTTCGCGGCGATGGCCGCCGCGTGGCTGGCCGCGCTGGCGCGGGGCCTGCTGATGGCCCCCGACCCGGTGCGGGTGGGATTGTTCGCGACCGTGCTGATGCAGCTCTGGCCGGTCGCCTCCACCTCCTCCTTCACCGCCATGCCGCTGTCGGGCCTGTTCTTCCTTCTGCTGGGCTGGGGACTGGCGGAGGCGCGGCAGGCCGCCGGCTCCGCATAGGCGGGGAACGCCCTAGGCCAGCCATTCGACGCCTGGGGCGAGCGGAGCCTCCCGCAGCCGGCGCAGCGCGATGTCGCGGAACGCCCGCGCGGCCGGGCTTAGGGAGCGATCCTGCCGAGTGATCAGGCAAATCTCCCGCCACACGACCGGGCGCGTCAGGGGAATGAAGCGCAGCCGTTCCGCCCCGGCCAGGGTCGCGGCGCTCTCCGGCATCACCGCGAGTCCCAACCCGGCCTCGACCATCGCCAACTGACCCAGCGTGTTGGAGACGGTCAGCGCCGGCTCGGGAGGCAGTTTCAGCCCGCGATGGCGCGCCAGCAGCCTCTGGATGCCAGTATCCGCGGCAAGCCCGACCAGATCGCGTCCCGCGAGCGCCGACCAAGGCAGTTCCCGGTGCGCGGCGGGCACGATCGGGTCGTTCGGGCGGCAGACGATCCCGAACCGGTCCCGGAACAACTTGCGGTAGTCCAGCGTTCCAAGCTCCGCCCCGCCCAGGTCCCATTCGCTGCCGATGCCGAAATCCGCCGACCCTTCGGCGACGCGGCGGCCGATCCCTTCCGCGCCGTCGTCGCGGAGCGTGACGGACACGGACGGATGCGCCGCGTGGAAGCTGCGCACCACGGCGGGCAGCAGGCGGGAGACGATGGACGGCGATGCCGTGACCGCCACGCTGCCCCGTTCCAGCCCGCCCGCCGCCCGCAGGCTGGCGAGTGCGGCGGTCACGCCGCGCAGCAGGTGCCGGGCCTCGGTCAGGAACTCGGCGCCGTGGGTGGCGGGTGAGGACGACGCGGCGGGTGGTGCGGTCGAACAGGGCGACGCCGGTTTCCGTCTCGATGCGCCGGATCGTTGCGCTGAGGGCGGAGGGGGCGACGTGCAGCCGCGCCGCGGCCGCGGCGAAGGAGCCGGCTTCGGCCACCGCGACGAAGCAGCGCAGGTGGCGCAGGCCGATGGTGCGGGTCAATTCTTCGTTCATGGCGATCAATCCGGCGTATCATGCGAATTGTCATGCCGCTCGCCGCCCGGTTCAATCGGCACGAAGGGCGCGGTTCCGTGCCCAGGGGGAAGGAAACGCAGGATGGCGGGATCGCGGCGTGGATTCGCATGGCTCGGGGCGGTGCTGGGGATGCTCGCGTCCCTGCTGGCGGCGGGGTCCGCCGCGGCGGCTTTCCCGGACCGGCCGGTGCGGATCGTGGTTCCGGCGGCACCCGGCGGCGTGCCGGACATCTTCGCCCGCCTGCTCGCGCAGCACGTCTCCGCCGATCTCGGCCAGCCCGTGGTGGTCGAGAACCGCTCCGGCGCGGGCGGCAATATCGGCTGGGTCGCCGCTTCGCGCGCGCCGGCGGATGGCTACACCGTGGCGATGTGCTTCTTCGCCTGCGCCACCAACCCGCTGATGTACGACCCGAAGCCGTTCGATCCGCAGAAGGACTTCGCGCCGGTGATGCTGGTGGGCACGCTGCCCAACGTGCTGGTGGTGCATCCGTCCGTACCGGCGAACTCGGTGCAGGAGCTGATCGCGCTGGCCAAGCGGGACCCTGGGGCGATCACCTTCGCATCGTCCGGCTCCGGCTCCTCCGGGCATCTGGGTGGCGAGCTGCTCAGCCGCATGGCGGGCATCGAACTGCTGCACGTTCCCTTCCGCGGTCAGGGCGAGGCGATGCCGGCGCTGCTCGGCGGCACGGTGAAGATGTTCTTCGACGGTATCCCCTCCTCCCTGCCGCATATCCAGCGCGGCGCGCTCAGGGCCCTGGCGACGACGGGGCCGGAGCGGTCCGCCGCCCTGCCCGACCTGCCCACGATGCGCGAATCGGGGCTGCCCGACTTCCTGCTGACCCCCTGGATGGGCTTCGTGGTGCCCGCGGGCACGCCGGCCGACGCCATCGCGCGGCTGAACGCAGGGTTCAACGCGGCGATGCAGGTGCCCGACGTGCGCGCCCGCTTCGGCGCGCTGGGCGTCACACCGGGCGGCGGCACGCCGGAGCGGATGGGTGCGTTCCTCGTCGAGGAACTGGCCCGCTGGGGGGACGTGATCCGCGCCAACGCCATCCGGGCGAACTGACCGGCCGGACCGGCCGCGCGCGGGGCATGAAGAGCACCCTTGCCTACGCCAAGCCCGACATGTTCGAGCAGGCCGAGGCGGGCGTGCCCGCCGCCTTCGAGAAGAAGCGCGTGCAGTTCTTCGAGCCGATCTTCCCCGAGGAGGCCGGCACCCGGCATCGCCGGCTGTATCGGGCTGGTGGAGTACGACGCGGACCGCTTCTGGGAAGCGTGGCAGGCCGCCAAGGAGATCGAGCGGCCGACGCGGCTGACCGTGTCCAGGGCCGACGCCGCCTGGGGCGAGACCATCGACTGGGCCGGCACCAAGGCCGGCCGGGAATAGGCGCCCCGCGCGCGGTGGGTGGCCGCGTCCGGCCCGGCCGCCTATATCTCGACCCTGACCGCGCGGAGGTTTCCCATGTCCGACCAAGTCCCCGTGACCGTGCTGACCGGCTATCTCGGCGCCGGCAAGACCACGCTGCTGAACCGCATCCTCTCGGAGAACCACGGCCGCAGATACGCGGTGGTGATCAACGAGTTCGGGGAGCTGGGCGTGGACAACGACCTCGTCGTCGATGCCGACGAGGAAGTGTTCGAGATGAACAACGGCTGCATCTGCTGCACCGTGCGCGGCGACCTGATCCGCATCGTCGGCGGGCTGATGAAGCGCAAGGACAAGCTCGACGGCATCATCGTGGAGACCACCGGCCTCGCCAACCCCGCCCCGGTCGCGCAGACCTTCTTCGTGGACGAGGACGTGCGCGCCAACACGCGGCTGGACGCGATCGTGACCGTGGTCGATGCCAAGCACCTGCTGGAGCGGCTGAAGGACAGCGCCGAGGCGCAGAACCAGGTCGCCTTCGCGGACGTGATCCTGCTGAACAAGACCGACCTGGTGTCCGAGGCCGAGCTGGAGGAGGTCGAGGCCGCGATCCGGCGCATCAACCGCTTCGCCGAGATCCACCGCACCCAGAAGGCTGCGGTCGCCATCGACAAGGTGCTGGACCGCAACGCCTTCTCCCTCGACCGCGCCGAGGAGCTGCAGCCCGGCTTCGCCGCCGGCGAGGACGAGCACGAGCACGACGACGAGGTGTCCTCCGTGTCGTTCGAGACGGACAAGCCGATCGACCCGGAGAAGTTCAACATCTGGATCGGCGCGCTGCTGAACGAGAAGGGCGCGGACCTGCTGCGGACCAAGGGCATCCTGAACTACGCGGGTGACGACCGCCGCTTCGCCTTCCAGGCCGTGCACATGATCGCGGATGGCGATTTCATCGGCGCATGGAAGCCGGATGAGAAGCGGACCTCCCGCATCGTGTTCATCGGCCGCAACCTCAACCGCCCGCAGTTGCGCCGCGGCTTCGAGGCGACGGCGGCTTGAGCGGCACGGCTTCCCCCGACTACCTGCTGGAGACGCGCGGCATCCGGCAGGGCTTCGATGCGCCCGTGGTCGCCTGCGCCTTCGATCGCACCGGCACCACCGCCGCCTTCGCGCTGGGCGACGGGTCCGTGCAGCTTGCGGTGGGCGGCGGCTGGCGGGGCGTGGCGGTGCATGAGGGCGCGATCCTCGCCCTCGCCCCGGATGCGGCTGCGGACGGCTTCGTGACCGGCGGCGACGATGGCCGCCTGTGCCGCGTCGCGTCCGACGGCGCCGCGTCCGAGATCGCCGGTTTCGGCGCCATGAAATGGGTCGAGCACGTGGCCACACATCCGGACGGCAAGGGCCTGCGCGCCTGCGCGGTCGGCCGCGGCGTGCACGTGTTCGATGGCGCGGGCACGAAGCTGAAGGAGCTGCCGCACCCGTCCACCGTCTCCGGCGTGACCTTCGATGCGAAGGGCAAGCGCGTGGCCGCGTCCCACTACAACGGCGCCTCGCTGTGGTTCGTGGGCGCCAAGGAGGACAAGCCGCGCGTGCTGGAGTGGAAGGGCAGTCATATCGGCATCGCCCTCAACCCGGCCGGCGACCATGTCGTGACCGCGATGCAGGAGAATGCGCTGCATGGCTGGCGGCTGACCGACGGCCAGCACATGCGCATGTCCGGCTATCCCGGCAAGACGCGCTTCATGTCGTTCACGAAGAACGGCAAGTGGCTCGCGACCTCGGGTGCGGAGAGCGTGGTGCTGTGGCCGTTCTTCGGCGGCGGGCCGATGGGCAAGGCGCCGATGGAGCTGGCCGGCGGCGATGGCGTGTTCTGCACCGCCGTCGCCTGCCACCCGCAGCACGAGGCGGTGGCCGCCGGCTTCGATGACGGGCTGATCGTCCTCGCGGATATCGGCAGCGGACGCGTGCTGCCGGTCGCGGAACCGGGCCGTAGCAAGGTCACGGCGCTGGCCTGGTCGCCCACGGGCTCGCACCTTGCCTTCGGCACCGAGGGCGGTTTCTGCGCCGTGGTGGATTTCTCGAAGCGTCCGTAGTCTCCGCCCGGCTTTGAGCCGCCGCACATGGTGCGCGGCGGCGGGTTCCATTCAAGTTGATCTGACATGCTGTTCCTGCGTCGATGACGCGGAACAGCGGCAGGCGGCGCTTGATCCAGATCATGGCAGCAGACTCGACAATCCGGTGACCTGGATGTCAGCGGGAGCAGATGGCGTCAGGTCGGTAACGGCACCCGCCACAGCGAAACCAAGATGAGAATGGGCCGGAGGAGTGCTGCGCATGCGAAACAGGTTGCGCGAACGCGTCGCGATCAGCGGCGTTGGCTGTTCGCGTTTCGGCGATCTGCTCAAGACACCGGAGCTTGCGGGGCTGAGCATCCAGGAACTGACCGCGCGCGCGGTGCGTGAGGCGCTCGATGACGCCGGCGTCACGGGCCAGGACGTTGACGCCGTCTTCGCGGGCAACGCGATGGTCCATAGCTCGCAGGTGCCGGGGACGTACTCGCAGCTCTCCAAATGGACTGGCACGCAGTTCCGCGCCGGCGTCCATTTCGAAGCGCAATGCTCCACGACCAACGTGGGTGCCTCCCTCGCCGCCGCCGCGATCGCGGCGGGCGTCTACGACACGGTTCTGGTCTATGGGGTGGAGACCACGCGGACCAAGGTGAAGGGCTACAGCCCCTACGAGCGCGAGCCGATCTCACACCAGCAGACCTGGCTATGGACCGATATGGCGGTGAACCAAGCCTACGGCGTGCCGCAAGGCTACGACATCTTCTCCACCTATAACGGCCTCGTGGCGCTCGGCTACTGCCGCAAATACGGCCTTTCCATCGAGGATTTCGACCGCAGCATGTTCGAACTCTGCCGGACGCGGCGGCTGCACGGGTCGATGAACCCCAAGGCGAATATCCAGGAGACGCTGGAGGCACGCGCATCGCGTGGAGGCTACTCGGATGCCTATGACTATTGGCGATCGGACGAGCATAATCCCTTCGTCGCGTGGCCCTCGCGTCTGCTGAGCCTCGTCACCACAGCCGACGGCGCATCGGCGATGGTGCTCACGCGCGCGGAACTCGCGAAGAGCGGCAAGTCGCAGCCCGTGGAGCTGAAAGGCTTCGGCATGAGCTACAGCGACCTGCCCTGGTACGGGGAGGACCCGACCTATTGGGAGTTCGACCGCCGCGCCATCGACGCTGCCTTTGATATGGCGGGCATCAAGCCGGCGGACATCGACTACCTGCATACTCATGACTGCTCGCATATCTCGGGCATCTGCACGGCCGAGACCATCGGCTATCTGGAAGCGGGCAAGGGGCTCCAGGCGGCACGTGACGGCCGGCTGCGCTTCGATGGTGACCGGCCGATGTCCACCCATGGCGGCCGCCACGCCTTCGGCCACGCCTGGGGCGCGAGCGCAGGCACCGACACCTATGAAGCCGTGTTGCAGATGCGGGGCCGTGCTGGCGCGCGGCAGATTGCCAAGGTGCCTGAAATTTCCGTTATCCATACCCACGGCTACGCCATGATCGGCACCGTGATTGTCCTGGGAGCGCTGTGACATGCTGGACACTCCTGCACAGCCGAGCGCACTGCGCGCGTACTACGAAGGGCTTTCCAAGGGCGTCTTCCAGGGCATTGTCTGCAAGGGGTGCGGGCACCACACGTTTCCGCCCACCGGATGCTGCGAACATTGCGGAAGCTGGGATGTGGCGCCGGTCAACCTGAGCGGCGAAGCCACGCTGCTGTACGCCACGCACAACATCACGCCCGCCTGCCATCCCCGCTTCGAGAAGATCGCTCCCTATGTCTACGGCCATCTCCGGCTGAAGGAGGGACCGATCGTGCAGGCGATCATACTCGGCGTGGAGGCCACGCCAGCGGCCTTGCGAACGCTGTTCGAGCGCGGGCCGGTTCCCGCGAAGGCGGAGACGTTGCGGACGGAGGATCTGTCGGTTATCGCCTTCCGCGTCGCGAATTGACCGGCCCGGATGCTGGCGTGCCGGTCCCCCCTACGCGCGGCCATCTATTGCCGGCCGCAGGTGAGGACCGGCGCGGCCGGCCGAAATGGCATTTTGACATCCGCGTCCGGAATATTATAGGAATATTATCATCATCCGCCCGATCCAGGTTCGGCATCCGGTGCGGTGCCCCCTCCGCACGGGGGAGCAGGCGATAAGATCGTAAGATAGTAAGGCGAATGTCGCCGCCTTCCCGATCCGCTCAGGCGTCCGAGCGCGGCAACCAGGGGATGCGGGCGACCTGGATCCCGTCCTCGGACAGGGCCTCGGCCTCCTCGGCCGTGGCTTCGCCGTAGATGCCGCGCCGCTCGCTCTCGCCCGCGTGGATCTTGCGCGCCTCGTCGGCGAAATCGGCGCCGACATAGTCGCAGTTCTTCTCGATCTCGGCACGCATCCGCTGCAGCAGGGCGCGCATCTCCGCCGGCATCGGGCCGGGGGAATTGGATACCACCTTGGCGGCCGCCGGCGGCTTGGCCGGGACCGGCGGGTTCACCGCTTCCTTGCGGGAGGCGACCTGCGGCGCCATCAGGGCGCGCTCCACCTTCGTGCTTGCGCAGTGCGGGCACTCCAGCAGGCCCCGCTTGGCCTGCTTGTCGAAGGCCGCGCTGTCCTTGAACCAGCCGTCGAAGTCGTGCCCGGAGTCGCAGCGAAGCGCGTAGTGGATCATCCCCCGTTCCTGATGCGGTGCAGCAATCAACCCGATATGGTGCCACTCTGGCACTCCCGGCAAGAGAGTGCCAGCAAGTTGCGGCAGTTTCGTGACCGTGGGGGTCGGTCAGGCGGCCTTGAGCAGCGGGTCGAGCCCGCCCGAGCGGTCGAGGGCGGCCAGATCGTCGCTGCCGCCGATATGCCGGCCATCGATGAAGATCTGCGGCACGGAGGTCCGGCCTGACCGGCGCAGCGATTCGGCCCGCGCCTCGGATCCCGTGGGGGCGTCGATCTCCTTGAAGGCCACGCCCTTGCGGGTCAGCAGGGCCTTGGCACGGGCGCAATAGGGGCACCAGTCGCTGGTGTAGATCTCGATCTCGGGCGGCATGGCAGGGTTCCTTACCCGTCTTAGGTTCGGCGCGGCGGATGCGGATTTCAAGCCGTGAGCGCGGGATGAGGCACGCGCGCGGCGACCAGCACATCCACGGCAGATGCACCCGCCGTCAGCAGCGCCTCCGCGCAGGCTGAGGCTGTGGCGCCCGAGGTCATCACGTCATCCACCAGCAGCACGCGCCTTCCCGCCACGCGGGCGGCGCGGTGGGGACGGATTGCGATGCTGCCGGCCACCGCCTCCGCCCGCGCGGCGGCGCTGCGGTCGCCAAGCGGCGGTGTGCGTGTGTCCGCCGCAGCAGGTCCTGCACCACCGGGCGGCCCGTCATGCGGCCGAGTGCCGCGGCCAGCAGCGCCGCCTGATTGTAGCGCCGCTTCAGCAACCGCCAGCGATGGAGCGGCACGGGAGCGAGCAGGTCGGCTGTCTCCAGCAGGGCCGCCCCGGCCCGCAGCATGTGCCGGGCCAGGGGATCGGTCAGCTCGGTCCGGTCGGCGTGCTTGAACGGCAGCAGCACGCGCTTGGCCGCCTCATCGTAGCGCAGGGCGGCCCGTGCGCGGTCGAAGGCGGGACGACGTCGCGTGCAGGCCGGGCACAGCCCGTCCGGTCCGGCCTGGCCGTCATGCGTGAACGGCACGCCGCACGCCGCGCAGAACGGCGCTGTGACGAAGGCGAGGGCGCCGAAGCAGTCCGGGCAGAGCGCGCCGGGGCGGTCCACCGCGGCGTCGCATGTCAGGCAGCGTGGCGGCAGCAGCACGTCCAGCGCCGCCTGCCCGGCCTGTCCGGCGATGCGGATGAGCGCGTTCAGGCAGATGCTCCGAAGCGGACGGTGCCGTCGCGCGCGATCTCCCGTACGAGGTCAATCTCCCAGGAGAGATAGGCCTTCATCGCCTCCTCGACGCCTTCATTTCGATCGTAGGGGCGCAGATAGACATCGGCGCAGGCCTCGTCCGGCGGCGTGTGGCGGTCGGCTTCCACCGGGCGGCCGGCTTCGCGCCAGGCGGCCAGGCCGCCGTCGAGGATCGCGACCTCCGCCGCGGTCAGGGCGCGCAGTTCCGGGACGGCGAGGCGCGCCTGCGCCGGATCCGGTGCGCAGACCACGATGCGGCCCTGGCGCGGCAGGCGGGGCGCCAGCGCGGCAAGCCGTGTGCGGATGCCCCAGAGCGCGCCGGGGATATGGCTTTCGCGGAAGGCGATGCTGCGCGACAGATCGACCACGGCGGCGCCATCGACGGCATCGGGGCCGACCAGCGGGGCGGCGATCGCTTCCGCCTCCGGCACGCGGTCCGGGGACGAGCCGGTCTCGCTGGCGCCGTCCCGCGCGTCCGCCAGCACGAACACCTCCGCATGGCCCATCTGGCGCAGCCACGCGGCGGTCATCCGTGCCCGCGTGCCGGTATCGTCCGCGAGCACGATCCGTGCCCCGCGCACGGCGATCCACCGGTCGGTGGCCTGGACGAGCTGCCCGCCCGGCGCGCTGACCGCACCCGGCACATGGCCGGCGGCGAACTCGGCCGGGTCGCGCACGTCGAGCAGGTAGAGCGTGCGCGCGGCCTCGGCAGGGAACGCCGCGAGGTCGGCAAGCGTGCAGAACCGCACGCCGCTGGCCTGGGCAAAGGCATCGGCGCGGGACAGGGCCTCGGCCGCGCCGCGCGGCGTGCCTTCGGGATAGCGGTCGGTCCGGCCCCGGTCGCAGGTGAAGCCCGCCAGCTCCCAGCCCATCGTGCCGTTGCGCAGCGCCACGACCCGGTTGGGCACGCCGGCGCGGCGCAGGCTCTCCGCGCCCAGGATCGAACGGGTGCGGCCGGCGCAGTTCACCACCACCAGCGTGTCCGGATCGGGCACGAGGTCGCCGAAGCGATAGACCAGTTCGCCCCCCGGCACGTTGATGCCGGTGGGGATCGACATGCGGCGGTATTCGTCGAGCGGCCGGCTGTCGAGCACGACCATCTTCCGCCCCTGGTCGAGCCAGGATTTCAGCTCTGGCGGGTCCACGCTCTCGGTGCCGTAATGGTGCTCGACCCATTCGCCGAACGCCTTGGACGGCACGTTGACGCCCGAGAACAGCACGAAGCCCGCTGCCGCCCAGGCCGGCGTGCCGCCATCCAGCACCGCGACGTCGGTCGCGCCGAGACCCTCAAGGTAAAGCGCGAGCCGCTCGGCCAGGCCGCGTCCGTCATCGGTGACGACGATGCGTGCGGACAGGCGCGGCAGCAGGCGGCGGGCGGTCGCCTCCGCCCGCGACAGCGGACAGGGGACCGCCCAGAACAGATGGGAGGTGCCGAACTCCCCTTCCTCGCGCGCATCCAGGATGGCCAGTTCGGCTCTATCCTGGATGGCGGCCTTCAGCGCGGCCGGCGCGATCCGGCGCATCAGGCTGTCGCGGCTGCCTTTCCGGCGGTGGGCGCCATGAAGTTGCGGTTGTAGGGCACGACCGTCCCGGCCTCGATGTCGTAGCCGACGCGGTTTTCGAGCTTCTCCAGCGCCAGCCCGTACATGTGCAGGTGCCGCGTGGGCACGGTGCCGGTGGTGTGGATCGAATGGATGTCGTCCGCCATGAAGGCGATGCCGTTGCCGGGCTCGACCATCACCTCGGCGCGCAGCTTCAGCGTGGCCTTGCCCTCGGTCCTGCCATCGTCCACCCGGTCATACAGCCGGTTCAGCTCCTGGCCTTCGACCGCGACGATCGAGGCCCAGGTGGTGTGGTCGTGCGGCTTGGTCTCATTGCCGGGGTTGAGCGCGTTCAGATACAGCGCGAAGCGGTGGTCGGCGTCTTCCTGCAACAGGTAGCGGCGGCCGGCCTTCTCGCCGGGCGGCGGGGGCGGAAATTCCGAGGTCGGGAACAGATGGCTTTGCGCGGCGAGCGCCAGCAGCTCGGCCTTGATCTTCTCCAGAGAGGCGCGGGTGATGCCTTCCGTCCGCTCGATGCCGCGGATGCGGTCGATGGCACCGCTGATGGCGGCGCTGCGCGCGGCGGAGATGTCCGTAGCGTTCATGCGTTCTTCCTCCCGTTTCCGACGGCAGGTTAGCAAGTCCGGCGACGGCAGTCTGCCGTGCCGCTGCCGGGGCGTTTCCCCAATGAAAGAGCGGCGCCTGTGACGGCGCCGCTGCTGTAAAGGATTCCGACTCGATCCCGGAAGAATTCAGGCTTTGCGGCGGCGTGCTGCGAAGCCGAGGCCAAGCAGGCCGGCGCCCAGCAGCCCGATCGTGGCCGGTTCCGGTACGCTCATGGAGCCGCCGGTCACGGTCAGCCTGACGATCAGGTCGTCGTGGTTGTCATCCGGGCCGTTGCCACCGTCGTCGAGCGCGATCCACGCGACGGTGCCGCCATAGGGCGTGCTCCCGTTCCCGTCCTCATCGAGCGGCGGGCCAAAGGTCACGAAGAAGTTGGGGATGTTGGGGGGATTCGTATTGGCCCCGTTGGCAACGGATCCGCCGCCAAAGTCCGTATCGAAGCTGAAGCTGATCATGCCCGAGGCAATGGAGATCCCCGAGATCGACGTGGTGCCCGGCGTCCCGTTGCCGGCGAAATAGGTGACCCCGTTCAGGGTGAACGAGTTACCGAAACTGGCTTCCCGCCCGATGAAATCCAGCGTGACCGTCAGGTCGCCGAACGCATAGACGGTGGCGCCGTACCAGCCTTCCACGCCGTCGATGAAATCATTTCCAGGCCCTGCCGTCCCGAACTGAAGCGCCGCTTTCGCGTCCGGCGCGGCAAGAGCCAGTCCCGCCATCGCAACACCAGCCAGAAGAAGCCTTTTCATCGCCCTGTTCCCTTAACGTGCGGTTGGATGCCCCCGATTAGCTGCACTCGAAGTCGTGTCTGGTTTCGATAAGCAAATGACGTGCCAGCGCGAAAACGGAAGGTGCGGCAATTAGTTGCGTTTAGGTAGCAAACTGCTCCGCGCGCGACCGTCAAGAAATCCGACAAATTCGATGCTGAATGGATATAGGTCGCCGGCCGGACGTGGCTGGAAGCGATGCCGGGCCGACTGCCGCGGCTGGTCGGGCCTGCGCCCTCAGACCAGCATGTGCCCGACCAGGATCGCCGTCCCGATGGCCATGAGGCAGAGGCCGCCCGCGCCTTCCGCCGCCCGTCCGAACATCGGGCCGATCCAGCGCGCGCCATAGGTCCCAAGCGCGGCCATCAGGAACGTCGCCGTCCCGATCGCAAGCGCGGTCGTCACGATATCCGCGCCGATCAGTGCGAGCGTGACGCCCACTGCCATCGCGTCGATGCTGGTCGCGAATGCCGTGAGCGCGAGCGCCCGCAATGAGTGGCGCCGCGGCCTGGGGCCATCGGCGCCTACGGCCGCGCGCCGGATCATGCGCGCACCAAGCAGTCCCAGCAGGGTGAATGCGATCCAGTGGTCAACGCTGTCGATCCAGGAAGCGGCCGCGAAGCCCGCCATCCATCCCGCAACCGGGGTAGCGGCCTCGATCAGGCCGAACACCGCGCCGGTGCGCAGGGCCTCGGCCAGGGGCGGCCGGTGCAGCGCCGCGCCTTTGCCCACGGAGGCCGCGAAGGCATCCAAGGACATCGCGAAGGCGAGGACGAGCGTCGCGGCGGCGGACATGGCAGGGCTTTGCCGGAAGCCGGAATGCAAGTCAAAATGTTGATTTTACTTGGAAATACGGCTTCGGATGCAGGTTGTAGCCAAGGTTGCATCCGCCCCTTGGCGCGCGGCCGAAGCTGGCGCACATGGCGTGGATGGATGCGATGCGCGTGTTCGACCGGGCCGCTGTCCGCCGCCACCGCGACCGCGCGGCGGCCACGGTGGACGAGGTCGGTGACCTGCTGGGCGATGCCGCTGACCGGCTGCTCGACCGGCTGGATGATACCCGCCGCCGCTTCGACCGCGCGCTGGAGATCGGCGGCCGCGGCGTGGTCGCCCCGCGCCTCGCCGCGCGCGGCATCGCGACCGTGTCCTGCGACCTGTCCCCCGCCATGGCCGCACGGGCCGGTGCGCCGGCAGTCGCGGCGGATGAGGAATGGCTGCCCTTCGCGCCGGGCAGCTTCGATCTGGTGGTGGCGTCGCTGTCGCTGCACTGGGTCAACGACCTGCCCGGGGCCCTCATCCAGATCCGCCATGCGCTGGCCCCGGACGGGCTGTTCCTCGCCTCGCTGCCCGGCCTCGGCACGCTGGATGCCCTGCGCGCGGCGCTGACCGAGGCCGAGGCCGAGCTGCGCGGCGGTGTGTCCCCGCGTCTTTCTCCATTCCCGGACCTGCGGGACTGCGCCGGATTGCTGCAGCGGGCCGGCTTCGCCCTTCCGGTCGCGGATGCCGACGACATTTTCATCCGCTACGCCGATCCGCTCGCCCTGCTGCGTGACCTGCGCGCGGCCGGGGAGGCGAACGCGATCGCCGAGCGCAGCCGGGTCGTTCCACCACGCGCTCTTTTCCCCGCAGCACTCGCCCGCCTGCCGGTGGAGGGCGGGCGCGTTCCTGCGCGGCTGCGGATGATCGTGATGACAGGCTGGGCCCCGGCGGCGACGCAGCCCGCGCCGCTGCGGCCCGGTAGCGCGACGGCACGGCTGGCCGACGCGCTGGATACGGTCGAACGCCCGGCGGGCGAGAAGGCGGGGCGCTGAGCGGACGTCTCAGACGGCCACTGAATGGCGCGGTATCGCGGCGTCCGGCAGGTAGGCGTCGAAGCAGGAGGCGACCTGCCGCACGAGACGCCGGCCCATCTTCGTGACCGCGAGCGCATCGCGCTCCAGCCGGATCAGCCCGGCATCCGCCAGGGCCGAGAGGCGTGGCCACGCGGCGGCGACGATGGCGGCAGGCAGCGGTCCCTCGGCGCGGACCGCCTTGAGGTCGAGCCGGAACTCGCACATCAGCCGCGCGATCAGGCCGGCCCGCAGGCGGTCCTCCGCCGTGACGGCCCGGCCGCGCACGACCGGCAGGCGGCCCTCGCGCACCGTCGCGATGTAGCGGCGTTCCTCGGCCTCGTTCTGCGCGAAGCCGCCGGGCAGGCTGCCGATCGCCGAGGCGCCCAGCCCGAGCAGCGCGGGCGCGGTGTCGGTGGTGTAGCCCTGGAAATTGCGCCGCAGCCGCCCGTCTCGCGCGGCCTGGGCCAGCGTGTCGCCGGGGCGGGCGAAATGGTCCAGGCCGAGCGATTGGTACCCGGCGGCGGCGAGGACGGCCTCGGCCCGCTCGGCTTGGTCCAGCCGCGCCTCGACGCCCGGCAGCGCGGCGGCGTCGATCGCCTTCTGGTGCGGGCGCATCCAGGCGACATGGGCATAGCCGAACACGGCGATCCGGTCGGCGCCCAGCGCGGCGGCGAAGCCCGCGCTGGCGGCGACATGGTCGGCGGTCTGGTGCGGCAGCCCGTACATGAGGTCGAGATTCACCGAGGCGATCCCGGCGGCGCGCAGGCGCCGGACCGCATCCGCGACCTGCTCCTGCGGCTGGATGCGGCCGATCGCCGCCTGGATGTCCGGGGCGATGTCCTGCACGCCCAGGCTCGCGCGGGTCAGCCCCGATTCGGCCAGGGCGTCGATCAGGGCGCCATCCGCATGGCGGGGGTCGAGTTCGATCGCGATCTCGGCGCCCTCGCGCAGGCCGAACGCCGCGCGAAGGCGGCGGATCAGCGCGCGGAGCCGCTCGGGACCCAGGATCGAGGGCGTGCCGCCGCCCAGATGCAGGTGCGATACGCCGGCATGGGCGGGCAGGGCGGCGGCGAGCAGGTCGATCTCGGCATGCAGCGCCGCTTCATAGGCCCCGATCCGCGCGTCCGACCGCGTGGGCCGGGTATGGCAGGCGCAGTACCAGCACAGGGACCGGCAGAATGGTACATGCACATATAGGGAGAGCGTGTCCGCGGGCCGGATCCCCTCCGCCAGCCAGGCGCGATAATGCGTCGCGTCCAGCGGCCCGAACTGGGCGGCGGTAGGGTAGCTGGTGTATCGGGGCACCCGCGTCTCCGCGAGCGCGAGCAGGGCGCGTGAGGTCACGTGCGTATCCTGGGGCCCGGCGGGACCGTCCGCCTTGATGCGGCGCAACCCGCCCCCGTGGCCGCGCAGACCTGCCGCGCGCGACTCGGCGCTGGACTCCGGCGCGCCACCCCGCTAGAGGCCCCCGCTTCATCGGAACGCGGGAGGGGGACGGCTGGGCCGTTTCCCGGTTGCACCGCGGTTCCCGGCACCGGAAGGAGCCAGGAATTGGCGAAAAAGATCGTCGGCTACATCAAGCTGCAGATTCCGGCAGGCAAGGCCAACCCCTCGCCGCCCGTGGGCCCGGCGCTCGGCCAGCGCGGCCTGAACATCATGCAGTTCTGCAAGGAATTCAACGCGGCCACCCAGCAGATGGAACCCGGGATGCCGATCCCGGTCGTGATCACCGCGTTCGCCGACCGCACCTTCACCTTCGTCACCAAGACGCCGCCGAACACCTACTTCCTGAAGAAGGCGGCCAAGCTGGACAAGGGTTCGACCGCGCCGGGCAAGGCCGCCCCTGTCGGCCGCATCACCACCGCCCAGCTGCGTGAGATCGCGAAGCAGAAGATGGTGGACATGAACGCGGCGGATGAGGACGCGGCGGTGCGCATGCTCGCCGGTTCGGCCCGTTCGATGGGTCTCACCGTGGTGGAGGGCTGATCCGATGGCCGAGAGCAAGCGCATGAAGGCCCTGGCCGCCACCGTGGACGCGGCCAAGCTGTATCCGCTGACCGACGCGATCGCGCTGGTGAAGTCGAACGCCAAGGCGAAGTTCGACGAGACCATCGAGATCGCCATGAACCTGGGCATCGACCCGCGCCACGCCGACCAGATGGTGCGCGGCCTGATCAACCTGCCCGCGGGCACCGGCAAGACCGTGCGCGTGGCGGTGTTCGCCCGCGGCCCGAAGGCCGAGGAGGCGCAGGCGGCTGGCGCCGACGTGGTGGGTGCCGAGGATTTGGCCGAGAAGGTGACGGCGGGCGAGATCAATTTCGACCGCTGCATCGCGACCCCGGACATGATGGCCCTGGTCGGGCGGCTGGGTAAGGTGCTCGGCCCGCGCGGGCTGATGCCGAACCCGCGCCTGGGCACCGTGACCATGGACGTCAAGGGCGCGGTTGCGGCCGCCAAGGGCGGCCAGGTCGAGTTCCGGGCCGAGAAGGCGGGCGTCGTGCACGCCGGCATCGGCAAGGCGTCCTTCCCTGAGGATAAGCTGCTGGAGAACGCGCGCGCCTTCATCGACGCGATCCAGAAGGCGAAGCCGACCGGGGCCAAGGGCACCTACGTCAAGAAGGTCGCCCTCAGCTCCACCATGGGCAAGGGCGTGCGGGTGGACGTGGCCTCGATCGGGGTCTGACGGCCATCCACTGAGGATACGGAGGGGCAACCCTCCGGGCAGGGGGCCTCGGCCCCCGAACCTGTCCGAGACCGCTCGTGACCCGGCACCACGGTGCCGGGACCTAAGGGAGGGGGACCTCCGCGCGCGGGAGACGGGGAAAGCCACGGGTTTCCGGGCCGCCATGCGGTCTCCGGCGCCTTGGCGGTTCCAGTCGGGCAGGCGAACCGGATCATGCGGGGCCTGCCGGCCTTGCGTGGTCCATGGGCGCAACCGGCCTTGCGGGGTCCACACCCGCACGGCCAGACGAAGAGGTAGAGCGTGGACCGGAGCGAAAAGCGCGAACTCGTCGCTGAGCTCGGGCAGGCTTTTGCCCAGACGTCCATCGTCGTCGTCACCCGCAACGAAGGGTTGAACGCCGCCGATGTGACCAATCTGCGGCAGAAGATGCGCGCGGCCGGGGTGACCTTCCGGGTCGCCAAGAACCGGCTGGCCACCCTCGCCCTCGACGGCACCCGCTTCGACGGCATCAGGCCGCTGCTGAAGGGCCCGACCGCGCTCGCGTGGTCGGCTGATCCGGTGGCGGCGGCGAAGACGGCCGTCGAGTTCGCCAAGACCAACGAAAAGCTCGTCGTGCTCGGCGGCGCCCTCGGCACCCAGGTGCTGAACGCCGACGGGGTGAAGGCGCTCGCGGAGCTGCCCTCGCTCGACGCGCTGCGCGCCAAGCTCATCGGCCTCCTGCAGGCCCCGGCCACCAAGGTGGCGGGCGTCCTCCAGGCTCCGGCCGGACAGCTTGCGCGGGTCTTCGGCGCCTACGCCAAGAAGGACGCGGCGTAGGGCGGGCCTGAGAAGGCGATTGACAAAGCGTGAACAGCCCCGGGCGGACCGGGGTTGCATGGAACCCAACCAAGGCTTATTTGGCGGAGTACACGAAAATGGCAGATTTGGCGAAGCTGGTCGATGAGCTCTCGGGCCTGACTGTGCTCGAGGCGGCGGAGCTGTCGAAGCTTCTCGAAGAGAAGTGGGGCGTGTCTGCGGCTGCTCCTGTGGCGGTGGCTGCGGCCCCCGCGGCCGGCGGCGCGGCGGCCCCTGCGGCTGAGGCGCAGACGGAGTTCACGGTCGTCCTGGCCAAGGCCGGCGACAAGAAGATCAACGTGATCAAGGAGATCCGGACCATCACGGGCCTGGGCCTGAAGGAGGCCAAGGACTTGGTGGAAGGCGCGCCGAAGACCGTGAAGGAAGGCGTGAACAAGGACGAGGCCGAGAAGATCAAGAAGGTCCTCGAGGACAACGGCGCGAGCGTCGAGATCAAGTGACGCTCGCCGGGCCCCGCTGCCGCTTGCGGGGGCCGGGACGACGACTGGACGGTGAGGCGGGCGGGATCCGGGGTCGGATGCCGCCCGCCTCCGCGTTGCCGAAGCGGGGCACCCTGTCCGACCGGGGGTTTGGTCGGGATGACGACGGCGGCCGAGGACGGCCGGCGACTGCGGGCAAGGACGGGCGATGAACGCGATCAACGGGACTTTCACGGGCAAGAAGCGGATCCGCAAGAGCTTCGGGCGCATCCCCGAAGTGGCGCCGATGCCCAACCTGATCGATGTGCAGCGGGCGTCCTACGAGACGTTCCTGCAGATGAACGTGGGGCCGGATTCCCGCACCCAGACCGGGTTGCAGGAAGTCTTCAAGTCGGTCTTCCCGATCGACGACTTCGCCGGCCGCGGCCGGCTGGAGTTCGTCAACTATGAGCTGGAAGAGCCCAAGTACGACGTCGAGGAGTGCATCCAGCGCGGGCTGACCTATGCCGCGCCGCTCAAGGTCGTGCTGCGCCTGATCGTCTGGGACGTGGACGAGGACACGGGTGCGCGCTCGATCCGCGATATCAAGGAGCAGCCGGTCTACATGGGCGACATGCCGCTCATGACCGACAACGGCACCTTCATCATCAACGGCACCGAGCGCGTCATCGTCTCCCAGATGCACCGCAGCCCGGGCGTGTTCTTCGACCACGACAAGGGCAAGACCCACAGCAGCGGCAAGTACCTGTTCGCCGCGCGCGTGATCCCCTATCGCGGCTCCTGGCTCGATTTCGAGTTCGACAGCAAGGACCTCGTCTACGTCCGCATCGACCGCAAGCGGAAGCTGCCGGTCACCACGCTGCTCTACGCGCTGGAGAGTGCCGCCAGCGAGGCGCTGCGCGAGGCGCGCGAGGCCAAGGGCGAGCAGGTCGAGCCGGGCGAGATCCGCGGCATGGACGCGGAAGAGATCCTGTCCACCTTCTATGGCCGCATCGTCTTCACCCGCGGCGCCAAGGGCTGGGCGCGGCCTTTCGACCCTGACTCGTTCAAGGGCCTGAAGCTGATCGAGGCGCTCGTCGACGCGCGCACCGGCAGCGAGGTGGCCGCGGCCGGCGACAAGCTGACCGCGCGCGCGGCGCGGAAGATCGCCGAGGGCGGTACGACCGAGGTTCTGGTCGGCCGCGCGGACCTGCTCGGCCGCTTCGTGGCCGAGGACATGGTCAACCTCGAGACCGGCGAGATCTGGGCCGAGGCGGGCGAGGAGATCACCGAACCCCTGCTGCAGTCGCTGGAGGACGCGGGCATCGACGCGCTGCCGACGCTGGCGATCGGCAGCGATCGCGGCCCGTGGATCCGCAACACGCTGAAGCTCGACAAGAACAGCAGCCGCGAGGAGGCGTTGTTCGACATCTATCGCGTGATGCGCCCCGGCGAGCCGCCGACGCTGGAGACGGCGGAGGCGCTGTTCCGCGGCATGTTCTTCGATTCGGACCGCTACGACCTGTCGGCGGTCGGCCGCGTGAAGATGAACATGCGGCTCGGCATCTCGCCCGAGGAAGCGCCGGACACGCTGCGCACGCTGCGGAAGAAGGACATCCTTCTGACCGTCAAGACCATGTGCGACCTGAAGGACGGGCGTGGCCAGATCGACGACATCGACAATCTCGGCAACCGCCGGGTGCGTTCGGTCGGCGAGCTGATGGAGAACCAGTACCGCGTCGGCCTGCTGCGCATGGAGCGGGCGATCCGCGAGCGCATGGGCTCGGTCGATATCGACACGGTCATGCCGCACGACCTGATCAACGCCAAGCCGGCGGCGGCGGCGGTGCGCGAGTTCTTCGGCTCCAGCCAGCTCTCGCAGTTCATGGACCAGACCAACCCGCTGAGCGAGGTGACGCACAAGCGCCGCCTGTCCGCGCTCGGCCCGGGCGGCCTGACGCGTGAGCGCGCGGGCTTCGAGGTGCGCGACGTGCACCCGACGCATTACGGCCGCATCTGCCCGATCGAGACGCCGGAAGGCCCGAACATCGGCCTGATCAACTCGCTCGCCACCTTCGCGCGGGTGAACAAGTACGGCTTCATCGAGACCCCGTACCGGCTGGTCGAGAACGGCCAGGTCGTGGGCGACCCGCGCTACCTCTCCGCCATGGAGGAGGAGAAGCTGATCGTCGCGCAGGCCGACGCACCGATGACGCGGGACGGCAAGTTCACGCAGGAGCTGGTCTCGGTCCGCCAGTCCGGCGATTTCCGGCTGGTGCCGCCCGACCAGGTGACCGCGATCGACGTGTCGCCGCGCCAGCTCGTCTCGGTGGCCGCCGCGCTGATCCCGTTCCTGGAAAACGACGACGCCAACCGCGCGCTGATGGGATCGAACATGCAGCGCCAGGCGGTGCCGCTGATCCGTTCCGACGCGCCGCTGGTGGGCACGGGCATGGAAGCCGCCGTGGCCCGCGATTCGGGGGCGACCATCGTCGCCCGCCGCCGCGGCGTGGTCGACCAGATCGACGGTGCGCGCATCGTGGTGCGCGCAACCGAGGACGACGGCACGACCAAGGGCGTGGACATTTACCGGCTGCGCAAGTTCATGCGCTCCAACCAGTCCACCTGCATCAACCAGCGCCCGCTGGTGAAGGTGGGCGATCAAGTCGCCGAAGGCGATATCATCGCCGACGGCCCGTCCACGGAGCTGGGCGAGCTGGCGCTGGGCCGCAACGTGCTGTGCGCGTTCATGCCCTGGAACGGCTACAACTTCGAGGACTCGATCCTCATCAGCGAGCGTATCGCCCGCGACGACGTCTTCACCTCGATCCATATCGAGGAGTTCGAGGTGATGGCCCGCGACACCAAGCTGGGCCAGGAGGAGATCACCCGCGACATCCCGAACGTGGGTGAGGAGGCGCTGCGCAACCTCGACGAGGCGGGCATCGTCTATATCGGCGCCGAGGTGAACCCCGGCGACATCCTGGTCGGCAAGGTCACGCCGAAGGGCGAGAGCCCGATGACGCCGGAGGAGAAGCTGCTCCGCGCGATCTTCGGCGAGAAGGCGTCCGACGTGCGCGACACCTCGCTGCGCCTGCCGCCGGGCGTGACCGGCACGATCGTGGACGTGCGCGTCTTCTCCCGCCGCGGCGTGGACAAGGACGAGCGCGCCATGGCGATCGAGCGTGCCGAGATCGAACGCCTCGCCAAGGACCGCGACGACGAGAAGGCGATCCAGGAGCGTTCGTTCCTCGGCCGGCTGCGCGAGAAGCTGCTCGGCCGCAAGGCCGCGGGCGGCTTCAAGGGCATCAAGGCGGGCACGGAGCTGACCGACGAGGTGCTGTCCGAGCATCCGCGCGGGTCCTGGCGCCACATCGCGGTGGCCGAGGATTCGGTCATGGCCGAGATCGAGACGCTGAAGCGCGAGTTCGACGCTGCCGTGGACAAGCTGCAGAAGCGGTTCGAGTCCAAGGTGGACAAGCTGCAGCGCGGCGACGAGCTGCCGCCCGGCGTGATGAAGATGGTCAAGGTCTTCGTCGCGGTGAAGCGCAAGCTGCAGCCCGGCGACAAGATGGCCGGCCGCCACGGCAACAAGGGTGTCGTCTCCCGCGTCGTGCCCGTCGAGGACATGCCGTTCCTGGAGGACGGGCGCTCGGTGGACATCGTGCTGAACCCGCTCGGCGTGCCGAGCCGCATGAATGTCGGCCAGATCCTGGAGACCCATATGGGCTGGGCCTGCGCGGCGCTGGGTCAGCAGATCGGCGAGCTGGTGGACGAGTACGCCCGCACGGGTGCGGCCCGGCAGGAACTGCTCGACCGGCTCAAGGACGTGTACGGCGAGGAGGTGTTCCGCCGCGACATCGCCCAGATGAGCACCGAGCAGCTCGTCGAGCTGTGCGGCAACCTGCGCAAGGGCGTGCCGATCGCCACCCCGGTCTTCGACGGCGCGCTGCCGTCGGACATCGAGGAGATGCTGGCCAAGGCCGGGCTCGATGTGTCCGGACAGGTCACGCTGTCGGATGGCCGCTCCGGCGAGCCGTTCGCCCGCAAGGTGACCGTCGGCTACATCTACATGCTGAAGCTGCACCACCTGGTGGACGACAAGATCCACGCACGTTCCATCGGCCCGTACTCGCTGGTGACCCAGCAGCCGCTGGGCGGCAAGGCGCAGTTCGGCGGCCAGCGCTTCGGCGAGATGGAGGTGTGGGCGCTGGAGGCCTACGGCGCGGCCTACACGCTGCAGGAAATGCTGACGGTGAAGTCCGACGACGTGTCGGGCCGCACCAAGGTCTATGAGGCAATCGTGCGCGACCAGGATGGGTTCGAGGCCGGCGTGCCCGAGAGCTTCAACGTGCTGGTGAAGGAATTGAAGTCGCTGGGACTGAACGTGGACCTCGACAACGCCGCATGAGGCTGCGGCCGGCCCGGGCGACCGGGCCGGCGCGTCGTTTCCGCGTTCCCGTGACGTATGGCCTTCGGGCCGGAGGGTGAGACCCGCATGAACGAGCTGATGAAGATCCTGGGCCAGACCGGCCAGTCGCTGACCTTCGACAAGATCAAGATCACCATCGCCTCCCCGGAGCAGATCCGCTCCTGGTCCTATGGCGAGATCAAGAAGCCCGAGACGATCAACTACCGCACGTTCAAGCCGGAGCGGGACGGGCTGTTCTGTGCCCGCATCTTCGGCCCGATCAAGGACTACGAGTGCCTGTGCGGCAAGTACAAGCGGATGAAGTTCCGCGGCATCATCTGCGAGAAATGCGGCGTCGAGGTCACGCTGGCCAAGGTGCGGCGCGAGCGGATGGGCCATATCGAGCTGGCCTCGCCGGTCGCGCATATCTGGTTCCTCAAGTCGCTGCCGAGCCGCATCGGCCTGATGGTCGATCTCACGCTCAAGGAGCTTGAGAAGGTCCTGTATTTCGAGAGCTACATCGTTCTCGAACCCGGCCTGACCGACCTCAAGCTGCATCAGCTGCTGACCGAGGATCAGCTGATGGCCAAGCAGGACGAGTTCGGCGAGGACGCGTTCTCCGCCGGCATCGGGGCGGAAGCGGTCAAGCAGATCCTGGCCGGCATGGACGCGGATGCGGAGAAGACCCGGCTGCGCGTGGAGCTGAAGGAGACCACCTCCGAGGCCAAGCGCAAGAAGCTGGTCAAGCGGCTGAAGCTGATCGAGAGCTTCGCCGAGAGCGGCGCGCGTCCGGACTGGATGATCCTGGACGTGGTGCCGGTGATCCCGCCGGAGCTGCGCCCGCTGGTGCCGCTGGACGGCGGCCGGTTCGCGACCTCCGACCTCAATGACCTCTACCGTCGCGTCATCAACCGCAACAACCGCCTGAAGCGGCTGATCGAGCTGCGTGCGCCCGACATCATCGTGCGCAACGAGAAGCGCATGCTCCAGGAGTCGGTGGACGCGCTGTTCGACAACGGCCGCCGCGGCCGCGCCATCACGGGTGCCAACAAGCGCCCGCTGAAGTCGCTGTCCGACATGCTGAAGGGCAAGCAGGGGCGGTTCCGCCAGAACCTGCTCGGCAAGCGCGTCGATTACTCGGGCCGCTCGGTGATCGTGGTCGGGCCGGAGCTGAAGCTGCACCAGTGCGGCCTGCCGAAGAAGATGGCGCTGGAGCTGTTCAAGCCGTTCATCTACTCGAAGCTCGAGAAGTACAACCTCGCCACCACCATCAAGGCCGCGAAGCGGATGGTGGAGAAGGAGCGCCCCGAGGTCTGGGACATCCTTGAGGAAGTGATCCGCGAGCATCCGGTGATGCTGAACCGGGCGCCGACCCTGCACCGCCTGGGCATCCAGGCGTTCGAGCCGACCCTGGTCGAAGGCAAGGCGATCCAGCTCCACCCGCTGGTCTGCACGGCCTTCAACGCCGACTTCGACGGCGACCAGATGGCGGTGCATGTGCCGCTGTCGCTGGAAGCGCAGCTCGAAGCCCGCGTGCTGATGATGTCCACCAACAACATCCTCAGCCCCGCGAACGGCAAGCCGATCATCGTGCCGTCGCAGGACATCGTGCTCGGCCTCTACTACCTGAGCCTGGAGACGCCCGAGTTCCGCGCCACCGCGGACAAGGACGCGCCGGCCTTCGGCACGATCGGTGAGATCGAGCACGCGCTGGCGGCCAAGGCGATCACGCTGCACGACAAGATCATCGCCCGCTGGGACGTGATGGGCCGTGACGGCAAGCTGACGCGTTCCAAGGTCGTCACCACGGCCGGGCGGATGCTGATCGCGCAGATCCTGCCGCGCCATCCGGACGTGGACTTCGCGCTGATCAACAAGCAGCTCACGAAGAAGAACGTGTCGGACGTGATCGACGCGGTCTATCGCTTCTGCGGCCAGAAGGAATGCGTGATCTTCGCCGACCGGCTGATGACGCTGGGCTTCGGCAATGCGTTCAAGGCCGGCATCTCCTTCGGCAAGGATGACATGATCATCCCCGAGACGAAGAAGAAGCTGATCCACGACACGCAGGAAGAGGTGAAGCAGTTCGAGCAGCAGTACCAGGACGGCCTGATCACCGCCGGCGAGCGGTACAACAAGGTCGTCGATGCCTGGTCGCGCTGCACGGATGAGGTCGCCAAGGAGATGATGAAGCGCATCTCCGCGCAGGAGGTCGGCAAGCAGACGAACTCGGTGTGGATGATGTCGCATTCCGGCGCGCGCGGGTCGCCGGCGCAGATGCGCCAGCTCGCCGGCATGCGCGGCCTGATGGCCAAGCCATCGGGCGAGATCATCGAGCAGCCCATCATCTCCAACTTCAAGGAGGGGCTGACCGTTCTGGAGTACTTCAACTCCACGCACGGCGCCCGCAAGGGCCTCGCCGACACCGCGCTCAAGACGGCGAACTCCGGCTACCTCACCCGCCGCCTGGTGGATGTCGCGCAGGACTGCATCATCATCGAGGATGATTGCGGCACCGAACGCGGCCTGACCGTGCGCGCCGTGCTCGACGGCGGTGAGGTGGTGGCGAGCCTGGAGGAGCGCATCCTTGGCCGTACCGCGCAGGAGGACATTCTCGATCCTGCCTCGGGCGCGGTCATCGTCGCTCGCAACACGCTGATCGACGAGGAGGACGCGCGCCGCATCGAGAAGGCGGGCGTGGAGAGCGTGAAGGTCCGCTCCGTGCTGACCTGCGACACCAAGGTTGGGGTCTGCGGCAAGTGCTATGGCCGTGACCTTGCGCGCGGCACGCCGGTCAACCCCGGTGAGGCCGTGGGCGTGATCGCCGCCCAGTCGATCGGTGAGCCGGGCACCCAGCTCACCATGCGGACCTTCCACATCGGCGGCGCGGCGCAGCGTGGCGCCGAGCAGTCCGCGGTGGAGGCGACCGGCGACGGCACCGTCATCGTGCGCAACCGCAACGTGGTGATGAACTCGCAGGGCGTGCCGGTCGTCATGTCGCGCAACTGCGAGATCGTGCTGCTCGACAACGCCAAGAAGGAGCGTGCGCGCTTCCGCGTGCCCTATGGCGCGCGGCTGCTGGCCGATGACGGGATGCAGGTCGCGCGCGGCCAGAAGCTGGCCGAGTGGGACCCTTACACGCTGCCGATCATCACCGAGCAGGCCGGTATCGTGGCCTATGAGGACCTGATCGAAGGCGCCACCCTGGTCGAGCGCATGGACGAGGTCACGGGCCTGTCCTCCAAGGTGGTGGTGGACTTCAAGCAGAGCGCGAAGTCGGCCGAACTGCGTCCCCGCCTGCTGCTGAAGGACGAGAAGGGGGAGACGGTGCGCCTGTCGAACGGCACCGACGCCCGCTACTTCCTCAGCCCCGACTCGATTCTCTCGGTCGAGAACGGCGTGCGGGTGGCGGCCGGCGACGTGCTGGCCCGCATCCCGCGCGAGGGCAGCAAGACCCGCGACATCACCGGCGGTCTGCCGCGTGTGGCGGAGCTGTTCGAGGCACGGCGGCCCAAGGACCATGCGATCATCGCCGAGAGCGACGGCCGCGTGGAGTTCGGCAAGGACTACAAGGCGAAGCGCCGCGTGATCGTGAAGAATGACGAGACCGGCGAGGCGACCGAGTACCTGATTCCGAAGGGCAAGCACGTCTCGGTGCAGGAGGGCGACTATGTCCGCCGGGGCGACCCGATCGTGGACGGGCCGCGCGTGCCGCACGACATCCTCAAGGTCCTGGGGGTCGAGGCGCTGTCCGAGTATCTCGTGAACGAGATCCAGGACGTCTATCGACTCCAGGGCGTGAAGATCAACGACAAGCACATCGAGGTGATCGTTCGCCAGATGCTGCAGAAGGTCGAGATCGTGGATCCGGGCGACACCACCTTCCTGATCGGGGAGACCGTGGACCGCATCGAGTTCGAGGCGGAGAACGCCAAGCGCGAGGCGGAGGGCGAGCGGCCGGCGACGATGACGCCGGTGCTGCAAGGCATCACCAAGGCGAGCCTGCAGACCTACAGCTTCATCTCGGCGGCCTCGTTCCAGGAGACCACGCGCGTGCTGACCGAGGCGGCGGTCGCCGGCAAGACCGATTCGCTGAACGGCCTGAAGGAGAACGTGATCGTCGGTCGGCTGATCCCGGCGGGCACCGGGTCGGTGATGAACCGGCTGCGCGGCCTTGCCGCCCGCCGCGACGCGGCCAAGAGCCTGCATGGCGGCACCCCCGCCCTGCCGGAGCAGACTGCCGCCGAATAAGCGGCGCTGCCGTGATGCAATAGCGGAAGGCCGGCGATGTCCGCATCGCCGGCCTTCGTCTTTGTGGGGGCAGGCGCGGCCACGCTGCTTGACTCCGTGGGGGGCGGGACATAGAACGCGCCACTCGGCCGGCCCGGGCTCCCATCCGGGCCGCCGTCGTTGCAGGCACCCAAAGCGCGCGGCGCCGTCGCCGGAATTCCGGACGGCCAAGGCCGCGGGCCAAGGCAGACCCGTCGGACGTGGGGCGAAGGCTCCCGGCCAGGCGGGTGTCGTTTGTGACGGTGGCAGCGCCGTGGGTGTTTGACGGGAAGAGAGAGAGCCGGGCGGAATGCCGACCATCAACCAGCTGATCGCGAAGGGCCGCAAGCCGGCGGTGCACCGCAACAAGGTGCCGGCGCTGCAGGGCTGCCCGCAGAAGCGTGGCGTCTGCACGCGCGTCTACACGACGACGCCGAAGAAGCCGAACTCCGCGCTGCGCAAGGTCGCCAAGGTGCGCCTGGTGAACGGCTACGAGGTCGTCAGCTACATCCCCGGTGAGGGGCACAACCTGCAGGAACACTCGGTGGTCCTGATCCGCGGCGGCCGCGTGAAGGACCTGCCGGGCGTGCGCTACCACATCCTGCGTGGCGTGCTCGATACCCAGGGCATCGCCAAGCGTCGCCAGCGCCGGTCGCTGTACGGCGCGAAGCGGCCGAAGTGAGCGGAGGGGCCCGATGAGCCGTCGTCGCCGCGCGGTCAAGCGCGAGATCCTGCCCGATGCCAAGTACGGGGACATCGTCATCAGCCGTTTCATGAACGTGCTGATGTACGACGGGAAGAAGTCCGCCGCCGAGGGCATCATGTATGGTGCACTTGATGTGATGAAGAAGAAGGGCGGCCCCGGTGCCGACCCTGTGCGCCTGTTCCATGAGGCGCTGGACAATGTGAAGCCCGCGCTTGAGGTGCGCAGCCGCCGTGTCGGTGGCGCGACCTATCAGGTGCCGGTGGAGGTCCGCGCGGAGCGGCGTCAGGCGCTTGCCATCCGCTGGATCATCGACGCCGCCCGCAAGCGCGGCGAGCACACGATGGAAGACCGGCTGTCCAACGAGCTGATGGACGCGGTCAACAATCGCGGGTCCGCCGTGAAGAAGCGTGAGGACACGCACCGCATGGCCGAGGCCAACAAGGCCTTCAGCCACTACCGCTGGTAACCGACGCACTAACTCGACCCTAGACCAGGGCCCACGGAGAAGACGATGGCGAAGGCCAAGTTCGAGCGCAACAAGCCGCACTGCAACATCGGCACGATCGGTCACGTCGATCACGGCAAGACCTCGCTGACCGCGGCCATCACCAAGACGCTGGCCAAGACCGGCGGCGCCACGTTCACGGCGTATGACCAGATCGACAAGGCGCCAGAGGAGCGCGCCCGCGGCATCACGATCTCGACCGCGCATGTCGAGTACGAGACGGCCAACCGCCACTACGCGCACGTGGACTGCCCCGGCCACGCCGACTACGTGAAGAACATGATCACGGGTGCGGCGCAGATGGACGGCGCCATCCTGGTCGTCTCCGCGGCCGACGGCCCGATGCCGCAGACCCGTGAGCACATTCTGCTCGCCCGTCAGGTCGGCGTGCCGGCGCTGGTCGTGTTCCTGAACAAGGTCGATATGGTCGACGACCCCGAGCTGCTGGAGCTGGTGGAGATGGAGGTGCGCGAGCTGCTCTCCTCCTATCAGTTTCCGGGCGACGACATCCCCGTGATCAAGGGTTCGGCCCTCTGCGCGCTTGAGGACACGAACCCCGAGCTCGGCGAGCAGGCGGTGCTGAAGCTGATGGAGGCGGTCGACGCCTACATCCCGCAGCCGGAACGCCCGAAGGACCGTCCGTTCCTGATGCCGATCGAGGACGTGTTCTCGATCTCCGGCCGCGGCACCGTGGTGACCGGCCGCGTCGAGCGCGGCATCGTCAAGGTGGGCGACGAGGTAGAGATCGTCGGCCTGCGCCCGACCACCAAGACCACGGTCACCGGCGTGGAGATGTTCCGCAAGCTGCTCGACAGCGGCGAGGCGGGCGACAACATCGGTGCGCTGCTGCGCGGCACGAAGCGTGAGGAAGTGGAGCGTGGCCAGGTGCTCGCGGCGCCGGGCTCGATCACCCCGCACACCAAGTTCTCCGCCGAGGCCTACATCCTCACCAAGGAAGAGGGTGGCCGTCACACGCCGTTCTTCACCAACTACCGCCCGCAGTTCTACTTCCGCACCACGGACGTGACCGGCGTGGTGTCGCTGCCCGAGGGCACGGAGATGGTGATGCCGGGCGACAACGTGACCATGCAGGTCGAGCTGATCGCCCCGATCGCGATGGACGAAGGCCTGCGCTTCGCGATCCGCGAAGGCGGCCGGACGGTCGGCGCGGGCGTGGTCGCGAAGATCAGCGCGTAAGGCCGGACGAGAGCACAGAAGGAAGGGAGTGCGCGCGCAGATAGGGCGGGACTTGGCACCCTGCGCGCGCACACATTGAGATGGTCGATAACCAGAATATCCGCATCCGCCTGAAGGCGTACGATCACCGCGTGCTGGACAACAGCACGAAGGAGATCGTGAACACGGCCAAGCGGACCGGCGCGCGCGTGCGTGGCCCGATCCCGCTGCCCACGAACATCGAGCGCTTCACCGTGAACCGCTCGCCGCACGTGGACAAGAAGAGCCGCGAGCAGTTCGAGATGCGGACGCATCGCCGTCTCCTGGATATCGTCGACCCCACGCCGCAGACGGTGGACGCGCTGATGAAGCTCGACCTCGCCGCCGGCGTGGATGTCGAGATCAAGATCTGAGCCGCGGGAGGGGAGAACTTCCATGCGCACGGGTCTGATCGCCCGCAAGCTCGGCATGACGCGGATCTTCCGCGAGGACGGGACGCATGTGCCCGTCACGGTGCTGCATCTCGACCAGGTTCAGGTGGTCGCGAAACGCACGTCCGAGACCGATGGGTATGACGCGGTCCAGCTCGGCTGGGGTGCCGCGAAGGTCAAGAATGTCAGCAAGGCCAACAAGGGTCACTTCGCCAAGGCGAAGGTGGAGCCGAAGGCCAAGCTGGTCGAGTTCCGCGTCGCCGCCGATGCCGCGCTTGATGTCGGCGCCACGCTGACGGCCGCGCACTTCGTGCCCGGCCAGAAGGTGGACGTGACCGGCACGACGATCGGCAAGGGCTTTGCCGGTCCGATGAAGCGGTGGAACTTCCGCGGCCTGGAGGCCACGCACGGCGTGTCCATCAGCCACCGCAGCCACGGTTCCACGGGCAACCGTCAGGACCCCGGCAAGACCTTCAAGAACAAGAAGATGGCGGGCCATCTCGGTGTCGAGCGTGTGACCACCCTCAACCTTGAGGTGGCCGCGGTGGACGCGGAAAAGGGGCTGCTGATGATCAAGGGCGCGATCCCCGGCCCCAAGGGCGGGTTTGTGCGCATTCGCGATGCGGTCAAGCGGCCGCGCCATGCCGACGCGCCGTATCCGGCCGCGGTTGCGGGCTGAGGGGGCGGCGATGAAGATCAACGTCATCACCCTGGACAACGCCGGCGCGGGCGAGGCGGATCTGCCCGACGCGCTGTTCGGGGCGGAGCCGCGGGCCGATGTCATGGCGCGCGTGGTGCACTGGCAGCTCGCCAAGCGGCGTGCGGGCACGCATCGCGTAAAGAGCCTCAAGGACGTGTCCGGCACGACCAAGAAGCCATACCGGCAGAAGGGCACCGGCAACGCCCGCCAGGGCAGCCTGCGCGCGCCGCAGTATCGCGGCGGCGGTGTGGTGCATGGCCCGGTGGTGCGCGACCATGGTTACAGCCTGCCGAAGAAGGTCCGCCAGCTCGGCCTGATCTCGGCGCTGTCGCAGAAGGCGCGCGACGGCAAGCTCGTGGTGATCGAGGCTGCGTCCGGTGAGACCAAGACCGGCGCGCTGGCCAAGAAGGTGAAGGCGCTCGGCTGGTCTTCCGCCCTGGTGGTGGATGGTGCCGCGGTGGACGCAGGTTTCCTCCGCGCCGCGAGCAACATCCCGGGCCTGGACGTGCTGCCGACCATCGGTGCCAACGTCTATGACATCCTGAACCACGACGTGCTCGCGGTGACGCGCGCCGGCGTGGAGGCGCTGAAGGAGCGGCTGGCATGAGCGACGCGCCCGCAAGCAAGGCGCCGCGCGTGAAGCTCTCGCGCGAGGCGATGTACGAGATCATCCGCAACCCGGTCGTGACCGAGAAGGCGACCGCGCTGACGGAGAAGAACCAGGTCGTGTTCCGGGTCGCGATCGATGCGACCAAGCCGGAGATCAAGGCCGCGGTCGAAGGTCTGTTCGGCGTGAAGGTGCTCGACGTGAACACGCTGGTTCAGAAGGGCAAGACCAAGCGCTTCCGCGGCCGTCCCGGCAAGCGGAGCGACGTGAAGAAGGCGTTCGTGCGCCTGGCCGAGGGGCAGCAGATCGACCTCTCGACCGGACTCGCGTGAGGGGCTGACGATGGCGCTCAAGCATTTCAACCCGGTCACGCCGAGCCTGCGCGGCACGGTGCTGGTCGACCGCTCCGAGCTGTGGAAGGGCAAGCCCGTGAAGGGCCTGACCGAGGGCAAGCAGTCCTCGGGCGGGCGCAACAACCACGGCCGCATCACCGTGCGGTTCCGTGGCGGCGGGCACAAGCAGTCCTATCGCTATGTCGATTTCAAGCGGCGCAAGTTCGACGTGCCGGCGACGGTCGAGCGGCTGGAATACGACCCGAACCGCACGGCCTGGATCGCGCTGATCAAGTACCAGGACGGCGAGCTGGCCTACATCCTCGCCCCGCAGCGGCTGAAGGCGGGCGACACGGTCGTCTCCTCGGGCGAGCGCGCAGACATCAAGCCGGGCAACGCCATGCCGATGGCGGCGATCCCGGTGGGCACGATCATCCACAACATCGAGATGAAGCTCGGTGCGGGTGGCAAGGTCGCGCGTTCCGCCGGCACGTTCGCGCAGCTCGTGGGCAAGGATGCGGGCTACGCCCAGATCAAGCTGAAGTCGGGCGAGCTGCGGCTGGTCCGGGCGGAGTGCATGGCAACCGTGGGGGCCGTGTCCAACCCGGACAACCAGAACGTCCAGATCGGCAAGGCCGGGCGCAGCCGCTGGCTGGGCCGCAAGCCGCATAACCGTGGCGTCACCATGAACCCGATCGACCATCCGCATGGCGGTGGCGAGGGGCGTACTTCCGGCGGCCGGCATCCGGTCACGCCGTGGGGCAAGCCGACCAAGGGTGCGAAGACGCGCAGCAACAAGCGGACGGACAACCTGATCGTCCGCCGCCGGAACAAGGGCAAGTAGCGCCATGGCACGTTCCGTTTGGAAGGGGCCGTTCGTGGACGGCTACCTGCTCAAGAAGGCCGATGCGTCGCGTGCGTCGGGCCGCAACGAGATCATCAAGATCTGGTCGCGCCGCAGCACGATCCTGCCGCACTTCGTGGGGCTGACCTTCGGGGTCTACAACGGCCACAAGTTCCTGCCCGTGCAGGTCACGGAGAACATGGTCGGCCACAAGTTCGGCGAGTTCTCGCCGACGCGGACCTTCACCGGTCACGCGGCCGACAAGAAGTCGAGGCGGGGCTGAGACGATGAGCAAGCCCAAGCATCCGCGCGGCCTCGCCGAGACCGAGGCGCAGGCGATCGTGAGCAACCTGCGGGTCAGCCCGCGCAAGCTCAACGTGGTCGCCGGCATGATCCGCAACCTGCCCGCCGGGCAGGCGCGGGCCGCGCTTGCCTTCAGCAAGCGGCGCATCGCCAAGTCCGTGCTGAAGGCGCTCGATTCGGCGATCGCCAATGCCGAGAACAACCACCAGCTCGATGTCGATCGGCTGCTGGTCTCGCGCGCCGAGGTCGGCCGTTCCGTGGTGATGAAGCGCTTCCATGCCCGTGGCCGCGGCCGTGCCGCGCGGGTGGAGAAGTGGTTCAGCCATCTCAAGATCGTCGTCGCCGAGCGCGCGCAGGAGCCGGTGGCACCGCCGGCGCAGGAGGCCGCATAGGATGGGGCAGAAAGTCAATCCTGTCGGGCTGCGGCTCGGCATCAACCGCACCTGGGACAGCCGCTGGTTCGCCGGCGGCGACTACTCCCGCCTGCTGCACGACGACCTGTCGCTGCGCCGCCATCTGCGTGAGCGGCTGTCGGGGGCCGGCGTGTCCCGCGTGGTGATCGAGCGCCCGGCCAAGAAGCCGCGCGTGACCATCTACGCGGCGCGTCCCGGCGTGGTCATCGGCAAGAAGGGCCAGGACATCGAGGCGCTGCGCAAGCAGCTCGCCAAGAAGGCCGGGGCCGAGGTGTCGCTGAACATCGTCGAGATCCGCAAACCGGAGATCGACGCGACCCTGGTGGCCGAGAACATCGCCCAGCAGCTGGAGCGCCGCGTCGCCTTCCGCCGCGCCATGAAGCGCGCGGTGCAGTCGGCCATGCGCCTTGGCGCCGGTGGCATCCGCATCCAGTGCGGCGGCCGGCTGGGCGGCGCGGAGATCGCGCGCGTGGAGTGGTATCGCGAAGGCCGCGTGCCGCTGCACACGCTGCGTGCGGATATCGATTTCGGCACGGCGACCGCCAAGACGACCTACGGCACCTGCGGGGTGAAGGTCTGGATCTTCAAGGGTGAGATCCTGACCCATGACCCGATGGCGCAGGACCGCCGCATGGCCGAGCAGGCGCCGCAGAGGTAGTCATGCTTTCTCCCAAGCGCACAAAATACCGCAAGGCCCACAAGGGCCGCATCCACGGCCTCGCCAAGGGCGGGACCGTGCTGAACTTCGGCGCCTTCGGCCTCAAGGCCCTGGAGCCGGAGCGCGTGACCGCGCGGCAGATCGAGTCGGCCCGTCGTGCCATTACCCGCGCGATGAAGCGTGCCGGCCGCGTGTGGATCCGCATCTTCCCGGATGTGCCGGTCTCCACCAAGCCGGCCGAGGTCCGCATGGGCTCCGGCAAGGGCGCGCCGGAATACTGGGTGTGCCGTGTGAAGCCGGGCCGGATCATGTTCGAGATCGACGGCGTGTCGCAGGAGCTGGCGCGTGAGGCGCTGACGCTCGGCGCGGCCAAGCTGCCGATCAAGACCAAGCTCGTCACCCGTATCGGTGCGGAGTGAACGCGATGACCAAGCCTGCCGATTTCCGGGCCAAGACCCCCGACGAGCTGGAGACCCAGCTGCTGGACCTGCGCAAGGAGCAGTTCAACCTGCGCTTCCAGCGTGCCTCGGGCCAGCTTGAGGCGACCGGTCGCGTGAAGACCGTGCGGCGCGATATCGCCCGCATCAAGACCATCCTGGCGGAGAAATCTCGCTCCGCCGCGGCCGCGAAGTAAGGAGGGGAGTATGCCCAGGCGCGTGCTCACCGGGCGTGTGGTCAGCGACAAGACCGACAAGACCGTGACGGTTCTTGTCGAACGTCGCGTGATGCACCCGCTCTACAAGAAGTTCATCCGCCGCTCCAAGCGCTACGCCGCGCATGACGAGGCGAATGTCTGCAAGGTGGACGACGTGGTGCGGATCGAGGAATGCCGCCCCATCAGCAAGTCCAAGTCGTGGCTGGTGATCGCCCGCAACGGCGAGGATGTGGCCCGTCCGGAAGGCTTCAGCGCGCCCGCGCCGAAGGCGCCTGCCGCGGCGGCGGCCGCTCCAGCGGCCCAGGGTTGAGGTAGGGTGCGATGATCCAGGTCGAATCCAATCTCGAAGTCGCCGACAACTCCGGCGCGCGCCGTGTCCAGTGCATCAAGGTGCTGGGCGGATCGAAGCGCAAGACCGCTTCGGTCGGCGACGTGATCGTGGTGTCCGTGAAGGATGCGATCCCGCGCGGCAAGGTGAAGAAGGGCGACGTGCACCAGGCGGTGATCGTGCGCACGGCCTTCGCCGTCCGCCGCCCCGACGGGTCCGCGATCCGCTTCGACCGCAACGCGGCCGTGCTGATCAACAAGCAGCTTGAGCCGATCGGCACCCGCATCTTCGGCCCCGTGACGCGCGAGCTGCGTGGCCGGAAGTTCATGAAGATCATCAGCCTCGCGCCGGAGGTCCTGTAAGGCCATGGCCGCGAAGATCCGCAAGGGCGACAAGGTCCAGGTGATCTCGGGTGCTTCGAAGGGGCGCCAGGGCGAGGTGCTGCGGGTGATCCCGAAGGAGAACCGCGCGGTGGTGCAGGGCGTGGCGATCGCCAAGCGGCATGTGAAGCCGCGCGGCATGGGCCAGCCCGGCGGCATCGAGGAACGGGAGGCGGCTGTCCACCTCTCCAATCTCGCGCTGCTTGACCCCAAGTCGGGCAAGCCCACGCGCGTTGGGTTCAAGTTGCTTGCCGACGGCAAGAAGGTCCGCGTGGCCAAGGCCAGCGGCGAGGTGATCGAGGGCTGAGATGAGCGACGCAACGGAAACCGCCGAGGCGCCGCGCCTCGCGCAGGTCTATGCCGAGAAGGTGCGGGCGGCGCTGCAGAAGGAGTTCGCCTACACGAACCCGATGCAGGTGCCCAAGCTTGAGAAGATCGTGATCAACATGGGCGTCGGCGAAGCCGCCGGTGACCAGAAGAAGCTTGATTCGGCAGTCGCCGATCTGACGCTGATCTCCGGCCAGAAGCCGGTGAAGACGGTGGCGAAGAAGGCGATCGCGGGCTTCAAGATCCGCCAGGGTCTGGCCATCGGCTGCAAGGTGACGCTGCGCAAGCGCCGGATGTACGAGTTCCTTGACCGGCTGATCACCATCGCCCTGCCGCGCGTGCGCGATTTCCGTGGCCTGCCCCCGAACAAGGGGTTCGACGGCAACGGCAATTTCGCCATGGGGCTGAAGGAACAGATCGTGTTCCCGGAAATCGTCTACGACAAGGTGGACGCGATCCGGGGCATGGACATCGTGTTCGTGACCACGGCGAAGACCGATGCGGAAGCCAAGGCGCTTCTGAAGGCCTTCGACCTGCCGTTTGCGAACTGAGCAACTGAGGATCTTGGAAGACCGCCGGGGGATCCCGGTGCGTTCCGGAGGGTGATCGAGGCATGGCCAAGCTATCGTCCGTCAACAAGAACAAGCGCCGCGAGAAGATGGCTGCGGATCACAAGGCCAAGCGCGCCGCGCTGAAGGCCGTCGTGATGAACCGCAGCCTGCCGATCGAGGAGCGGTTCGAGGCGACGCTGAAGCTCGCGCAGCTTCCGCGCAACGGCGCGGTCAGCCGCGTGCGTCTCCGCTGCGAGCTGACGGGGCGTCCCCGCGGCAATTACCGCAAGTTCAAGCTGTGCCGCGTGGCGCTGCGGGATCTGGCCTCGACCGGCCAGCTCCCCGGCGTCGTGAAGGCGAGCTGGTAAGGAGGGCCGGGATGTCCCTGTCCGATCCACTCGGCGATATGCTGACCCGTATCCGCAACGCGCAGCGTTCGCGGCAGACGGCCTGCATCGCGCCTGCGTCCAAGCTGCGCGCCAACGTGCTGGAAGTGTTGAAGCGCGAGGGCTTCATCCGCGGCTATTCGTCCGAGGATATCCGCCCCGGCGTGCGCAACCTGCGCATCGAGCTGAAGTATTCCGAGGGCGAGCCCGCCATCAAGGAGATCACCCGCGTCTCGACTCCGGGCCGGCGGGTCTACTCCAAGATCAAGGAGCTGCCGCGGGTCTATGGCGGCCTGGGCGTCTCGATCCTGTCCACGCCGCGTGGCGTCCTGTCGGATGCCGAGGCGCGTGCCGCCAATGTCGGCGGCGAAGTTCTCTGCCGGGTGTTCTGACCATGTCCCGCGTCGGCAAATATCCCGTCGAGGTTCCGCAGGGCGTGCAGGTCGCGCTCGCGGGCCGCACCCTGTCCGCCAAGGGCAAGCTGGGCGAGCTCAAGCTGGAGCTGACCGACCTGGTGGACGTCAAGATCGAGGACGGCAAGGTCGCCGTCTCCCCGCGCGGCAATGAGCGCCGGGCGCGGATGATGTGGGGCACCACCCGCAGCCTCGTCGCCGGCATGGTGAAGGGGGTCTCCGAGGGCTATGTGAAGTCCATGGAGATCAACGGCACCGGCTATCGCGCCGCCGTCCAGGGCAAGGACCTGGTGCTGAATCTCGGCCTGAGCCATGAGGTGAAGTACCCGATCCCGCAGGGCATCAAGATCACCTGCGAGCGCCCCACCGCGATCAAGGTCGAGGGCATGGACAAGCGGCTGGTCGGACAGGTCTGCGCGGAGATCCGTGCGTGGCGCCCGCCCGAGCCCTATAAGGGCAAGGGGATCAAGTTCGAGGGCGAGGCGATCCGCCGCAAGGAAGGCAAGAAGAAGTAATGAGCGGGAATCTCGAACTCCGCGAGCGGCGGAAGCAGCGCCTGCGCTTCCAGCTCCGGCGCAAGGGCGGCGGGCGGCCTCGGCTGTCCGTGTTCCGCTCGGGCAAGAACATCTACGCGCAGGTCATCGACGATGCGGCGGGGCGCACGCTGGCCGCGGCCAGCACGCTGGAGAAGGACGTGCGGGCGGATCTGAAGACCGGCGCGGACCGCGACGCCGCGGCGGCGGTCGGCAAGCTGATCGCCGAGCGCGCGAAGGCGGCCGGCGTGACCGCCGTGGTGTTCGACCGCGGCGCGTATCTCTACCATGGCCGCGTCAAGGCGTTGGCCGATGCCGCCCGCGAGAGCGGGCTGGCGTTCTGATCGGAGGCATGACGCATGGCGCGTGAAGCACGCGACGGCGGCCGCGGCCGCGACCGGGAGCGCGACGGCGGCGATGAGCTGACCGACAAGCTCGTCACCATCAACCGCGTTGCCAAGGTGGTGAAGGGCGGCCGGCGCTTCGCCTTCGCCGCCCTGGTCGTCGTCGGCGACCAGAAGGGCCGTGTCGGCTTCGGCGCCGGCAAGGCGCGCGAGGTGCCCGAGGCGATCCGCAAGGCGACGGAGAAGGCCAAGCGCGGCATGATCCGCGTGCCGATGCGCGAGGGCCGGACCCTGCACCACGACGTGATCGGCATCTTCGGTGCCGGCCAGGTCGTGCTGCGCGCGGCCCCGGCGGGCACCGGCATCATCGCGGGCGGCCCGCTGCGCGCGGTGTTCGAGACGCTGGGCATGGGCGACGTGGTCGCCAAGAACCTCGGCAGCCGCAACCCGCACAACATGGTCAAGGCCGCTTTCGCCGCGCTGCAGCGGGCGACTTCGCCGCGTGCGGTCGCCTCCCGGCGTGGCAAGAAGGTCTCCGATCTGATCGGCCGGCGTGACCATGCGCAGCCGGCGGCGCAGGAGGTGGCGGATGCCTGAGCAGACGACGAAGCGTATCCGTATCACCCAGGTCCGCTCGGGCTTCGGACAGAAGCCGGGCCAGCAGGAGACGCTGATCGGACTGGGGTTGAACAAGATCGGCCGCGTGCGCGAACTGGCGGACACGCCGTCGGCGCGGGGCAGGGTGCGCAAGGTCGCGCATCTGGTGAAGGTCGAGGAGCTGTCCTGAGCGCACCTCGGGGCAGGACAATGCGATGAAGCTCAATGAGCTGCGCGACAACGAAGGCGCGCGCTACAAGTCCAAGCGGCTCGGCCGCGGCATCGGTTCGGGCAAGGGCAAGACGTCCGGCAAGGGCGTCAAGGGCCAGAAGGCGCGCGAAGGTGTGTCGCTGAACGGGTTCGAGGGCGGGCAGATGCCGATCTACCGGCGGCTGCCCAAGCGCGGCTTCACCAACGTGTTCCGCAAGGAATACGCGCCGCTGAACCTAGGGGCGCTTGCCGCCGCGATCGAGGCCGGCCGGATCGATGCCGCCCAGCCGATCGACGAGGCGAAGCTGTTCGCCGCCGGTCTGGTGAAGTCGGGCAAGGTCGCGGGCATCCGCCTGCTGGCCAAGGGCGAGCTGTCCCGTGCCGTCCAGATCACGGTTTCCGGCGCCTCCGCGGCGGCGGTCGCTGCGGTCGAGAAGGCAGGCGGAACCGTCACCACGACGGTTGCGCGGGCCGAGGCCGAACCGGCTTCCGCCTGAGCCTTGAACCGGCATGCGCCGGACGGCACATTGGTGGGGCTAAGGGGGCGGCGCCTTCGCGGCGCCGTTTCCATGTCCGGGAGATTCGCATGGCCTCCGCGGCCGAGCAGCTAGCAGCCAACCTCAACCTCGGCGTCCTGTCCAAGGCCACCGAGCTCAAGCAGCGCATCTGGTTCACCCTGGGTGCGCTGATCGTCTACCGCATCGGCACCTACATCCCGGTGCCCGGCGTGGACAGCGCGGTCATGGCCGAGCTGATCCGCAGCGCCGGCGGCGGCATCCTGGGCATGTTCGACATGTTCTCGGGCGGCGCGCTCGGGCGCATGACCGTGTTCGCGCTGAACATCATGCCGTACATCTCGGCCTCCATCATCATCCAGCTCATGACGGCCGCCGTGCCGACGCTGGAGGCGCTGAAGAAGGAAGGCGAGGCGGGGCGCAAGAAGCTCAACCAGTACACGCGCTACCTGACCGTGCTGATCGCGATGTTCCAGGCCTACGGCATCGCGGTAGGGTTGGAATCGATGCGCGGCACGTTCGGGCCCGCGGTGATCGATCCGGGCTTCTTCTTCCGCTTCTCCTGCGTGGTCACGCTGGTCGGCGGCACCATGTTCCTGATGTGGCTGGGCGAGCAGATCACCGCCCGCGGCGTGGGCAACGGCATCAGCCTGATCATCTTCGCGGGCATCGTGGCCAACCTGCCGCACGCGCTCGCCAGCACCCTGGAACTGGGCCGCACCGGCGCGCTGTCGCCCGTGTTCATCGTCGGCTTCCTGGTGGTCGCGGTCGCGGTGATCATGTTCGTGGTGTTCATGGAACGCGCCCAGCGCCGGATCATCGTGCAGTATCCGAAGCGCCAGGTCGGCAACCGGATGTTCGGGGGCGATTCCACGCACCTGCCGCTGAAGATCAACACCGCGGGCGTCATCCCGCCGATCTTCGCCTCTTCCATCCTGCTGATCCCGGCCACGATCGCGGGCTTCAGCCAGGGGGGCGAGCCGGGGCTGCTGCAGGACGTGGCGAATGCGCTCGCCCACGGCCAGCCGCTCTACATGGCGCTGTATGTCGCCATGATCATCTTCTTCTCCTTCTTCTACACGGCGGTGGTCTTCAACCCGCAGGAGACGGCGGACAACCTGAAGAAGTATGGCGGCTTCATTCCCGGCATCCGGCCCGGCGCGAACACGGCCGACTACTTCGACCATGTGCTCACGCGGCTGACGGCGGTGGGCGCGCTTTATCTGTGCCTGGTCTGCATGCTGCCGGAGATCCTGATCAGCCGGTACGGCGTGCCGTTCTACTTCGGCGGTACCTCGCTGCTGATCATCGTCTCCGTGACCATGGACACGGTCACGCAGGTCCAGTCGCACCTGCTGGCGCACCAGTATGAGGGGCTGATCCGCAAGTCCAAGCTCCGCGGCGCGCGGCGATGAACCTGATCCTTCTGGGCCCGCCGGGCGCGGGCAAGGGGACCCAGGCGAAGCGGTTGCAGGACACGCGCGGCATCGCGCAGATCTCGACCGGCGACATGCTGCGCGCGGAAGTCGCCGCCGGTTCGCCCATCGGCCGTGAGGCCAAGGCGATCATGGACAGCGGCCGCCTCGTCTCCGATGACATCATCGTCGCCATGCTGGGCAGCCGCGTGGAGAAGCCGGATGCGGCCAACGGCTTCATCCTGGACGGGTTTCCCCGCACCGTTCCCCAGGCGGAGGCGCTGGACCGGCTGCTGGCCGCCAAGGGGATCAAGCTCGACCATGTCATCGAGCTGCGCGTGGACGATGCCGCCCTGATCGAGCGTATCTCGGGCCGGTTCACCTGCGCATCCTGCGGCGCGGGCTACCACGACACGTTCAAGCCCACGGCCAAGCCGGGTGTCTGCGATGTCTGCGGCGGCACCGAGTTCGTCCGCCGCAAGGACGACAACCGTGAGACCGTGGCGGAGCGGCTGCGCGTCTATCACGCCCAGACTGCGCCGATCCTGCCCTACTACGCGGCGCGCGGGCTGCTCGCCTCCGTGGACGGGATGGCGCCGATGGACGAGGTGACGAAGCAGATCGAGGCGGTGCTGCAAGGCTGACATCCGTCCCGCGCGGGGGATCACGGAAATTTGACAGGGTTTGCTTGACTCCCCCGCGCGCCAGCCTATGTTCCGCGCCTCGGCGCGTCCCGCCTGAAGCGGGCGCGCCGCCGTATTTCCAGCCTTTCGGGGCGACACCACAGGGGCCGGCCTGACCGCCGCGACCCGCAGGAGCGAGACGACGTGGCGCGTATTGCCGGCGTGAACATCCCCGCGAACAAGCGGGTCACCATCAGCCTCCGCTACATCTACGGCATCGGCCCCGCGAAGGCGCAGGAAATCTGCGAGAAGCTGTCGATCCCCGATGACCGCCGCGTCAACCAGCTCAGCGACGACGAAGTGCTGAAGATCCGCGAGCTGATCGACCGCGAGTTCCGCGTCGAAGGCGACCTCCGCCGTGAGACCGCGATGAACATCAAGCGGCTGATGGACCTGGGCTGCTATCGCGGCCTGCGCCACCGCCGCGGCCTGCCGGTCCGCGGCCAGCGCACCCATACCAATGCCCGCACCCGCAAGGGGAAGGCCGTGCCGATCGCCGGCAAGAAGAAGGTGACGAAGTAAGGGCGCTGGCCCGCTTCGCCGCCTCACCGATCACCTCCGACCAGGATCGCCGCAGAAATGGCCCGTCCCGCCTCCGCCTCCTCTCGCCCGCGCAAGAAGGAACGCAAGAACATCACGTCGGGCGTCGCCCACGTGAATGCGTCCTTCAACAACACGATCATCACGATCAGCGATGCCCAGGGCAACGCGATCTCCTGGTCGTCCGCGGGCAGCCAGGGCTTCAAGGGCAGCCGCAAGTCCACGCCCTATGCCGCCCAGGTCGCGGCCGAGGACGCGGGCAAGAAAGCGCGCGAGCACGGCATGGAACTGCTGGAGATCGAGGTGACCGGACCCGGTTCGGGCCGCGAGAGCGCGCTGCGCGCCCTGCAGGCCGTCGGATTCACGATCAGCACGATCCGCGACACCACGCCGATCCCGCACAACGGCTGCCGGCCGCGCAAGCGCCGGCGGGTCTGAGCGGAGCACGGACCTTCCGCGCGGGTGGCCTGTGCCGCCCGCGCTTCCTCGTTTTCCGAGGGCCACATGATGAGTCTTGAGAGCAACTGGCGGACACTGATCCAGCCGAACAAGCCGGTCTATGAATCCGGCGCCGACCCCGACCGGGTCGCCACCTGCGTGATCGAGCCGCTGGAGCGCGGCTTTGGCATGACGCTCGGCAACGCGCTGCGCCGCGTGCTGCTGTCCAGCCTGCGTGGTGCGGCCGTGACCGCCGTGCAGATCGATGGCGTGCTGCACGAATTCAGCTCGATCCCCGGCGTCCGTGAGGACGTGACCGACATCGTGCTGAACATCAAGCAGCTCGCGATCCGCATGGGCGGCGAAGGCCCCCGGCGCATGACGCTGACCGCGTCCGGCCCCGGTGAGGTCAAGGCGGGCCAGATCCAGGCCGGCCACGAGATCGAGATCATGAACCCCGACCTGGTCATCTGCACGCTGGACGACGGCGTGAAGCTGGGCATGGAGTTCACGGTCAACGCCGGCAAGGGGTATGTCGCGGCCGCGGCCAACCGGCCGGAGGACGCGCCGATCGGCCTGATCCCGATCGATGCGATCTATTCCCCGGTGCGCCGCGTGTCCTTCAAGGTCGATCCGACCCGCGTGGGCCAGGTCACCGACTACGACAAGCTGCTGCTGACGGTGGAGACCAACGGCACGCTGACGCCCGAGGACGCGGTGGCCCGTTCCGCCCGCATCCTGCAGGACCAGCTGCAGCACTTCATCAACTTCGAGGAGCCGCAGCAGATCCGCGCGGAGGAGCCGCAGGACGACCTGCCGTTCAACCGCAATCTGCTGCGCAAGGTGGACGAGCTGGAACTGTCGGTCCGCAGTGCGAACTGCCTGAAGAACGACAACATCGTCTATATCGGCGACCTCGTTCAGAAGACCGAGCAGGAGATGCTGCGGACGCCGAATTTCGGCCGCAAGTCCCTGAACGAGATCAAGGAAGTCCTTACCTCGATGGGCCTCAGCCTGGGCATGACCGTCACCGGCTGGCCGCCTGAGAACATCGAAGACCTGGCCAAGAAGATCGAGGAGCCGTTCTGATGCGCCACGCGGTTGCCGGCCGTAAGCTCGGCGTAACCTCCTCCCACCGCCAGGCCATGTTCCGCAACATGGCCGTGGCCCTGCTCAAGCACGAGCAGATCACGACCACCCTGCCTAAGGCCAAGGAGCTGCGGCCGGTGGTGGAGCGGCTGATCACCCGCGGCAAGGCGGGCGGGCTGCATGGCAAGCGGCTGGCCTATGCCCAGCTTCGCGACGACGCGATCGTCGCCAAGCTGTTCGGTCCGCTGGCCGAGCGGTTCAAGGCCCGGCAGGGCGGCTATTGCCGCATCCTGAAGGCCGGCGTGCGCTACGGGGACGCCGCGACCATGGCGGTGATCGAGCTTGTGGACCGTGATCCGGCCGCGAAGGGCCTGGACAGCGGGCCGAAGCAGGCCGCACCGGACGCCGAGGACTCGGCCGAATCCTGATCGATGCGAAGGCGGCCTCCGGGCCGCCTTTTTCGTGACCGGGGACGGGCTTGCCCGTGACATGACGGCGGGACCACACAGCGTGAATCCAAGGTTCTTGGAGGCCCGCATGCCGATCGCACGTCGCCTGCTGCTGCCTGCCTTCGCCATCCCCTTCATTGCCCGCGCCCAGACCCCGGCGCCACATCACGACCCCGGCCGTTATTCGACCTTGCAGGGCGCTGCGGTGACGGGGCTGACCGCACCGCAGATCGCCCAGCGTCGCACCGAAAGCCCGGCCCCGCCCGGACGCCCAGGACGATGGGAGCCCCGTGCGTCTCTGCCGCTGCCGCGCAGCGAGATGGCCTGGGCGGTTGCGATGGAAGGCCGCATGCACCTCGTGGGCGGTTATGGCGAAGGGCGCGTCGATCGTGCGTATCACCACGTCTATGATCCTGCCGCCGATCGCTGGACCACGGCCGCACCGCTGCCGCGCGGGGCGAACCATGTGGCGGTCGCCGCCGACGGGCCGTTTCTGTACGCGCTGGGCGGGTTCACGCTGCAGAACCGGCGGGCCGACGATGGCTGCTTCGTCTGGGACAGCCGCACCGACCGCTGGCGCGCGATCGCGCCCCTGCCGCGCCCGCGCGGCGCGGCCTCCGCGGTGGTGCGCGACGGGCACATCCACCTGATCGGCGGTGCGGGCGATCCGCCGGACGAGCGCGCCTCCGTCGCCTGGCACGAGGTCTATTTCCCGCCCACCGACAAATGGGAGCGCCGCCGCCCGATCCCTGCCGGCCGCGACCATGCCGGCGCGGTGGCGTGGGGCGGCGACATCCACGTGATCGGCGGGCGCTTCAACACGTTCCAGGACAATACCGGCCTGCACCATGTCTACGTCGCCGGCCGCGACCAGTGGGAGCGCCGCGCGCCGATGCCCACCGCCCGGTCCGGACACGGGTTGGCGATCCTGGCCGGCCGCTTCTTCGCCATGGGCGGGGAGGGGCGCGACATCACTCACGGCGCCAGCATCGACAGCGTCTATGGCCAGGTGGAATCCTACGACCCCGCCACCGACACGTGGCAGTCGCACGCGCCCACGCCCACGCCCCGGCACGGGCTGGGGGCGGCCGCGATCGGGGACTGGATCTATGTCGCGGGCGGCGGGCCGGTTGTGGGCGGCGGCGTCCAGTCTTCGGTGCACGAGGCGTTCACTCTGGGCTGATCCGGCGCGGCCAAGCGCCTACATTGACCCCGTGTCTGATCTGTTCGCCCCGGCCCCGCGCGCGGAAGTGCCGGCGGCCCGCCCGCTTGCCGACCGGCTGCGCCCCATGCGCCTGGAGGACGTGGTCGGGCAGGACCACCTGCTCGGCCCCGACGGCACGCTGTCGCGCATGCTGGCGCGCGGCGCGCTGGCATCGCTGATCCTCTGGGGCCCACCGGGCGTGGGCAAGACCACCATCGCCCGGCTGCTGGCCGAACGCGCCGGGCTGCGCTTCACCCAGTTGTCGGCCGTGTTCTCGGGCGTGGCCGACCTCAAGCGCGCCTTTGACGAGGCGCGGCGGCTGCGTGCGGCGGGCCAGGGCACGCTGCTGTTCGTGGACGAGATCCACCGCTTCAACCGCGCCCAGCAGGACGGGTTCCTGCCGGTGGTCGAGGACGGCACCGTCACCCTGGTTGGCGCGACGACCGAGAACCCGTCCTTCGCCCTGAACGGCGCGCTGCTGTCGCGCTGCCAGGTGCTGGTGCTCAAGCGCCTGGACGATGCGGCACTTGAGGCGCTGCTGGCCCGCGTGGAGGCGGATGCCGGCGCGCCCCTGCCGGTGACGGAGGAGGCGCGCGCCGCGCTGCGCGCCATGGCCGACGGCGACGGGCGCTACCTGCTCAACATGGCCGAGCAGGTGCTGGCCGAAACGCCCCCCGCGCCCTTGGATGCCCCCGGCCTGTCGGCGCTGATCGCGCGGCGCGCGGCGCTCTACGACAAGGACCGCGAGGAGCACTACAACCTGATCTCCGCGCTGCATAAGTCGATGCGCGGATCGGATCCGGACGCGGCGCTGTACTGGCTGGCGCGCATGCTCGCGGGCGGCGAGGACCCCCGCTACATCGCCCGGCGCGTGCTGCGTTTCGCCAGCGAGGATGTCGGCATGGCCGACCCGGACGCGCTGCCGATCGCGCTGGCCGCCTGGGAAGCCTATGAGCGGCTGGGATCGCCCGAAGGGGAACTGGCCATCGCCCAGGCCGTGGTGCATCTGGCGACCGCCCCCAAGTCGAACGCGCTGTATGTAGGCTTCGGCGCGGCGCGGCGGGCGGCGAAGCAGACCGGCAGCCTGATGCCGCCCGCGCATATCCTGAACGCGCCGACGAAGCTGATGAAGGACCTCGGCTACGGCAGCGGCTACGCCTACGACCACGATACCGACGAGGGCTTCTCTGGCCAGAACTACTTCCCGGACGGCATGCCGCGCGCGACCTTCTACGCGCCGCGCGACCGGGGGTTCGAGCGGGAGATCGGCAAGCGGCTGGCCTATTGGGCGAAACTGCGGGGCGGGTGAGCCGGCCCGCCCTGCGGCGCAAAGCCACGCATCTGGTCTTTGGCATCTCCCCAGGCATGGCCAAACGGCGGCATCATGGGATCATGCACCGCGCACCCGCCACCCCGTCTCCGGAAGGCCCATGACCGACGCCAACACCCTGCTTGCCCGCCGCAACGCCGCGCTGGGCGCCGGTGCCCCGCTGTTCTACGAGCACCCGTTGCACATCGTCCGCGGCGAGGATTGCTACCTCTACGATCCCGACGGCCGCCGCTACGTGGACATGTACAACAACGTCCCCTGCGTCGGTCATGCCAACCCGCGCGTGGTCGAGGCGATGGCCCGCCAGCAGGGCACGCTGAACGTCCACAGCCGCTACCTGCACGAAGGCGTCGTCGATTTCTGTGAACGCCTCGCCGCCCTGCACGGGCCGCAGATCGAAAGCGTGATCCTGAGCTGCAGCGGCACCGAGGCGAATGAAATCGCGCTGCGCATGGCCCGCTTCGCGACCGGCAAGCGGGGTATCCTGTGCACGGATGCGACCTATCACGGCAACAGCGAACTGGTCGGTTCGCTGTCCCGGCTCGGCAGGTCGCCGTCGCCGAATCCCTCCGTCCGCGCCTTCCCCTTCCCGGAAAGCTACCGCCCGATCGCGCCGGGGCTGGGCCAGGAGGCGCTGTGCGGGGCGTATCTGGACAGGCTCGCCGCGGCCATCGCCGACCTCCAGGCCTCGGGCGAAGGCGTGGCGGCGATGATCGTCTGCTCGATCCTCGCCAACGAAGGCCTGCCCGACATTCCCGGCGAGTTCATGCCCCGCGCCGCCGCCATGGTGCGGGAGGCGGGCGGCCTCGTGATCGCGGACGAGGTGCAGGCCGGCTACGCCCGCACCGGCCGGTGGTGGGGCTACGAGGTGACCGGCTTCACGCCGGACATCGTCGTCACCGGCAAGCCGATGGGCTGCGGCCTGCCGCTGGCCGCGACCGCCGCGAGCCGCGCGCTGGTCGAGACGTTCCGGGCCAGGACGCGCTACTTCAACACCTATGCCTCGTCCCCGCTTCAGGCGGCGGTCGGCATGGCGGTGCTGGACGAGATCGAGCAGCGCGACCTGCGCGGCAACGTCGCCACCGTCGGAACGGCGCTGAAGGCCGCGCTCACGCAGCGCAAGGGGGCGAGCGATGCGATCGGCGACGTACGCGGCCACGGGCTGTTCATCGGCGTGGAGATGGTGAAGCCCGCGGACAGCTCGCCGGACACGGACCTCGCCAAGCGGACGATCAATCTGCTGAAGGACAAGGGTTTCCTGACCAGCAATGCCGGCGCCCACGCCAATGTCGTGAAGATCCGCCCGCCGCTGACCTTCACCCAGGCGGACGCGGCCGCGTTCCTGGCCGCATGGGACGAGACGATCGCCGAACTCGCCGTATGATCGCGGAGGCAGAGCGCGTCTTCGCGCCTGCCGCCCGGCAGGCGCTGGCGGCGTTCGGCATCGAACCCGCCGCGCTGCGCTTCGTGAACCTGAGCGAGAACATCACCTTCCGCGCGACGGATGCGCGCGACGGGGCGCAGCTTGTCCTGCGGCTGCACCGGCCCTGGTACCACGATATCGCGGCGCTGCGGTCGGAGCACATGTGGACCCGTGCCCTGACCCGGGCCGGCATCGCCGCGCCCGAACCGTTGCTGACGCCGTCGGGCGAAAGCTTCGTCCAGGTCGAGATCGCGGCGACGGGGGAGTGGCGCTGGGCGGGGCTGGCCCGCTGGGTGGAGGGCGCGCTGCTCGCCGATGTGGTGGCGCGCGAGCCGGATGCCGCCGCCAACGCGCGCCACTTCGCGCGGATGGGCGCGCTGATGGCCGCGATGCATGAACAGGCGACAGGGTGGGTGCCGCCCACCGGGTTCAAGCGGCACGCGCTCGATGCCGACGGGCTGATGGGGGAAGCGCCATTCTGGGGCGCGTTCTGGGACCATCCCGTCTTCTCCGCCGCCGAGCGCGCGATGCTGCTGGACCTGCGCGACCGGCTGCGCGGAGCGCTGACCCGCTACGGCAAGCCCGCCCGCACCTTCAGCCTGATCCATGCCGACCTGCATCCGTACAACGTGCTGGTGGATGGGGCACGGGCCGCGGTGATCGACTTCGACGATTCGGGCTTCGGCTGGCACCAGTACGACTTGGCGGTGGCGCTGGTCGCCTATCAGGACCATCCGGACTTCGCCGTGTTCCGCGATGCCTGCGTCGCCGGCTATCGATCGGTGCGCGGCCTGTCGGATCCGGACCTGGCGCTGCTGCCGATGTTCCTGCTGATCCGCGACCTGGCGCAGATGGGCTGGTACCACCAGCGGCCGGAACTGCCGCGGGCGGAGCAGGCGCTGCGGCTGAAGGAGCGCATCTTCGCCACGGCGGCGGGCTTCGCCCCGCCGGTTTGACCTGATGGTGCCACGGTCCCGTCCGCGGCGGCGAAGATCACGCCCCGATGACACCCGTGATCAGCGTCACCGACACGATCGCCAGCCAGACGGATGCGATCCGCTGGATGATCAGCAGGCGGCGGTCGCCGCCTCCCGCCTGCGTCAGTGTTCCGGCCGTGCCCCAGACCAGGGCCACGGCCATCACCAGGGAACAGAACAGCCCGAGCTGTAGCGCGAATTGCGGAGCCTCCGGCGCGGGCAGCAGGACGAGACCGAAGATCAGCGCCTTGGGGTTCAGCATCGTGGTCAGATAGACCTTCTGCGCCGTCACCTCGCTGCGGGTGCCGGTGCCGTCACGCCTCCACAGCTTGACGGCGAGGACCATCACCCACAGCGCCGCGGCCAGCTTGAGCGCCGCCGCCGCCGCGGGCCAGCGCCCGAGCAGCTCCGCCCCCAGATAGACCAGCGGCAGGATCGTGGTCAGATACCCGAACAGTTCCGCCGGAAGCAGGCGCACCACGCCGCGCAGGCCTGCCTGCGCCCCGGCCAGTCCCATCAGCGTGTTCGTGGGGCCGGGAGCGAGAAGAAGCGCGAGGACGGCGGAAAGGAACGTCGCTGTGGTCATCTCGGCACCTCTTCCGGCCCCTTCGCATCATCCGCCCGCCGGGTCCATTCCCTGCCCCCGGCGCGGTCCAGTGCCGGCAGGAGAGGCGGGACTGGCCGCCGGCCGCCGAACGGCGCGCGTGGATGATGGAGGCGCCTGATCGCGTGAAGATGATCGGCTTCGCCGGCGCCTTCGCCGCATGCGCGCGGAACGGCCTACCCGGCCCGGTCGCCGCCCGCCGCGGGCTGTGCGGCTTTCCCGCCCTGGTCTTCGGCTCGGTCTGGAGGCGGAGCGGCAGGTCCGGCCGCCGCCATCGCCGGGGCGCCGGGCGGCAGGGGCGCGGCGCGGGTGGCGGTCGATCCCGAACGGGCCTACGTATTCCCCGCCGCGGTTTCCTGATAAAGCCGCCGGCCCGTCGAGGGGACGTACGGAGACGATGTTCGATCTGGCCTGGTCCGAAATCATGCTGATCGGCGCGGTGGCGCTGGTCGTCATCGGGCCGAAGGAATTGCCGGGTGCGATCCGCACCATCTCGCAGATGCTCCGCAAGGCGCGCGAGATGGCGTGGGAGTTCCGCGGCCATGTGGATGAGATGGTCCGGGAGGCGAATCTCGATGAGGTTCGCAACCAGATCAATGAGATCCGCAATTTCGACGTGAAGGGGGAGGTCGCGAAGGCGGTCGATCCCGATGGCAGCCTGCGTCGCACCGTCGAGGAGGCGGGGCGCGACATCCAGGACGCCGCCCGCGGCGTGGAGGACAGCGTGCGCAGCGGCACGGCCGACACGGCGCCGCCGTCCGAAGCCGCCGCGCCGGCTGCCTCCGAACCGTCCGACGTGGCCGCTGTCACCGCCGATGCGGCGCCGCCTCCGCCCGATGCCTCTTCTCCGGACGTGGCCCGGGACCCCGTCGCGGCCACGGATGCCCCGGACGAGCCGCCACCCTTCGTGCCGCCCGGCACCACCCGCACCTGAGCGTGAGCCCATCGTGAAGCTGTTTGGAAAGCGCCAGGGCGCCAGCGCCGCGGGCGAAGAGGAAGACGATCCGATCGACGACAAGCCCATGCCGCTGATCGATCATCTGATCGAACTGCGGCAGCGGCTGATGTGGTCGCTGATCGGCTTCGTGCTCGCCTTCGTGGTCTGCTACTATTTCAGCACGCAGATCTACGGGTTCCTGGCCCGCCCGCTGGCGGACATCCTGCAGGCGCGCGGCGGCGGCGACCGGCGCATGATCTACACCGCGCTGTATGAGGCGTTCTTCACCTATCTGAAGGTCGCCTTCTTCGGCGCGGCGTTCATCTCCTTCCCGATCTGGGCCGGCCAGCTCTGGCTGTTCGTGGCACCCGGCCTGTACCGGTCGGAGAAACGGGCGATCTTCCCGTTCCTGTTCGCGACGCCGGTGCTGTTCATCCTGGGCGCGGCGCTGGCCTACTACTTCGTGATGCCCTTCGCATGGCAGTTCTTCCTGTCCTTCGAGACCCCGACGGGGGCGGGCGGGCTGCCGATCCAGCTCGAAGCCAAGGTCAACGAATATCTCGACCTGGTGATGAAGCTGATCTTCGCCTTCGGCATCGCCTTCCAGTTGCCGGTGGCGCTGACGCTGCTGGCCAAGGTGGGGATCGTCTCGTCGGAGATGCTGGCCTCGAAGCGGCGCTATGCGATCGTGATCATGTTCATCCTCGCGGCGGTGATCACGCCGCCGGACGTGATCACCCAGACCGGCCTCGCCGTGCCGCTGATCCTGCTCTACGAGATCAGCATCTGGACCGCGAAATGGGTCCAGCCCAAGCCGCCGGAGGAATAGGTGCACGATATCCGCGCCGTCCGGGCCGATCCGGACGGATTCGACCGCGATCTGACCCGCCGCGGGCAGGATCCGCGCGCGGCCGAACTTCTGGCGCTGGATGAGCGCCGCCGCGCCGCGCAGTCGGCGCTGCAGGAAAAGCAGGCCCGGCGCAACGCGCTGTCGAAGGAGATCGGCCAGGCCAAGCGCGCCGGTGCCGACACCGCGGCCCTGGAAGCCGAGGCCGTGGCGCTGCGCGAGGCGATGGCGGCGCTGGAGGCCGAGGCGGCGGATGCGGACACCGCCATCCGCGCGGTGCTGGAGGTGCTGCCCAACCGGCTCGACCCCGACGTGCCGGACGGGAAGGACGAGACCCAGAACGTGGTGCTCGCCACGCACGGTACGCCGCGCCTGCCGAATTTCGAGCCGAAGCAGCATTTCGAGCTGGGCGAGGCGATGGGCGCGATGGACTTCGCCGCCGCCGCCAAGATCGCGGGCGCGCGCTTCACCGTGCTGCGGAAGGGCCTCGCGCGGCTGGAACGGGCACTCGGCCAGTTCATGCTCGACCTGCACACGCGCGAGCACGGCTATACCGAGATGTCGGTCCCGCTGCTGGTCAACGACGCCGCCGCCTACGGCACCGACAAGCTGCCCAAGTTCGCGGACGACCTGTTCCGCACCACGGATGGCCGCTGGCTGATCCCGACCGCCGAGGTGCCGCTGACGGCGCTCGCCATGGACGAGATCATCCCGGAGGCCGACCTGCCCTGGCGGATGACGGCGCTGACGCCGAGCTTCCGCAGCGAGGCCGGGGCCGCCGGCCGCGACACGCGCGGCATGCTGCGCCAGCACCAGTTCTGGAAGACCGAGCTGGTCTCCGTGACCGCGCCCGATGCGTCCTCCGACGAGCATGAGCGGATGACGGGCTGCGCGGAGAAGGTGCTGGCCCTGCTCGGCCTCACCTTCCGGCGCGTGCTGCTGTGTTCGGGCGATACCGGCTTCGGAGCGGCCCGGACCTACGACCTGGAAGTGTGGCTGCCCGGCCAGCAGGCGTGGCGGGAGATCAGCTCCTGCTCCAACACCCGCGACTTCCAGGCGCGGCGGATGAACGCGCGCATGCGGGCCAAGGACGGCAAGGGCGTGTCGTTCGTGCATACGCTGAACGGGTCGGGCGTGGCCGTGGGCCGGGCGCTGATCGCGGTGATGGAGACGCACCAGCAGGCGGACGGGTCGGTCCTGCTGCCGGAGGTGCTGGTGCCCTACATGGGCGGCGTGGAACGGATCGGCGGGGCGGCCGGGTAGCCGGTCCGGCCCTCTGCCATCGTTGCGCCAGCTTTCCGGTGCAGGCTGCGCGGATGCGGCGCCTCGCCCTTCTGCTGTGCCTGCTGGCGCTGGCCGGCTGCGCCACGTCGGAATTCTATGCCAAGCGGCTGTCCGCCTTCGTGGGCGCCAGTGAGGCCGATCTGGTGCGCCAGTTCGGCGTGCCGGTCCGCACCTATGCGGCGGGCGGAAGCCGCTTCCTGGAGTACAACGCCGTCCATGTGAGCCATGATCCGGGCACACCCGGCTACTGGCGTACCTGGCGCCGCCGCGGCCGCGTGTACCGCGAATGGGTGCCCGGCATTCCGCCTTCGACCACCGTCTGGCAGTGCCGGACCACGTGGGAGATCGTGCAGGCGCGGGTCCGCAACTTCAGCTTCGCCGGTAATGGCTGCATCGCAACGGACCCGGACGGGCGCTGGGGGTAGGCAAGTCCGACCCCCGCACGGCCGGCTGCTGACGCATTTTCGTATGGAGAGATTCGAGCCCATGGCCCTCTACACGATCGAGCGTGGCGACCCGCGCCGCCGCCAGCGGGTGGCCGGCTGGCTGCATGGGCTGGAGCAGGTCTCCGACCCGACGCGCGATGCGATCATCACCGCCTGGGTGACGGTGTGGGCGTCCAGCCCGTATGAGGCGCTGGAGGACATGCCCTATTCGATGAGCGCGCCGTCCTACCGGCTGATGGATCACGTGAACGATGTGACCCGCGCCGGCCTCGACCTCGCCCGGCGCGCCGCGCGCGACTGGGGGCGGGAGACGGATCCCGAGGTGCTGGTGCCGATCCTGACGCTGCACGACATCGACAAGCCGCTGCTGATGGTGCGCGAGGCGGACAAGGTGAAATACGCCCCGCTCGCCGCCGAGCTGCCGCACGGCGTGCCCGGCGCGATGCTGTTGAAGGAACTGGGCTTCCCGCATCGCGTGATCAGCACGGTCGCCACGCATGCGACCAACGCGCCGTTCCATGGTTCGACGGTCGAGGCATGGCTGCTGCACTATGCCGACCTGTTCGCGACCGATCATGTGCTGATGATGACGGGCGGGCAGCCGTTCTATCAGAAGCACTGGAAATGAGGGCGTGCCGCGTCGGCCGGCGGGTCAGTCCACGATGAAGAGTTTCGCGCCCGTTTCCGTCCGTGACCGGTGCGGTGAATCCCCGAAATCGGACACCTGATATCCCTGGCCCGGCTTCATCGGGAAGCTGCGCCCGTCCTTCAGTTCGCTGGTCAGTTCCCCTTCCAGCAGCAGCATCACGTGCCCGCGGTCGCACCAGTGATCCGCCAGATAGCCGGGCGAGTATTCGACGATGCGGATGCGCACGTCGCCCATGGTCACGGTGCGCCACAGGGCGAAGCCCGTTTCCCCCTCATGCCGCGTGGCGGGCACCTGGGACCAGTCGGTGACGGTGAAGAGGGAGTCGGGAAGTTTCATCGCGGCCGATCGGGATGTGGGAGCCGGCCCGGAGGCTAGGGGCGCGGGGCATCGGCGGGCAACCCGTCCTGCGTGATCTCGCGCCCATGCGGTTGCCGGATATCGGCCCCGGCATGGTGTTGTTTCCGGCCGCCGCCCGGGGCCTCGTCAGGGGAAGGAATCCCCGCCCGCGTGCAGTAGGGAACGTATGCGCAATGGGCGCATGCATCCGCTGCGTGCCCCCAACCCTGCGGCGGCGTTTCCGCGACGGCGGAAAATGCTCTAAGCGCCCGCCATGTCCGAGAATATCTACGCGGCCCTGCGCGCCCGCGTCGTCGCGGCCCTGACCGACGCGCTGCCCGACCTGCCTGCGAGCGCCTTCGAGAAGGTCGAGGTCACGCCGCCCAAGGACCCGGCGCATGGCGACATGGCGACCAATGCGGCGCTGGTCGTCGCCAAGCCCGCGCGCCTGCCGCCACCCAAGGTGGCGGCGCTGCTGGTGGAGCGCCTGTCCGCAGCGCCCGAGATCGCGCAGGCCGAGGCGGCGGGGCCGGGTTTCGTCAACCTGCGCCTGAACCCGGATTTCCTGCGCGCCCAGCTGCCCGCGATCCTGCGCGCGGGGGAGGCGTATGGCGACCTCGATGCCGGGGCCGGACGCAAGGTGAATGTCGAATACGTCTCGGCCAACCCGACCGGGCCGATGCATGTCGGCCATTGCCGTGGCGCGGTGGTGGGCGACGCGCTCGCCAACCTGCTGCGTAAGGCGGGCTACGCGGTCACCAAGGAATACTACGTCAACGACGCGGGCGCGCAGGTCGCGGCACTGGCCTGGGCCGCATACTGGCGCTACCTCGCTGCCATCGGTCACGCGGTCCCGGCCGACGATTTCGACAAGCTGGCGCCCAACGGGCTGCAGTATCGCGGCGAATACCTGATCCCGGTAGGCGAGTCGCTGGCCGCCGCGCACGGCACGTCGCTGGCCGGGGAGGACGGGGCACCCGCCGATCCCGCGCTGTGGTTCGACGCGGTGCGCGAGGCGGCTGTCGCGATGATGATGGGAGCGATCCGCGAGGACCTCGCCGCCCTCGGCGTGGCGCAGGACGTGTTCTCCTCCGAACGCGCGCTGGTCGCGGCGGGCGCGGTGGACAGGGAGATCGCGGCGCTGTCCGCGCGCGGCCTGATCTACGAAGGCGTGCTGGAGCCGCCCAAGGGCAAGACGCCGGACGACTGGGAGCCCCGCGCCCAGACCCTGTTCCGCGCCACCCGGTTCGGCGACGACGTGGACCGGCCGCTGCGCAAGTCGGACGGGTCCAACACGTATTTCGCCAACGACATCGCCTATCACGCGGACAAGGTGCGCCGCGGCTTCGACCATCTGATCGATGTCTGGGGCGCCGACCATGGCGGCTACGTCCCGCGCATGTCCGCCGCGGTGAAGGCGGTCTCCGACGGACGCGTCGCGCTGGAGGTCGTGCTTTGCCAGATCGTCCGCGTGATGAAGGGCGGCGAGGTGGTGCGCATGTCCAAGCGCGCCGGCACCTTCGTCACGCTGCGCGACCTGATCGACGAGGTCGGCGCGGACGCGGTGCGCTTCACCATGCTGACCCGCAAATCCGACGCCCAGTTCGATTTCGACCTGGACGCGGTGGTGGCGCAGACGCGCGAGAACCCGGTCTTCTACGTCCAGTACGCCCATGCGCGCAGCCGGTCGGTCCTGCGCGCGGCGGCGGAAGGCGGCTGGCCCACGGACCGGGCCGGGCTGGCTGCGGTCGATCTCACCCCCCTGGCGGATGAGGCGGAGCTGGCGCTGATCCGTCGCCTCGCCGCCTGGCCACGGCTGGTGGATGGCGCCGCACAAGCGCGCGAACCGCATCGAATCGCGTTTTTTCTGTATGACTTGGCTGGCGATTTTCATATGCTGTGGAACAAGGGGCGGGAGGATGCCGCGCTGCGGTTCCTCCAGGAATCCGACCGCCCCGGCACGCTGGCCCGGCTCGCGCTGGTGGAGGCCACCGCCACCGTGATCCGCAGCGGGCTCCAGGTGATGGGGGTGACCCCGGTGGAGGAGATGCGCTGACCGTGGCGACCGCGACCGATCTCGACATTCCCGGCCGTCTGTACCGTGCGCCGCGCCAGGATGGCGGCACGCGGCGGATGCTGCTGGTCGCGGGCGGGCTGCTCGGCGCCATCGTGCTCGCGGTCTTCGGCCTGTGGGCGTTCGCGAGCAGCGGCCCCCGCACCGTGCCGGTGATCGAGGCCGATGCGCGCCCGATCCGCGTGAAGCCGGAGGATCCCGGCGGGATGCAGGTCACGGGCCTGAACGACCAGATCCTGTCCGGCGCGCCTTCGGGGCCGCAGCCGGAGCGGCTGGCGCCGCCGCCGGAGATGCCGGTGGCCCCGCCCATGCGCCGCGCCGAACCATCGGCACCGCCGTCCGTGCAGCAGGCCGCGCTGACCTCCCCGACCGAGCCGGCCGCCCCGGAGCGGACCACGCTTGCGGGCGCGCTGCCCCTGCCGCCGGTCCCTCCCGCGCCGCCGTCCGCATCATCGTCGGCCGCGCCGGTTGCGGCCGCGGCGACGTCCGACGCCGCGGCCGAGGTCCAGCTCGGCGCGCTGCGGACCGAGCAATCCGCGCGTGCGGAATGGAACCGGCTGATCCGCCGCGTGCCGGAACTGTTCCGCGGCCGCCAGCCGGTCATCACCAAGCTGGAGCGTAACGGACAGACCCTGTACCGGCTGCGCACCGGTGGTTTCGCCGATACCGGCGCCGCCAAGTCCTTCTGCGACCAGGCGAAGACGCGCGGCGTGGCCTGCATTCCCGCGACGTGAAAGCCGCCATCGTCGGTATCGCGGGGCCGGCGCTGGCGGCGGCGGAACGCGACATCTTCGCCGCGCACCCGCCGGCCGGGGTCATCCTGTTCGCCCGCAATGTGGTCGATCCCGCGCAGTTGCGGGCGCTGACCGGCGAGCTGCGCGCGGTGCTGCCGGAAAACGCCGTGCTGATGGTCGATCAGGAGGGCGGGCGTGTCGCGCGGCTGCGGCCGCCCCATTGGCATGGGCATCCGCCTTCCGGCGCGCTGGGCGCGCTGTTCGCGCGCGACGCGGCCGCGGGGCTGCGCGCCGCGTGGCTGACGGGGGCGCTGATCGGCCTCGATTGCGCCGCATCGGGGTTCGACGTGGCCTGCGCCCCGGTGCTGGACCGTGCCGTTCCCGGCGCGCATTCCGTGATCGGCGACCGCGCTTTCGCGGCTGACGGATGCACCATCGCCCGGCTCGGCCGCGCGCTGGCGGACGGGCTGCTGGCCGCCGGCGTCCAGCCCGTGGCCAAGCATGTCCCCGGCCACGGCCGCGCCGGGGCCGACAGTCATCTGGAACTGCCGGTGGTGCGCGATGCGGATCTGGAGGCGGATCTGGTTCCGTTCGCGCTGCTGGCCGACCTGCCCTGGGCAATGACCGCCCATATCCTGTATCCCGTCTGGGATGCGGAGCATCCGGCCACCTTGTCCCCCCATATCCTGTCCGCCATCGTCCGCGGCCGCATCGGGTTCCGTGGGCTGATCGTGTCCGACGACCTCGCCATGAAGGCGCTGGCGGGCGCGCCCGCCGATCTGGGGCGGGCGGCACTGGCGGCCGGCTGCGACATCGCGCTCCATTGCACGGGGGAGGCCGAGGCGACCGCCGCCCTGCTCGCCGCCGTGCCCCGTGTCACGCCGTCCGCCGCCGCGCGGTTGCGGGCCGCCCGCACGCAGGCCGCGCTGCGCCGCCGCCGTCTGGATGCGGACGCGCTGGCGGCGGAGCGGAACGCGCTGCTCCCGGTCGCCTGACACCGCCGTGACCTTCTTCTTCGATGTCGTCCTGGCGGTGCTGCCCGCCGTGCTGGCGATCACGCTGCACGAGGCCGCGCACGGCTATGCCGCCTGGGCGCTGGGCGACGACACGGCACGCCGGATGGGGCGGCTGTCGCTCAACCCGATCCGCCATATCGACCCGGTGGGCACGGTGGCGCTGCCGGGCTTCCTGCTGCTGAGCCAGTTGCTGACCATCGGCCGGGTCGAGTTCATGTTCGGCTGGGCGAAGCCCGTGCCGGTGGCGGCCTGGAAATTTTCCGATCCGCGGCGCGGCATGATGTGGGTGGCGGCAGCGGGACCGGCGATGAACGTGTTCCTGGCCTGGCTGGGGGCGCTGGCCTTCCATCTGTTCCCGGCCTTCCCGGGGCCGGGGTTCGACTGGCTGATCCTGCTGGCCATGCGCTGGATCGAGTTCAACCTGATCCTGGCGCTGTTCAACCTGATCCCGATTCCGCCGCTCGACGGCGGGCGCATCCTGGTGGGGCTGCTGCCCCTGCGGCTTGCGGAGAAGGTCGCGCGGCTGGAGCGGGCAGGCATCGCGGTGGTGCTGCTGGGCTTCTTCCTGCTGCCGATGCTGCTGCGCCACGCGGGGTTCAATGCCGATCCGCTGGGCTGGCTGTTGCGTGCGACCTTGCAGCCTGCGGCCCGAGCGGTGCTATGGCTGGCCGGCCATGACATCGGCGCCTGACACACCGGAACCGCTTTCCCCCGCCGACGCGCTGCAGGTCCGGCTGGAGGGGTTCGAGGGTCCGCTCGACCTGCTGCTGGAGCTCGCGCGCGGGCAGAAGGTCGATCTCGCGAAAATCTCCATCCTGGCGCTCGTCGAGCAGTACCTGTCGGTGATCGAGGGGGCGCGGCGGGTGCGGCTGGAGCTTGCCGCCGACTGGCTGGTGATGGCGGCGTGGCTGACCTGGCTGAAATCCCGCCTGCTGCTGCCCGAGGGCACGGCCGAGCAGGAGGAGGGCGAGGAGGCGGCCGAGGTGCTCGCCGCCCGCCTGCGCGAGCTGGAGGTGATGCGGGAGGCGGCGCGGCACCTGGGCGCGCGGCCGTATCTGGGCCGCGACGTGTTCGCCCGCGCCGCGCCCGAGGATTTCACCGCCACCGACCGCTCCCGCCTCGCTGCCGACCTGCCCGGGCTGCTGCAGGCCTACGCGGCCGCGCTGCGGCGCGGCGGGGCGAAGCGGCCCTACCGGCCGAAGCCGCTGACCATCTGGTCCGTGAAGGACGCGCTGGGACGGCTGGGATCGCTGCTCGGCAGCCTGCCGGACTGGTCGAGCCTGGACCGCTTCCTTCCTGAATCGCTGGGCGGGCCGCTGGAACGCCGTGCGGCGCTGGCCAGCACCCTGATCGCCGGGCTGGAGATGGCCAAGGGCGGGCAGTTGCGGCTGCGCCAGGACGAACCATTCGGGCCGATCCTGCTGCGGCCCGCGACCGAGGAGCCGGCATCATGACCGCCGACGAGACAGACCCCGCCGTGCCGGAGCCCGCCGCCGCCCCGAAGCCGGAGGGCGGGGCGGCGACGGAACAGGACGCGCCCGCCTTGCCGGAAGCGGAAGCTGTCGCGGATTTGGGAGAAGGCGCGGGCACTGCCGCGGAAACGCCGGACCCGGAGCCGGCCGCGCCGCCGCCCGCCGATCCTCTTCCGGTGGACGAAAGCCATCTGCGGCTGGCCGAGGCACTGGTCTTCGCTTCCGCCGAGCCGGTCTCGGCCCGGCGCCTGTCCCAGGTCCTGCCGGTTGAGGCCGATCCGGGCGCGGTGATCGACGCTCTGCGCGCCCGCTATGCCGGTCGCGGCGTGGAGTTGGTGGAGACCGGCGGCGGGGTGATGTTCCGCACCGCGCCGGACCTCGCCGCCGCGCTGACCCGCGTGATCGAGGTGCCGCGCCGCCTGCCGCGCGCGGCCATGGAAGCACTCGCCATCGTCGCCTACCACCAGCCGGTCACGCGGGCGGAGATCGAGGAGATCAGGGGCGCCAGCCTGTCCCAGTCCACGCTGGACGCGCTGCTGGAGAACGGGCTGGTCACCGCCAAGGGCAAGAAGGAAGTGCCGGGCCGTCCGACCCTGTGGGGCACCACGCCCGCCTTCCTGGCGCAGTTCGGGCTGAAGGATCTGAGGGAGCTTCCCAAGCGCGAGGAGCTGCTGACCGAGGCGACGCTGCTGCAGGCCACCGACGCCGCTGCCGCTGCGGAGGAAGCGTCGCCGGCGGAGGAGGAGGCACCAGCCTCCCCGGAAGCCGCGTCCCCGGAAGCGGAGGCATCCTCCGCGGGGGACGGGACCCCTGCGCCGGAGGAGGCTTCGGCAACGGACGAAACGGCGAAGCCACCGGCATAGCGTCGGATCTCCAGCCGCGTCGCTGCCCCGGACAACGGCACCGCGGCGAGGACACACCTACCCTCCCTGTCCCACTGGCGGGAGAGGGTTGGGGTGAGGGCTCTTGCGCCAGAAAAACGGCCGCGCACAATCCCGACCGTCCACCGTGTCGGAACGGCCGGGGAGGTCGCCGGCCGCACCGTATGAGAGGCAGCGAGCGGAGCGCCCCGGTCTCTCCTGGCCGCGCAGCACGCCGCTGTCAGAAAGCGGCGTCGTCCTCGCGCTGCTTGCCGGACAGTTCCCGATCCACCCGCGCCTGCTGCTCCGCGTCGCGTGCTTTCTCCGCCTTGGTCCGGCCATGGCGGATTCGGTTCTCCTGCGCCTTTGCCGCCTGGGCGGCGCGGGCGCGGGCTTTCCGCTGCCTGTTCAGGTTGATGATCTCTGCCATCGCCGCAGCATCGGCGTGCGCCGGGGTGCGTGTCCATGAGGCATCGAAGGCGGCTGCCGTCGCGGTCCTCAGCCCAGGACCCGACCCGCGATCGCATCGAGCTTGGCCAGCAGTGCGGGATCGCGGTGGTCCGGCGCTGTGACCAGCGCGTGGTCCAGCGCACGGTCGCAGCCGGCGGGGCAGGGGCCGCGCGGGGCGCCGATCACCGGCACCACCGCCTTGACCAGGGCGCGGGCCTTGTCGGCGTTGGCGGAGAGGGTTCGCCCGACCACTTCCACCGTCACGTGGTCGTGCTCCGGATGCCAGCAGTCGAAATCGGTGACCATGGCCACGCTCGCGTAGCAAAGCTCGGCCTCCCGCGCGAGCTTGGCTTCCGGCATGTTGGTCATGCCGATCACATGGCAGCCTCAGGACCGGTACAGCTCGCTTTCCGCCCGGGTGGAGAATTGCGGGCCTTCCATGGTCAGGTAGGTGCCGCCGCGCGCGACGGGCAGGTCGATTCGTCCGGCCGCCTGATGCAGCGCATCGCCCAGCCGAGGGCAGACCGGATGGGCGAGGGAGACATGCCCCACGCAGCCGGCGCCGAAGAAGGATTTCGCGCGGGCGAAGGTGCGGTCGATGAACTGGTCGACGATCACGAACTGGCCGGGCGGCAGGTCGGCGCGCAACGATCCCACCGCGGACAGCGACAGCACGTCGGTCACGCCGGCGCGCTTCAGCACGTCGATATTGGCGCGGTAGTTCACGTCGGTCGGCGCGAAGCGGTGACCGCGGCCATGGCGCGGCAGGAACACGCAGCGCACGCCGTCCAGGCGCCCTTCCAGAACGTCGTCGGATGGCTCGCCCCAGGGCGATGCGATGCGCCGCCATGTCCGGCCCGTGAGGCCGTCGATATCGTACAGGCCGGAACCGCCCAGGATGCCGATCACCGGCTCGATCACGTCCGTCATCACCTGCCTCGCATGAAAAAGGGCCGCGCGATGGCGGCCCTTCGTCGTATCGGTCTGTCGCGGTGCGTTCCGCTCAGTGGTGCACGTCGGCCCAGACCTTGCGCTTCACCGCATAGGTCAGCCCGGTCATGACCAGCAGGAACAGGATGATCTTCACCCCCATCGCCTTGCGCACCTCCATCTCCGGCTCCGCGGCCCAGGCGAGGAAGGTGACGACGTCGTGGGCGAGCTGGGCCGTATTGGTCGGCGTGCCGTCCGTGTACTCGACCTGATCGTCGTTCAGCGGCCGCGCCATGCCGATCTGATGGCCGGGGAAGGCGGCATTGTAGTTCATCCCCTCCATCACCTGCACGCCCGGGGGCGGGTCGGTGTAGCCGGTCAGCAGCGCATAGACATAATCGGCGCCGCCTTCGCGCGCCTTGATGATCAGCGACAGGTCGGGCGGCAGCGCGCCGTTATTGGCCGCGCGGGCGGCCTGGTCGTTGGGGAAGCGCTTGGGGAAACGGTCGGACGGGCGGCCCGGCCGCTGGAACATCTCACCCTCGTCGTTCGGCCCGTCCGTGACCTCCACCTGCGCGGCCAGCGCGCGGACCTGCGCGTCGGACAGCCCCAGGTCGGCAAGGTTGCGGAAGGACAGCAGGTGCGCCGAGTGGCAGTTCGAGCACACCTCGTGGAATACCTTGTAGCCGCGCTGCGCGGCCGCGCGGTCGAAGGTGCCGAACAGGCCGCCGAAGGACCAGTCCTGACGGGCGATGTGGATCTCCCCCTCCGCCGCACGGGCGGCGGGGGCGATCAGGACGGCGCCGGCGAGCGCGAGCGTGGCGAGGCGGCGCATCATGCGTGCTCCATCGGCTTGGCGGTCGCCGCGGCGGGCAACGGCCCGCCCCCGCGCAGGACCGGCTTGCTGATGCTCTCCGGCAGCGGCCGCGGGCGCTCCAGCAGGCTGCACAGGGGCAGGATCAGCAGGAAGTAGGCGAAGTAATAGAGCGTCGCGATCCGGCCCAGCGTCACCCAGACGCCTTCCGGCGGCTTGGCGCCGACATAGCCCAGCGTCGCGCAGCAGATCATGAAGACGAAGAAGAAGATCCGCGCCACGGGGCGGAACCTCATCGACCGCACCTTGGAGAAGTCGAGCCAGGGCAGCACGAACAGCACCGCGATGGCGCCGAACATCAGCAGCACGCCGCCGAGCTTGGACGGCACCGCGCGCAGGATCGCGTAGAAGGGCAGGAAGTACCATTCCGGCACGATATGCGCGGGTGTCACCAGCGGGTTGGCCGGGATGTAGTTGTCCGGATGGCCCATGTAGTTGGGCGCGAAGAACACCAGTGCCGCGAACACGATGAAGTAGACGCACAGCCCGACGCTGTCCTTGACCGTGTAGTAGGGGTGGAAGGGCAGCGTGTCCTGCGGCGACTTCACGTCGATGCCCAGCGGGTTGTTCGATCCGGTGATGTGCAGGGCGACGATGTGCAGGAAGACCACGCCCACGATCACGAAAGGCAGCAGGTAGTGCAGGCTGAAGAAGCGGTTCAGCGTGGGGTTGTCCACCGAGAACCCGCCCCACAGCCAGTTGACGATATGCTCGCCCACGATGGGGAAGGCGCTGAACAGGTTGGTGATGACGGTGGCGCCCCAGAAGGACATCTGGCCCCAGGGCAGCACGTAGCCCATGAAGGCGGTGGCCATCATCAGCAGCATGATCACCACGCCGAGCATCCACAGCAGCTCGCGCGGGTACTTATAGGATCCGTAGTACAGGCCGCGGAAGATGTGGATGTACACCACGATGAAGAACATCGAGGCGCCGTTGGCGTGGATGTAGCGGATCAGCCAGCCGTAGTTCACGTCGCGCATGATGCGCTCGACGCTGTCGAAGGCGATGCCGGTGTTGGCGGCGTAGTTCATCGCCAGGAAGATGCCGGTGGCGATCATGATCGCCAGCGACACCATCGCCAGCGCGCCGAAGTTCCAGAGGTAGTTGAAGTTCTTCGGCGTCGGGAAGACGCTGTACTCCTTCTGCATCATGGTGAACACCGGCATCCTGGTGTCGATCCAGTTGATCACCGGGTTCTTGAATTCGCTTGGGTGCAGGCCGGCCATGGTCCGTGATGTCCTGTCGCTCGTGCTGGTTCGGCGTCAGCCGATGCGGATCTTGGTGTCGTTCTCGAACGCGTAGGGCGGCACCGGGAGATTGGCCGGCGCCGGCCCCTTACGGATGCGTCCGGACGTGTCGTAGTGGCTGCCATGGCAGGGGCAGAACCAGCCGCCGAAATCGCCGCGTGGATCGGTCGGCTTGTTGCCGAGCGGCACGCAGCCCAGATGCGTGCAGACGCCGACGACGACCAGCCATTGCTGCTTGCCGGCCTTGACACGGTCCGCGTCCGCCTGCGGATCGCGCAGGTCGCTCATCGGTGTGTCGACCGCTTCCTTGACCTCGGTCTCCGTCCGGTGGCGCAGGAACACCGGCTTGCCGCGCCAAAGCACGGTCACCGCCTGGCCTTCCGGGATGGGGGCGAGGTCGGCTTCGGTGGAGGACAGCGCGAGCACGTCTGCCGCGGGGTTCATGCTGTCCACCAGCGGCCAGACCACAGCCCCCACGGCGACCGCGGCCATGGAGCCGGCGACGAGCTTCAGGAAATCGCGCTTTGTCGCGTCGCCCCCATGGGGCGCTGTCACATCGCCCCCAGGGGACGTGTGCGCATCGGCGGCGGCGGCATCAGCCATCGGCATGAACCTCGGGACACGATCGATCTCGGGCGGCGCCCGACGCGCTTCCCTCGCGCCGGCGGGCCGCGGACGGGGTCGTTCCCGTCCGCGTCGCCCCTTATAGTGAGGGTCTTCGCGACCGCAACACCGGGGCCGGCCGGAACCGGCCGGGATTGCGCCCCGGCACACGCTTTGCGACAGGTGTGCGATGCCGGACACGGTACCGCCATCATCGATTTCCGCCCATGAGGCGCTGAAGCCCGCGGCCCGGGCATGGTTCGAGTCGCTGCGCGACCGCATCTGCGCGGCTTTCGAGGCGATTGAAGACGACCACAGCGGTCCTCTTTCCGATCGCCCGCCCGGCCGCTTCGTCCGCACGCCCTGGACGCGGGAGCAGGGCGGCGGCGGCGTGATGTCGGTGATGCGCGGAAGGGTGTTCGAGAAGGTCGGCGTCAACGTCTCCACTGTCTGGGGGGAGTTCAGCCCGGAGTTCCGCAAGCAGATCCCCGGGGCGGAGGAGGATCCGCGCTTCTGGGCCTCCGGCATCTCGCTGGTCGCGCATATGCAATCGCCGCTGGTGCCGGCCGCGCACATGAACACGCGCATGATCGTGACCACCAGGGGGTGGTTCGGTGGCGGGGGGGACCTGACGCCGATGTTCCTGGACTCGGCGGAGACCGCGGAGGATGCGGCCGCATTCCACGAAGCGTTCCGCGCGGCCTGCGACCGGCACGACCCGGCCTACTATCCGAAATTCAAGGACTGGTGCGACCGCTACTTCTTCCTGCCGCACCGCGGCGAGCCGCGCGGTGCGGGCGGCATCTTCTACGACTGGCTGGACAGCGGGGACGTGGCCGCCGACTTCGCCTTCACCCGCGACGTGGGGGAGGCGTTCCTGGCGGCCTACCCCGCCATCATCCGCCGCCGCATGCATACGGCCTGGACGCCGGCGCAGCGGGATCACCAGCTCATCCGCCGCGGCCGCTACGTCGAGTTCAACCTGATCCACGACCGCGGCACGCTGTTCGGCCTCAGGACCGGCGGCAACACCGAGGCGATCCTGATGTCGCTGCCGCCCGAGGTGAAGTGGCCGTAGGCGTCAGCCGCCGTCCCGTACGATCTCACCGTTGCGCAGATGCGCGGGCTCGTAGGGCACGTCTCCGTCCAGCCGCCGGTTCAGCCCGTACCAGGCCGCCCCGGCCGCCGCGAGGACGATCCCGATCGCGGCCAGGATCAGGAAGATGCGCGAGGGCTCCGTATCCGGATTCAGCTTGCGCCACAGCGCGAAGGCCCCGAAGGGCAGCAGGAACAGGAAAAGTTCGGCGACCCAGGGCATGATCCGCGTTCAGCGTAGCACGCGCGCGAGGTTCATCAGGATCGCCGCAGTCGCCCCCCAGATGAAATGCCGCTCATGCGGCCAGACCCAGTATTCGCGCCAGGCGCCGCCTTTCGCCCGTATGCGCTGGCGCCGCGGCGCGTGCGGATCGAGCACCACGGACAGCGGCAGCTCGAAGATCTCGTCCACCTCGGCCGGATTGCGCCGCAGGTGCGGTTCCGGTTCGATCAGGCCCAGCACGGGGGTGATGCGATAGCCGGTGCCGCTGATATGGGGCGGCAACTGCCCCGACAGTTCCACCGCGCCGGGGTCGAGGCCGATCTCCTCCCGCGCCTCGCGCAGTGCCGCGGCGGTGCTGTCCGCGTCCTCCGGGTCGATGCGCCCGCCGGGGAAGGCGACCTGTCCGGCATGGTTGGCGAGCGTCCGGGTCCGCAGCGTCAGCAGCACGGTCGGATCGGGGCGCAGCAGCAGCGGCACCAGCACCGCCGCCTCGCGCAACAGGGCATCGGGCGGCGCGGCGGGACTTTCGGTCGGCTCGGCCGGGGCGGGGTGGGCGAGGCGGGCGCGCAGCCCGGCCGGGCTCAACGAGGCTCCTCTGGCATCTCGCCGAGCGGAAAGAACATGCCCTGGCTCCAGACGCCGAGGAAGCGCTGGTCCCCGACCGGCTCCTCCACCCCCAGCGCGACCAGTTCGTAATAGACCGGCCGGCTGATCCGCGCTTCCAGCCCCGGGCGCACCAGGACATAGGGTGTCGGCTCGCCGGTATTCGCGTCATGCGCGATCCGGATCGGGTGTCGCGGCCCGGCCGTGACGCACTGGTCGCAATTGGTGCGGAAGCTGATCGCCTGATCGTGGCCGCAGCCGCAGAAGCCCAGCTCGACCGCGACGAACGGCGCATCCTCCACCACGATCCGCCCGCGCTCGGCCGGGGTCTCCAGGATGAAATGCCCTTCCGCGTCGCGCTTGAGCACGGAGGAGAACAGGCAGACCAGTTCCTTCCGCCCGATGGGGCTGCCGCGATACAGCCAGGTGCCGTCGCGGCGGATCACGAAAGGAAGATCGCCGCAATCCTGCGGCACGCGCTTCGCCCGGGTGGGGCAGGGGGATGTGGCGGGCGCAACTGCCCCGGTCATGACGCTGGGTCCGTCCATGCGGTCCATCTTCTTCCTTCAAGCGGTCACGAGCGCGTGGTCATCCAGCCCGTCGCGCTTCCGTTGCCAAGCCCAATATAGGTAGCATCCCCCACGCCGTTGAAGTGGCGGTCCCCCGCCGGAGTCGCATATGTCCCTCACAATGACCGAGCCGACGCCCGACGCCCTGGTGGGTGAGGTCGAACGCCTGACCGCACGGATCGCCCAGGTGCGCGCCGCCATCGGCCGGGTGATCTTCGGCCAGCCCGATGTGGTGGACCAGACCCTGATCAGCCTGCTCTGCGGCGGGCATCTGCTGCTGGTGGGTGTGCCCGGCCTGGGCAAGACCAAGTTGGTCGAGACGCTGGGCACCGTCCTTGGCCTCGCCGCCAAGCGCGTGCAGTTCACCCCGGACCTGATGCCCGGCGACATCCTGGGCAGCGAGGTGCTGGACGAGGACGCCGCCGGCAAGCGGTCCTTCCGCTTCATCCGCGGCCCGGTCTTCTGCCAGTTGCTGATGGCCGACGAGATCAACCGCGCCTCCCCGCGCACGCAATCCGCGCTGCTGCAAGCGATGCAGGAGATGAAGGTGTCGGTGGGGGGTGTCGAATACCGGCTGCCCACGCCGTTCCACGTGCTGGCGACGCAGAACCCGATCGAGCAGGAAGGCACCTACCCGCTGCCGGAAGCCCAGCTTGACCGTTTCCTGCTGGAGATCGACGTGCCCTATCCGGACCGCGACGCGGAACGGACCATGCTGCTCGCCACCACCGGGTCGATCTCCGAACGTCCGATGCAGGCGATGACGGCGGAGGAACTGATCGCCGCCCAGGCGTTGATCCGTCGTGTGCCGGTGGGGGAGAGCGTGGTCGAGGCGATCCTGACACTCGTGCGCGCCGGGCGGCCGGAGACGACCACGGTCGAGGCCGTGAAGCGCCATGTCGCCTGGGGCCCCGGCCCGCGCGCGGCGCAGGCGCTGATGCTCGCGGCCCGTGCGCGTGCGATCCTGGACGGGCGCTATGCGCCGTCGGTGGAGGACGTGGCCGCCCTTGCGCACCCGGTGCTGCGCCACCGCATGGCGCTGAATTTCGGCGCCCGCGCCGACGGGATCGCGCTCCCCGAGGTCATCGACGGCCTCGTCAGGCTGCTCGGATGAGCGCCACCGCCTCGGCACGCCGCGCCGAGGCGCTTGCTGCGCGGCTGCCGCCGCTGCTGGTGGCGGCGGAGCGGGTGGCGGCCACGGTGGCGCAGGGCGTCCATGGCCGCCGCCGTGTCGGCCAGGGCGACAGTTTCTGGCAGTTCCGTCCCTTCCTCGCGGGCGACCCGGTCGGCCGGATCGACTGGCGGCAGTCGGCCAAGACCGACCGCACCTTCATCCGCGAGACGGAGTGGGAGGCGGCGCAGACCGTGTGCCTGTGGCGGGACGCCTCGGCCTCGATGCGCTGGCGGTCGCGGGCGGCGCCGGTGGAGAAGATCGCGCGGGCGGAGCTGCTGACGCTCGCGCTCGCGGCGCTGCTGCTGCGCGGGGGCGAGCGGGTGAAGCTGATCGGCGCGGGTATGCGTCCGCTCGCCGGGCGTTCGGCCCTGGACGCGATCGCCGCCGCCATCCAGCGCCGCGGCGAGGCGGAGAAGGAGACCGGCACGCCGGCCGACTTCGCCCAGCCGCGGCATGCGCGCGCGGTGCTGATGGGCGATTTCCTGGGGCCGCTGCCCGAGATCCAGGCTGCGATCGGCCGGTTCGCCGCCATTCCGCTGCGCGGCCACGTGCTCCAGATCCTGGACCCGGCCGAGGAGGCACTGCCCTATGAGGGGCGCGTGCGGTTCGAGGGGCTGGAGCGGGAGGGCGAGACCCTGATCTCCCGCGTGGACGGGGTGCGGGATGCCTATGCCCGCAAGCTCGCGGCCCAGCAGGACGGGCTGCGTGCGGCCTGCCAGGCGGCCGGCTGGTCCTTCGCCGTGCACCGCACCGATGGCCCGCCCGAGGCGGCGCTGATGGCGCTCTACACCGCGCTGGCACCGGTCCGATGAACCATCCAGCGCACATCCTATGGCCTACTCCCTCTCCCGCAGGCGGGAGAGGGAGTAGGCCGCGGCGTGGGGGGGGAGGCCCCGCCGCATGAGCCTCCTCGGCCTGACCTTCGCCGTTCCCTGGGTCCTGCTCGCGCTGCCGGCCCTGCCGCTGCTGTGGTGGCTGCTGCGCGTGACGCCGCCCGCCGCGCGGCGGGAGCGCTTCCCCGCGATCCGCCTGCTGTTCGGCCTGCGCCCGCCCGAGGAAACCCCGGCCCGCACGCCCTGGTGGCTGCTGCTGCTGCGGATGGTGGCGGCGGGATTGCTGATCCTCGGCCTCGCGCGCCCGATCCTCGATGCCGGCAGCACCCTGCCCGGCGCGGGGCCGGTGCTGCTGGTCGTGGACAATGGCTGGGCCTCCGCCCCCGACTGGCCGGCGCGCATGGAGGCGGCGAACGGCGTGCTGGACCGCGCCGAACGCCAGGGCCGCCCGGCCGCGCTGCTCGCCACCGCCCCGGGGCTGCGCGGGGAGGCGCCGCAGATCACGCCTGCCATGCCGGCGACCGAACTGCGCGCCCGCGTTGCGGCACTTCGGCCGCTGCCGTGGGCGCCGGACCGCGCCGCCGCCGCTGCCGCGCTGCGGGGCTGGACGGCGCAGGGCGCCTCCGTCGCCTATGTCGCGGACGGCGTGGCGCATGACGGGGCGCCCGGCGTCTTCGCCGAGGCGCTGTCCCGCATCGGCCCGGTCGCGGAAATCCGGGCGGAGGGCCGGCCGGTGCAGATGCTGCTGCCGCCGCGGCCGGAAGCCGAGCGCCTGATCGCCCGCGCTGCCCAGACCCCTGTCGGCCGCGACGTGACCCTGGGCGTGCTGGCCCGCACGGCGGATGGCCGCACGCTGGCACGCGCCGACATCGCCATCCCGGCCGGGGAGACGGAAGGCGAGGCCGCGTTCGACCTGCCGGCGGAATTGCGCAACCAGCTCGCGCGGCTGGATATCGACGGGCCCGCCGCGGCCTCCGGCACGGTGCTGCTGGATGAGCGCTGGCGGCGGCGGCCTGTGGGGCTGCTTTCCGGCTCCGACGAGGCCGCCGATTCGCCCCTGATCGGGGAGCTGTTCTATCTCGACCGCGCGCTGTCGCCCTTCACCGAGCTGCGCCGTGGCGACTTGCCGCAGCTTCTGTCGCGCGAGATCGCGGTGATCATCCTGGCCGACCGTCCGGTGGCCGAGGGGCGCGAGCGCGAGATGCTCGAACACTTCGTCGAGAATGGCGGGCTGCTGGTCCGTTTCGCCGGCCCGCGCACCGCCGCGTCTCCCGACCCGCTGATGCCGGTCACGATCCGCGCGGGGGACCGGCAGCTGGGCGGCGCGCTGTCCTGGTCGCAGCCGGCCGGGCTTGCGCCCTTCCCCGCCAACTCGCCCTTCGCCGGGCTGACCGTGCCCGACGAGGTGAAGGTGGAGCGGCAGGTGCTGGCCGAGCCGCAGCCGCTTCTCTCCGAACGCACCTGGGCGGCGCTCGCGGACGGCACGCCGCTGGTGACCGCCGAGGCGCGGGGCAGGGGCCGCGTCGTGCTGTTCCATGTCACCGCCAACGCGGACTGGTCGAACCTGCCGCTGTCCGGCCTGTTCGTGGACATGCTGGGCCGGCTGGTCCAGCTTGCCGCCGGGGTGGCGGGGGCGGAGGGCGACCAGATGCTGGCCCCGTTCGAGACGCTGGACGGCTTCGCCCGGCTGGGCACGCCGCCGCCATCCGCGACCGGGCTGCGGGCCGGGGCATTCGCCGAAACCGCCGTCTCGCCGCTGCATCCGCCCGGCCTGTACGGACCGGAGAACGGGCGCCGGGCGCTGAACCTGTCCGCCGGATTGCCGCCGCCGCAGGCCGCCCCGCCCGTGCCGGGCGCCAGCCTGCAGCCGCTGGGGGCGGAGGCGCCGGAACGCGCGCTGGGCCACTGGCTGATCGCGGCGGCGCTGCTGCTGCTGATCGCCGACCTGCTGATCGCGCTCGGCCTGCGCGGCGTGCTGCGCCCGGTCGCGGCTGCCGTCGTGCTGATGTTCGCGCTGCCGGCCGCGGCGGATGAGGAGATGCCCGCGCTGGTCACGCGGCTGGCCTATGTCGTCACCGGCGATGCGCAGGTGGACGACATCTCCCGCATGGGGCTCGCCGGCCTGTCGGACTACGTGAACCGGCGCACGGCCGCGGTGCTGGGCGATCCGGCCCCGGTCGCGCCGGGGCGCGACGATCTCAGCTTCTATCCGCTGATCTACTGGCCGCTGACCGCCACGCAGGAAGCGCTCGCCCCGGCCGCGGCCGAGGCGGTGAACAGCTTCATGCGCAATGGCGGCATCGTGCTGTTCGACACGCGGTCGGCCGGCAGCGGGGAGGCGTTCTCGCCCGGCTCGGACGCGGCGTTGCGGCGCGTGGCGGCCGAGCTGACCATCCCGCCGCTGGCGCCCGTGCCCGCCGATCACGTGCTGGGGCGCGCCTTCTACCTGCTGAGCGAGTTCCCCGGACGCTATGCCGGCGGGCAGGTCTGGGTGGCGCGCGACCAGGATCGCGCGAACGACAGCATCAGCCCGGTGATCATCGGCGGGCATGACTGGGCCGCCGCCTGGGCCGTGGATGCGCAGGGCCGCAATCCCTTCGCCACCATCCCCGGCGGGCAGCGCCAGCGCACGCTGGCCTACCGGTTCGGCGTGAACCTCGTGATGTACGCGCTGACCGGCAACTACAAGGGCGACCAGGTGCACGTGCCGGCCATCCTGGAACGGCTGGGCAACTGATGCGCCTGGAACAGACCATCGCGGCCCTGCGCTTCGACCCGTTGCTGCCGGACTTCGTGCTGGTCGCGCTGGCCGTGCTCGCCGTCGCGGTCGTCGGGTTCGGGCTGTGGCGCCGGGCGCGGGGCGTGCTGTGGCGCGCAGCACTGTTCGCGCTGCTGCTCGGCTGGCTCGCCAATCCGCGGCTGGTGCAGGAGACGCGGGAGACGCTGCCCGATATCGGCCTGCTGGTGATCGACGAGAGTGCGTCGATGCGCATCGGTGACCGCGCGAAACTGGCCGAGCAGGCGCGCGAGGCGATCGAGGCGCGCGCCGGCCGCCTGCCGGAACTGGAACTGCGCACGGTCGTGGTGCCCGAGGCCGGGTCGAACGGCACGCGGCTGTTCGAGGGGATGCAGCGCGCCCTGTCCGAGATCCCGCGCGACCGCCTTGCCGGCGTGGTCGCGGTGACGGACGGGCAGGCGCACGACATCCCCGCCGATCCGCCCTTCGACGCGCCGTTGCACGTGCTGGTCACCTCGGCCGGCGAGCAGACCGACCGCCGCCTGCGCGTGATCGAAGCACCGGGCTTCGGCCTTGTCGGCCGCAGCGTGGAACTGCGTGTGATCATCGAGGATCTGGGCGCTGACCGGCCCAGCGGCGCGGCGCGGCTGACCGTGCGCCGCGACGGCGAGCCGCCGCAGGTGACGAGCGTGCCGGTGGGCCGCGAGCACCGGATCGAGGTGCCGATCGCCCGTGCCGGCCCCACCGTGGTGGAGATGGAGGCCGAGGCGCGCGACGGCGAAGTGAGCCCGCTCAACAACCGCCAGGTCGTCACCATCAACGGCGTGCGCGACCGGCTGCGCGTGTTGCTGGTCTCCGGCGAGCCGCATCAGGGGGAACGCACGTGGCGGCGGCTGCTGAAGGCCGATGCCTCGGTCGATCTGGTGCATTTCACCATCCTCCGCCCGCCCGAGAAGGATGACCTGACGCCGCTGAACGAACTCGCGCTGATCCCTTTCCCGGTGCGCGAACTGTTCCAGGTGAAGCTGCGCGAATTCGACCTGATCGTCTTCGACCGGTTCCAGAACCGCGGCATCCTGCCGCCCGCCTACATGCGCAACATCGCCGAGTATGTGCGCGGTGGCGGCGCGCTGCTGATGAGCGTGGGGCCGGATTTCGTCGGCGCCGGATCGCTCGCGCTGACGCCGCTCGGGCAGGTGCTGCCGGCGCGGCCTGCGGGCAGCATCGCCGAACACCGGTTCCGGCCGCTGATCACCGATCTGGGCCAGCGCCATCCGGTGACGGCGGAACTTCCGGGCTGGAAGGATGGCGCGGATCCGGAATGGGGACATTGGTATCGCAGCATCGATACCTCCTCGGTGCAGGGCATGCCGCTGATGTCGGACGACCGCGGTGCGCCGCTGCTGCTGCTGGAACGTGTGGATCAGGGGCGGGTGGCGCTGTTCCTGTCCGACCAGATCTGGCTGTGGAGCCGCGACCATGATGGTGGCGGCCCGCATGCCGAGCTGCTGCGCCGCATCGCGCACTGGCTGATGAAGGAACCGGAGCTGGAGGAGGAGGACCTGACCGCGCGGGTCGAGGCCGGAAGGCTGACGGTGGAACGCCGCAGCCTGGAGGCGGCCCCGCCGCCGGAGGTCACGATCACGGATCCGGATGGCAACACCACGCGTGTCCAGTTGGCGCCCGCGGGCGGCGGCCGGTCCACCGCGACCTTGCCGGCCGAAACGCCGGGCGTGTGGCAGGCGACGGACGGCACGCGCACCGCCTTCGCCGCGGCGGGGGCGGCCAACCCCCCGGAAGTGGCTGACCTGCGCGCCACCGCGACGCTGCTGGAACCGATGGCGCGGGCCACGGGCGGGTCGGTGCGGTTCCTGCAGCCCGGTGGCGTGCCCGATCTGCGCCGGACCGAGCCGGATCGGGACGCGGCGGGCGGTTCGTGGATCGGGCTGCGCCGCAACCGCGATCATCTCGTGACCGGCGTGGCGGCACTTCCGCTGCTGCCGCCGTGGCTTGCACTGCCGCTGCTGCTGGGCGTGGCCGTGGTCGCCTGGCGGCGGGAAGGGCGGTAGCCGTTACCCCGATCCTCTCGGCGGGCGGGGACAGATCAGGCTGCCGCGTCCGCCAGGCTGCGCCCGGCCTTCATGTCCCGCACCGGCGGCTGGCCGAACATCCGTCCGTATTCCCGGGTGAATTGCGGCACGCTTTCATAGCCCACTGTGAACGCCGCGCTGCTCGCGGAAGCACCTTCCGCCAGCATCAGCCGCCGCGCCTCGATCAGCCGCAACTGCTTCTGGAATTGCAGCGGCGAAAGGGAGGTCATGGCGCGGAAATGCTGGTGGAAGGAGGACGCGCTCATCCCCGCCACCGCCGCCAGCCTTTCGACCGGCAGGGGGTGCGCGAATTCCGCCCGCAGCACCGCCACCGCGCGCGCGATGCGCTGCGCGTGGCTGTCCGGCCCGCCGAGGCGGCGGATCGCGGCGCCGTGTTTTCCGGACAGCAGCCAGTAATGCATCTCGCGCACAAGCTGCGCCTGGAGCACCGGCACGGCCGCAGGGCGATCGAGCAGCCGCATCAGCCGCAGCGCCACGTCGGCCACCTCGGCATCGGTCGGATCGACCCGGATGGGGGCGGGATCATCTGCCGGCGCGGCCGCGATTTCCGCGACCAGACCGGCGATGACGGCGTGATCGAGTTCCAGCGCGAGGGCGAGATAGGGCGCGGCCGGGCTGGCGCGCGTGACCTGGCTGACGATCGGCACGTCCGCGGTGATCAGCAGCGAATCGCCCGCGGAGAACACGAAGCTCCGCGCGCCCGTCGTGACGCGCTTGCTTCCCTGCACCACCAGACAGACATGCGGCCGGGAGATCATGTGCACGAGTCCACTGGGCGCGGTTGCGTGCATGATCATCAGGCCCGGGATCGGGGTCTGCGGCAGGCCATGCGTGCCGGCATGGGCCTCCGCGTAGCGGCGAACGGCATCGAGCAGAGCGTTCATGCGACGAACCTAGACGAGTGCCATGGGCAATGTGGGACTTCCTGGAGGATTAGGCAAAGAACGGCGAGGTTCCGGCAAGGACGGGCGTCCCTGCGCGCCGATATCGGGGTGGTCACACCATCGGAGCCAGACCATGACCAAGATCGCGCTCATCACCGGCGGCAGCCGCGGGCTCGGCCGCAACACCGCGCGCAACATCGCCCGGCGCGGCGGCGATGTCGTCATCACCTATCAGAGCCGCGCCGAGGATGCGCAGGCGGTCGTCGCGGAGATCACGGCCATGGGCCGCAAGGCAGTGGCCCTCCAGCTCGACACCGGCGATGTCGCGAGCTTCCCCGCGTTCGCGGAACGGCTGCTCGCGGCGCTGCGCGGGACCTGGCAGCGGGAGACGTTCGATCATCTCGTGAACAATGCCGGCCATGGCGACAATACGCCGATCGGCGGGACGACCGAGGCGCAGTTCGACAGTCTGGTGAACGTCCATTTCAAGGGCGTGTACTTCCTGACCCAGACGCTGCTGCCGCTGCTTGCGGATGGCGGGCGCATTGTGAACCTGTCCTCCGGCCTGACCCGCATGATCTTTCCCGGCTACGCGGCTTATGCGGCAGCGAAGGGGGCGGTGGAGGTGCTGACCCGCTACATGGCGAAGGAGCTGGGTGTGCGCGGGATTACGGTCAACACCGTGGCACCGGGCGCGATCGAGACGGATTTCCGCGGCGGTGCCGTCCGCGACAATCCGGAGGTGAACAAGGCGATCGCGGGGATCACCGCGCTCGGCCGCGTCGGGCTGCCGGATGACATCGGGCCGATGATCGCGAGCCTGCTGGGCGAGGAGAACCGGTGGGTGAACGCCCAGCGGATCGAGGTGTCGGGCGGGCAGGCACTCTGATCGGAGTGACTTCCCTGTTCCTTCCCCAAAAGGGGGAGGAACAGGGAGAGGGTCAGGTGACGATCACCACCTGGCTCGGGTCGAGCGCGAGCCACACCTTGGTGCCCACGTCATGGATCTGCGCCGGGGCCGCGCTCACCCGCAACTCCACCCCGGCTTCGCTCGGGCGCACCACGTAGTCCCAGCTTTCGCCCAGGAACACGCGCCGCGTGACCTCGACGGGCAGGACCGCGTGGCCGTTCGTGTCCTGCGGCTTGTCCGGCAGCAGGGTCATGTTCTGCGGGCGGACGGAGAGCAGCACCTCCCCATCCGTCCGGTCCGGTGGGGTCGCCAGCCTGGCCGCCGGGATCGCGAACCCGTCGAAGCCGACCAGCCCCTGCGACAGCCGCGCGCCGACAAGGTTGGTCCGGCCGATGAAGCCCGCCACGAAGCGCGTGCGCGGCCGGGTGTAGAGCAGATGCGGCGCGTCCACCTGTTCGATCCTGCCGGCATTCATCACCGCGATCCGGTCGGAGGTCGCCATCGCCTCGGCCTGATCGTGCGTGACATAGACCGTGGTGATGCGGAATTCGTCGTGCAGGCGGCGGATCTCGAAGCGCATCTCCTCGCGCAGATTGGCGTCGAGGTTGGACAGCGGCTCGTCCAGCAGCAGGACGGAAGGCTCCACCACGATCGCGCGCGCCAGCGCGACGCGCTGCTGCTGCCCGCCGGACAGTTCGGAAGGATAGCGGTCGGCAAGGTGGCTCATCTTCACCACCTCCAGGATGCGGCCGACGCGGCGCTTGATCTCCGTGCGGGGCAGCTTGCGCAGTTCCAGACCGAAGCCGACATTCTGCGCGACAGTCATGTTCGGCCAGATCGCGTAGCTCTGGAAGATCATCGACATCTGCCGCCGCTCGGGCGGGGTGACGGAGTCGGGGGCGGACAGGACTTTGCCGTCCACCTCGATCGTGCCGCCGTTGGGCTCGATGAAGCCCGCGATCATACGCAGGGTCGTGGTCTTGCCGCAGCCCGAGGGACCGAGCAGCGAGACGAACTCGCCCGTGTCCAGCGACAGGTTGATCGAGTCCACGACCTTGATGGAGCCATAGGTCTTGGACAGGTCGCGCAGATCAAGCTTGGGCATCAGGCCCTCCGGAGCATGAAGTCGCGGCCGATCAGCTTCATGCCGATCCCGACCAGCGTCATGGTGATGAGCAGGAGGATGCCGCCGAACGCGGCCAGCACCTCGAAATTGCCCGCCTCGCTCATGTCATAGAGCAGCACCGCCATGGTGCGGGTCTGCGGGCCGACGAGGAAGATCGCGGCCGACAGTTCGCGTGAGGCGACGATGAAGACGATCAGCCAGCCGCCCAGCAGCGCCTTGCGCACGAGCGGCGCGGTGACGCGCGCCATCGCCCGTACCCGTCCGCTGCCCAGGATGCGTGCCGCCTCCTCCATCTCCGGATGCACGGCCCGGATCGCGGCGGAGGAGTTGGCATAGGCGATCGGCAGGAAGCGCGCGGCGAAGGCAAGGATGATGATCGTCGCAGTGCCGTAGAGCGACAGCGGCGGCGAGGCATAGGCCGCGTAGAACCCGATCGCCATGACGATCCCGGGGATGACGAAGGGCGCCATGGCGAGGAAGCCCAGCGCTTCGGCGAAGCGAAGCAGCTTCCGCTGCACGACATAGGCGGTCAGCAACGCGAGCACGACGGTGATGGTCGCGGCGCTGGCCGAGAACCAGACCGTGTTCCATATGGAATACAGCGCCATGTCATGCTCGAAGATGAGCAACCGGTAGTTGGCGAGGGTGAAATTGTCGAAGGACAGCCCGTTGCCCCAGGCCTTGGAGAAGGAAGCCTGCAGCAGCACGAACAGCGGCATGGCGACGGCGAGCAGCCCGACCAGGCTGCACCATGCGAACAGGGCCCAGCGCCAGCGGCCGAGCCGGATCATCCGCCGCTCACCGCCCTTGCCGGTCTGGGAGACGAAACCCTTGCGGGCGAGCGCGAGCTTCTGCACCGCGATCAGACCCACCGTGATCAGCAGCAGCGGCATGGAATAGGCCGCAGCCGTCTCAACCCGCACCGGCCATTCGAAGAACTGCCAGAGCTGGGTGGTGACCACGTTGATCCGCGCCGGAATGCCCAGGATCGCGGGCACGCCGAACAGCGAGATCGCCTCGAGGAACACGAGGATGAAGCCGCCCATGATCGCCGGCATCACGAGCGGGATGGACACCCGCCGCATCGCGACCCAGGTGCCCGCGCCCAGGATGTTCGCCGCGTCCTCCATTTCCGAGGAGACGAGATCGAAGGCCGCCTTGACGAAGATGAACACCAGCGGAAAGGCATTCAGCGCGATCACCAGCGTCATCCCCTCGAAGGAGAAGACGTTGAACAGCGGGGTCGAGCCGCCGGTCAGCCAGTGCCAGCCGAGATTGATGAAGCCCGAATTGGGCCCCGCGAGCAGGATCCACCCGATGGCGCTGAGATAGGGCGGCAGCATGAAGGCGCCGAGCACGACGACAAGCGTCAGCCATTTCGCCGGCATGTCCGTGCGGGAGACCGCCCAGGCCATCGGCACCGCGAAGATCACCGACAGCGTTGCGGAGGCCGTCCCCAGCAGCAGTGAGTTGATCAGCGCATCGACATAGCGTGCCCGTCCATAGGCCGCCGCGTAGTTGCCGAGTGTGAAGGTGCCTGTGCGCTGATCCTCGAAGCTGACGGCGAACAGCTTGAGCATCGGTGCTGCGACCAGGATCAGCAGCACCACGATCAGCACGATCCAGAGCAGCGTGATCAGTTCCATATTCCGCAGCCGGCCGAGCAGCGAAGTGCGCTTCGCTGCTGCGGGCCGGGCCGCGACGCTCAGTCCATCATGAGCAAGTTCGGTCATGCGGCCGACTCAGACCCCGAAAATATCGCGCCACTCCTCGCGGATCTCAGGCACGCCTTTCTCCACCTCCTCGTTCGACGCCATGAGCAGCTTGATCTTGTCGAGCGGCTCGGCGCCGTCGGGTGGCGGAACATCCGTGCGCAGGGATTCGGCGAAGAACTTGCGGACCGTGGTCGAATAGGCCGGGCCGGTCATGAACTCCATGAACAGCTTGGCTCCGTTCGGATTCTTGGCCTCGCGGATCGCGCCGGAGGGCGCGGGCACGATGACCGTGCCATCGGTGGGATAGATCAGCTTGAGGGGATTGCCCCGGGAGATGCTCAGCAGCGTGGTCGCGGACGGCATGGCCGCGCCGATCGTCCGCTCACCCGAATTCAGCACCGTGACGGGGTCGGCGGAGGAGCGGCCGATCTGCGGTGAATTGCGCTCCAGTCGCCGCAGGTAATCGGGGCCGTGCAGTTTCTTCATCAGCACGGCCCAGACGCCAATCGCGCCGCTGAAGCCGGGGTGGCCGATGGAGATCTGTCCCTTCCAGCGTGGATCAAGCAGGTCGGTCCAGGATTTCGGCGCATCAACATCGCTGACCCGGTCCGTGCGGCGGCCCATCAGATACGGGGCAAGATAGGTGACGAAGTAAAATCCGTCCGGATCGCTGGCCTGGCGAACGATATCCAGCAGCCCGTCGGTGTTCGCAGGCTTATAGTCGAGCAGCTGGCCGCGTTCCTTCAGGAAGGAGAGGTGGCTGACATCGGTGGAGCTGAACACATCGCATTGCTGCACACGCGCACGCATGTCCTGCGACAGGCGCTGGAAGGCGACCTGCGAGGTGCTGCGGACCACGTTGACCTTCACGCCCGGATAACGTTCGGTGAAGGCGGCGCCGATCGCCTCGGACGGTTCGGCCTGCATCTGGCCGGTGTACCAGGTGACCTCGCCTTCCTTCTGTGCGGCGGCGTGAAGCTCCTTTTCCTGCGCTGTCAGGTCCTGCGCACTGACAAGCCGCGATGGGATGATCGCAGCGACACCGAGCCCTGCCGCCCCCTTCAGAACGCGGCGCCGTGTTCCATGAATCATGCCTTGGTTCCTCCCTGTTCCTGCTGACCGCATCGCATGCGCATATCCGGATCGCGGCGGCACTGCGCGTGAGGCAGGCGCTCCGATCCTTGCCGGCATCGCATGCGGTCATTCCCCTTGGACGTAACTTCTTGATGTCAGGTTGCCAGCCGCGCGCGACACTGTAAACAGTTCTATCGCTGGATCACGCGCGGGAAAGCGACGCCTGTCTCCGATGAAAGCGGCGAAGGAACAGGAGAATGTGAATGGCCTGCCGGACGAGGCGTCGGCGGCGCCCGCACGGTCCTCTTCGCGCATGCAAAAACTGTCTGCAATCCGCCGTCCGCGTGCGCCCGTGCCGCTCGGCACCAACGTGGCCCACACGCTGGAGCGGATGATCCTCGACGGCGTGCTGAAGCCGGGCGAGCGGCTGAACGAGGTCGCGCTTGCCCGCGAGCTGGGGGTCAGCCGCGGACCGGTGCGGGAGGCCGCGCGTGCTCTGGAGCGGCTCGGCCTCGTCACCGTCATCATGAATCGCGGCGCCTTCGTGCGGCAGCTCGGCCTCGACGATGCGATGGCGATCTATGAGATCAATGCCGTGCTGTTCGGCCTTGCCGCGGGGCAGGTGGCGGAAGGGCTGACCTCCGGCGCTGCGATCAGCTTCAGCCGCATGGTGGACGAGATGGGCCGCGCCATCGCCGCGGGCGACCGCGAGGCGTTCTTCACGCTGAACGTCCAGTTCCACAGCGCGATCGTTGGCGAGGCACGGAATCGCGAAGCGGCGGGGCTGTATGAGACCTATTCGCGCAAGCTGCTGCTGCTGCGCCGCCGCTCCTTTGAGGAGGGCGGCCATATGGAGCAGTCCAATGCCGAGCATCGCGAACTCGTCGAGGCCATCCTGGCCGGGGACGGGCCACGGGCCCGGCAACTGGGCGAGGTGCACGTACGCGGCGGGCGGGCGCGTTTCCTCGCTGCCATAGGACGCACGATCGGACAGGCTGGCGCGCCGATCGCGACGAAGCTGCCGCGCCGGCAACGCAGGCCGCCCGAAGGTGTGGCGGCACGGGAGGAACGGAATGAATCTGTATGATCGCATCGGCGTGGATATCGGCCGCAGGCTGAAGCTGGAGGACGCGATCACCTGGGCAGCGGACAACAAGGTCCGTTTCATCGATATCCAGCTCGATACCGGTGCGAACGCCGTCACCAGTTTCGATGATGCGCGCGCGGCGGCGATCCGTGCGTCTCTGGAACGTACGGGCGTGCATCTGCATCTGCACACGCTGTCCGCGGTGAACGTGGCTGAGTATTCGCCGTTCCTGTCGGATGCCGTGGACGCCTACATGAAGGCGTATATCGATATCGCCCCCAAGCTGGGTGCGCAGTCGATCGTGGTCCATGCCGGCTACCATTTCACGGCCGACGTGAAGATGCGCATGGAAGCCGGCCTGGAACGGCTGAAGCGCATGGTCGCCTATGCCGAACCCAAGGGCGTGCTGCTGCTGCTGGAGAACCTGAACAAGGAGCCCGCGAATGCCGAGGTGCACTACCTCGCGCATACGATGGAGGAATGGCGTTACTACTACGACGCCATCCACAGCCCGTCCTTTGCCCTGTCCTTCACGGCCAACCACGCGCATCTGCTGCCGGATGGCGTGGAAGGCTTCGTGTCGCAGATCCCGTGGGAGCGCGTGAAGGAAGTCCGCCTCGCCGACTGTTTCCGCAACGGTGACGAACAGCATCTCGCCCCGGGCGAGGGTGACTTCGATTTCGGAGAGATGTTCCGCCTGATCGAGGCCACCGGCTATCGCGGCCGCTACATGAATGCCTTTGTCAGCCTGGACGTGATGCAGTCGGCAAGGTCGCTGTTCGTGGACCTCGCCGCAAAGGCCGGCGTCAGCGTCTGATCGCGGTGGGCCGCGCTACGCGAACGGATTCGCGTCGCGCGGCCACCACTTCTCCTTGCGCCGGGGCATCTCCATCCGCGCGAAGTCGCGGTTCAGCGTGCCGGGCGAGGCCGCGTAGAGCACCTCCGCCGCGATCGGCGCGAAGCCGGCGTGGAAGTGCTGCGACGATTTCACCACGATGATCTTCATCGCGGTAAGGTCGGTGCCCAGCCCGGTGAACAGGTCCGGGTGGAAGGCCTGGCTGCGCTGCGTGATCAGGATCGCCTCGATCCCCTGGGTGCGGATGCGCGCGGACGGCCCCAGCCTGCGGATGCCGCCCGAAAGCCCGCTCTGTACGTAATCGTCCGACACGGCGAGTACTTCGGCGTCCAGATCGACCGGGTCGCCCGAGACCGGGCCGAGCTTGCCGCCCAGGCGCAGGTGCAGTTTCGCGCCCACGCCGGCCTCGCGGCACAACGATACCGCCACGGGATCCCAGAACGGCCCGATCGCCGCGGGTGCGATGCCGCGCGAGAGCATCTCGCGCAGGAAGAACGTGCTGTCCGACGGTGCGCCGCCGCCGGCATTGTCCGCGGTGTCCGCGATCACCACCGGCCCGCGCCCCAGCGCAAGCGCGTTGTCCAGCGTTGCTTCCAGCGTCTGGAAGGGCGGGCTGGTGGCGTCGCGCAGGTCCCATATCTCCTGCGCGAGCCTGTCCGCCAGCGCCTGTGCCTTGGCCTTGTCGCCATCGGCGATCACCAGCATTCGCGCGCCCACCTCCGGCACCTCCGCCCAGGCGAAGCCGTGCCCGAAGGAGACGGAGAGGATGCCGTCCTTGCCTTCCAGTGCCGACATCCGGTCCACGAAGCCGCGCATCGGCTGTTTCGTCGGGTGCCACACGCCGATCATGCGGCAGTCCTTCAGCGCCATGACGGGGCGGATCTCCCCGGCGACGGTGCGCACGAGCAGGGCGTAGATCTCCTCGGCGCGTTCCCGCATGTCGATATGCGGGTATTCCTTGTAGGTGACGATCACGTCCGCCTTCGCCACCCGCAATTCGGTGAGGTGGCAGTGCAGGTCGAGTTCCACGCCGATGAACACGTCCGGTCCCACCACGTCGCGCACGCGCGCGATCAGGTCGCCTTCGCAGTCGTCGTATCCTTCCGCCACCATCGCGCCGTGCAGCGCCAGCGCGACGGCCTGCACCGGCATCGCCGCCTTCAGGTCGGCGAGGATCGTGTCGCGCAGCTCCTCGTAGACACGGCGGATCGTCCGGCCCGCGGGCTGGGCGGAGGTGTAGATGCTCTCCACCACCTCATGCCCGTCGCGTTCCGCGGCCGTCCGCCACACATGCATCGGCACGCCGGCGCCCTCCGGCGGGCGCTGCGTCGTGTCGCGGATCTCTGGGGAGCCGACCCGGAAGGCGGCGGCCCCGGTGGGGATGGGGGAGTAGGTGTTGGTCTCGGTCGCAAGGCCGGCGATGAAGATGCGCATGCGCGAAGGCTCCGTGCCCGGTCGCGGACATGTCAAGGCCGTGGCCGCCCGGGCCGCAGGATCCTTGCTCCGGGGGGCGGGTGTCGTTCTGCCGTAGCACATGCTAGCTGTTCCGCCTGCGTTGTGGAGAAGGTTCATGCCGTCACCGGCTGTTTTCGTGTTCCACGATGGTGCGTGGACGGAGGGCAACAAGCTCGTCACCGGGCCGATGCACCATGCGTTCTGGCTGTCCTCCGTGATATTCGACGGTGCGCGGGCCTTCGACGGCATGGCGCCCGACCTCGACCAGCACGCCGCCCGCGCGATCCGCAGTGCCGTGGCGATGGGCCTCAAGCCCCCAGTGACGGCGGAACGCATCCGGGAACTGATGCTGGAGGGTATCCGCAAGCACGCATCCGGCGCCGCGCTCTATATCCGCCCCATGTTCTGGGCCGAGACCGGCGGCGGCCCGATCCAGGCCGACCCGGACAGCACACAGTTCCTGCTCGCGGTCTATGAATCGCCCATGCCGGGCGTGACGGGGCTGAGTGCGACGCTGTCCCCCTTCCGCCGCCCGGCGCCCGATTGCGCGCCGACCGACGCCAAGGCGTCCTGCCTGTATCCGAATGGCGCACGGGCGATGCGCGATGCCCAGGCGCGGGGCTTCACCAACGCGGTGATGCTGGACCACCGAGGCCACGTCGCGGAATTCGCGACCTCGAACCTGTTCTTCGCCAAGGACGGCGTGGTGCACACCCCGGCGCTGAGCGGCAGTTTCCTCGCCGGCATCACCCGCAGCCGCGTCATCAACCTGCTGCGCGCGGCCGGGGTGACGGTGCTGGAGCGGTCGATCCGGCCGGAGGAGCTGGACAGCGCGGATGAGATCTTCTCGACCGGAAATTACGGCAAGGTGCAGCCGTTGAGCCGGTGGGAGGGCAGGGCGCTGCAGCCCGGCCCGCTGTATCGGACAGCGCGCGAGGCCTATTGGCAGTACGCGTCCGACAGCGCAAAGATCTGAAGGAACCGCCCCTCTCCCGCGCGGCGGGAGAGGGGCGATGCGTCAGAACGTCACGCTCGCCAGCAGCCGCACCGAACGGCCGGGCAGCAGCACCTCGTCCTTCTTGAAGGAGGCGGCGTTGCGCATCTTCTCGTCCAGCAGGTTGCTGCCGATCAGGGAGAAGGTCATCGCCGTGGGCGTCACGCCGCCGAAGCGCGCGGTGTAGGCGATGCGGGCGTTGACCAGATCGTAGCCCGCGGTGCGGGTCTCATTTTCCCCGGTACGGTTCTGGTCGAAGGCGTGCAGCCAGTCGACATCCGCCTGCCAGCTCGGGCTGTGCCAGTACAGGCCCGCGCCCAGCCGGTGGGGCGGGATGCGCGGCACGTTGCCGCCGCCCGAGGCGAAACGCGCGCGGGTGAGGTCGTAGCGACCGGAGACGCCGATCACACCGTCACCGACGGGGAGAACGTCGTAACGCGCGGTGATCTCAGCGCCATAGAAGCGTGCATCGCGCTGGCCGTAGACGGTCTGGCGGAACTCCCCGCCTTCGCCGGGCGCGCAGGAGGCGAAGTCCTCGTCGCATGTATTGCCGGTCAGGGCGCGATAGATGAAGTCGGAGAAGTCCGCGTAGAACAGGCTGGCATCGAAGCGGAACGGCCCTTCCTCCCGCGCCACGCCGATCTCTGCCGTGCGGGCGGATTCCACGCCCAGGTCCGGATTGCCGATGTCGAAGGTGCCCGAGGCGTGGTGGGAGCCGCGGGAGAACAGCTCCGCAGCACTCGGCGCACGTTCGACATACTGGCCGGTCACGCGCCCGCTCAGGCCCCAGGGCAGGTCATGCACCAGGCCGAGGGAGACACTGATCGGCGCGAAACGGCGCCGGCGCGGCGTGTCGGACAGTTCGTGATCCTCGTCCACGGGCAGATTGTCCGCCGGGAACAGCGCGGTCGCGCCGTCCACGGTCACGGATTCGATGCGGAACGCGGCCTGGAGGCGCAGCCGCGAGGTGAGGCTCAGCTCCTCGAAGACATAGCCGGCATAGCGGTCGGTATCGGCGGGGGGCAGGAATTCCGCCGCTTCGCCGGAGGTGCGCAGGCGTTCCCGTTCCAGCGACACGCCCAGCGTGCCGTTCAGCGCGCCGATGCCGGTCTCGACCGGGACATGCTGCATTTCCAGGCGGGCATCCCAGGTATGGTTGCGGAAGCCGCCATGCACGTGGCGGCCGCCGGCATCCTCGTCATGATCGTGATCTTCCCCTTCGTGATCATGATCATGGTGTTCGTGCTCGGCCCCGATCTCGTCATGCTGGTAGTGGGTGTAGCCGAGCCAGGCATTGATACTGCGAATGGGGCCGGAGCTCGGGCGGAATTCGCCGCGGCTGGCCCAGCGGATCTGCTCCATGTCGATCTCGCTTCCCAGTTCGGCCGATTCTCCGCCCGGGATGCCGTAGCGGCTGTCGAAGCGGGAGACAGAGGTGCCGATGAAGCCCTGATCGAAGAAGTAGGTGAGACCGAGCGCCTGGCCGTTGCTGCGCACGAAGCTGTTGTCCTGCCGCCCGCCGCCCGGGATGCGGTAATCGTCGCTGTCGCGGGCGAAGAGGTCGGCATGGATCACCACATTGCCCACCCGCGCTTCCCCCGCCGCCGTCCCGTCATAGCCGCGGGTGGTCGAGTTCCACCCGCCGGAGAAGCGGCCGCGGACAGAGCCTTCGGGGATCAGTTCGGTGGGAATGCGGTTGTTCTCGGCCGCCACCACGCCGCCGATGGCCTGCGAGCCCCAGCGCAGCGAGGCCGGGCCGCGGATGACCGAGATGCGCTCGGCGGTGAGCGGGTCGATCGGCACGGCATGGTCCTCACCATAGGCCGAGACGTCGCCCACGCCGATGCCGTTCTCCTGCATGCGCACGCGGAACCCGTCCAGGCCGCGGATCACGGGGCGGCTGGCGCCGGGGGCGAAGGTCGTGGCGGACAGGCCGGGCTGGTCGCGCAGTGCATCGCCCAGGGATTGCGCGGGTAGGGTGGCGATCTCGTCGCGGCTGAGCGTGGTGACAGGCACGTAGCTGGCGCCACCTTCGATCGGCGTGGCGGTGACCTCCACCGGCGACAGGCGTACCGCGGCCTCCTGTGCCCGCACATGGGGCGAGGCGAGAAGGGCGGGCAGACAGGCAGCGCTGGCCAGCAGGCAATGGCGAAGGGGCGATGTCATCGCGTGGAGGCTCCAGAATCGGAATGATGTATCACGGTGTTGTGTTATAATATAACGTAACACGACGTGACAACGCGGTATCCGCCCTGATCCGCGGATCAGACGGGCAGCCTGATCCGCGCTCGCAGCCCTCCCAGCGGGCTCTCCTCCAGCATGATATCGCCGCCATGCGCGCGGACGATGTCGCGTGCGATGGTCAGGCCGAGCCCGGTGCCGCCCGAGCCGGTGGCGAAGGGGCGGAACACGGACTCACGCTCGCCGGGCGGAATGCCTGGTCCGTCGTCGTCCACCGTCACCTGCACGCTGCGGCCGCCGTCGCGTTGGGCGGCGCGCAGGGCGATGTGCCTGCCGTGGCGGCGCGCGTTGTCGATCAGGTTGGTCAAGGCGCGGCGGATCGCATCGGGCCGTAGTGGCAGGGTCAGCGCGCCGGGGGCGGTACAGGCGACATCAGCACCGCTGCGCCGCGCGGCGGCGGCCACGTCCTCCAGCAGCGCCGACAGGTCCGTGGGCTGGGCCTGCTCCGTGCCTTCGCCGCGCGCGAAGGCGAGGTAGCCGTCCACCATCCGTTCCATCTCATCGACGTCGGCGTCGAGTTCGCGCGTCTCCGCATCCTGCGACATCAGGGCGAGCGCGAGGCGCATGCGCGTCAGCGGCGTGCGCAGATCATGCGACACGCCGGCCAGCATCTCCGTGCGCTGGATCAGGAAGCGGCGGATGCGCTCCTGCATGCGGTTGAAGGCGGTGGCGGCCTGGCGGACCTCCAGCCCGCCTTCGGGCTTGATCGGGCCGGGATCGCGGCCCATGCCGAAGGCCTCGGCGGCCGCGGACAGCCGCCGGATCGCACGCACCTGCTGGCGCATGAAGACTACGGCAAGGCCGAACACCAGCAGCGCGGTGCCGACCAGCCACAGCACGAACAGCAGGATCGTGCCGGTATAGAGCCGCTTGCGGGGCACGCCTGCCACCATCACCCCGTCCGGCAGCTGGATGCGGACCTCGATCGTCTGCGGGTCCGCGTTCCAGTCGAAAGTGTAGGGACGGCGCACCCGTTCTTCCAGCGCCGCCGCCAGGTCGTCGTCCATGGGACCGAAGGCGCGCTGGCGCGGCGTGCCGGACAGGACCTCGCCCGGTTCGAAGCGCAGCCAGATCTCAAACTGCGCGAAGCTCTGGTCGGCGATCCAGCCGAATTCCTCCGGCCCCGGCGTGCGATCCATCATATCCAGCGCGAAGGCGATGTCGCCCGCCACGCTGGCCGCGAGCCGGCGGGAGAACACGTCGAGATGGCTGCCGTAGAACACCTGCAGCGCCACGGCCTGCACGACGATCAGCGGAACCAGGATGATCAGCAGCGAGCGCCCCAGCAGGGTGCGCGGCAGCACTTTCCGGATCATGCGGGAGACGGGCTTCAAGGTCCCGGCCGCAGCAGGTAGCCCTTGCCGCGGAGCGTGAGGAGGAAGCGCGGCTCGCGCGGGTCGGGCTCGATCTTGCGGCGCAGGCGGGTGACCTGCACGTCGATGGCGCGTTCGCCCTGATCGTCCATCCCCAGCGTTTCGGCGAGCGTCTCGCGCGAAAGCGTCTCATTGGGATGCTGGGCGAGGGCGGCGAGCAGCGCGGTCTCGCCGCTGGTCAGCCGGACCGGGCCGCCCGCGTTGCGCAGCTCGTTGCGTTCCGGGTCGAATTCAAGCTCGCCCAGGCGCACCGGGCCGCTGGGTGCCGCGGGCGGCGGCGGGGCGATGCGGCGCAGCAGGGCACGGATGCGCAGCAGCAGCTCGCGCGGGTCGAAGGGCTTGGCCAGATAGTCGTCGGCCCCGGCCTCGAACCCCGCGATGCGGTCCTCGGGCGCGCCGCGCGCGGTCAGCAGCATCACCGGCACGTCACGTTCGCGGCGCAGGCTCTCGGTCAGCGTCAGGCCGGATTCGCCGGGCATCATCACGTCCAGCACCAGCAGGTCCGGTTCCATGAAATTCAGCTTGGCGCGCGCATCGGCGGCACTGTCCGCGCCGGTGACGCGGTAGCCGTTTTCGCTGAGGTAGCGCACGAGCAGCCCGCGCAGACGCGCATCGTCGTCCACCACAAGCACATGCGCGCCATCGGGCTGAACTGTCATCCGGTCCGCATCTTGGGCTCGCGCCCCGCTGCCTCGGCCGCGTCGATATAGTGCCGCCCCTCGGCATCCGCGATGCCGCGCATCACGCGCTTGAAACCTTCCACCGCGCCGGCGCCGGCATCGCGATAGGCCAGCGCGAGGCGTTCTCGCTGGCGCTCGAACAGCCGCCGCTCAAGGGCCTGCCCCTTGGGCGTCAGCGTCAGGAGTCGCTGCCGGCGGTCGGCGCGTCCCTGGGCCTGGGCGACGTATCCCTGTTCGATCAGTGCCGAGAGCACGCGGGCGAGGGACTGCTTGGTGATGCGCAGGATGTTCAGCAGCTCGCTGACCGTCATGCCGGGATGGCGGCCGATGAAATGCAGCGCGCGGTGATGGGCGCGGCCGAGCCCAAGCTCCTCCAGCACCGCGTCCGCGACCCCGGTGAAGTCGCGATAGGCGAAGAACAGCAGGTCCTGGGCAAGCCGGATCTCCTCCTCCCGCAGGAAGAGGAGGTTGGCGCCGGCGCCGGACTTCGGATCGGGCAAGCCTGCCATGCGGTCCCTTTAGGTCAGTCCTGTTGACGTGCTCTTGCGAACGATTTTACATTTTCGCCCGAGGAAGCAAGGAAATTGCGGAGGATCCCAACATGGCGCTCGTTCCTTTCGATGACCGTGACGGCTGGATCTGGTTCGACGGCAAGCTGGTGCCGTGGCGCGACGCCAAGCTGCATGTCCTGACTCATGGCCTGCATTATGCCTCGGCTGTGTTCGAAGGCGAACGCGCCTATTCGGGCAACATCTTCAAGCTGCGTGCGCACACGGAGCGGCTGATCCAGTCCGGCAGGATCCTGGGCTTCGAGATCCCCTTCACCGCCGAGCAGATCGACGCGGCCTGCAATGAGGTGCTGAAGGCCAACAACCTGACCGACGCCTACGTGCGCCCGATCGCCTGGCGCGGGTCGGAGATGCTGGCCGTGGGCGCGCAGCAGACCAAGACCCACCTTGCCATCGCGACCTGGGCCTGGCCGAATCTGTTCGGCGCGGACCGGATGAAGGGCGTGCGCCTGGGCATGGCGAGCTGGAAGCGCCCGCATCCGGAAACGGCCCCCACGGCCGCCAAGGCAACCGGCCTGTACATGATCGGCACCCTGTCCAAGCACGAAGCGGAGGCTGCCGGCTGGAACGATGCGCTGATGCTCGACTGGCGCGGCCAGGTTTCGGAGGCGACCGGAGCGAACATCTTCTTCGTGATGGACGGTGAACTGCATACGCCGACGCCCGACTGCTTCCTGGACGGGATCACGCGGCGCACCGTGATGGGGCTGGCGCGGCAGCATCAGATCAAGGTGGTGGAGCGTGCGATCCTGCCCGAGGAGATGAAGCGCGCCACCGAGGTGTTCCTGGCCGGCACGGCCGCGGAGGTGACGCCGGTGCGCCAGATCGGCGAGTACAGCTTCACCCCGTCGCAGATCACCGAGACGCTGATGAAGGACTACGAGGCGCTGGTGCAGATGTCGCCGGACGAGGTCCTGCGCCGCGCGGCATAGGCCGCGCGGGACGCCCGCCGTGCCCGCATGCCGGGCGGCGGCGGGCCGGGGCCTGTCAGGACCCGTGAGGATCGGGGGCGCCATCGAAGACGCGGGCGTCCCCGCCCAGGGCGGCGGTCATGCGCGCAGCCATGCGCAGCACCAGATGGCGCGCCTGCCGGACCTTGTCGGGGGCGGAGAACCGGGTCGCCGTCCCGGAGACGCAAAGCGCCCCGAGCAGCCGTTGCCGGACCCCGAAGACCGGCGCGGCCACGGCGGCGAGTTCGCGGTCCCGCTCCCCGATCGTGACAGCGGCGAAGTCCTGCAGGGGGACAGGCGCGCCGGCCTCGGCGAAGCGGCGCAGGATCCGGCCCGCGGCACCCCGGTCCAGCGGCAGCAGCGAACCGACCCGGACATTGTCGCGGACGTTCTGGCCGCTGTCGACGCGCAGCAGGCATAGCCGCCGGTCCTCCTCGCGCACATAGAAGGAGGCGCTTTCGTTCGTCTCCCGCGCCAGTTCCTGCAGTCCCGGCATCAGCACGCCGGCCATGTCCGTGGAGCGTTCGAAAAGCGCGCCGAGATGGCCCAGGGCCGGCCCGAGCCCGTAACGCCCATCCTCGTAGCGCATCGCGAAGCGGTGGCGCAGCAGCGTCACCATGATCCGCGACAGGGCGCTTTTGTAGAGGCCGGTGCGACGCGACAGCTCCCCCAGCGTCACGCCGCGATCGGCTTCACGGAATGCCAGCAGCACCAGCAGCGCGCGATCCACGGCGGCGATCCCGTCGGGACGCGGCGCGGGTTCAGTGGAGGTGGGAAGCTTGACAACCATGGCGCACCATCTGACCCTACCCGTAATGGAACGGGCGTCCTGCTGAGTAGGACGCTGTCCATGCTAGGTAAAGCGGCATGCCTGCCGCGCAAAGGGGATGGAAACAATGGCGGCGATGCAGGTTCGCTGCGCCATGCGGCATGGCGCCACATGACCCGGCCGGTTGCGCCGCGCGTGGAATCCTTTCCCGGATTTTTCCTGATGCAGCGTGGTCATGCCGCGGGCAGAGCAAGGCCTGCGGCGGCATGCGCGGACAGGCTGCCGAACAAGGGAGGATAAATCATGGGTTTCGTCATCGGCCGGGGTGCCCGCGCCGCACTTGTCGCCGTGGGGGCGCTGAGCCTCGCCGGCTTTGTCGGGCCGCGGCCTGAATGCATCGCGCCATCCGCCCCGGGGGGCGGATGGGATTTTACCTGCCGCACCGTGGGCCGGCTGTTGCATGAGCTGAAGCTCGCCGATCAGCCGGTCCAGGTCACCAACATGCCGGGCGCCACGGGGGCGGTCGCCTTCGCCAACGTCACCAGCCGCCGCGCGGCGGACAACAATCTGATCGTGGCGACCAGCACGGTCGGGCTGACGCAGATCGCCCAGCGCCGCTACCCGGGCGAAGCCGACCAGGTGCGCTGGCTGGGCATGCTGGGCGCGGATACCGGCGTGGTGCTGGTGCGTCCTGATTCCCGCTTCAAGACACTCGCGGACTTCCTTAACGCGGTGAAGGAAAATCCCGAAAGCGTGGTCACGGGCGGTTCCAGCAGCGTGGGCGGATACGATCATCTGCGCATGCTGCAGCTGACGCAGAAGGCCGGCCTGTCGCCTGCCGACATGAAGCGCATCCGCTGGGTCTACTATGATGGCGGCGGACCGGCGGTCACGCAGCTGCTCGGCGAGCATGTCGAGGTGGTGGTCACCGACCTCGGTGAGATCGCGGGCTTTGTTGAGGCGGGGCAGGTCCGCGTGCTCGGCGTGATGTCGGAAGCGCGGCTTGGCGGCGCCTTCGCCTCCATCCCCACTGCGCGGGAGCAGGGCTTCGACGTGGTCGGGCTGAACTGGCGCGGCTTCTACACCGGCGGCAAGGTCTCCGACGCGGACTACAACACCATGGTCGAGAAGCTGCATCAGCTCTACGAGAGCGACGGCTGGAAGGAAGCGGCGCGCCGCTCCGGCCTGCAGCCGACCTGGAAGGGCGGTCCGGAATTCGCGACCTTCGTCAACGGGATGATCGAGGACCTGCGCGGCCTGTCGCGGGATATCGGCATCATCCAATGAGCGACCGGATCGCGGGCGCGCTGCTGGCGCTGTTTGCCGCCTGGTACGGCTGGGAGGCCAATTCCTATCGGACCGACTTCGGCGATCCGATGGGACCGGCCCTGTTCCCCGAGGCCCTGGCGGTGCCGCTCGGGCTGCTCGGCCTGTATCTGCTGGCGCGCCCCGATCCGGATCCAGAATGGTCATCGGGTCGTTACCTGCTCGCGCAGGTGACGACCATCGCGCTGCTGGTCGTCTATGCGCTGGTGCTCCAGCCGGTGGGATTCATACCGGCGACCGCGGTTCTGGCGGGGTTGCTGGCCTTTTTCCTGGGGGCCCGGCCCGGGCGCGCTGCGATCAGCGGGGTGGCGGTCAGCCTCATATTCTACGCGCTGTTCGACTGGCTGCTGGAGATCCCCCTGCCGCCCGGCGTGGCCTTCGGAGGCTGAGCGAAGATGGACGTTCTTTCCAATCTCGCCCACGGCTTCACCGTCGCGGTACAGCCCCTGAACCTGCTGGTCGCGTTCATCGGCTGCTTCTTCGGGACCGTGATCGGCGCACTGCCGGGCATCGGCCCGGTCAATGGAATCGCCATCCTCATCCCTCTTGCCTTCAGCCTCGATCTCTCGCCGGTCTCGGCGCTGATCCTGCTGACCAGCGTCTATTACGGCACGATGTTCGGCGGGCGAATCGCGAGCATCCTGCTCAATATCCCCGGCGATGCCGCCGCGGTGATGACCTGCATCGACGGCTATCCGATGGCCCGGAAGGGCCGGGCCGCGGATGCGCTGGCGACATCCGCCATCTCCTCCTTCTTCGGTGGCACGCTGGCCACGGTCGGGCTGACCATCCTCGCGCCCACGCTGGCGCTGGCGGCGATCTATTTCGGCCCGCGCGAGTATTTCGCGCTCTATGTCATGGCCATTGTCGTGATCGGCGGCGTCGCCAGCGGCAACCCCGCCAAGACCCTGATCGCGGGACTGCTCGGACTGACCATCGGCACGGTGGGGATCGACGCGGGCAGCGGGGTGCCGCGCTTCACCTTCGGTGCCTACGAGCTGTACGAGGGAATCGACTTCGTGATCGTGGCGATCGGCCTGTTCGCGATCAGTGAGTTCCTCATGTTCATCGAACAGCGCCGGAACGGCGCCGTGGAACAGTTCCCCGTGGGCACGCGCACCACGGCGCTCCGCAAGCTGACCTATCCCGGAACGTCCCTGCGCTCGGGCCTGCTCGGCTTCGTCGTCGGGGTGCTGCCGGGGGCGGGTGCTACGCTGGCAAGCTTCCTAGGCTACATGCTCGAGAAGCGGGTGATGAACAAGAACGATACGTTCGGCAAAGGCGACCCGCGCGGCGTGGCCGCGCCGGAGGCGGCGGACAACGCGGCCGCCGGCGGCAGCCTGGTGCCGATGCTCACCCTCGGCGTGCCGGGAAGCGGCACCACCGCGATCATGCTGGGCATGCTGATAACGCTCAACGTACAGCCCGGCCCGCTGCTGTTCGAGCGCCAGCCGGAGATCGTCTGGGGCCTGGTCGCGGCGCTTTATGTCAGCAACATCATCCTGCTGATCCTGAACATCCCGCTGGTGGGCATCTTCGCGCGACTGCTGACGGTGCCGACACATTACCTGATGCCGGGCATCGTGGTGGTCAGCTTCCTCGGCGTCTATTCGATGAACCAGAGCGCCTTCGACCTGATCCTGATGGTGGGCTTCGGGGCGTTCGGCTACGTGCTGCGCAAGCTGGGCGTGCCGTTGGTGCCGGTGATCCTTGGCATCATCCTCGGCTCGCCGATGGAGCAGAGCCTGCGCCGCGCGCTGACGGCCAGCGGCGGAGACGTGATGACGCTGTTCGAAAGCCCGCTCGCCGTCGCTCTGCACATCGTCACCGCCTGCTTCATCGCCATCGCCGTCGTGCGGGAGGTTCGCCGCCGCATGGACGGAACCGCGGCCCCGCGCGAAGCGGAAATCGACTGAGAGCCCCCAAGGGAACCACCGCCATGTCCGACCTTCCGAACCGCATCGACATCTACGAGGAGGGGCCGCGCGAGGGCTTCCAGATCGAGCCCGGCCCCATCGCGACCGCGGACAAGATCGCATTGATCGACGCACTGTCGGGCACCGGCATCCGACACATCCAGATATGCTCCTTCGTCTCCCCCAAGCTGGTTCCCGGCTGGGCGGATGCGGAGGACGTGGCGGCCGGTTTCACGCCGCAGGCGGGCGTTTCCTACAACGCGCTGTGGTTCAATGAGAAGGGGATGAACCGCGCGCTCGCCTTCCGCGACCGGCTGTCCATCACTGGCTCCATCTCGCTCGCCGCGTCGGAGGCGTTCTCGCAGCGCAACCTCAATCGCGATCGGCTAGGCAATATCGAGGCGATGCGGCGCCAGACCGCGGCGCATCTCGCAGCCGGGGTGAAGGTGGAGCGCATCGGCGTGATGGCGGCCTTCGGCTGCAATTTCGCCGGAGACATCACCCCCGCGCAGGTGATCCAGACGGTCGAGGACGGGCTGGGCATCGCCGCCGAGGCGGATCAGACCATCTCCGACCTCTCCCTGGCCGACACGATGGGCTGGGCCACGCCGGCGCGTATCGAGCGCGTGGTGGGCGAGGTGCGCGCCCGCTGGCCGGACCTGACGCTGCGGCTGCATCTGCATGACACGCGCGGCCTGGGCATCGCCAACGCCCATGCCGGCCTGCGCCTGGGCGTGGCGCGCTACGACTCCACCGTGGGCGGCCTGGGCGGTTGCCCCTTCGCCGCGCACAAGGGTGCGCCCGGCAACATCGCCACCGAGGAGCTGGTGCTGTTGTGCGAGGAGATGGGCATCGCCACCGGCATCGACCTCGATGCGCTGATCGCGGCCGGCCACCTGGCGGAGAGGATCGTGGGGCATACGCTGCCGAGTGCGACCCTGCGCGGGGGCAGCCTGGGCGGTTTCCGGACGCGCATCGCCGCATGAGCGCATCGCTGCCGCTGGCCGGGCTCAAGGTTCTCGAATTCAGTCACACGATCATGGGCCCTTGCGCGGGGCTGCTGCTGGCTGATCTGGGCGCGGATGTGGTCAAGGTGGAGCCGGCGCCGGACGGCGACCGCACCCGCCGGCTGCCCGGCTTCGCGGCCGGGTTCTTCGCCATGTTCAACCGCAACAAGCGCAGCGTCGCCATCGACCTCAAGAGCCCGGAAGGCCGCGCCGTGCTGCACCGTCTGGTGGCGGATGCCGACATCGTGCTGGAGAACTACGGCCCCGGCACCATGGAGCGGCTGGGCTGCGGCTGGGAGGAGCTGCGCGCGCTGAATCCGCGCCTGATCTACCTCGCGCTCAAGGGCTTCCTCGCGGGCCCCTACGAGAATCGTCCGGCCCTGGACGAGGTGGTGCAGTTCCAGACCGGTCTTGCCTACATGACCGGCCCCCCCGGCCAGCCGCTGCGCGCCGGCGCCTCGATCATCGACATCCTGGGCGCGGTCTTCGGCGTGACCGGCGTGCTCGCCGCCCTGCGGGAGCGGGAGCGCAGCGGAGAAGGCCAGCGCGTGGGCAGTTCCCTGTTCGAATCCGCCGCCTTCCTGATGGGCTCGCATATGGCCGGTGCCGCGGCGGTGGGCGAGCCGCCGCCGCCCATGCCCGCGCGGCGCGGGGCCTGGGGCATCTATGACGTCTTCCAGGCCGCGTGCGGCACGCAGCTTTTCATCGGTGTCACCAGCGACGCGCAGTGGCAGCGTTTCTGCGCCCGTTTCGCGCTGGCGGAACTGGCGGCCGATCCGCGCCTTGCGACCAACGCCCAGCGCACGAAAGAGCGTTCCTGGCTGATCCCCCGGCTGCGGGAGGTGATCGGCGCGCTGTCCTTCGCCGAGGTCACGGCGGGCTGCGCCGCGGCGGACGTGTCGTGGTCCCCGGTGGGACGGCCCGAGGATCTGTTCACCGACCCGCAACTGCTGGCCGGAGGATTGCTCGCCACCGCCATCTCCGCGGCGGGGGGCGGGAAGGAAGTGCCGCTGCCCGCGCTGCCGCTGGAATTCGGCCAGGGCCGCGAACGTGCGCAACTGCGCCGCCAGCCGCCCCGTGCGGGCGAACATACGCGCGAGGTCCTGTGTGCCGCCGGCATCCCGGATGAGCAGGTGGAGTCCCTGTTGCGGCAGGGGGCGGTTCTCGCCGCGGTTGCCTGACGGCGCGAAGTCGGGACGCGCCGTGGCGCGGGCGCGTCCGCTTCGCATCGACCCTTGCGGCCTACGCCGCCTGCGGCAGGGCCCCGATCTGCGAAATGTCGAACGGTGTGGTCTGGTAGATTTCGTTGATCCAGTTGGCGAACAGCAGGTGCGCGTGGCTGCGCCAGCGGTTCTCCGGCTTCAGCGCCGGGTCGTTCATCGGAAAGTAGTTCTGCGGCAGGGCGATGTCCTCGCCCTTCTCGCAGTCGCGGAAATATTCCTCCCCCAGAGAATACACGTCGTATTCGATGTGGTTGAACATGTGCAGCGACCGGTGCGCCGGGTCGTCCAGCAGGCACAGCCCGGTCTCGTGCGAATCCATCAGCACCTTCATCCCGCTCGACACCGGGATGTCCTCGCGCCGTACCTCGGTCCAGCGCGAGACGGGGATGGAAAAATCGTCCGAGAAGCCGCGCAGGTAGGGGGACGTCGGCGCAAGGTTCTGGTGCCGGTACACGCCGAACGCCTTGGCCGGCAGCGGGTGCTTGGGCATGCCGTGGAAATGGTGCACCGCGGCCTGGGCAGCCCAGCAGATGTTGAAGCTGGCGTGCACATGCGTCTGCGTCCAGTCGAAGATGCGGCACAGTTCGGGCCAGTAGGTCACATCCTCGAACGGCAGCTTCTCGACCGGGGCGCCGGTGATGACGAAGCCGTCGAACTTCTCCGACCGCACATCCTCCCACGTCCGGTAGAAGGAGATCATGTGCTCGCTCGGCGTGTTGCGCGGCACGTGGTTGGTGATCTTCACCAGCACCAGTTCCACCTGCAGCGGCGTCGCCCCGAGCAGCCGCGCGATCTGCGTCTCGGTCCGGATCTTGTTGGGCATGAGGTTGAGCAGCCCGATCCGCAACGGCCTTATGTCCTGGCGGACCGCGTCCGTCTCCCGCATGACCATCACGCCCTCCGCCGTCAGGGCGGCGGTGGCGGGCAGGTCATCGGGGATCTTGATGGGCACGGCGCGTGATTCCTCGTTCTGTCTCGCGCATCAGGCTGGGCGGGATGTCATGGCGGGAACCCGTACGGTTGCCGGTTCGGCCACATCCTCCGGAGGGAGCGCCACCTTGCCCGGGCAGGCAGGTTGGCGTTGAGCATCCGCTCAACTCTTGATGCGGGCGTACACCTATGCGCGGGAGCAGGGCTTTGCAAGAAGGAGCATTCGCGGAGCCGGTTCGCGGCGCACCGGGTGGTCCTCGGAGCATAAGAATTTTATCTTAGAGAAAACGAAACCCGCCTTCGGCACCCATGGCCGCGTCGCAGCCGCCGGCAGGTGCGGCCCGGATTCCGCGGGCGCCGGAAATGGCCTAGACCGCATGCGTGACCCGGACCCACGCACTGGCGGCCATCGCCCTTCTGACGACCCTGCGGCTGCTCTGGCTCTCCCTCGGCACGCCGGAACTTTATGCGGACGAAGCTCAGTACTGGGTCTGGGCGCAGTCGCCGGCGTTCGGCTACTTCACCAAGCCGCCGCTGATCGCATGGCTGATCGGCGGGGCCGATGCGGTCTGCGGCGACGGGGCGGGCTGCATCCGAAGCTGGGTGCCGCTGTTCCACGCCGGCACCGCGCTGCTGATCCTGCGCGCCGGCACGATCCTGTTCGGGGAACGGGCCGGCGCCTGGGCCGGCGTGACCTACGCGATGCTGCCGGCGGTGTTCGTCTCCTCCACCATTGCCTCCACCGACGTGCCGTTGCTGCTGTTCTGGGCGCTGGCGCTGCTGGCGGTGGTACGCATCCGCGAAGGCGCGGGGCGGCGGTGGTGGCTGATCCTCGGCCTCGCGATCGGGGCCGGCATGCTCGCCAAATACGCGATGGTGGGATTCGCGGGGTCGCTCGTGCTGCTGGCGATCTTCGATGCCGAGGCACGGCGGCGCATGCGCGGGCAAGGCCCCTGGATCGCCCTGGTCATGGCGCTGGTGGTGATGGGGCCGAACCTCGCCTGGAACCTGATGCACGATTTCGTTTCGGTGCGGCATGTCGGCGCCAATGCCAATCTCGATGGCGGGCCGCATCTGAACATTGGCAAGGGGTTCGAATTCATCGGATCGCAGTTCGGCGTGTTCGGGCCGGTGCTGTTCGCGCTGCTGCTGGTGCTGTTCGCGCGCGGCCGCACGTTGTGGACGGATGGGCGGCTCCGCCTGCTGCTGATCTTCACCGTGCCGCTGCTGGCGGTAATCGTGGTGCAAGGCTTCGCATCCCGCGCCAACCCGAACTGGGCGGCGGCATCCTATGTCGCGGGCACGCTGCTGGTCGCATGCTGGTGCGTGTCGCGCGGCCAGGAGCGGTGGCTGCGCGCCTCCGTCGTGATCCACGCGGCGATGGCGCTGGTCGTGTTCGCGGGTCCAGGCTTGGCCGCGGCGCTGGGGCATCCGCTGCCGCGCCGCTTCGACCCATGGCTGCGCCAGCGCGGCCAGGCGGTGCTGGGGGAGGCGGTCGCGCAGATCCTGCGGGAGAACCCTGGTGCGCGGCTGCTGGCGGACCAGCGCCGGGACATGGCGGCGTTGATCTACTACGTGCGGCCGCATCCCTTCGATGCCGCGATGTGGGATGTGGATGATGTGGCGAACAACGAATTCGAACTGACCCAGCGCCTGCAACCGGGTGAGACGCGGCCGCTGATCTGGGTGACCCGTCGCCCCGACATCGCCGAGATTGCCGGCCGCTTCGCGCGCGTCACGCCGGTCGCGCGGCTGACCATTCCGACGCACCCTGATGCGGCACTGCACTTTCGTGTCTACCGCCTCGAAGGCTTCCGCGGCTACTGAACAGGGCGATGATGAACCCCCGCATCCCGCATGGCGTCGCGCGCGGAAAGGTTGTCGGGGCGAGGGTGGTTGACACCGGTTTTTACACTCCCCTACCGTTCTGATCGGCAACAAAAACCTACAATACCCGCCTAAAAATGAGCGGGCATAAGATGTCTTCGGGAGCGCTTGCCGCCGGCAACTGAGGGGACCAGTGGCCAATGATCACGCATATCCATCTGCCTTCGTCCGGCGACAGGATCGCACGTGGCCACCTGGCGGGATGTCCGCTGTGAGCGGCGTGCGTTCTGGCCTGCCAGGCCTGTCCCGCCGCAGCACACTGGCCCTGGGTGCGTCCGGCGTGCTGCTGGGCGCTGGTGCGCGCGCGCAGACATCGACGGCGCAGCCGCCATCTTCTCCTCGCGGACAGGTCGTCGTCGGTCTGTCGCAGGAGCCGACCGCGTTCAACCCGCTGATGCCGGGCATCGAGGTCGACGATGGTGTCCATTTCTGCGTGTTCAATCCGCTCTGGAGCGTGGATGCCAAGGGCAACCTCGTTCCCGAGCTCGCGATGGAAGTGCCCACGGTCGAGAATGGCGGCCTGTCGAAGGATGGGCTGACCTGGAAGATCCGTCTGCGTGATGGCGTAAAGTGGCACGACGGAACGCCGTTCACCGCCGAGGACGTGAAGTTTACGATCGACCTGATCAACACCGAGGGCTTCCGGTCGCGCTCGCGCCTGGGCCACTCCCTTGTGCGTGATATCGCCATCACCGGCCCGCACGAGATCACGTGGAAGATGGAGAAGCCCTACGCGCCCTACATCTCGATCCTGGCGGCGACTTTCATCGTGCCACGCCACATCCTGGCGTCGGCATCCGATCCGAACACCGCCCCGTTCAACAACGCGCCGGTCGGAACCGGGCCCTTCCGCTGGGCCGAGCGGGTGGCGGGCGACCACCTGACGCTTGCGGCCAATCCCGACTATTTCGGCGCGGGACCCCACCTGGAACGCGTCACGTTCAAGTACATTCCCGACCTGAACGCGCTCTACACCCAGTTCCGGACGGGGCAGATCGACGTCACCAGCATCCAGGGCATCCTTGCCAATTTCTATGAGGAAGCGCGCAAGCTGCGCGGTCGGGTGATCCACCTGCACGGCAGCAGCAGCATCGAGGGGATCGCCCCCAACCTGACGCATCCGGCGCTCAAGGACAAAGCCGTCCGCTCCGCGCTGTATTACGGGATGAACAAGCAGGCCATCGTCGATATCATCTATTATGGCCTGCCGAAGCTGACCGAATCGATCTATCCGCAGGAATCCTGGGCATTCAACGCGGATCTTGAGAAGCACGTCTACGATCCGGCCCGCGCAAACAAGATTCTCGATGATGCGGGCTGGGTGCGGGGCGCGCGCGGCATCCGCCAGAAGGATGGCGTGCCCCTGGAGTTCGTCAACTCGACCACCAGCGGAAACCCGCTGCGAGAGCAGGTCCAGCAGCTGCTCATCCAGGACTGGATGAAGATCGGCGCCCAGATGAAGATCAACAACATGCCGGCGGCGGTGATCTGGGGCGAATTCTACAACATGTCCAAGTTCCAGTCCCTGATCGTCGGTACCGTCTACCAGACCGGGAACGATCCTGACTGCGCGCGCCGCTTCATGAGCACGGCCATCCCCGCCAAGGGCGGGTCCGGCGCCAACGTCTACCAGTATGAGAACCCCGAGCTGGACACACTGCTTACCGACGGCGCCAAGACATTCGATCGCGGCGAGCGGAAGGCGATCTACCAGAAGGTCCAGAAGATCCTGCGCGACGACCTCGTGCTGCTGCCGATCTATCAGTCCGTCCCGGTCCGCGGCACGAAGGAAGGGCTGGTCGGCTATGAGGCGAACGTCAACACCCGCACGGATTGCTGGAACGTCGCTTCCTGGTACTGGGCCAAGTAAGGGCGCTCTCACCTTGGCACGAATGGCCGGGTGGAGGCTGTCTTGAACCGCTTCTTCATCCGCAGGATCCTGCAGTCGCTGCTGCTGCTTCTCCTGGTTTCGGCGCTGGGCTTCACCATCCTGCATCTCGCGCCCGGCGGGCCGATGTCGCAGTTCATGGCAGGCGGCGAGATGACGGCCGAGGATATCGCGCGCATCGAGCGTGATCTCGGCCTCGACCGTCCCCTGCCGGTGCAATACCTCGAATGGCTCTGGCGCTTGCTGCAGGGGGATTGGGGGCGGTCCTACCGCGACCAGCAGCCGGTTCTGCACATCATCGGCGCGCATATCGGCGCGACGGTGGAGCTGATGCTGACGGCCAACCTGCTCGCCATCCTGATCGGGTCGTGGATCGGCGTGATGGGGGCGCTGCGGCGCTATTCCATCTTCGACACGCTATCCACGGTCGGTTCCATGGTGGCGCTGTCGATCCCGACCTTCTGGTTCGGTCTGGTGGTCATCTACATCTTCTCGGTTGAACTGGACTGGCTGCCGGCGGGCAACCGCTTCACCATCGGCGACGGATCCTTCCTGAACCGCGTGCATCATCTCATCGCACCGTCGATCGTGCTCGCCCTTGTCTCGACGGCATTGTGGAGCCGCTTCATGCGCTCCTCGATGCTGGATGTGATCAATCAGGACTACATCCGCACCGCCCGGTCCAAGGGCATGCCGGAGATGTGGATCCTGCTGCGCCACACCGTGCGCAACGCGCTGCTGCCAATGATCACGATCTTCGGCCTGCAATTACCGACGCTGCTGGGCGGCGCGCTGGTCACGGAGACGGTGTTCACCTGGCCCGGCATGGGCCGGCTATTCCTCGATTCCATCGGCTACCGCGATTACCCGACCGTGATGGGCATCCTGATGCTGACGGCGGTGCTGGTCCTGCTCGGCAGCCTGCTCGCGGATCTGCTCTATGGCGTCGTGGATCCGCGCATCCGCGCGGAGAGGTCCTGATGAGCACCTCCACGCTCGCCGCGGAAGGCGTGGCGGTGGGACAGACCGGAAAGGCGACTCGCCCGCATTCCCGGGCGCGCAGGCATCGCCTGGCCGTGCTCGGCGGCATCGTGCTGCTCGTCCTCACCCTGGCCTGCGCGTTCGGCCCGCTGGTCCTTCCCTATGACGACCAGTATATCGACCTGCGCAACCGCTTCGCGCCGCCGCTGTCCGGCCTGCATGTCCTGGGCACCGACCAGATGGGTCGGGACATGCTGGCACGGCTGCTGATGGCCGGTCGTATCTCTCTGACGGTCGGGCTGGCGGCCATGGCGGTCAGCATGGCGATCGGCGTCACGGTGGGCCTTGTCGCGGGCTACTACCAGGGTGTGGTCGGCGCGGTGCTGATGCGCTTCGTCGATGCTGCGCTCTGCTTCCCGACGATCTTCCTGCTGCTGGCGCTTTCGGCCTTCGTGGAGCCGGATGTCGGCGCGGTGATCCTGCTGATCGCGTGCACGACCTGGATGGAAGTGGCACGCATCGTCGAGGCGCAGATCAAGTCGCTGCGCCAGCGCGACTATGCCGTGGCGGCGCAGGCGCTCGGGGTCCGCGATTCGCGGATCATGTATCACGAACTCCTGCCCAACGCGGTCGCGCCCATCGTCGTCTCCGCGACGCTGAACGTGGCGCACGCGATCCTTGCGGAATCCTACATCAGCTTCCTGGGCTACGGCATCCAGCCGCCCACGCCGAGCTGGGGCAACATGCTGGACAACGCGCAGACCTACCTGACCAGCGCGCCATGGCTCGCCATCCTGCCGGGGGCCGCGATCACGCTGGCGGTGACCAGCTGCAACTTCCTCGGCGACGGCCTGCGCGACGCGCTCGACCCTCGCAGCCGGGGGCAATGAGGACCGACAGACACGATGGCACGGCCGATCGAGACCATTCCCAGCAGCCCGACCCTTCCGGAGGCCGCCGACGCGGTGGTGATCGGCGGCGGCATCGCCGGGGTATCCGCTGCGTATCACTTGGCGAAGAAGGGCCATTCGGTCGCCCTGATCGAGAAGGGGGTCATCGGCGGAGAGCAATCCAGCCGCAACTGGGGATTCTGCCGCCAGCAGAACCGCGACGAGCGCGAGCTGCCGCTGATCAAGTACAGCCTGAATCTGTGGGGGCAGCTGTCCGAGGAGATCGGCGCCGACACGGGCTTCCGCCGTACCGGCCTGCTCTACGTCACTGACAAGCAGTCCGATCTCGACGAATGGGAACGCTGGGCCACGCTCGCCCAGCCCTATCAGGTGCCCAGCCGGATGCTGACGGCGGAAGAAGCGCAGGCCATGACGCCCGGCTGCAACGGGAAATGGATCGGCGGCGTGCATTGCCCGACCGATGGCCGGGCCGAGCCGTCCATGGCTGCCCCGGCGCTGGCGGAAGCCGCGCGCAAGCTGGGTGTGACGATCCACCAGGGCTGCGCGGCGCGCGGGCTGGAGACCAAGGCCGGGCGGGTATCGGGTGTGGTGACGGAGAAGGGCACGGTCCGCACGGCCAGCGTGCTTTGCGCGGGCGGCGCGTGGTCGTCGATGTTCTGCCGCCATCACGGCATCGACCTGCCGCAGGCGGGCGTGCGGTCCACCGTGCTCGCGACCACGGCGGCGCCGGAGGTGATCCAGGGCGCATTGTCCGCGCCGCGCTTCGTGCTGCGCCGCCGCGTCGATGGCGGCTACACCGTGGCCGTACGCGGGCGCGGCGTGCTGGAACTGACGCCGCAGGGCATCCGCTACGCGCAGAAGCTGTTCCCGATCTATCTCAAGCGCCGCCGTGCGGGCAGCGTGAAGATCCGTATCGGCCGGTCCTTCGTGGCGGGACCGGAGGCGCTGGTAAGCTGGAAGCTGGACGGTGTCTCCCCGTTCGAGAAGATCCGCGTGCTCGATGCCCGTCCCGATCCGATGACGGTCAACGAGGCGCTGACCGAGCTCAAGGCCGCCTATCCGGAGCTGGCCGGTGTGCAGGCCGCGCACACATGGGGCGGATGGATCGACAACACCCCCGATGCGATCCCGGTGATCGCGCCGGTCCGCACGCTGCCGGGTTTCTTCCTTGCGACGGGATTCAGCGGGCATGGCTTCGGGATCGGGCCGGCCGCGGGGCGGCTGGCGGCGGACCTTGTCGCCGGCGATCCGCCGATCGTCGATCCCGCGCCGTTCCGGTACGAGCGGCTGATCGACGGAACCAGGCTGCGCGTGGGCGCGATGTAGGCGGCTACGAAGCCGGGTCGCGCGGGTCCCACAGCCTGCGCGGCGTATCCCGCTCATAGGCCTTGCCGCCGGGGTAGCTGACCAGTTCCATCTGCAGGCCCCAGGGGGCGCGGAAATAGACCCAGGTCTGCCCCGCGCTCGGCCCCGCCTGCCGTATCACGGGCTCGCCCATGATCTCGACGCCGTGCGCCCGAAGATGCGCGAGTGCGGCGGCGAAGTCATCGACATAGAGCGCAAGGTGGTGGCCGCCGACATCGCTGTTGCGCGGCCCTTCGCGGCGCTGGTCCGGTGCCGAGTATTCGAACAGTTCGATGTTGAGTCCGTGACCGAGGCGCAGGAAGCGCAACTTTTCCACCTGTGCGCGTGGATGCACCCCAAGCTGCACCTGCATCCAGTCGCCCGCATCATCGGCGATGGGACCGATGTCGTAGAATTGCTCGGCGCCGAGCACATCGACGAAGAACCGTGTCGCCGCTTCCAGATCGGGCACGGTGATGCCGATGTGATCCCCGCCGCGCAGCCCCGGCAACCCAGCGGTTCCCGCCATGGTGTCGCTTCGCTCCTGCCGCTGTCCGCGCCATTGGACGCACGGAAGGCGCCCGGCCACAAGCGACGTATTCGATATTGCGCGCGGTTGCGGATTGAATAATGTGCGACGCACAAGCACGCCGGATCAACCGGCTGTCATCAGGGGAAGTCGTCTGTGATCCATGCGCCCGACATGTTTTGAGATCAGCGCCGGATCGGGTGTGAAGCACCCGTATGATCTTCCTGTATCGAAATGAACGCGTGCTCTGAAGAGGTAGTATCATGACCACCATCAGGCGTCGTGTCGTTCTTGGCGCAGCGGCGGCCGGCGTTGCCGCTCCCGCCTTCCTGGCCCGCGCGCAGGGCGGCGCGCTGAAATTCGGCGCGCTTTTTCCGTTCTCCGGCGGGCTTGCGCTGCTGGGCGATGAGAGTTTTCGCGGCCTGGAGATCGCCACCGACGAACGCAACGAAGCGGGCGGGCTGCTTGACCGGAAGATCAGCCTCGCGAAGGGCGATGCGGTGGATCAGAACCAGGCGATCGGTGAGGTCCGGCGCCTGATGAGCGTGGAGCGCGTGGCCGCCGTGTTCGGCACCTATGCGAGCCCGCTGTCCTTCGCCGCCACGCAGGTCACGGAACTCCAGGGCGTGCCGTTCTTCGAGATGGGCGCGATCAGCGACCCGATCACCGAACGTGGCTTCCGCTACGTGTTCCGCACCTGCCCGCGTGCCTCCGAGTTCGGAATCGGCACGGTGGAGGCGGTGCGCGATGCGCTCGCACCGCTCTACAAGGTCGATCCGAAGTCGTTGAAGGTCGCGATCCTGCACGAGGATGCGCTGTACGGGCAGACCGTCAGCTCGTTCCAGGAAGCGCATATGAAGAAGCTCGGCCTGCAGCAGGTCGAGAAGCTCGCCTATTCGGCGCGGTCGGTCGATCTTTCCTCGGTCGTGCAGCGCCTGCGCGGCGTGGCCGCCGATATCGTGCTGCACACCGGCTATCAGAACGACATCGTGCTGCTGTTCCGCGGCTTGCAGGAAGCAAGCTGGAAGCCGCGCATGATCATCGGGTCCGGAGCCGGCTACAGCCTGACCGACACGGCCCGCGCCGTCGGCCCGGCCTTCGAAGGCGTGATGAACGTGGATTTCACCCAGGTCGCGGTGAACGAGAAATACGCCCCCGGCGTGGGCAAGTTCGCCGAGATGTACAAGAAGAAGTACAATGTCGATGTGCGGTCGGGCCACTCGCTCGCCAACTACTTCGGCGCGCATGTGTTCTTCGACGCGATCCAGCGTGCCGGCGGGACCGACAAGGACCGCATCCGCACCGCGGTGCTCGCCAGCGATGTGCCCGAGGGCACGACGCCCACGGGCTGGGGCGTGAAGTTCGATGATAAGGGCCAGAACACGCGGGTGAAGCCGCTGCTGCTGCAATGGCAGGGCGGGCGGCAGGTCACGGTGTTCCCGCAGGCGGCGGCGGTGGCCGAACTGCGCGAGCAGATGGGCGCCTGAGGCGATAGGGGCGGGGGCAGCGCGCGCCCCGCCTTTCGTCCCGTCCTCCCATGGAGATCTTCCTTCAGCTTCTCGCCAACGGCGTGCTGCTGGGTGGCGTGTTCGCGCTCATCAGCATCGGCCTGACCCTGATCTTCGGCATCGTCCGCGTGGTGAACTTCGCCCATGGCGAGCTGCTGATGGTCGGGCTGTACGCATCCTGGCTGCTGTCGGCGCAGTTCGGGCTGAACCCCTATCTCATCGCGCTGCCGCTCGCCGCCGTGTTCTTCCTGCTGGGTGCTGCCATGCAACGCACCATCATCCAGCCGTTGATGGGGGCCGATCCGCATGTGCAGATCTTCGCCACCGTCGGCGTGGGGACCGCACTCGCCAATGCCGCGCTGATGATCTTCAGCGCCGATCTGCGCAGCGTCGATCTGCCCTGGGCGCGCCAGCCCGCCGACCTGTTCGGCATCGCCTCCGTCTCGCGCGGCAATCTGGTCGCCTTCGCGGTCTCCGTGGTCGCGACCGCCGGATTGATCGCCTTCCTGCAGCGGACCCATCTGGGCCGCGCCATCCGCGCGGTGGCGCAGAACCGGTACGCGGCACCGCTGATGGGCATCGACGTGAACCGCATCTACGCCATCACCTTCGGCCTGGGTACGGCCTGCGTGGGCCTCGCCGCCGCGGTGCTGTCGCCGCTGTATCCGGCCTTCCCGACCGTGGGGTCGTTCTTCGTGCTGACCGCCTTCGTGGTCGTCGTGCTCGGCGGGATGGGCAGCCTGGAAGGGGCGGTGGTCGGCGCCCTGATCATCGGGCTGGTCGATAGCCTCGCCGGCTATTACGTCGCGCCGGATCTCAAGGAAGTGGTCTATTTCGCCATCTTCCTCGGCATCCTGATCGTCCGGCCCGCAGGGCTGTTCGGCGTGCGGGGGGCGGAGTGATGCGCCTTGTCGCGCCAGGCGCCGGCCTGCTGCTGCTGTTCCTGCTGCCGTTCTCCATCATCCCGGCCATCGACCCCGAAGGGGCGGGATTCTGGCAGCACATCTTCGTCACCATCTTCGTCTTCGCCGCGATGGCCTGTGCGTGGAACATCCTGGGCGGGTTCGCGGGGCAGCTTTCGCTCGGCCAGACCATCTTCTACGGCATCGGCGGCTACGCGGCGGCGATGCTGAACCAGCACTATGCGATCATCCCCTGGCTCGCGGGGCCGGTCGGGGCCGTGGTCTCGGTGCTGGTGGCGGTCGCGATCGCCTGGCCCTGCCTGCGGCTGCGCGGGCCGTTCTTCACGCTGTCCACCATCGCCTTCCTTGAGGTGATCCGCCTGCTCGCGATCCACTTCAAGGACTTCACCGGCGGCAGCGCCGGTCTGCCGATCCCGATGTTCGTCGGCACCGAGATGCGGATCGGCTGGTCCTGGATGCTGTTCCGCGAGAAGGAGAACTACCTCGTCATCGCCTTCGGGCTGCTGCTGCTGTGCCTTGCCGCGTCCTGGCTGGTGCGCCGTTCGCGGCTCGGTTTCTATCTGGTCGCGGTGCGGGAGCGGGAGGACGCGGCCAGGGCGGTGGGGGTGAACACCACGGCGGTCAAGCTGTCCGCCTTCGCCATGTCGGCGGCGCTGACCTCGCTGGTGGGCACGTTCCACGGCGTGTACCTGAACTTCATCGACCCGGAGACGATGTTCAGCCTGCCGCTGGCGATCCAGGTGGCGATGTTCGCGCTGATCGGCGGGCTCGGCACGGTGACGGGGCCGATCTGGGGCACGCTGCTGGTGGTGCCGATCGCGGAGGCCGCGCGCGGCTGGCTGGGGGCGGCCGCGAACGGGCTGCACGGACTGGTCTATGGCGTGGTGCTGGTCGCGGTGGTGCTGACCATGCCGCACGGACTGGTCGGCAGCATCGGCCCATGGCTGCGCCGCCGCTTCGGTGGTGCCGAGGCGGTCACGCAAGGCGGCGTCGCCGCCCCACCGGCCGCGGCGGTGACGGAACGCGCGCCCATGGGTGAGCCGATTTTGGAGGCGCGCAACCTGACCCGCCGTTTCGGCGGACTTGTCGCCACCAACGACGTGTCGATCACCCTGCGTCAGGGTGAGGTGCTGGGCGTGATCGGACCGAACGGCGCGGGCAAGACCACGCTGTTCAACCTGCTGTCCGGATTCCTGAAGCCGTCCGCGGGCAGTGTGCGCGTGCGGGACGCGGATGGAGCCTGGGCGGAGCCTTCCACCCCGCACCAGTTCGCCGCCGCGGGTGTCGCCCGCACCTTCCAGGTCGTACAGCCTTTCGCCGGGCTGAGCGTGCGGGAGAATGTGATGCTCGGCGCCTTCCATCATGCCGGTTCGGCCGCCGAGGCGCGGCGCGTGGCGGAGGAGGTGCTGGCCACGGTGGGGCTGGGCGATGCCATGGACATGCCGGCGCGCAGCCTGACCATCGGCGGTGCGAAGCGGTTGGAGGTCGCGCGCGCGCTGGCCATGCGCCCGCGCGTACTGCTGCTGGACGAGGTGATGGCGGGCCTCAATCCGGCCGATGTCACCGCCTCGGTCGAGCTGCTCAAGCGCGTGCGCGACAGTGGTGTGTCCATCATCGCCATCGAGCACGTGATGGCCGCCGTGATGGCGCTGTCCGACCATATCGTGGTGATCAACTCCGGCAAGTTGATCGCCGAGGGCAAACCGGCCGAGATCGCGCGCAATCCGGCCGTGCTCGAAGCCTATCTCGGGGAGGACTACGTGCATGTCGAGCACTAGCCTGCTGCGGCTCGATCAGGTGCGCGCCGGCTATGGGCCGGTGACGGTGCTCCAGGATGTGAGCCTGGAGGTGAACGCGGGTGAGGTGGTCACGATCATCGGCGGCAATGGCGCGGGCAAGACCACCACGCTGCGCACGATCTGCGGCCTGATCCGGCCCACCGCCGGCAGCATGACAGTGGAAGGGCGTAGCATCGCCGGCCTGCCGCCGCCCGCCATTGTCGATCTGGGCATCACCATGGTTCCGGAAGGGCGGCAGTTGTTCCCGTTCATGACGGTGCGGGAGAACCTGCTGCTCGGCGCCTACAAGCCGGCCGCGCGCACCCATTTCGCCGAGCGGCTGGAGGAGGTTCTGGCCCTGTTCCCGCGCGTGCGGGAGCGGCTGGGCCAGTTGGCGGGCAGCCTGTCGGGCGGCGAGCAGCAGATGGTCGCCATCGCCCGCGGCATGATGGCGAGCCCGCGGCTGCTGATGTTCGACGAGCCGTCGCTCGGCCTGGCGCCGCTGATCGTGAAGCAGGTGTTCGAGATCATCGACCGCGTCGTGTCCTCCGGCACCACGGTGCTGATCGTGGAGCAGAACATCGTCCACACATTGCAGATCGCCACGCGCGGCTATGTTCTGGAGAACGGGCGCGTGACGATGAGCGATACCGGCCCGGCGCTGCTGCGGGACCCGCATGTCAAGCGCGCCTATCTCGGCGTTTAAGGCGCCTCAGCCGGCCATGTAGAGGCCGCCATTGGCGTGGATGACCTCGCCCGTGATGAAGGATGCGGCGCCGCTGCACAGGAAGGCGATGACGGCGGCGATCTCATCGGCCCGTCCGTGCCGCCCCAGCGGCGTCTGCGCCAGCAGCGCGTCGCCGCGCTGGGCGCGCAGCCCCACGGTCATGCCGGTCTCGATGATCCCCGGTGAGACGGCATTGACGCGGGTGCGCGGCGCCAGTTCCAGCGCGAGCGAGCGTGTCAGCCCCAGCAGGGCTGATTTGCTCGCGGAGTAGTGCGCATGGTCGCGGCTGCCGCGATGCCCGGCGACGGAGGCCAGGTTGACGATGGCGCTGCCGTCCCGCAGGGCCGGCACGGCGGCGCGGCAGATATGGAACACGCCGTCGAGGTTGACCGCCATCAGCGCGCGCCATTGCGCGGCCGTCATCGTCGCGAAGGCCTGATCGGGAAAGATGCCGGCCGCCGGCACCAGGAAGTCGATGCCGCCGAAACGGTCGCGCGCCAGGGCGACGGCCGCCTGCGCATCGGCCTCCTGCGTCGCATCCATGCGCAGCGTGGCGACACGCGCGGGATCGAACGTGGAAGCGACCTCCGCCAGCCGTGCCGCGTCCAGGTCGGCCAGCACGAGGCTGGCGCCGCCATCATGGAACAGCCGCGCCGTTTCCCGCGCGATGCCGCCGCTCGCGCCCGTCAGCAGCAGCGTGCGGTTGGTGAAGTCGAACACCGTTCGTTTCCTCCCGTTCGTCTCCGAAGTCGTAACGTGATGCAGGCCGTGCCGCCATTGGCCGGTCTCTCACTGATCGGCTGAACCCGGCGGTTCTCTTCATTGCCTCATGCCCGGGTCACAAGTAAGAACGATTCTTAATATCTGCGCCCGAGATTCCCTTGCCGAACACGCCATCCCGGATGCTTGCGCCGCAGGAGCGCAAGCTGCTTGCCGCCTCCCGCGCAGCCGCGAGCGGCATGGTGGATTGATGCCGCCGCCATCTCCGGTGCAGGGCCGGCGCGCCGGGCTGCTGCTCGACCTCGCGCCCCTGCGCGCCAGCCGCGATTTCGCCCTGCTGTTCGCGGCGCGGCTGATCTCGATGATCGGCGTCGGGGTGCTCGCCATCACCGTCGCGGTGCAGGTCTTCGCCCTCACCGGGTCCTCCATCCACGTCGCACTTGTCGGCGCCTGTCTTGCCGCCGGCATGATGGCCGGTCTGCTCTGGGGCGGCCGGATGGCCGACCGGACCGACCGGCGGCTTCTGATCCTGCGTGCCCGCAGTGCCTATGTCCTGGTTGGCCTGATCCTGCTGGGCAACGCGCTGCTGCCGCAGCCGATGCTGTGGCCGGTGGTGGTGGCCGCACTGCTCAGCGGCCTGACCGGCGGGATCAGCGCGCCGGCGCTGATGGCGGCGACGCCGATGCTGGTCGCGCGCGAGCACATGCCGGCCGCGGCCGCGCTGGGCAGCCTGTCGATGCAGGCGGGCGCGCTTGTCGGCCCCGCGATCGCGGGTGTCACGCTCGGCGTGCTGGGGCTGGCCGGGACCTACGCGTTGTGCGTGGCTGTTGCCGCCGTGGTGCCGTTGCTGATCGTGCGGGTACGGCCGCTGGTGCCCCGACCCGGCGGCGCGCCGGGCGGGCCGCGGCCGCCGACAGCGGGGGGACTGCTGGAGGGGTTGCGCTTCGCCGCCACCGATCGCCGCATCGCCGGGCTGCTGCTGATCGATCTGGGCGTGATGGTTCTGGCGCGCCCGGCGGCGCTGTTCCCGCAGATCGGCATGGAACGCTACGGCGGCGGCCCGGCCGAGGTGGGCTGGCTGCATGCCGCACTCGCGGTCGGTGCCTTCGTCGCGGCGATGACCAGCGGCTGGATCGGCAAGCCCGGCCGCGCGGCCATGGTGCTGCTGGGTGGATTCCTGCTCTGGGGCGTCGGCATCATGGGCCTGGGGCTGAGCCCGGCCCTGGTCCCGGCGCTGATCTGCCTGGCCCTCGCGGGCTATGGCGGTGCGACGGCGGAGATCCTGCGCGGCGCGCAATTGCAGATCCACACGCCCGATGCGCTGCGCGGCCGGGTCAGCAGCCTGTGGATGATGCTGGGCACGGCGGTGCCGGCGCTGGGGGGCGTGGTGGCAGGCGCCGCCGCCGCGTGGCTCGGGCTCAGCGTGGCCATTACGATAGGCGCGGCGCTGTGCCTGCTGGCCACGCTCGCGGTGGCGGTGCTGCTGCCCGACAGCCTGCGCTCCTGACAGGCGCTTTCTATGCCTCCGCCGCGGCAAGGCGGCGCAGCAGCACGGGGGCGATCTGTGCGACAGCCTCCGGTCCCGTCATGGCCGCGTGCAGCGTGGCAATCTCCACCACGTCGAGCGTGCCGACATAGGGCGTCCATAGCGCGGGCGTCAGCTCCGGCCGCGCCTTGTGGTCCAGTGCGGCGCGGAAATGCGTCACCGTGCCGGCATAGCGGCGATGGAAATGGCCGCGCACCAGCGCGTTGTTGCCTTCCACCACGCGCACCACGCCATCCAGCGCCGCGTCCGGCAGCCGGCCCAGCGGCGTGCCGCCCGCGCGCAGGAAGGCGATCACCGCGTCGCGTTCCATCTCCAGTTCCGGATGCTGCGCGGGATCGTGCCCGGCGATGGTCAGCAGCGCGCGCAGGATGGTGGCGCGGTCGGGCTCCGCCTCCCTGCGCCAGGCATCGGCCGGATAGGAATCGAGCATGGCCACCACGCCGACAAGGTGCCCCGCCTCATGCAGCCGCACCGCCATGGCATGCGCGATGATGCCGCCCACCGACCAGCCGGCGAGATGGATCGGTCCGGGCGTGCCGGCTGCGAGCACGCGCTCGGCATACAGCGCGGCCAGCGTCTCCATGCTCTCGGGTGCGGGCGTGGTCCCGTCGAGCGAGGGCGCCTGAATGCCGAACGTGCTGCGTTCCGGCTGCAACGCGCGGGCGAGGCCGCCATACCCCCAGGCGAGCCCGCCTGCCGGATGCACCAGGAACAGGGGCGGGCGCGTGTCATCGCCATGGCCCAGCCGGATCATCGGTCCCAGCCCATGATCGATCGGTGCGTCCGCCGTATCGAGGATGGGGGCGAGGCGCGCGACGGTCGGATGCTCGAACAGGGCCCCAAGGCCGGGATCGTGGCCGAAGGCGGCGCGCACGCGCAGCATCAGGTCCACGCCGAGCAGCGAGTGGCCGCCGAGGGCGAAGAAATCGTCCTCCGCGCCGACGCTCTCGAGGCCGAGCACCTCGGCGAACAGGGCGGCGAGCTTCGTCTCCGTTCCCGGCATGGGCGGCCGGCCGGGTGCCGTGGCGTAGTCGGGTGCGGGCAGGGCGGCGCGGTCCAGCTTGCCGCTGCTGTTCACCGGTAGCGCGGGCAGCGTCACGAACGCGGACGGCACCATGTAGTCCGGCACGCGCGTGGCCACATGCGCACGCAGCGCGGCGACGTCATAGTCCTCGCCTGCGATCAGGTAGGCGACCAGCCTGCGGTCCCCGGCACGGTCCTCGCGCGCGATCACCCGTGCCTGGCGCACCATGGGGGAGGCGGTGAGCGCCGCTTCGATCTCCCCCAGTTCGATGCGCAGGCCACGGATCTTCACCTGGTCGTCGGCACGGCCCAGGAACACGATCGCACCATCCGTCCGCCGCCGCGCGAGATCGCCGGTGCGGTACATGGTCTGGCCGGGGTGGAACGGGTCGGGGATGAAGGCGCGTTCCGTCAGGTCGGGCCGCGCGAGGTAGCCCCGGGCCAACTGCACGCCCGCGATGAACAGATGCCCCGCCACGCCCGGCGGCACCGGCCGCAGCCGGTTGTCGAGCACATAGAGCCGCGTGTTCCACACCGGCCAGCCGATCGGCACTGGATTAGAGCGGTCGTCGGGCGCGGCCGGCCAGTAGCTGACATCCACCGCCGCCTCGGTCGGGCCATAGAGGTTGTGCAGTTCCGCCGTCATCGTGGCGTGGAAGCGGTCGCGCAGCTCGGCGGTGAGTTCCTCGCCCGAACAGAACACGCGCGTCACGCACAGCCCGCGCGATGCCGGATCGGCGAGGAACGCCCCCAGCATCGACGGCACGAAATGCAGCGTGGTCACGTGCTGTTCGCGCAGGATCGCAGCGATCGCCGCCGGTTCGCGATGCGCGCCGGGGGGCGCGATCACTTCGGTCGCGCCGGTGATCAGCGGCAGGAAGAGTTCCCACACCGACACATCGAAGGTGATGGGGGTCTTCTGCAGGATGCGGTCGTGCGGCGTGAAGCCGTAGTGCTGCCGCATCCATTCCAGCCGGTTGACGATGGCGCGGTGCTCGATGGCCACGCCCTTGGGCGCGCCGGTCGAGCCGGAAGTGTAGATCACGTAGGCGAGATCGGAGGGTTCCGGCCCGGCGCCGGGTGCCGTGCCTTGCGTCGGCCAGGCGGCGGGCGGCAGCAGGGGAACGCCGCCGGGCAGTGCTGCGTCCGCGAGCAGCAGCCGCGGCTTCGCATCTTCCAGGATGCGGGTGATCCGTTCGGCCGGATGCGTGGCATCGATCGGCAGATAGGCGGCGCCGGCGCGCAGCACCGCGACCAGCGCGACGAGCAGATCGACGGAGCGTTCCAGCGCCACCGCCACCAGATCGCCCCGCCCGACGCCGCGCGACGCAAGCGCCGCCGCAAGTCCGGCGCTGCGTTCGTCCAGTTCGCGGTAACTGACGCTGCGCGTGCCGGATACCAGCGCGGTCGCGTCGGGCCGCGCCGCCACCTGCCGGGCGATCAGCGCGACGAGCGTGGTGTCGGGAACCGGATGCGCGGTGGCGTTCAGCGTGTGGATGGTGCGGTGCGCTTCCTCCGCCGTCGCGGCGGGGATGTCGGACAGGCGTTCCGCCGTCAGCGCGGCACGCAGGAAGTGCGTCAGGCGCGTCGCATGCGCCGCGACTTCCTCATCCGTGTGGAGGTTGGGGTTGGCATCGACTTCGAGATGCATGCGCTGCGCGGCCGCATCGGCGCGGACCTCGAAGGTGATGTCGTCCACCGGTCCGGTACCGAGGACGTGCATCCTGGTTTCCAGTCCCGGCCAGGAGGGCAGGTCGTGGAAGGGCAGCACGTTGATCAGTGCGCCATGCAGCCGCCGCCCCCCGCCGACGCGGCCGAGGTCGCGGCGGATCTGTTCCCCGCGATAGCGCCCATGGCGCCGGGCCTGGGCCAGTTGCCGCGCCACCTCGCGCAGCATCCCGCCAAGCGGTGCGTCCTCGTCTGCCGCGAAGCGCAGCGGCAGGATATTCATAACCATCGCCGGCACGCGCGCGGCGGCGCGGCCGAGGCGGCCCATGAAGGTGACGCCGAGGATGCTTTCCGCCTCACCCGTCATGCGGCGGCAATAGGCGGCGATCAGCGCGGTCAGCAGATCGGGCCAGCCGAGATCATGCCGTGCCGCCAGGTCGCGCAGGCCGGACGATAGTCCGGCATCGATGTCGATGCCGTGGCGCAGGTAGCGATGCGCGGTCAGCGCGGTACCAGGTGCGAAGCCGACGACATCCTGCGCGCCCGCGAGCGCCTCCTGCCAATACGCCGCATCCTTTGCGCGCTGCGCGGAGGCGCGGTAGGCGGCATCCTCATCCAGGGCCGCGCGCAATTTCGCGAGCGGCGGCCCCGCCTCGGCGCCGTTCAGGCGCGCGGCGTAGAGGGCGGCCACGCGCCGCGTCAGCAGTTCCGTGCCGAAGCCGTCCACCGCGAGATGGTGGATGCGCTGGTACCAGAGGTGATGATCGGGACCGATCCGGTACAGGCGTTGCGCGGCCAGCCGGTCGCGCGCCGGATCGATCGGCTGCGCCATGTCGGCCGCCATCGCGGCCAGCGCGGCTTTGGCATCCGCCACGTCCACGACTTCGAGCCAGGGGCGGCGAGCTTCGACCACGCGCTGCACCGGTCCTTCCCCGATGCACAGCGCGAGCGCATCGGCTTCCGCCACGGCGCCGTTGACCGCCGCGCGGAAAGTCTCAAGATCCAGCGTGCCGCGAAGCTCCAGGCACTGGCCGGTGTTGAACACCGGATTCGTGGGATCCAGACGCTGCGCGTACCACAGGCCTTCCTGCGCCTCGGTCAGCGGGATCGGCGTGTCAGCCACGGTCACGGCGCGCGATATGCCGCGCGACGATGGCCCACCAGGCATCAAGGGTCAGCTTCTCCGCGAATTCGCTGAAGTCGAGATCGAGGCCTGTTTCGTTCCAGCGCAGCAGCAGCGACATGGCGCGCATGGAATCGAGGCCCAGGTCGGCGAGGTCGTCATCGCCGCCGATCGCTTCGGGATCCTCGTGCAGCAGGCGCGCGATGTCCGCGCGAAGCTGTTCGCGGGTGAGGAGGATGTCGTTCATGCCGTGGCCGTAGGTCAGTTTCCGGCGCGGGCCAGATGCTCCGCGCGCAGCCTTGCCCGCAATTCCTTGCGGCTGATCTTGCCGACGGCCGTGGTCTCGAAACTGTCCACGAACACGATCTGGTCGGGCACCTTGTAGTCCGCGATGCCGCGCGTCCGCATCCAGGCCTTCAGCGCGGGCGCACGCGGACGTTCGCCCTTGGCGATGACGAAGGCGCAGCTCCGTTCGCCGAGGAATTCGTCGGGGATGGCGACGATCGCCGCGTCGAAGACGTTCGGATGCGCGAGCAGATGGTCCTCGATCTCCTCGGCCGAAATCTTCTCGCCCGCGCGATTGATGTGGTCGCCCGCGCGGCCCTGCACCTGGAGGTATCCTTCCGGGGTCCGGCGCACGATGTCGCCGGTGCGGTAGTAGCCGTCCGCGGTGAAGGCGCGGGCGTTGGCCGCATCGTCGTTGTGATAGGCACGGATCGTGTAGGGGCCGCGCGTCAGCAGGTGGCCGGGCTCGCCGTCCGGCACGGGGTCGCCCTGGTCGTCCACGATCAGGACCTCATCGTCCGGGCTGATGGGGCGGCCCTGGGTTTCGACGATCAGGTGTTCGGGATCGTCGAGCCTTGTGTAGTTCACCAGGCCCTCGGCCATGCCGAACACCTGCTGCAGGGTGCAGCCGAGTGTCGGGCGCACGCGGCGTGCGGCCTCGGGCAGGAACTTCGCCCCGCCGACCAGCAGCACGCGCAGGCTGGACAGGTCGTGCCGCGTGGTCGGCGCGGCCTGCATCCACAGCAGCGCCAGCGGCGGCACTAGGCCGGTGATGGTGACACGCTCGCGCTCGATCAGCGGGAAGGCGGACTCGGGGCTGGGCGAGGGGCTCAGCACGACGCGGCCGCCCGCGTACAGCGTGCCCATCGTGCCGGGCGAACTCATCGGGAAGTTGTGCGCGATGGGCAGCGCGCCGAGATAGACGCTGTCCGGGCCCTGGCCGCAGATCTCGGCGCTGGCCCTGAAGCTGTAGATGTAGTCGTCGTGCGTGCGCGGGATCAGCTTGGGCAGGCCCGTGCTGCCGCCGGAAATCTGCAGGAACGCCACGCTGGAAGGGGACGGGTCCGGCGGCAGGCCGACCGGTTCGGCCACGCAGTCCGACAGGGCGGTGAATTCCTCCGCCTCGCCCCGGATCAGCACGTGCCGCACGGCGGGGACTTCCGCGACCAGCGCACGGGCCAGGGTGCGGTAGTCGAACCCGTCGGCGCGGTCGGCGGCGATGTAGCCGGCAGCCTCCGCCTTGCGGGCGAGATGGGCGATCTCCGTGATCCGGTGCGCGGGCAGCGCGTAGACCGGGATCATCCCGGCGCGGAACAGGCCGAACACGGCGGAGAAGAATTCCGGCACGTTGCCAAGCTGCACCACCACCCGGTCGCCGGGGTGCAGGCCCAGGCGCAGCAGGCCCGCGGCGGTCGCCTCGGCGCGCGCCAGCAGCCCGGCATAGGTCCAGCGCTGGTCGCCGCCGACGATGGCCACGGCGTCGGGGCGTTCGGCGGCGCGGGCACGCAGGAAACCCGGGAAGGTCTCCCCGCGCCAGTAGCCGGCTTCACGGTATCGGGTGGCCAGGTCGTCGGGCCAAATCTGCTTCAGGGGAATCAAGACGCTCGCTCGTGGAAGATCGGATGCCTGCGCGGGGCACGTATCCTCCCATTGCGATGGGTTCGCAATTGCGCGTTGCTCTTTGTTGCAGTCGCGGCAGGGGCGCGAACCGCCCCCGCCTCAGATTCCGCTGGGGGAGCGGATCGGGCTGCCGTCCACGAGGCGGGAGAGGGCGAAGGGCGCGGCATCCACCACGGTCGGCGCGCCGGTCGCCAGATCGGCCGCGAGCCGCCCCGCCGCCGGGCCGATGCCGAAGCCATGGCCGCTGAACCCGGCCGCGACCACGAGACCGGGGAGAGACCCGACCGGGGAGATCACCGGCACCGCATCAGGCGTGGAATCGATCCAGCCCGCCCAGACCCGCGCCGCTTCGATCCCCGCGAGCTCGGGATAGGTGGCGACGATTTCGCGAAGTGCGGGCTCGACCACGCCGGGCTTGGGCTTGGGGTGCAGCACGCGGACGCGTTCGAACACGGTCGGCTTGTCGAAGGACCATTTGCCGTACAGCGCATCCGGCCCTTCAAAGAAGGCGCGGCCCAGGCGCAATTCCACCAGCTTCCAGTTCTTGCGCAGCATCGGCAGGAACTTGCGCGCGTAGCGGATGCCGTTCGGCGTCAGCTCCAGCCGGCCGCGCGCCTTGGCTGCGACCAGGTAGCCACCGTCGAGCAGCGGCGTCAGGATGAAGTCCGGCGTGTAGAGCGGCTGCGGCGTCACCTGCTTGGCCGGCGTCGTCGCGAAGATGGTCGAATGCACCGAGGATTGCGGCATGTCGATGCCGTGCCGCCGCAGGAACATCGACGCCCAGGCCCCGGCCGACAGGATCACCGCCTGGGTGCGGATGCGCCCCTTCTCGGTGAACACGCCGCTGATCCGCCCGCCGGTGGTGTCCAGGCCCCGCACCGCGCAGTTCTGGTGCAGGCTCGCGCCCAGCGCGCGCGCCGCCTTGGCCAGCGCGGGCGCGGCCTTGGCCGGTTCGGCGCGTCCGTCCTGCGGGGAGATGAGGCCGCCGATCCAGTCCTGTTCGTTGCCCGGCGTCAGGCGCTTCGCTTCGGCGGCATCGACGATGCGCTGGGGGGCCTGATAGGTCTTGGCCATGTCCACCCAGGCCTGCCACTGGGCAAGCTGCGCCGGGTCCTTGGTCACGTAGACCAGCCCCTTGCGGCGGAAGCCCATGTCGGCGCCGATTTCCTCGGGCAGCCGGCCCCAGAGGTCCAGGGCGTGCTGCATGAGCGGGATTTCACGCTCATCGCGGTTGGCCAGGCGGCACCAGCCCCAGTTGCGGCTGGACTGTTCGCCCGCGACGACGCCTTTTTCCAGCAGCGCGACGGAATGGCCCGCCTTGGCCAGGGCGTAGGCGGCGCCGACGCCGACGATACCGGCCCCGACCACGACCACGTCCGCCGCCTCCGGCAGCGTTGGATCGCTCTCGACAGTGTCGAGCAGGCGGGTTCCGACCATCAGGCGGCGGAGGGCACCGGCCCGCTGGGGCCGGATGGCAACGGAATCGTCATGATCGTCGTCATCGCCGCGTCCGCTTCGGCTGTCCAGACCTATCCTGCGGCGCAGCGGCGATCGGGTGCAAAGCCGGACGGGGCGCGGGTATGGCGTCTCTGCTGATGGAATTGGGCGTGAACAAACGCCGAACAATCACTCGCGACCGCTCAAAAGCAGTGCCGAAGGGAAGCCCCATGCCCATGGCGCGAAACCCGGCCGCCTTTGGTGCGCTGTAGGCGGGTGGCACCAAGGGCGAATTGGAAAGGCTTCCTGAAGGTCGGCGAAGTGGCCTGCCACGTCGCCCTCTACACCGCGAGCTCGACTTCGGAACGCATCGCATTCCACACGATCAACCGCGCCACGGGCCACCGTGTCCGTCGTCAGTTCGTGGATAGCGCGACCGGAAAGCCCGTCGAGCGGGCGGATCAGGTCAAGGGTTATGAGGTAGGGCAGGATGAATACGTTGTCCTGACGCCGGAGGAGGTCGCTGCCGCTGTCCCCGAAAGCGACAAGACCCTGTCCGTTTCAGCCTTCGTGAACTGTTCCGATATCGACGATGTCTATTTCGACAGGCCTTACTACCTCGCGCCGGCGGATGATGCTGCCGAGGAAACCTTCGCCCTGCTGCGCGAAGGCCTGCGGAAGAGGAAGGTCGCGGCAATCGCGCAAACCGTTCTGTTCCGGCGCGTGCGCACCGTGCTCATCCGCGCGCATGGCGATGGCCTCATCGCGACCATGCTCAATTTCGACTACGAGGTCCGCTCCGCCAAGGAAGCCTTCAGCGATATCCCCGCGATGAAGATCAAGGGCGAAATGCTGAAGCTGGCGGAGCACATCATCGCCACGAAGAAGGGCAGGTTCGACGCGTCCCGGTTTGACGATCGGTACGAAGCCGCCCTCGCCGAGCTCGTGAAGGCCAAGCTCGCGGGTCGGAAAATCGCGCCGCGCAAGGCGCCGAAGCCCGCGAAGGTCATCGACCTGATGGCGGCATTGCGTGAAAGCGCGGGACTTGCAGGCAAGGCAGCGCCGCGCAGACCGGCCACCAAGGCCGCGGCAGGCCGCAAGCCCGCGAAGACGGCGGCACCGCGCCGGAAGGCTGGCTGAACATGGTGCTTGAGGCCTATCGCGGGAAGCGGAACTTCTCCACGACGCCGGAACCCAAGGGACGCCGGGCGCGCGGAAGCGGTGATGGCTTCGTCATCCAGAAGCATGATGCGACGCGGCTGCATTACGATTTCCGGCTTGAGATGGATGGCGTGCTGAAGAGCTGGGCCGTCACCCGTGGACCGAGCCTTGTTGCGGGCGAGAAGCGGCTTGCGGTCCACGTTGAGGATCATCCGCTCGAATACGGAGATTTCGAGGGCACCATCCCCAAGGGGGAATATGGCGGCGGCACGGTGATCGTCTGGGACCGCGGCACTTGGACCCCGATCGGTGACGCCCATAAGGGCTATGCCAAGGGGCATCTCGATTTCGAGCTCGATGGCCGGAAGCTGGGCGGCCGCTGGCATCTCGTGCGCATGCGCGGGAAGCCGCGCGAAAAGCGGCAGAACTGGCTGCTCATCAAGGGAGATGACGCATTCGCCCGGAAGGAGGGCGCGCCCGATATCCTGGAGGAGCGGCCGGAATCAGTGAAGACGGGCCGTGATGTCGCCGAGGTCGCGGGCGAGGCGCCCGGCTGGTCCTCCAAGACAGGGCGCATCCGGAAAGCGGCCAAGCCCCGTGCCAAGGCAGCCGGTGCCAAGGCCGGGCCACCGTCAGCTTCCTCCGCCGCCGCTTCCGAGCCCGCGAAGATGAAGGGCGCGCGCGAATCCGCGATCCCGGCCTTCATCGAACCCACTCTGGCGACGCTCGGCCGCGCCCCGCCCACGGGCAAACGCTGGCTGCACGAGATCAAGTTCGACGGATATCGTCTGGAGGCGCGGATCGAGGCCGGGCGCGTCATGCTTCTCACCCGAAGCGGGCTCGATTGGACGAAGAAGTTCGGCAAGCCTGTTGTCGCCGCCCTGCGGGCGCTGCCCGTCGGATCAGCGATCATCGACGGGGAACTCGTCGTGGAAACGGCCTCCGGCGCGTCCGATTTTTCGGCACTTCAGGCCGATCTCAGCGCGGGGCGGACCGATCGCTTCGTCTTCTATGCCTTCGATCTGCTCCATCTCGATGGGTACGACCTTACCCGGGTTGCGTTGATTGAACGCAAGGCGTCGCTCGCACGCCTCGTGGGCGATGGCGGGGGCATCATCCGCTACAGTTCCCATTTTGAAGAAAGCGGTGCCCTCGTGCTGCGGCACGCCTGCCGCCTGAGCCTGGAAGGCGTGGTCTCCAAGCAGCGCGATGCGCCCCATCTGGGTGGCCGCAGCAGGATCTGGATCAAGTCCAAGTGCTCGGCCCGACAGGAATTCGTGGTCGCCGGGTATGTGCCATCGACCGTGTCGCGCAAGGCGATCGGGTCGCTTGTGGTCGGCGTCTATGAGGGCGACAAGCTGCATCATGTGGGCCGGGTTGGCACCGGCTTCACCGGCGCTGTCGCCGAGGATCTGTTCCGCAGGCTCAGCAGGATGCGGGCGACATCCAGCCCGTTCGCGGCGCGCCTGACCGCGGAGGAGGCCCGGCAGGTCACGTATGTCCGGCCGGAACTTGTCGCGGAGATCGAGTTTCGCGCCTGGACCGCCGACAGGCACCTGCGCCATGCCGCATTCCGCGGGCTGCGCGAGGACAAGGCGCCGAAGGAGATCGTTCGAGAGATTCCGGAGGTCCCCGCCAAGCCGCAGCAGCAGCAGCGGCGCACGGTCAAGCTCACCCATCCCGACCGGCTCTATTGGCCCGGTGAGGGGGTCACCAAGGAAGGGCTGGCGGACTACTATGCCGACGTCTGGCGGTACATCGCCCCTTTCGTGGTCGGCCGGCCGCTGGCGCTGCTGCGTTGCCCGAACGGCATCACCGGCGAGAAGTTCTTCCAGAAGCACGCGTGGAAGGGCCTCAACCCGAACATCGTGCTGGTGAATGATCCGAAGGAGGCATCCGAAGGCCCCCTCATCAGCATCGACGACCTCGACGGGCTCATGGGGCTTGTCCAATCGGCCGTCCTCGAGATCCACCCCTGGGGCGCGACCGTCGCCGATTGGGAGCGGCCCGACATGATCGTCATGGACCTCGATCCCGGCGAGGGCGTTACCTGGCAGGCGGTCATCCATGCCGCCGGGGAGGTTCGGCAGCGGCTGGCCGATGCGGGACTTGCGGCTTTCGTGAAGACGTCCGGCGGCAAGGGGCTCCACGTTGTCTCCCCGCTGAAGCCGCAGGCCGACTGGGCTGCCGTGAAGGCCTTCACCAAGGCGCTCGCCGACGCCATGGCTTCGGACAATCCGGGCCGCTACGTCTCGACCATCACCAAATCCAAGCGCCGGGGCAGGATTCTGGTCGATTACCTGCGCAACCAGCGCGGGGCCACGGCTGTTGCCGCATACTCATCGCGGGCGCGGCCGGGTGCGGCGGTGTCCGCCCCGCTTTCATGGGATGAACTCGGCCCCGGGATAGGCCCGTCGCACTTCACGGTCGAGAATCTGCCGATACGGCTGGGTGCGCTCACCGCCGATCCGTGGGAAGGATTTCGCGCCGCCGCCGTCCCCTTGGAACGCCGCCGCCGGAAGAAGGCCGCCTAGCGCCTCCTGGCCCTGCCTTCGGCGGTGATGCTCTTCTTCAGCGCGTCCATGATGTTGATGACGTTGCTTGGCGGTGCCTCGGCTTCGGCTTTCGCCCTGGCGGGCCGCTTCCGGCCCTTCTTCTTCGCCGCGATGATGTCGAGGAGCTTCTCCTGGACAGGATCACCGACCATGGCGGGGTTCCACGGCTTCGTGCGTTCATCGATGAGCCGCGTCACAAGCTTCATGAGGTTGGGATCGACCCTGCTATCCCCGATCTGCCCGAAATAGTCCTTCGGGTCCCGCACCTCGTCACCATAGCGGAGCGTCCAGAGCACCAGGCCCTTGTCGCGTGGTTCCAGCATGACGGCGCGTTCGCGACGGTACAGCACAAGGCGCGAGATGCCGACCATGCCCGTCGACTCCATGGCGCCGCGGATGACCGAGAAGGCTTCCTCGCCGACCGGATCGTCGGGCATGAGGTAGTGCGGCTTGTCGTACCAGATCCATTCGATGCTGTCGGCGGGCACGAACATGTCGATATCGATGGTGCGCGTGCTTTCCAGCGCGACAGCCTCGAGTTCTTCGTCATCGAGGAGGACATAATCGTCCTCGCCACGCGGGTAGCCTTTGACCTCGTCATCCTCATCGACCGGCTTGCCTGTCACGGCATCGACATATTGGCTGACGACGCGATTGCCCGTCTTCTCATTGAGGGTGTGGAAGCGGACTTTCTCACTTTCGCTGGTGGCGGGCATCATTGTCACAGGACAGGTGACAAGCGACAGCTTCAGGTAGCCCTTCCAGAATGTTCGCGGTGCCATGCGACTCCCCGCAACCTCGCGCGATCGTCGAAAAACGCCTGCCCGGCGGGATCGTTCCCGCCGAGGCCATGCCGCTGACGATGGGCCGGACTCCTGCGCTTCAAAGCGCGCTGCCGGGCTCCAGAAACTCCGCGTGCACGATGAAGCGCAACGGCCCGGGCGTGACGGCGCCGAACGGCCAGCAGGTCGCCAGGACCAGCTCACGCCCCGGCTGCCCCGGCTCGATCCCAGAGGCATCCCAACGCACCACCTCCGTTCCGCTGACGCGGAAGGCATGGGCCTGGCCGTCGCGCCGGACGACCCGGATCAGGTCGCCGGCGGCCACGCCTTCCAGCGCGCGGAAATGCGTGTCGCGGTGGGCGGCATAGACGGCGGCGCCCGGCGCGCCGGGCTCGGGCGTGCCGGGGACGTGGCCGGGTCCGAAGGCCAGCGCCTGGCCGCTGTCACCGGCCAGGACGATCTGTGAGAGTCCGAGGCGCGGGATCTCGATCCGCGCCTCGGGCCAGGTGTCGGCCCAGGGCCAGGGGCGCTCGGGGTGCCCCGTCTCCAGGCTGCGGGCGAAGGCCCGCTCCAGCAGCACCTGCGCCAGCGCCGCCTTGGCATGGACCCAGCCGCCTTGGGCCACGAGCAGCAGCCCGAGTGCGGCCAGGGCCAGCCCGATCAGGCGGCGCGGGCGGATCACGCCGCCCTCCGCCGCAGCAGGACCAGTCCGGCCAGGGCGAGCAGCAGCGTGCCCATCAGGAGCCGCAGCTCGGCGTCGGTCGCGGTCTGCGGCAGCTCGATGCCACGCGACCGCTCCCCGGCCGGTTCCGCGAGACCGCGGCGCCCGTCGCGCAGGCCGAGCGCGGCGGCCGGGATCAGCGGCCCTTCCTGCCGGGCGAAGACACGCTCGAACTCCCAGCCCGCGGGCAGGTCCAGCGGCACCTCCGCGCGGGTGAGGCGGGCGCCCTCCGGCCGGCTCGGCGTGCGGTCCACGGCAACGAGGCTGGTCAGCCGTGTCACCAGCCCGTGGGCGAGGGCCAGGGTGCGGATGCGCGCGTCCGTCTCCTCCTCGTCGGCCTCGCCGAGGTTGCGTGCCACCTCGGCATCGGCGATCCGCCGCCGGGCCCAGAGGCGCGAGAGCCCCTCGGCCGGCATCGCCCGGTCGAGCGGAAGGGTGACGCTCCAGGGCCGGTCGCCCAGCAGGCTGCGCAGCGTGACCGTGCCTTCCAGCCGCGCAAGGCGGGCAGTGAGCACGAGCGGTTCGCCCTGGTAGAGGTCGGGCAGGACGGCGGGGCTGGCCTCGGCGCCGGGTGACGAGAAACTGGCGGTCAGGTTGGTCAGCACCGGGTTCTCCAGCCGCGCGGCCAGTTCCGCCATGCGCACGGCCACCTCGGCCGCGGTGCCGATGTGCAGGAAGCTGCCGCGCCCCAGCTCGGCCGCGCGGCTCATCAGGAAGCTGTTGGGGGCCGAGCCGATGCCCACCATGAACAGCCGCGAACGGCCGCGGCGCCGGGCGATGATGTCGAGAAGCTGCTCCTCATTGGCGATGGCGCCGTCCGTCAGGAAGATGACCTGGCGCAGCATCGGTTCCTCGCCGGGCAGCGGTGCGCGGTCCGCCAGCGCGGCGGTCATGGGGGCGGCCATGCGCGTGCCGCCACTGGCCTCGAGCGCCGAGACGAAGGCGCGCGCCTTGGCGAGATGCGCCGCATCCGCGGGCACGGCGCCCGGGAAAAGCTGGTCCATCGTGTCGTCGAAGCGGATGACGTTGAAGCGGTCATCCGGAGCCAGCCGATCGAGCGCCAGCAGCAGCCCGGCCTTGGCCTGGCGCATGGAGGCGCCGCCCATGGAGCCGGAATTGTCGATGACGAAGACCATCTCGCGCGGCGCGCGCGGCTGCCTCGCGCCTTCCGCCACGGGTGGGGCGATGCTGGCCAGCAGATAGGGTGTGCCCGCCACCTCCTCCCGGAACAGGCCGACACCCGGCTCCTGGCCGGCGGGCGGAGCCCATTCCAGCACGAAGTCGCGGTCTGCCGCGGCCACGCCGTGCAGGCGCACCAGGACATCGTCCGGCGCGGCCTGCGTGACATCCACGGCGTGGGACAGGCTGCGGATCGCGCTCGGCGCGAAGCCCGGGCGCAGATGGACGGAAAGCGTCACCGGGTTGGTCTGCGTGTCACGGCCCGGATCGCGCACGGGCGGCGCGACGTGCGCCGCGTCCGGCACGCCGGCCGGGATGAAGCGCGGGCCAGCCACAAGGGGGACGCGCAGGCTGTAGCGGCCATCGGCCAGCTTGGGCGTGCCCTGCATGCCGATCTGCACCACCACGCTTTCGCCGGGGCCGATATTGGCGACCTGGGTGGTGAAGAGGTTGGGCCGTTCCTGCTCCAGAAGGCTGGCCGCCTGGCCCGCGTCGCGGGCCTGCTCATAGCGGCGGCGGGCTTCCTCCCGCGCCGCGATCTCGCCCATGATGACGCGCTGGCCCACCACCATGCGCAGGCTGTCCACCGCCGCATCGTCCGGCAGGGGGTGGACGTAGATGGCCTCCACCCACCCGTCGGTCGGGTTGGTGAAGCGCTGGGTGACCTGGATCCGGGCGACAGGGCCGCTGACGGTGACGGCGACATCCGTGCCGAGCAGCGGGGCCGCGACGTAGTGCCCCGTCTCCGCACCGCGCAGCAGCAGCGTGCCGCCGCCGGCCTGCTCCGGCGTCGGGCCGGGGACAGCCGCGCGGGCCGGACCGAGCCAGGCCAGGGCCGCCAGGGCCAGGACCAGCCGGCGAAGAAGGGGGGGACGGTCCGCGAACCGCATGGGGAAATCTCCTGATGAGGAGCCCGGCACCCTGCCGGACCATGCGGATTTCTCGGCCGCGGCCGCCCGTCTCTCCATGGGCAGTCCTTCCCTTCTTCGGCCACGCCGGGCGGCCCTGTGTGGAATTCGGCAAATCCGTGCAAGAGTGTGCGGGAAACCGGAGCGTGAGGGCGATGAGGGGGGAGACGGAGCGGATCGCCGACCGATTGCGCGAGGAATTGGCGCGCCGCCGCCTGTCGCGCCAGGCGCTGGCCGATGCCGCGCGGGTGAGCATGTCCACGCTGGAGAAGGCGCTGACGGGCAGCCGGCCCTTCACCCTCACCACCGTGATCCGGCTGGAGGAGGCGCTGGGCATACCGCTGCGTGAGGCCGCCCCCGCCGCCACCTCCGGCCCGGCCGTTGCCCCGGCCGAGCTCGGCGCCTATGCCCGTGCCGCGGTCCGGTGGCTGGAGGGACGCTACCTCGTACTGCGTCCGCGTCCGCGCGAGAGCGGCGTGATCAGCGCCTATGCGCTGACCATCACCTGGCGCGAGGCCGAAGGCTGGCTAGGCTTCCAGGAGGAACGCCCGTCGCAGGACATCGCCCAGGAAGGGCGTGTCTCCGTCCCTTCCCAATCCGGGCATGTCCATCTCCTCACCAATGCCGAGGGCCAGTTGCGGCTGATGACCTTCTGCCGTCCGACCCCACAGGGCGAGATGCACGGCATCCTGTCCACGCTGCTGATGGGGCACGGTTCCCATCTGGTACCGGCCGCCCTGCCGATTGCACTGGTCATCTGGGATCGCGCGCCTGCCCAGGCGCTGGGCATCGTGCCCCCCGGGGCCGCCGCGCATGCGGCCTATGCAGCCATCCTGCGGCGGACGACGGAGGACGGCTTCGCCCACCTCTAGGAACCCGGATGACGGTTCGCTCCGCTGCCGGACCCGGGGGAGGTATTACGGTTTCTCTGTCCAGACCGGATGGATTGTAGCGGGAAGGGAGAGTGGCGGAGGGGATGTCCGCCCGGACCATAGGTTTCGGGCCATCTTTGGGAGCAAGAATAGAACGCATCCCCTAATTGGTCCCCCATTGGACCGTTTGTCTAGTTGATGGCCCGTTCTGTCCGAGCCGGCCCGCGCGCCGCCTTGGCATTCTGTCCAAGTCTGCCCGTGGACACAGCCCGCAGGGTGGACATGACGTGTAACCTTGAAGCGGCCGATACCGCGAAGACATCTCCATAAGGCGTATCTCACCCGGCAACATGCCGCTTGCGCCGCCGAATCCGGTGTGATTCTGTGTAGATTCATCACCGCCCCTACTAACGCAACCGCCAAGCCGAGAGGCGCCACATGTCAAGCGAACGGCCGCCGATGAATTGGGAACACCGGCTCTCCCAGCCGGCGGTTATCAGCGGGTGGTCCGTGGAAGTTTGGAACCCGATGACGAAGGCGTGGCAGCGGAGCGCATTCGATCCGCATTGGCCCGAAGACTACGGGGACGCGGCGCGCGATTGGGTGCGCGTCGCCAATGAGGAACAGCGCGAGCGCAACGGTTCGGCCGCCCTCGCGCTGGCGGGCGCCTGACGTGGAACGCGCCACCCTCGAAACCCGATGGATCGTGCTCGGGACGGACGGCCGCCACGTGACCATGGGCCGGCACACGGACCCGTCGCCGGAGGAAGTGAGCGAGGCGGAGCGCGCCCTTGCCGCACAGGGCTTGTCGGGATGGCTGGCGGTGATGAAGGGCGGCTACTACGTCCGCCGCAAGCCCTCCCTCATGATGGTCCGGCCGCTGGCGAACCCTGCCCGCCCGTTCGAGGAAGCCGCCGCCGAGTTCGAGGCGAAGCGCAAAGCGACACTCGCGACCGTGCCCGGCTGACCTCCGCGCTCTTTCGGCTACGCGGCCGGAGCGCCCGGACATCTCTGCATGCGGGATGCTACGCTGGCGGGATGGACACTCTATCACCGCAAGACAGAAGCCGCGTCATGGCGACGGTGCGGGGCAAGAACACCCGTCCCGAGATGTTAGTGAGGCGCCTCATTCATGGTGCGGGCTACCGCTACCGCCTGCACCGTGCGGGCCTTCCCGGCCGCCCGGACCTTGTATTCCCCAAGAAGCGGAAGGTGATCTTCGTTCATGGTTGCTTCTGGCATCGCCACACCGATCCCGATTGCCCCTTCGCTCGGCTCCCCAAAACCCGCTTGGACTTTTGGCTACCGAAGCTAGAAGCTAACCGCCTGCGCGACTCGGCGAACATGGTCAAGCTTGGCGAGGCGGGATGGCATCCATTGGTGGTTTGGGAATGTGAACTGCGCGACATGACGAAGGTAGCGGAGAAGGTCCAGGCGTTCCTTGGGCCAACGGGGCGGGCGGAGCGGGAATGCTGACATCTGTGGAGCTATTCGCCGGTGCGGGCGGCTTGGGCATGGGCCTGTCGCTGGCCGGCTTCAAACACCGCGCGGTTGTTGAGTGGGATCGGTGGGCGTGTGACACCATCCGCGAAAATCAGACACGCGGGCACCCGCTCGTTGCCGACTGGCCATTACATGAAGGCGACGTGCGAACCTTCGACTACGCGAGCATTCAAGGCCCGATAGACGTTGTGGCCGGCGGACCGCCCTGCCAGCCATTTTCCCTTGGTGGCAAGCACGGCGCCTACAACGACGAACGCGACATGTTCCCTGCCGCCGTCGAGGTTGTCCGCCAGTTGAGGCCGCGCGCGTTCATCGTGGAGAACGTCAAGGGCCTATTGCGCGAGAGCTTCGCCAACTACTTCGCATACATCACGCTTCGCCTGGAATTTCCGGAGATCGTGCGCCGCACGGATGAGGCTTGGGAGGCGCATCTCCGCCGGCTACAGCGGCACAAAACGTCCGGCCGGAGGACCGGCCTAACCTACAACGTCGTTTTCCAACTCCTGAACGCCGCCGATTATGGCGTGCCACAGCAGCGCGAGCGCGTCTTCATCGTGGGCTTTCGCGATGATTTAGGCGTGCGCTGGTCATTTCCGAAGGACACGCATAGCCGCGACGCGCTGGCGGTAGAGAAGTGGGTGACTGGCGAGTATTGGGACAGGCACCGCGTCGCCAAAGCAGCGCGAGGGGCACCGCCAGCGTCGATTGCCGCGAGCTTGTCGGCACTGCGACAACGCAACCTTCGCCCCAACGATGAACGGCGCGCCTGGCGCACTGTGCGCGACGCACTTGTTGGGCTTCCCGATCCAGAGAAGGACCCACGTGCCGCGTCGTTGATTCGTGACCATCGCTTCCAACCGGGCGTGAAGTTCTACAAGGGCCACACCGGCAGCCCCTTGGATATGCCCGCGAAGGCGTTGAAGGCGGGCGATCATGGTGTGCCCGGCGGGGAAAACGCGCTCGTTCGTCCGGACGGGTCCGGCCGCTACTTCACAGCGCGCGAGGCCGCGCGCCTCCAAACTTTTCCTGACGCCTACGTGCTGCACGGCTCGTGGTCCGAAGTCATGCGGCAGCTTGGCAATGCGGTGCCGGTGTCATTGGCGCACGTTGTCGCCGCGAGCGTGGCGCGCAAGCTGACCGAATGGGACTTCGCCGCACTGGCCGGAAACGGGCCGGCGCAGGCATGAGCGGCGGCAAGAAAAGCGGCAAAGGTCCGGATGGGGTCGAGTGGGATAACAAAAGCGGCGAGCCGCTTCTTGTTGATCCGGTCGATACCGCGCCGTTCAATCCGCTGGACACCAAAAATCTCGGCATCGCTGTAGCGAAGGCGCTGCTTGAGAAGAAGGCACGCCCACTCGGCAACCTGCCCATGTTCCGTGGCGCCGGCATCTACGTGATTTACTATCGCGGCGCATTGCCGAGCTACGCACCGATGGCGAAGGCGAACGCGAACGCGGACGATCCCCGATGGCCAATCTACATCGGAAAGGCGATTCCGCCCGGCGGCCGGAAGGGTAACTTCAACTTGGAAGCGACCGACACGACGGCGCTGTATGGCCGCCTCCGTGAGCACGCCGAAAGCATCCAACTCGCGACCAACCTCGATATTGGCGATTTCGCGTGCCGCTTTCTCGTCGTCCAAGACCTTTGGATACCGCTCGCCGAACAACTCTTGATTGCGCACTTTTCGCCACTGTGGAACCGCCTGATTGATGGCTTCGGGAACCACGATCCCGGCGCCGGGCGATACAACGGGCTCCGCCCGCGCTGGGATGTTCTGCACCCTGGCCGCGCTTGGGCGGAGAAATGCAGGCAGCGCGCCGAGACAGCGGACGACATCACACGCGAGGTTGAACAGTATCTCGGCAACGCCGCGCTGCCATCGCTCGCACTGCTCGGCGGAGACATGAGCGGCAAATGAAGATGCCGGCACCCCGCCCCTACCAGCCCAAGAATGTCGCCTGATGGCATCCACCCTCCGCACCATTGGCTATGAAGGCGCCAGCCTTGAGGGGTTTCTTTCCGCGCTTCGGCGCGCTCGCGTGTCGCTGCTTGTTGACGTGCGCGCCGTCGCGGTTTCACGCCGCAAGGGCTTCTCAAAGACGGCGCTTGCCGCCGCCCTGTCCGACGCTGGCATCGGCTACCTGCATCTCCGCGACCTAGGCGACCCGAAGCCCGGCCGCGAGGCCGCGCGCGCGGGCCGCATGGCGGAGTTCCGCACGATCTACACGGCGCACCTTCGCGGCGCCGTCGCGCAAGCAGCACTCGCCGAAGCCGCCCGCGTCGCGGAGCAACGTTCGGTGTGCCTGCTTTGCTATGAAGCCGATCCGTCCGGCTGCCATCGCGCCATCGTGGCAGCCTCGATAGCGAGGAAAACCGGCCTTGCCGTCCAACATCTCCGGCCCGATACGCCGCGCGCCGCCGGGAGCGCAACAGCCGCAGCATGAGGGCAACCGCGAGGCGGTCCTTGTGCTGGTCAAGGCAGTCCCCCGGCCCAGCAAGGGCTACCGCGAAACCGTGTGCTGCGCGGGCGTCACGGCATGGGGTGCGTGGCGCCGGCTCTACCCGGTTCGCTTTCGACAACTTGTAGCAGAACAGCAGTTCGCCCGTTGGCAATGGGTGGACTACACGTGGCAGGCGCCACGTGGCGACTATCGACGCGAAAGCCGCAGGATCGAAGAAAATACGTTGCATCCGGGGCGCGTTATGCCGGGGCGGGATCGCCTTGGCGCCGTGCTCCCGCTGCTTCGCGCGTCCACGCGGGAAGCCGCCGCACACGGCGAAAGCCTCGCGCTGATAGAACCGCGTGACATCACCTTCAAGGCGCGCGCAAAGAAGCCGCAGGTTATCGACGCGGAGCGCGCCGCCTTCCGCGAGGCCGCGCGGCAGCAATCCCTCTTGGATCGAGACGTGTCCGATTTCGAGCCGTGCCCCTACGCGGTTGCGATGGCGTTCACGGATCAGGACGGCACACGCCACGCGCCGCAATGCGGCGATTGGGAAACCACCGCTACCTTCTTCAACATGCGCAGGCGCGGCGCCGATGATGCTGCGATCATCGCCCATCTGCGCGCCGAGTTCACGGAACAGCGGCACGGGCGCCGCATCTTCCTTGCCATGGGCACCGTCGCCAAACGGCCGCGCCAGTGGTTGCTGTTGGGCGTGCTGCGCGTTCAGGATGCCGCGCCCGGTCAACTCGCGCTTCTGTAGGATATTGCGATGAACCCGGACGACGCATCGCTTGACCAAACTGATTTCGACCGCGTGTCGCGTCTTCGGAATGTGCTGATTGCCCGCGCCACCGGGCAAGAAGTCAACGGCGCAGACACAGCGTATCGCGAGCTTCGCCGCCACTTTGGGGAGCGGGCCGATACCAAGGCGAAGCTGCCACCCTTCGTGCGTCGTTGCAGCGACCTCCCGCAATTTTGGGGATGGATCAAGTATGAGAAGCGGACCTATGCGGAGCGGCGGGAACTCATTTGGGATGCCTTCCGGCCGCTTGTCTCCTACCTCGAAGGGATGGACAACGCGCCCGGCACCGCGCCGATAACCGATGTGCTCGAAGCATTCGACGCGGAGCACGTGCAAGCGGCATGGCAGAAGGCGCTTGATCGCCGCGCGACCGATCCCGAAGGCGCCATCACCGCTGCCCGGACGCTGCTTGAGACGGTCTGCAAACACGTGTTGGACCGCGCGCACGCCACCTATCCCGACGATGCGGACTTGCCCAAGCTGTGGGGCATGGCGTCGGAGCGATTGAATCTCGCGCCGAGCCAACACCACGAGGAAAGCTTCAAGGTCATTCTCGGAAGCTGTCAGCAGATCGTGAACCGTCTCGGCACGCTGCGGAACAAGATCAGCGATGCGCACGGGCAAGGTAGCCGTCCGGTGCGACCGAAGCCACGACATGCGGAACTCGCGGTGAACCTGGCCGGCACCATGGCCGCGTTCTTGGTCGCGACGTGGCAGGAACAGCAGGGCGCCGAATAGCAGGGCCAGAATATGCGCCACGCGCACCGCGCCATTTTGTGCAGCCAGGTTGGCGATGGCGGGAGGCGGGGCGGGCATTTCGCGCATTTCGTCCACCGTGGACGTAGTGTCGTGGTGGGCCAGGGAATGGGTGTTGAAGCCGTGCAATTTGTGCGCGTGGGGTCTGTGGATGGAGGCGGGGCGGGTGTCGGCGGCCCCCCACCCCAGCCCTTCCACGATATCGAGGGGTAGGGTGGTCGCGCCCCGAGCACGGGCAGCCCGGCCGGGCCAGCGCCGGGCAGGGCAAGGCGCCCCGATTGGCCCGCCACCCCGATTGGCCTGCCACCCGGAGCGGATGCGCGCCGCAGCGCACCCGCGATGCGAGATGCAGCTACCGCGCTGCGCGCCGTCGCGTCGCGGCCTTCGCCAAGGCGATGATGAACTCCGGGGATCGGTCCAAGCCGTTCGCGGTCACGTGGCGCTTGATGGCCGGGGATCGCGCGACGATGCCTTGATAGAACTCGCGGGCCGCCGCCATCTGTTCCTCATAGCGGTCCCCGAAGTGCTGGCGCAGGGCGGCATCTGCGGCTTCGATGCTCGGCGCCTGCCATGACGGATGCGCGGCCCTGATAGCGTGCTTCCACGCAAGGTCAACCTCCGCCCTGGACAGGCCGGCCGCGTGCAGCGCCGTGGCGGCTTCCTGACGTTCGGTGCGGGCTTCGGGTGTCACATCGAAGCCGGCGGCTTCCACGGCGGCCGGATCGTCCGGCAACGCCATGATGGCTTGCACATCCTGAACCGATCCGGGCGGCGCGTCATACATCAAAGCCGCGCCGTTCAGGGGTTCGGGCGCATCGGGCACGCCCTTGGGCTGCACGGGCAGCGCGGGCGGGCGTTCGCCCCACTGCGACCAAGGCGCGCGCGGCTCCGCCGGCTCCGCAGCGCCCGGCGCGCGGCTGGCGGCATGATCGGCGACCGGCTGGCGCGTCTCGGCGGCCGGCGCTGCGGACGCGGCCGGTGCGGGCGCCGCGCCATGCGACGGATACATGCGCGCCGCCGCTGCGGCGAAGTCATCAGACATGTTGTGCAACCTCCATCGAATGAGACGACTTCCGGGGACGGCCGCGCGTCGTGCTGCGCAGGAAGCGCGGCGGCGCAGTGCCGGCAGCTATCGCGGCACGGAACGCGGCTTCCGTCTTCGGGCCGGCCGGCGGCAGGCGCATCGCGTCAAGCAGCCCGTGGTGGTGCAGCCATAGGCGGATGCGCCAGCCGATGGACGCGGCATTTCGGCCGGTGCGGGGGCGGCCCGTGGCGCGGTGCGGGCGGCGCGTCATGATGGCGCCGCCTCCATGCTCGGCATCGGCGGCGCGGGCGGATGCGGTTTCAGGACACAGGCCGCGAGCATGTCCGCGCGCAGCCGGATAACGCTGCGATCCACTTCCGCGACGGCAAGCACCGCCAGCCGCGCAACCTCGGCAGGAACGCGACGCGGGCCAAGATACCGCAGGTCAAAGACAGACGACTTCGCCCGCCCCAAGATCGCTTGATGGGCGCGCAGCGCGCCGGGAATGCCGATGCCGCTGCGCACGCGGGCAAGAAGCGGCTGCACGGCATCGTCGGCTTCGTCCAGGCCGGCCATGGCGTCGCGCACGCGATCCGCGATGTCGTGGCAGGAAAGCGATGCCGCCGCCGGTCGGATCGCATAGGCCGCCCATGCGATGGATGCTCGCGACATGACGTTCACGGCGTCCATGATTTGCGCGGGGTCCATGGTGGCGCCCGCCGCATCAGCCGAAGGGCGCAGCGTGTTCATCGGCCCACCAGATGGTTCCAGGGGGCGGGCGCCGGTCCCATGGGGGCGAGCGGTTGTGCCAACATCGCCGCCTCCGCAGCGCGCCGCGCCGCCGTCTCGGCTTCTGCACGAGCCACCTGTTCCGGGCTGCGCGGGGCATTGGCGACGACTGCGCGCCGCAGTTCATCCACAGCCACATGCGGGCCATCGGCGGCAACGGCGGCGGCAGGGGAAAGCGGTTGATCCACCAGCCGGCCGCCGCGTTCGATCATGCGGAAGTCGTTCAGGTAACGCTCCGGCATGTGCTCCGCGTCCAGCAGCCCCGCCAGCACCAGTTGCGCGACAACCTGCCCGGCAAGCCGTTCGGCGTCCGGCAGGATCGCGTCAGGCGAGAGGCCGGCGCGTGCTGCGGTGCGCTGGATATTGGCGGCCGTGACAGAGATGCACGCGACCAAGTGCTTCGTCTGACGGGCGAGGCTCGCCGCCTGTTCCGAGATGATGCCGTCCACGTCATGGAGGGCGCCCGCGTGGGCATCACGGGCGCGCTGATACGCCGCCTCCGCGCGTTCGCTTTCCAGGCGAGGCCGGAGCGCGGCGCGGGCTTCCTGTGCATCCTCGATTGCCGCCACGGCTTCGGCGAGGCGCGCCCGGACATGCTTCCGGTGCGTGTCGTTCACCGGCATCTCGGCGAGCTTGATGCGGAGGCGGGACACGTCTTCCGAATGCGTCGCAATCCACGCGGCGATTTCGGCATCTTCCTCCGCCGCCGAGCGCGCGGACGTGGCGAAGGTGGGTGCGGAAACGGTCATGCAAGCCTCCATTGAAAGAACGGATTAGGGGACGCCAAAGCGATCCGGCGCATAGCGTCCGAAACGGCTGCCATCACGGCGGACGATATGTCCGCCATGTGCTTCCGCGAGCCTGTGGCGCGGCGGTTCGGTGCCCGGTTCACGACAACAGCGCCCGGAGCCATGCCGCGTCGGCGGCGGCTTTCGCGTCATCGGGACCGGGCGCTTCATCTGGATCGGCCGGCGCAGCCTGTGCCCGGCCAGTGCGTGCCCAGGCTTCATCAAGGCGACGCGCCAAGTCCGCCAAGTGCTTCGGAGGCGCGGGCGTCGTGGCCGGCTTGGGGCTTTCCAGGGGTGCCGCCAGCGCAGCCGCGCGCATGCGCACTTCGATAGGAAGGCGCGCGTCTCGATACAGCGTTTGCAGCAGCGTCAGGGCGGTTGCGCTGGCCGGACCACCATCGGGCGTGATGCCGTCCAGGGCCGCGCGCGCAGCCGCCTCCGCGATCTTGGTGGCCACGTTCTTCGCACCGGGCGGGCGCCCGCGCTTCCGAGGCGCCGCAGGGATCGGCGCAGCGTCCGGCATCGGCACCGGAGGGGGCGGATAGGTCACGGCGCTACCTCCCGCCGGGCGCTGCGCCCCGGCTGTTGGCCCATCACGGCGGGGCGCGCCGGCAGTCCCGAATGCCGAGAGGGCACGGGAGCCGCCGGGGGCGAAGGCCGCGAGTATTGATCCGATGAAATCATGGGGTGGATGAAATCCGAATAAACAAGGGCAAGTCAAGCAATAATCGGCTCTCGCAGCTGAATATTATCAAGACATTCTGTCGCGCTTATCACTGTGTAGTCTATTCAACAGTAGCCTGTTCCATTGATGATTAAAGCGGTGCGCTACCTACAATCTGTCCAACATGCCCATTGGGATTTTTCGTGATCCAAGAGACTTGGCTTTCATGATTGGCATTTTGTCCAACCTGCCCGCCTCGACAGAATGCCAGCCCACCCGCGAAGCGCCCGAATTGACCAAGCTGCATCGGAAGGGGCTCGGGTGCAGCGCAGCGCAATCGGGGTGCAATGCACCGGACTGCACCACGCGGGGTTAGGGTGCAGCAGGTGCAGGGGGGCTATGCCCTGCGCTTGCTGCGCCCCGCCTGCGCCCCCAGCCTCCCCACTCTGGACAGAAGGTAGAGATTTCAGTGAGGCGCGCTCGGGGGCGCCGGAATGGACACAATGCCGAAGTCCGCTACCTTCAACGCGGTGCCGCCGCGCATGCTCCCGACAATGGCGGATGCGTGCGCCTGCGACACAACGGCGGCTCCGGTGTTCTCCATGGCAAGGCGTGCGTCGCGCACGTCCGGCCGGCTATTGAACTCGACAGGATCGCCATCGCCCCAGCCATACACGATGAAGCGTTGCGTGCCCGGCTCGCGGTAGAGCCTGCCCTTGGCTTCCAGCGTCGCGACGGCCGTTCGATATGCCCGGCTGCGCCCCTTGTCCGTCTCCGCGTCCAGAACACCGCGCGCCGCCGTGCATGCCTCTTTCAGCGTGTCGCACGGGATGGAGGGCAGCGGATCGCCAGGGGCGGCGTTGGGAGCGCGGAGCGACAGGGCGATGCGCACCGCCTCAGCGTGAACCTTGGCAGGGTTGCCCTTGATTTGCGCGTCACGCTCGGCGCGTATCTCCGCCGCCGTCATCTCCCGACAGACAACCGTGGTGATGCGCTCGCCGTCGCGATCCTTGCCCAGCGGCACAACCTCATTGCGGAACTGGACAGCGGCTCCGGCGCCATCTCGGATTTTCCCGCCGGAGCCGCCGCCCCACCATTTCGCGCTGACGGTGCCTGTCTCGGCGTCCGGTTCCACGAGCACGCCCCAATCAAGGGCGCCGAGAAGCGAGCCGTGACCGCGCGGCGTGCCGCCGTGGTCCTTCGCGACGTGATGCACGAGGATCACGGCCGCGCCCGTCGCGGCCCACATCTTGGCAACCTGCACGACGCGGCCCATGCCCGTGTTGCTGTTTTCGTCCATGCCGGGAAAGGCATCGGCGAGCACGTCCAGCACGACAAGGCCGATACCTTCATCCTGCACGATTTGCATGATGGCTTCGGCGTCGCCGCTGGCGTTGAACAGGTCCGGCGTCGCGCCGATCAACAGAAGGTCGGGCGTGTCGCCGTGCTGTTGCCGCAGGGCGCGCAGCCGCCGGCGGATGCTTCGGGGATTTTCGGACGCGATGTAGAGGGTGCGCGTCGCCGTCACCTTCCGCCCGAAGAACTCGCGGCCCTGCGCCACGCACATCGCGAGATGCGACGCGAAGACGCTCTTGCCGCTGTTAGGCGGGCCATAGACGCAGTTCACGCTACCGGGCGTCAGCGCACCCTTGACGATGTAGGCGCCATCTTCCTCCGCCTCGCAATCCGCCAGGGTTTCCAGCTTGAACCGCGAGCGCGCGGACGCCACGCGCTCCGCTGCCATGGTTTCGGGCGAGATCAAGGGCGGCGGCTCCGGGACGTTGATGCCGCTGAACAGCACTTCCGGGTGTTTCGCCCCGCTGGCGTTCTGCGCATAGGCGTAGGCGTTGCCGATCCGCATGTGCAGATCGTCGCCGACCACGGCGGAGCGTTCGCCCCACGGTGCCATAATGTGCCGGCACATGGCTTCGCTCACGCCATGATCGCGCACGCGGCACGCCAGCTTATAGGCCGCTTCGCTGCGCTCGCCTTCCATCGCGGCCGGTGCATCGTTGACGATGGACACAGCGGCGTGGATCGCGGCGGGTGTGTCAAGGTCCACGAGAGCGTGTTGCGCATTGGCAGCGCGCTCGCCCGGCGGCTTGCAGCGCGACACGACTTCGCGCGGCGCCTGCGCCATCGGCTGGTCAATCTCGACACGATAGGGCACGCCATCAACGGTGCTGCCCGGCGCGAGCACGTAGCCATGATGGCTGCGGATATCGAGGCCGGCACCAAGCGCGCCTTGGTTCAACGCGACATTCGCGCCCATGTAGTAGAGATGCAGCCCGCCGGAGGGCGTGCGCACCGTCAGGGTATCGAAGCCGCCATAAACCTTCATCCACGACGCCATCCCATCGCGGCCGGGCTTGGTGTCGATATCGACAGCCAGCATGTCGGTTGTCAGGACACCGATGTTCCATTCGTGCCCCTGCCACCACGCGCGGATCGTCGCTTCGTCATTGGTGGCCCATTCGGTCCACCCTTCCCATGCAGGCTTCTTCGCGCGCTTCGCGTTTCCCTCGCGTCCCGGTTCATCGGGGAGACACGGAAACACCCTGAACCCTCGCCGTGCCCAGGCAACGGCGGCATCTTCTTTCGACATGAGCACGGCCGCAGCCCTCACAGTTCGGGCCAGCACTCACCGTCGCGGCGCCAGTGACGCGCGCCTATCGTCTCGGGTTCCGGGCGAGAGACAGGAAGCGGCGCCGCCGATCCTCGCCGCATGGCGGGAGCCGGCGGTTTCGTCAGGCGGCGCGCTCTTGCTCGCTCGCCTTCTTCGGCAGCGTGCGCTTGACGGTGTGCGTCGGCTGGTTCGCCAGCCACTGCGCCGCGTGCTCGGCATCGAGCCGCACGGAACGGCCGATCTTGATAAGGCGAAGTTCGCCTTCCGCCGCCTTGTTGTAAATCGACGCGCGGCACAGTCCCGTAACCGGGCACTTCTGGCCGTTGCCGGGGAGCGGGATGAACCTCCCGGCATGGGGCGTGATAGCCATTGGTCCTTCTCCATCGTCTAGGGTTGATGCCGATGGATGGCAGTAGGACCACAGGCGAACCGCCCGCACGATGGTGTTTTAAGCGTTGCGGCGAAGATCGAATGCGAGGCCGCGCACCATCTGCTTTACCTGCGCACCGTCCACGCTGGCGCCGAGCGTGATGGCCGCGAGGGTAGCAACGCCGCCATGGAGCGGCGTGCCGAAGATCAGGCAAGCGCAGCCCGACATGGTGACGACGAAGCCGCGCAGATCGGCGGCAGTGCGGTGCCGTTCGACCCGAAGAAGGTATCCGGCATCGGCCTTGGTGCCGTTGGCCTGCATCTCCGCATCGGTGGCCGTTGGCCAGCCTTGCAGCGCCGTCCAGGCCGCTTGCTCGGCGAGATAGCACACGCCGGCCGCCTGCCGTTCGGCCGCCGTCGCATTCGCCCTGCGAAGCCATTGCCCCGCACGTGCCGGAAAGTGGAACGCGACAGGTTCGGCGCGACTCATGCGGTGCAATTCGCGCCACACGTCTTCCATGCGCTCATCGGTCCATATCGCCTTCACGATGCGCGCCGCGTCCGCTGCGTTGTCGCGCCCGGTCACTGCCACGTTGCTGAGCATTGCACGTGCCGTTGGCGCGAAAGCCTCGCGGAAGGCGGAGGGCTGCGTCACGCCCCCGCCTCCGCCGTCGCCGCGTCGGCATGAAGCCGATGCACGGTAGCCGGCGCCTTCTCACAATACGCGGCCCAATCCGCCATCAACGCGGCGCGCTTGTTGAACAGATCGCCGCGCGCATACGCGGCTTCCGTCTTGTCGGCAGTCTGGTGGGCAAGCGCACGCTCGATAATCTCGCGCGGGTGCGCCGTCGCCTCGCCGGCCCAATCCCGGAACGTGCTGCGCGCCGTGCCGTGCGCCGTCAGGTCCGCATGCCCCATGCGCTTCAACACCGCGCCAAGCGACATGTCAGAAAGCGGCGTGCCCTTCCGCATGCCGGGGAAGATCAGCGCATCGGGATCGGGCTTGCCGTCCTCCGGGAGAAGGCCGCGCAGCAGCGCCTCGGCGGCCGGCGCCAGCGGGACGCGGTGTTCACGCTTCCCCTTCATGCGGGCGGCCGGGATCGTCCACACGGCGGCGTCAAGGTCAACCTCGCGCCACGTCGCAAGGCGGACTTCTCCGGAGCGCGACGCGCACAGAATGGCGAACTCCAAGGCGCGGGCGGACGTGCCTTCGCGCTCGCGCAACGCCTTCATGAACTCGGGGATGCGGCGCCAGTCCAGGGCGGCATGGTGTTCAACTTCGGCGACTTGGCTACGCGCCTTGAGCGCGAGCGCAAGGTTCCCCTTCCACATGGCCGGGTTCGGACCCTCGCGCCATTTGTGAACCGTCGCATAATCCAACACAGCTTCGATGCGCCCCCGGAGCCGGCTCGCGGTTTCCGCCTTGGTGGTCCAGATCGGGCGCAGCGCCGCCAGGACGTGCGATGCCTCCACGGCCGCAACGGGCACATCGCCGAAGTGCGGCAGCGCGTAGGTGGTCAATGTCATGCGCCATTGCCCAATATGCTTCTCATTGGCGCCCGCGCGGCCTTCCACCTTGTCGGCAAGGAACGCCTCTACTGCCTGCGCGAAGGTGACGGCGCGGAGCTTGGCGCGCTCGGCTTCGGCCGCCTCCGCCGCCTTCCGCGCGTCGCGATCTTCCAAGGGGTCTATGCCCTCGCGGACCATGCGAAGCAGCGAAGCCGCCTTCTCGCGGGCTTCGGCGAGCGAAAGAGGCGCCCCCGAGACGGAACCGGGCGCCGAGCCTAAGCCCATCTCGCGCAGCTTCCCGCCCGGCATGGTGTATCGGAACAACCAGAACTTCACCAAAGGCGGCGCCTTGGCGTCCTTGGCAGGCTGGCGGCCCGTGGTGCCGGAGCCGTCCCCGGCCGCGTCGTCCTCCCGCACCACAGCGGGCCGCACCAAGAGATAGAGGTTGCCCCCGGCGCCATACCGCTTCGGCTTGCCGCCGGGTCCGGGCTTGGCGTTCTGCACCGCTATCGCGGTCAAGCCCTTGGCAATCCGAGGCATTTGCCTGTTCCTTCCGCCGGAAGGGGCGGCCGATCCGTTCCCCTATGCGTCCCCTAATAATCCATTTGATGGCGGGCACGCAACGGTGACGTGTATTAGACGCGCAGGACGCGGCCCATACCCGCCAACGCTGGACAAAACGTCGCATTTTCAATGGCATGGTAGGGCTTTAGGCCAGCCCAATAGCGGCCGTTAGACGCTGGTGGCGCGCCTCGGACGGTCAGAAAATGGGGTAAGTGGCGGAGGGGATGGGATTCGAACCCACGAGACGGGTTGACCCCGTCTAACGGTTTAGCAAACCGCCGCCTTCGGCCACTCGGCCACCCCTCCGCTGGAGTCACCCACGCCCGCGAACGGGCCACGGCGTTTGCACCGCCGCTTCTACGGGGGGGGCTGATTTCCGTCAACGAAGCGCTGCCCTTCGCGCTATGTTCCCCCCGTCATCGGGGTGGCGCGCTTTTCCGACAGCCGAAGGCACGCGCGGCTGCGACGGTCCTCCTCCCTTCCGCCCGGCCGCCCCGATGTGAGAGGCCGGGACGGAGGGGTACTCCCCGCGCGCCCGCGAGTGGCACGGGGCAAGGAAGGCAAGGGCGGCGAGGGCCGGCGGCCGGGCGGTTCCATCCCGTGGGCCCCGGCCCCTTCGCCCCCGTCAGCGAAACTCCATCGACAGGCCCTTGGCCACCGACGGCCGGGCTTCGCACCGTTCCAGCCAGGTCCGGATGGCCGGCCATTTCCCCGCGTTCTCCGTATCGCCCAGCTCGCGGCGGACATGGGGGATCATGGCGATATCCGCGACGGTGAACTCGGCCGACAGGAACTTGGACCCGTCCAGCGCCGCTTCCAGCACGGTCAGGCACCGCTGCGTCTCCGCCCCGGCGAGCGTCAGCTCGGCCTCCCGCGCGTCCGGCGTCCGGTGCTTCAGCCGCCAGTAGGTGGACAGCGACGGGCCGCAGTTCGACGCCTGCCAGAACAGCCATTCGACCACGCGCAGATAATCGGCGCCGACCCCCAGCAGCCGCCCGGTCTTGGTCGCGAGGTGGAACAGGATCGCGTTGCTTTCGGTGAGGAAGCCGATATCCGGATCCTCCAGCACCGGGATCTTGCCGAGCGGGTTCATGCGCAGGAACGCGGCGTCCTTCTGCGCGCCCTTGCCGATGTCCACCGGCCGCACCTCATAGGCGAGACCCAGCTCCTCCAGCGCCATGATCGGCTTGCGGCCGTTGGTCGTGCCCCAGGTGTGCAGGGTCAGCATCGATGCCTCCTCAGGACAACGCCACGGCGAAGCCACGCTGTACTGCCGGCCGCGCCATCATCGTCGCGTACCAGCGCTGGACGTTCGGGAAATCGGCCAGATCGACCTTGTGCCGCTCATGCCGCCAGGCCCAGCCCAGGATGGCGAAATCCGCGATGCAGGGGCCGGAATCGAGAATGAAGCTCCGCCCCTCCAGCCGCCGGTCGAGCACGCCGTACAGCCGCCGCGTCTCCTTGGAATAACGCTCCAGCCCGTAGCGGCGGTCGGCCTCGTTCGCCACGCCCAGGAAATGATGCACCTGGCCGGGCATCGGGCCGAACCCGCCCATCTGCCACATCAGCCATTCCAGGCACTGCACGCGTTCGCGCGGGCTGTTGCCCAGGAAGCGCCCTGTCTTCTCCGCCAGCCAGATCAGGATGGCGCCCGATTCGAACACGCTGATCGGTGCGCCGTCCGGTCCGTCCGGGTCCACGATGGCCGGAATGCGGTTGTTGGGGCTGATCTTCAGGAAGTCCGGATTGAACTGCTCGCCCTTGGTGATGTCCACGACATGCACCCGGTAGGGCAGGTCCATCTCCTCAAGGGCGACGCTGATCTTGCGTCCGTTCGGCGTGTTATAGGCATAGAGTTCGATCACGCGGTCACCTCCGGAAGGGTGGCGCGGACCGTATCACCGGATTCCAGCGCGGCAAGGAAGCGGTGCGACCATGCGGCCGAACTGTTCGTGCGCAGGCTTGCCGTGTTGTCGCGCCAGCGCGCGATGCGCTCCGCCTGGGGCATGATCAGTGCGGCGTTCAGCGCCTCGGCGATCTCGTCCGGGTCATGCGGGTTGACCAGGATCGCCCCGGTCAGCTCTGCCGAGGCACCGGCGAAGCGCGACAGCACCAGCACGCCCGGATCGGTGCCGTCCTGTGCCGCGACGTACTCCTTGGCGACAAGGTTCATCCCGTCGCGCAGCGGCGTGACCAGGCCGGCGCGCGCGATGCGCAGAAAGCCCGCCAGGGTGGTCCGTGCAACCGGGCGCGTGATCCACCGGATCGGCGCCCAGTCCACCTCCGCGTACTGGCCGTTGATCCGTCCGGTCAGCTCGTCGAGTTCGCGGCGCAGTGCGCGATACTGCGCGACCTCCCCGCGGGAGACCGGCGCGACCTGCAGGAACGTGACGCGGCGGCGGTGCTCCGGGAACCGCTTCAGGAGCTGTGCGACGCCCCGGAACCGGTTGGGCAGGCCCTTCGTGTAGTCGAGCCGGTCCACCCCCAGCAGCAGCGCGCGGCCTTCCAGGCTCAGCGCCAGCCGGCGTGCTTCGGCCGACTTGGCCGCGCGCACCGCCTGCTGCGCGAACCATTCGGCATCGAAGCCGATCGGGAACGCGCCGACCCGCGCATCCAGATGGGCGGTGCGTAGCGCGTTGCGCAGGTTGCCGGCGTCTGCCTCGGTCTGCAGGCCGACGAGGTCGTAGGCGCCGAGATCGCGTAGCAGTGCTTCGCCGCGCGGCAGGGCGGAGAACAGCGGCCCGGGTGGAAAGGGCACGTGCAGGAAGAAGCCGATCCGGTTGCGCACACCCAGCCGGCGCAGCGCCGCTCCCATCGGGAACAGGTGGAAATCGTGCACCCAGATGATATCGTCCGGCGCGAGCAGGGTGCTGAGGATGCCGGCGAGGCGCGCGTTCACCGCGCGATAGCCCTCCTCCTCCTCGCGTCGGAACTCGGCGAGACCCATGCGGTAGTGCAGAAGCGGCCAGAGCGTGCCGTTGGAAAAGCCCGCATAGTAGAGCCGGTGTTCCTGTTCGGTGAGATCCGCAGTGACATAGCGGACATTGCCGGCTTCCACCGTGCTGGGCGGCGCGTCTGTCCGTGGGGAGATATGCCCGGACCAGCCGAACCATATGGCCGGGCGGTCGGCGATCGCGTCCTTGAGTGCGATGGCGAGCCCACCCGGCGGGGTGCCGCGCTGGCGGGGGGACGGCACTCGGTTCGACACGATTACCAGGCGCGCCAAAATCCTTCCTCCCAACTCCGCGACAGTTTCATGGCCGACAGGATCAGGCCGACCTGGGAATATGTCTGCGGAAAATTACCCCATAGCATACCGGTGCGCGGATCCACGTCTTCACTGAGCAGCCCGACATGGTTCCGCAACGATAGGATCCGCTCGAACAACGCCCGCGCCTCCGCGGTGCGTCCGATCATCTCCAACGCATCAACCAGCCAGAAGCTGCACACGAGGAATGCGGTGTCCGGCACGCCGAAATCATCCGGCATCGCGTAACGTAACAGCAGCCCGTCGCGTTCCAGATGACGCTGGATCGCCTCGACAGTGGCGACGAAGCGCGGGTCCGTGGGCGGCAGCAGGCCGATATCCGGCAGCAGCAGCAACGCGGCATCGAGGCCCTCGCCGTCCAGGCTTTCGACGAAGGCGCCGGCTTCCTCGCTCCAGGCCCGGCTCAGGATGCGGGATTTCAGCTTGTCCGCTCGCTGGCGCCAGTCCGCGGCCTCCTCGCCGAGGTTCAACTGCTGTGCGATGCGGGCGAGCCGGTCGAGCGCGGCCCAGCACATGGCCGCGGAGAAGGTATGGACGCGCGCCCGGCCGCGATATTCCCAGATGCCCGCGTCGGGCGTCAGCGCCGCGGCTTCCGCCGCGAGGCCGAGGCCCGTCAGGCGGCGATACAGCGCCTCGTCGCCCGGATTGGGCAGGCGCGCATCGAAGAACATCATCGCCGCCGCCATGACCACCGAGCCCCAGGCATCGTTCTGCAACTGCGCCGCGGCGGCGTTGCCGACGCGCACGGGGCCGTCGCCGCGGAAACCCGCAAGGTTCTGCGCCACGAACTCGTCGGTCGCGGCGTTGGGCACCAGGGCATAGAGCGGCTTCAGCAACCTGTCCTCGGTATCCAGCACCGCACCGGTCAGATAGCGGATGAAATGCTCCATCGTGCGCGTCGCGCCGAGCCGGTTCAGAGCCTGCACCGTGAAGAAGGAATCGCGCAGCCAGCAGAACCGGTAGTCCCAGGTGCGGGGCGTGCCCGGTGCTTCGGGGATGGAGGTTGTCAGCGCCGCGACGATCCCGCCGGTGTCGTCATGCGCGCACATCTTGAGCGTGATCGCGGCACGGATGACCTCTTCCTGCCATTCGAAGGGCAGCGCGAGCCCGCGTACCCATCCCTGCCAGTAGGCGGTCGTCTCCTCCTCGAAGCTGCGGGCCACCGCCCCGGGTGCCTCGGGCACCGTCTCGTCGGGTCCGATCAGCAGCGAGAGGGGGCGGTCGAGGGCGAACGGCGTCTCGCCGCCCACGAAGCCCAGCGGCGCGTCGGTGGTCAGCCTTATCGTGTCCGTCGCGCCGACATAGCGGATATGGTTGCTGCCCGCGCGTTCCACCGGGCAGTCGCTGCCCCAGTTGAAGCATGGCCGCATGCGGATGCGGATTCGCGGCCGTCCGGCGATGGGCTCGATGCGGCGGACCAGCATCGGCGGCCGGAAGATGCGGCCGAAGCGCGGCATGCGCGGAATCGTGTCGGTGATGCGCACGCCCTGGCCTTGCGTATCCCAGCGCTCCGTCTCCACGATCGCGGTGTTGCGGCGGTAGCGCTGGTCGCCGCGCGCCGCATGCAGCAGCTCCACATCCAGAAAGCCGCGCGCGGGATCGTTGCCGTTGAGCAGGGCGCAGAACGCAGGGTCGCCGTCCAGCCGCGGCCAGCACATCCAGGGCACGCGGCCATTGGGATCGACAAGTGCCGCGATCGTGCCGTTGCCGATCGCGGCGAGGTCAAGAGGCTGGGGCATCGTGGAGTTCCCGCAACGCCCCCAGCCAGGCACGGACCGAGGCAGGGGAGCCGAATGCCTCATGAACCCGCAATCCGATTCCACCCAGCGCCTCGGTCGCACGGATACCGTCGAGATCGGTCACGTCGTCGCCGATGAACAGCGGCAGGCGGCCCGCGAAGGCGGGCGCCGCCATGACCGCGGCGACGGCGGTGCCCTTGTCGGCACCGCGGGGGCGCACTTCCAGCGCCATGTCGGCCGGCATCACTTCAAACTTCTCCTCCGGGCGGAGCAGCGCATCGAGAGCGTGCTCCAGCATTGGCCCGGCTTCGGGTGCGCCGCGGTAATGCACCACGAAACCGAGGGTCTTGGCTTCGATCCGCACGCCGGGATGCTGGCGCGCCAGCGTCTCCGCCGCGTCGCGCCATGCCGCGGGCACATCGGGCAGGGCCAGCCGCCGCGCGGCGGCCGGCGGGACGCGCAGCACGGCCCCGTGTTCGGCCGCGGCGGGGAATGCGTTCCCGAACAGCCTGTCAATCTGGTCCAGCGGCCGGCCGGATATGATCGCGAGCGCGCCGCCGAGCGCGCGATGCAGGCGCCGCAGCGTCGTCGGCAGTTCCGGAGGGACGATGACGCTTTCGGGCGTCGGAGCGATGTCGAGCAATGTGCCGTCGACATCGAGCAACAGGGCAAACCGCTGCAATATCGTCTGCGGCGGCGGCAGGACCGTGCTCACCATGTGATCCAAACGCCACGGTTGCTGTGCGGATGCAAGCACTTATCCGGTGTCACGATGGTGTCTTCCGTCATGGGGCTCCTGATCCGGACGATATGGGATGAAGAAGGCCTTGCGTTGGGCTTGCGGGCTTACGGCACCGGGCCGTCCCGAAGCCGGTAGACCAGCCGGCCCGCCCATTCGCGCAGGGCGAGCCAGCTTTCGTTCAGATGATCCGTGCGCGGCATCCAGTCGCTGAGGCCGCCATCCGGGATACGATCGATCCGGACCGGCGCGGGCGTGGCGGAAAGCCCGGCGCGGGCGAAGGCTTCCAGGGAGCGGTGCATGTGCCAGGCATGGGTCACGAGATAGATGTCGGTGATCCCGTCCGCCCGCAGCATGGCGGCGCTGAACACGGCGTTGCCATGGGTATCAAGAGCGCGTGACTCCACCCAGCGGGCCTGCATGCCGAAATCCTCCGACAGGCTGCGCGCCATCAGATCGGCGACCGCGGGCGTGTCCGGGCCGAAGGATCCGCCCGTCACCAGGATCGGCAGGCCGGTGCGCCGGTGCAGCGCGGCGCCGGCACGCAGGCGTTCCAGCGTCAGCGCGCCCATATCGACGCCATCACGGCCCCGAGCGATGTCCGCACTGAGCACGACGATCGCTTGCGGCGCGGCGCGGCCTTCCGCTGTGTCCAGGCCGGTTTCGAGCGACGCCTGCAAATGTCCCGCGGCGAACGGGGTGGCGAGGAACAGGATCAGAAGCGTGGCTACCGTCACGCCCGCGCCCAGCCATCGCTGCCGTCGCATTGCCGCCAGCCCCGCGCCGAGGCAGAGGAGGATCAGGAGGAAGGGGGGCAGGAGCAGGGTCGTGGCGATGGCCTGGGCTGACACGGCGGCGGAGAATCCCTCGGGGCGCGCGATGTCTGGCGTAGCGATGCGATCCGCGGCAGCGCAAGTGCCCGCTGCCGCATGACGGCCAAGGTCGAGATCGCGACTTTCCCCGGCTGGGCGGCGCTGGAGCAGGAATGGACGGCGCTGGAGGCCGAGGCCGCCTCGCCATCGGTTTTCCAGAGCTGGTCCTGGATCGGTTGCCTGGCTGAGGAACGCTTCCCCGATCCCATCCTGCTGCGGGCGGTGGCGGGGGGCTGCGTGGTTGGGCTGGCGCTGTTCAACCGGCGCGGTCGTGGATTGCATCTGGCCGAAAGCGGCGATGCCGCGCTTGATGCGCCGTTCGTCGAACACAACGCGCCGCTGGTCGCGCGCCATGCGCCGCCCGGGACGGAAGCGGCCCTGCTGCGGGCGGCATGGCGCGTGCCGGGGATCGGCCGCGTCGTGGCGAGCGGCTCTCCGCCATCTGTGGCGGCGGCGATCGGCGGGCGGATGACGCGCCAACAGGAACGCATCGCGCCTTATGTCGATCTGGCGGCGATCCGGAACGCGGAGGGTAATTACCTGGCCGGTCGCAGTGCCAATACACGCCAGCAGGTGCGCCGGTCCCTGCGGCATTATGGCGATGCGACGCTGGCCCGTGCCGGGACCGAGACGCAGGCCCAGGCCTGGCTGGACGCGCTGATCGCGCTGCACGAAGCGACATGGCGGCGGCGGGGTAGGGCGGGCGCGTTCGCGAGCCCTTTCCTGCGGCGGTTCCATCAGGCGCTGGTGGCGCGGACGCTGGCACGCGGGCAGCTCGATCTGCTGTGCGTCACCGCCGCGGGACGGGCGGTCGGGTATCTGTACAATTTCCGCGCCGGCGGCCGCGTCTTCGCCTACCAGAGCGGATTGGAGCATCGGCCGGACGAGCCGCAGCTCAAGCCCGGTCTGACCTGTCACACGCTGGCCATCCAGGCGGCGCTGGCATCGGGAATGGACGTCTACGATTTCCTGGGCGGGGCCGACCGCTACAAGCTCAGCCTCGCCACCGGCACCGCCTGCCTGTGCTGGACGGAACATGTGCCGGCCGCATCGCTGCCCGGCCTTGTCGCCATGGGCCGGAACTGGGCCAGATCCTTGCTGCGACGCTGATGTGGTATTTTAATACCACATCCCGCAATCCTTGACTTTCCGGGGGCTTCCGGGCACACGCCGCGACCGGATCGAAAGGCTCGGCTCAGATGAAGCAGACTGTCTCGCTGAAGCCCGCCGAGGTGAAGAAGGATTGGATCCTGATCGACGCGGAGGGCCTGGTCCTGGGCCGGCTGGCGGCGATCGTGGCCAACCGCCTCCGCGGCAAGCACAAGCCCCAGTTCACGCCCCACGTGGACTGCGGCGACAACGTGGTGATCGTCAACGCCCGCAAGGTGCGGATGACGGGCAACAAGCTCGGCCAGGAGAGCTTCTACTGGCACACCGGCTATCCGGGCGGCATCAAGGGCCGCACGATGAAGGAGCGGCTTGAGGGCCGCTACCCGGAGCGGGTGATCGTCAAGGCGGTGGAGCGCATGATCACGCGCGGTCCGCTGCAGCGCGCCCAGATGAAGCACCTGTATGTCTACGCGGGCGCCGAGCACCCGCATGCCGGCCAGCAGCCCACGGCGCTGGATGTCGGCGCGCTCAACCCCAAGAACCGGAGGGTCTGACATGAGCGAGACCCGCAGCGGCACGCTCGCCGACCTCAAGGACCTCGCGGTTTCCGCCGGCACCGTCACGCCGGAGGCGCCGAAGCGCGAGCCCAAGCGCGACGCGCTCGGCCGATCCTATGCCACCGGCCGCCGCAAGGACGCCGTGGCGCGCGTGTGGGTCAAGCCCGGCAAGGGTGAGATCCTGGTGAACGGCCGCAAGGTCGGGCAGTACTTCGCCCGCCCGGTGCTGCGCATGCTGATCACCCAGCCCTTCCTGGTGGCTGACCGCTACAACCAGTTCGATGTGTTCTGCACCGTGACCGGCGGCGGCCTGTCGGGTCAGGCGGGCGCGGTGCGCCACGGCATCAGCCGCGCGCTGACCAACTACGAGCCGGAACTGCGCAGCATCCTGAAGCAGGCCGGCTTCCTGACCCGCGACCCGCGCGTGGTCGAGCGCAAGAAGTACGGCAAGGCCAAGGCCCGCCGCAGCTTCCAGTTCTCGAAGCGCTGATCCGCGCCGACGGGACGGATATCATCGGGGGCGGTCCCAGCCTGGGGCCGCCCCTTGCTTTTCCAGTACCGGAGAACGCGATGCAGCCACCGCTCTTCACCCTCGACGGCGTCCTGCCGACGATCCATCCCACCGCCTGGATCGCACCCACCGCCGCCGTGATCGGCGACGTGACGGTGGGCGAGGGGTCTTCGGTCTGGTTCCATTGCGTGCTGCGCGGCGATGGGCATTTCATCCGCGTGGGCGCGCGCACCAATATCCAGGACGGCACGATCGTCCACATCGCGACGAAGCGGTTCCCCTGTATCATCGGCGACGATGTCTCGATCGGCCATCGCGCCATCGTCCATGCCTGCACGCTGGAGAACCGCGCCTTCGTCGGCATGGGGGCCATCGTGCTGGACGGTGCGGTGATCGAGGAAGGCGGCATGATCGCGGCCGGCGGATTGCTGCCGCCGGGCAAGCGCATCGGCCGCAACGAGCTGTGGGCCGGCACCCCCGCCAGGCTGATGCGGGTGATGAGCACCGAAGAGCGTGAAAAATGGGACCGCAACGCGGTCGGCTATGCCGCGCTGGCCCAGCGCTTCGCCAAGGGTCTGGGCTGATCCCTCACGGGATCGCACGCAGTTTCGACTTTCGCCCGAAGCGGTGGCGGAGGATGGTGGGGGGCGAAGGAGATCGATCCATGCGTCCGATCGCGTATCTGGCGGCCGCGCTGGCGCTCCTGGGCTGCCAGCCGCTGCCGCCGGCCGAACAGGTCACGCTGACGCCGGATGTCCCGCCCGGTCAATTCGCCCCAGATCCCACCGATCAGGCGATCATCGCCGCGCAGGATGTGTTCTGGAACGGCAAGGGCCTGTCGGGCGATCCCGCGCGCACGGCGCGCGCGACCGCCTTTATCGAGTACCTGGCCACGGACTTCACCACCCTGCGCTGGCTGGGGTCTCCGGCCCTTGTCGCGCCGCAGCTTCAGCTCGCCCGGCGCGACCTGCGCGCCTTCCTCGGCATCGCGGCCGATGCGCCGGCGCAACCGATCATCACCGCGATGCTGCATGCTTCCGACGCGCTCGCGTCCGGTGACCGCGCGGGAGCGGAGAAGATGCTGTCCGCCGCGCCCTTCCGCGATCCGCCCGGCACGATCCTGGCCCGCTTGAACGCGATGCCGCGCTTGCCCAATGTCGCGAGCGGGGCCCAGATGGCCTGGGTCGCGCGGTTCCTTCCGGATGACAACGACAACTGCATCTTCAATTGTTGAGACAGCACACGCGCGGCGCAATCTGCGGGGTGACGGGCACTTGCCGCCACTCCGGCTGACGCGCCGCCTGTTGCCGGCCTGCCTCCTTGCCGCCTGCGCCGGTGAGGCCGTGCAGCCTCCGCTGGCCGGCGGGATCGGCTTCGACGCCGCGGTCCCGGCGATCCTGAACACCAGCGCCGCGTTCGCCGAACGCAGCCGGCTGCGCGGGCGCCCGGCGTCCGCGGCGCGGGCCGTGGCGCAGATCGAATATCTGGCCGTGGAACTGCAACGCGTGCGCTGGGTCGGGTTCGATCCTCTCGTCGCGCCCGAGATGCTGGCCGCGCGGCAGGAAGTGCGCGGCGTGCTGGGCATCGCGCCGGACACGCAGCCACAGGCGGTGATCGACGCGCTGACCGCGACCGCCACGGCGATCGACACGGGGCAGGCGCCGGCCGCCGCCCTGGCCGGGCCGGTCTTCGGCCTCGGCACGTCGGCGACGCTGGCGCGCCTGGCCGATCTGCCGGACCTGCCCCGCACGCAGCAGGCGACCGCGCGTGCCCTGGCCGCATTGCAGCGGCGCGAAGCCGATCTCTGACCCAAGCCGCGGCCGGTCAGGGCGCGGCGAGGATGACCTTCAGCGCCTTCTCCTTCGCCGCGTTGGAGAAGACCTCGTAGGCATTCATGATGTCATCCAGCGCGAAGCGATGGGTGATGAGCTGCGACGGGTCGATGCGGCCCGACTGCACCGTCTTCATCAGCATCGGCGTGGTGTTGGTGTTCACCAGCCCGGTCGAGATGGTGATGTTCTGGATCCAGAGTTTCTCCAGATGCAGCTCCACGCTCTTGCCGTGGACGCCGACATTGGCGATGCGGCCGCCCGGCGCGATCACCTGCTGGCAGATGTCGAATGTGGCGGGGATGCCGACCGCCTCGATGGCCACATCCACTCCCACGCCGTCCGTCATGGCGCGCAGCGTCTCGATCGCCTCGCCGCCGGACACGTCGATCACGTCCGTCGCCCCGAAGCGCTTCGCGGCCTCCAGCCGGTTCGCATCCGTGTCCAGCATGATCAGCCGGCCGGGTGAATAGAACCGGGCCGTCAGCAGGGACGCCATGCCCACGGGGCCGGCGCCGACGATGGCGACCGTGTCGCCGGGCGCGATCTGTCCGGCCAGAACGCCGATCTCGAATCCCGTGGGCAGGATGTCGCTCAGCATCACCAGCGCTTCCTCGTCCGCCCCTTCGGGAACCGGATAGAGGCTGTTGTCCGCATGCGGGATGCGCACGTATTCCGCCTGGGTGCCGTCGATCAGGTGGCCGAGGATCCAGCCGCCGTCCGAACAGTGCGAATAAAGCTGGCGCTTGCAGTTGGGGCAGCTTCCGCAGGACGTGATGCAGGAGATCAGGACGCGATCGCCCTTGCGGTAGTTCCGCACCGCGGGGCCGGCTTCCTCGACCACGCCCACGCCTTCATGCCCCAGCGTGCGGCCGGACGTGACCTCGGGCACGTCGCCCTTGAGGATGTGCAGGTCGGTGCCGCAGATCGTGGTGCGCGTGATGCGCACGACCGCGTCGGTCGGCTTCTCGATCGCGGGCTTCGGCTTGTCGGCCCACTCCTTGCTGCCGGGACCTCGGTAGACCAGTGCCTTCATGTGCCTGCTCCCAATCCGATATGGCTCAGCCGCGGTGTGGTGGGCTCCGTCGCCTACTGCGCCTTCACCTTGACGTAGCTGCCGGGCGCATCCTCGATCGCCGGCAGGCCGCCCTCGCCAGGCGTGCGCGCGGCGACCTGCGCCTTGCCGTGGCCCGTGACCCAGCGATGCCAGTCACCCCACCATGATCCCGCGAGTTCGGTCGCGCCGGCGAGCCAGGCATCCGCCTCGGGCGGCAGCTCGGTATTGATCCAGTGGCTGTACTTGCCGCTGTCCGGCGGGTTGACCACGCCGGCGATGTGTCCGGACGCGGCGAGCACGAAGCGCTTCGGCCCCTTCAGGAGCTGCGTGCCGCGATAGGTGCTCTTCCATGGCGCGATGTGGTCCTCGCGCGTGGACAGGAAGTAGGACGGCACCTTGACGCGGCCCAGGTCGATCGGAACGCCCGCGAGCGTGATGCCGCCGGGCTCGATCAGCCGGTTCTCCTGGTACATCTTGCGCAGGTAGAAGCTGTGCATCCGCGCCGGCATGCGCGTGGAATCGCTGTTCCAGTAGAGCAGGTCGAAGGGGAACGGTTCCTGCCCCAGCAGGTAGTTGTTCACCACGAAGGACCAGATCAGGTCGTTGGCGCGGAGCATGTTGAACGTCGTGCTCATCTCGCGCCCGTCGAGGTAGCCCTTCTTCTCCATGGATTCCTCCATGGACTTGAGCTGCTCCTCATCGATGAACACGCCGAGCTCGCCCGATTCCTCGAAATCCAGCATCGTGGTGAGGAAGGTCGCGGTCTTCACCCGGTCGTCGCCCGTCTGCGCCATGTAGGACAGCGTGGCGGCGAGCAGCGTGCCGCCGATGCAGTAGCCGATGACGTTGGCGTCCTTCTCCCCGGTCGCCTTGCCGACCGCGTCCAGCGCCGCGATCGGGCCCTCGCGCATGTAGTCGTCGAACCCCTTCTCGGCGAGCTTCTCGTCGGGATTAACCCAGGAAACGACGAACACGGTATGGCCCTGGCCGACCGCCCAGCGGATGAAGCTGTTCTTCGGGCGCAGGTCGAGGATGTAATATTTGTTGATCCAGGGCGGCACGATCAACAGCGGACGCTTCAGCACCTTCTCGGTCGTCGGCGCGTACTGGATCAGCTGCATCAGGTCGTTCTGGAACACGACCTTGCCCGGCGTGACCGCGATGTTCTCGCCCACCTTGAAGGCGTCGAGATCCGTCATCTTGATCGAGAGGTTGCCCTTGCCGCGTTCCAGGTCGGCGAGCAGGTTGTTCAGCCCCTTGATCAGGTTCTCGCCGCCCGTCTCCGCGGTGCGGCGCAGCACCTCGGGGTTGGTGATGGCGAAGTTGGACGGGCTCATCGCGTCCACGAACTGGCGCGCGTAGAAATCCACTTTCTGCGCGGTCTTGGGCGCCAGCCCGTCGGCGGCGGCGACCACGTTCTGGATGTAGCGGGCGGACAGCAGGTAGGACTGCTTGATGAAGTCGAAGACCTCGTTGTCCTTCCAGGCCTCGTCCTTGAAGCGGCGGTCCCGGGGATCGGCTTCGACGACCGGCTCCGCCTCCATGCCCATCATGCGCCGGGCGGTGTTCTGCCACAGCGTCATGTAGTCCTGCCAGAAACCGAGCTGCGCCTGCATCAGCTTGGCCGGGTTCTGCATCAGCCGCGCCGTCATCTCCATGAAGGCAGAGCCGATGTTGAGCGGATCGGGGTGCTGCGCCTCCTCCGCCTGGCGCTTCAGGAAGTCCGCGACGATGCGTTGGCTGCGTTCGGCGACCTCAGCCATGGTGCGGCCCATCGAGGCAGGATCCGGCAGACGGAAGTCCGGCGCGTCCTTGGGGGGCGGGGTCTTGCCGGTCTGATCGGCCATGCGGTCTCCTTCCGGGGAGGGCCCGATCGCGCTAAGCGTCCCCCAGGCAGGAGGAACAAGAGGCGTGGGCTTGATTGGGGCGGACCCTAGGCGGCACTTCGGATGGCGGCAAGCGGGGCTTGCCGCCCTTCTCGCGTGTGTGTCTGGCTGCGCCGACCTGCCGTCCGACCTGGGCGCGGGAAGCCTGTATCGCGGCGTCGTCGGTGGAGATGTCGAACCCGCGCCCGGCCAGGATGCCGCCTGGCCCAACCTCGCCACAGTGCCGCCGCGCCCATCCCGCAGTGCAACGGAGGATCGCCAGCGTATCCAGAACGCGCTGATCGCCGATCGGGCCAATGCGCGCCATGAGGGTGGCCCCACGCCTCCGGTGGTGCCCGCGCCTGCCCCGGAACTGCGTCTGCCGGATGGCGCGGTGGTGCCGGACACGCCCCCATCCCCGCCGGCGCTGCCGGGCGTGCCGCAGGTGACGGCCCCCCCGCGCCCGCCACCGGCCCCGCCACCGGCGCCGGCCAGCCTCGATATCGATTTCTCGCGCGGGTCGAGCACGCTTTCCACCACCGCCCTTGTGGCGCTGCGTCGTTTTGCGGACGCGCGCGGGACCTCCCGCGTCTCCGTCGTGGGCGCGGGCGATGCCACCAGCGCGGGCGGCGATGCGCTCGGCCTCGGCCTCGCGCGGGCCGAGGCGGTGGCGACCGCGCTTCGCGAGGCGGGCGTTCCGCCGGAGGCCATCCAGATCGCCGCCGAGCCCGCGGGTCGCGGCGCGGTGGCGCGGCTGATACAATGACCGCATCCTTGAGCTGGATCCCATGAGCGACGAGTTCCATCGCATCCGCCGCCTGCCGCCCTACGTCTTCGCCGAGGTGAACAAGGCCAAGGCGGCCGCGCGCACGTCTGGCGAGGATGTGATCGATCTCGGCATGGGCAATCCGGACAGCCCGACGCCGCCGCATATCGTCGCCAAGCTGGTCGAGGCGGTGGCTGATCCGCGCACGCATCGCTATTCGACCTCCCGCGGCATTCCCGGCCTGCGCCGCGCGCTCGCCAACTACTATGCGCGGCGTTTCGACGTGGCGCTGGACCCGGAGAGCGAGGCGATCGCCACGCTGGGGTCGAAGGAGGGGCTGGCCAACCTCGCCGCCGCCATCACCTCGCCGGGCGACACGATCCTGGTGCCGAACCCGTCCTATCCGATCCACCAGTTCGGCTTCATCATCGCCGGCGCCTCGGTGCGCAGCATTCCGGCCACGCCGGACGAGGAGATGCTGCGGGCGCTGGATCGCGCCGTGCGGCATTCGGTGCCGAAGCCGACGGCGCTGATCGTGAACTTTCCGTCAAATCCGACCGCCTATCTCGCCGATCTGGATTTCTACCGGGAGATCGTGGCCTTCGCGCGCCGCCATGACATCTGGATCCTTTCCGATCTGGCGTATGCGGAGATCTATTTCGGCGATCGTGTCCCGCCTTCGATCCTCCAGGTGCCGGGGGCGAAGGACGTGGCGGTGGAGTTCACGTCCCTGTCCAAGACCTATTCGATGCCGGGCTGGCGCATGGGTTTCGCCGCCGGCAACGCGAAGCTGATCAATGCATTGACGCGGATGAAATCCTATCTCGACTACGGCGCCTTCACGCCGATCCAGGTCGCGGCCACGGCCGCGCTCAACGGCCCGCAGGATTGCGTGGCGGAGATGCGGGCGCTGTACCGCGAGCGCCGCGACGTGCTGATCAAGGGGCTGAACCAGGCGGGGTGGGACGTGCCTTCGCCCGACGGGTCGATGTTCGCCTGGGCGCCGATCCCGGAGCGCTATGCCCAGATGGGAAGCCTGGAGTTCAGCAAGCTGCTGCTGGCGCGCGCCAGGGTCGCGGTCGCGCCCGGCATCGGCTTCGGCGAGCACGGTGACGGGCATGTGCGCATCGCGCTGGTGGAGAACACGCAGCGGTTGCGTCAGGCGGTGCGCAACATCCGCGCCTTCCTGCAGGGCGACAACGCGGCCCCGGCCGAGCCGGACCTGGCCGCATCATGACCCGGCCCCTGTCGGTCGGTGTCGCCGGCCTCGGCACGGTCGGCGCCGGTGTGCTGCGCCTGTTGCGGGAAAACGCGCCGATCATCGCCGCGCGCGCCGGGCGGCCGATCGCGGTGACCGCGGTCTCCGCCCGCGACCGCACGCGGGACCGCGGCGTGCCGCTGTCCGGCCTGCGCTGGTACGATGATCCGGTGGCGCTTGCGGGAGACGAAGGGGTGGACGCGATCGTCGAGGTGATCGGCGGATCGGAAGGCCCGGCCAAGGCGTTGATCGAAACCGCGATCGAAGCCGGAAAGCCGGTGATCACCGCCAACAAGGCGCTGCTCGCGGTGCATGGGGCTTCCCTGGCCGCGCGGGCCGAACAGCACGGCGTGCCGCTGGGGTTCGAGGCGGCGGTGGCCGGCGGCATCCCGGCCATCAAGGCGTTGCGCGAAGGCCTCGCGGCCAATCGCGTCGCACGGGTGGCGGGTATCCTGAACGGGACCTGCAACTACATCCTGACGACGATGACCGAGCGCGGGCGCGAATTCGCCGACGTGCTGGCCGAGGCGCAGAAGCTCGGCTACGCGGAAGCCGATCCGTCCTTCGACATCGACGGCATCGACGCGGCGCACAAGCTCGCGATCCTGGCGGCCCTGGCCTTCGGCCGGCCTGTGGAATTCGACGCGGTCCATGTGGAGGGCATCCGCGCCGTCTCCGCGCTCGACATCGCCTTCGCCCGCGAACTCGGCTACCGCATCAAGCTGCTGGGCATCGCGCGCGCGAGCGATGACGGGATCGAGACGCGGGTCCATCCCGCCATGGTGCCGCTGGCCTCTCCGCTCGCCCGCGTCGATGGTGTGTTCAATGCCGTGGTGGCGGAAGGCGACTTCGCCGGCCGCGTGATGCTGGAAGGCCGCGGCGCGGGCGCGGGGCCGACCGCCAGCGCCGTGGTCGCGGATCTGATCGACCTGGTGCGCGGGCGGCATACCCCGGTCTGGGGCGCTTCCAACGGGGCACTGTCCAACGCGCCATCATTGCCCATGGAGCATCATGCCGGGCCTTACTATCTGAGGCTCATGGTGGTGGACCGTCCCGGCGTGATCGCGGACGTGACCGCGGTGCTGCGCGACCATGGCGTGTCCCTGGAAAGCCTGATCCAGCGCGGCCGCGCGCCCGGTGAGGCGGTGCCGGTGGTGCTGGTGACGCATGAGACGAAGGAAGCCGCGATGCGTGGCGCGCTGGCCCGCATCGCCGACCTGGATGCCGTGCTTGAGCGCCCCGCGCTGATCCGAATCGAGCCGGCCTGAGAGAAGCGAGAGCGAGGAGAACCCGATGGAATCCCCCGTAACCGACCGGAATCTGGCGCTGGAGCTGATCCGCGTGACGGAGGCGGCGGCGTTGGCGTCCTCCCGCTGGATGGGGCGCGGCGACAAGAACGCCGCCGATGGCGCGGCCGTCGAGGCGATGCGCAAGGCATTCGACTCGGTGGCGATCGAAGGCACGGTGGCGATCGGCGAAGGTGAGATGGACGAGGCGCCGATGCTCTATATCGGCGAGAAGGTCGGCATGGGCGGGCCGAAGATGGATATCGCCGTGGATCCGCTGGAAGGCACGACGGTGTGCGCCAAGGGCGGCCCCAACGCGATGGCCGTGGTGGCGCTCGCCGAACATGGCGGTTTCCTGCACGCGCCCGACATCTACATGGACAAGATCGGGGTGGGGCCCGGCCTGCCCGCGGGCGTGGTCGATCTGGATGCAACACCCGGCGAGAATCTGCGCAACCTGGCCAAGGCGAAGAAGCGCGATATCGGCGATCTGGTCGTCTGCATCCTCGACCGCGACCGTCACAAGGAGAAGATCGCCAAGGTGCGCGAGGCCGGCGCGCGGATCATGCTGATCAACGACGGCGACGTCGCCGGTGTGATCGCCGCGGCGATGCCCGACGCGGAAGTGGACATCTACATGGGTTCCGGCGGCGCGCCGGAGGGCGTGCTGGCCGCCGCGGCGTTGCGCTGCCTGGGCGGGCAGATGCAGGGGCGCCTTCTGTATGAGGACGAGGCGCAGATCGCGCGCGCGAAGTCGATGGGCGTGACCGATCCCAAGCATAAGTTCGGGATCGAGGAGATGGCGGGCGGCGACGTGATGTTCGCGGCCACCGGCGTGACGACCGGCCCGATGCTGCAGGGCGTGCGCCGCTTCGGCCATGGCGCGATCACCCATTCGGTGGTGATGCGCAGCAAGTCGGGCACGGTCCGCTTCGTCGAGGCGCATCACAACTTCCAAACCAAGACGTGGACGCCGAGCTAATCGGCGCACCCGTCCTGGGCGTTGCGCGCAGCGCCACGGGGCGGCGCTGGATCTGGCGCGACGCGGAGCCGCGCATCGCGGCCGGCATCGCGCAGCGCCTGTCGCTGCCGGAACTGGTGGGGCGGCTGCTGGCCGTGCGCGGCGTCGGGATCGAGGCCGCGTCGGACTGGCTGGACCCCACGCTGCGCGTGCTGCTGCCCGACCCTTCCGTGCTCTCGGACATGGACGCGGCTGCCGCCCGGATCGCGGATGCGGTCGAACGCGGTGAGACCGTGGGCGTGTTCGGCGACTACGACGTGGACGGCGCCTGTGCCGGCGCGCTGATGGTGCGCGTGCTGGCCGCGCTGGGTTGCGAGGTGCTGTCGCATGTGCCGCACCGCATCACCGAGGGCTACGGCCCCAACGTGACCGCGCTGCGCACATTGGCCGAGCGGGGTGCGACGCTGATCGTCTGCGTCGATTGCGGCATCGCGGCCAGTTCCGTGTTCGCGGAGCTGGGCGGCGGATCGGACATCGTCGTGCTCGACCACCACAAGGCGGAGGGGGCGGTCCCGTCCGTGGTCGCGGTGGTCAATCCGAACCGTCTCGACGACAGCTCGGGGCTGACGGGCCTGTGCGCGGCGGGCGTGTCCTTCCTCGCCTCGGTCGCGGTGCTGCGGACGCTGCGCCGGCGCGGATACTTCGCCAGCCGGCGGGAGCCGGACCTGATCGGCCTGCTCGACCTCGTGGCACTGGCCACGGTCTGCGACGTGATGCCGCTGACCGGGGTGAACCGGGCACTGGTCTCCCAGGGGCTGAAGGTCATGGCGCGGCGCGAGCGCCCGGGCATCGCCGCATTGCTGGAGATCGCCGGGGTGAGGGATGCGCCGAGCGCCCATTCCTGCGGTTTTGCCCTGGGCCCCCGCATCAACGCCGCCGGCCGGATCGACGATCCGGGCCTGGGCCTGCGCCTGCTGACCACGGATGATCCGGTCGAGGCGCGGGCGCTGGCCGAGAAGCTGGACGCGGTGAACCGGCAGCGCCAGCTCGTCGAGGCCTCGATGCTGGAGGCGGCGCTGGCCCAGGCGGATGCGCAGGCCGCCGCGGGCCATCCGGCGATCCTGGTCGCGGGCGACGGCTGGCACCCGGGCGTGGTCGGCATCGTGGCGGGGCGTGTGAAGGAACGGCTGAACCGGCCCGCCTGCGTGGCGGCGGTCACGGAAGGGGAGGCCAAGGGATCGGGCCGGTCGGTGCCGGGTCTCGACCTGGGAGCCGCGATCATCGCGGCCCGGCAGGCCGGCATCCTGACCTCGGGCGGCGGGCATCCCATGGCGGCCGGTTTCGGGCTTCGGGCCGAACGCATGGCCGAATTCCACGCCTTCCTCTGCGAGCGCCTGTCGGCTGCCTCCGCGCTTCCAGCCGCGGCCGATCTTCCGGTCGAGGGCACGATGGCGGTGGCCGCCGCGACCACGGACCTCGCGCAGATGGTGGGCCGGCTGGCGCCGTTCGGAGCCGGCAACGAGGAGCCGATCTTCGCCCTGCCGCGCGCGCGTGTGGTGCGCGCCGATCGCGTCGGCAGGGAAGGCAATACGGTGCGCGCCTTCGTCGATGCCGAGGAAGGGGGCGCGCGCCTCAAGGCGATCCTGTTCCGCGGCCGGGAAGGGCCGCTGGCCGAACTTCTGTTGAACGAGCGCGGGTCGGTGCATCTGGCCGGCCATCTGCGCTGCGAAAGCTGGAACGGATCGGAGAGCGCCTGCTTCGTCGTGGCGGATGGGGTGCGGGTCTGACCCGGCGGCGCCGGAACCGATCGGGCGGAAAGTGAGGTTGCGGTGAACAACAACAAGATGCGCTTCAATATCTGGTACTGGGTCGCCGCCTTCTTCGGGCTGATGCTGTTCCAGTACGTGTTCACCACGACGACGCAGGTCGCCCAGATCCCGTACAGCCAGTTCGAGACCTATCTCAACCAGGGCAAGGTCGCCGAGGTCGCGGTCTCCGACCGGTTCATCCAGGGGCGGTTCAAGGAGCCCGTGGACGGACGGTCGATGTTCGTTACCACCCGTGTCGAGCCCGACCTCGCGCGGCAGCTTCAGCAGCACGGTACCGTCGTCAGCGGTCAGATCGAGAGCACCTTCCTGCGCGATCTGCTGTCCTGGATCATTCCGGTCGCGCTGTTCGCGGGCGTCTGGATCTTCATGCTGAGGCGGATGGGTGGTGGCATCGGCGGCGGCCTGATGCAGATCGGCAAGTCGAAGGCGAAGATCTATGTCGAGGCCGATACCGGCGTGACTTTCGCCGATGTCGCCGGTGTCGATGAGGCGAAGGACGAGCTGAAGGAGATCATCGACTTTCTCAAGGATCCGGCCGGTTACGGACGGCTCGGCGGCCGCATGCCAAAGGGCGTGCTGCTGGTCGGCCCGCCGGGCACCGGCAAGACGCTGCTCGCCAAGGCGGTGGCGGGGGAGGCGGGCGTGCCGTTCTTCTCGATCTCCGGTTCCGAGTTCGTGGAGATGTTCGTGGGCGTCGGTGCCGCTCGGGTTCGCGATCTGTTCGAGCAGGCGCGCGCCAAGGCGCCCGCGATCATCTTCATCGACGAGCTGGACGCGATGGGCCGCGCCCGCGGCATCGGCCCGCTGGCCGGCGCCAACGACGAGAAGGAGCAGACGCTCAACCAGCTCCTCGTCGAGCTGGACGGGTTCGATTCCTCGGCCGGGGTGGTGCTGCTTGCGGCCACGAACCGACCGGAGATCCTGGATCCTGCGCTGCTGCGCGCGGGCCGCTTCGACCGGCAGGTGCTGGTGGACCGGCCGGACAAGATCGGCCGCGTGCAGATCCTGAACGTGCACATGAAGAAGGCGAAGCTCGCGGCGGACGTCGATCCGGAGCAGATCGCGGCACTGACGCCGGGCTTCACCGGCGCGGATCTCGCCAACCTCGTCAACGAGGCCGCATTGCTTGCCACGCGGCGCAAGGCGACGGCGGTGACGATGGAGGATTTCAACAACGCCATCGAGCGCATCATCGCCGGGCTGGAGAAGCGCAACCGGCTGCTGAACCCGAAGGAGCGGGAGGTCGTGGCCTACCACGAGATGGGTCATGCGCTGGTCGCGATGGCGCTGCCGGGCACGGACCCGGTGCACAAGGTCTCGATCATCCCGCGTGGCGTCGGTGCGCTCGGCTACACGATCCAGCGGCCCACCGAGGACCGGTTCCTGATGACCCGCGAGGAGCTGGAGGCGAAGATGGACGTGCTCATGGGCGGGCGGGCGGCGGAATGGGTCGTCTTCGCCCATCTGTCCACCGGTGCGGCGGACGATCTGGTGAAGGTGACCGACATCGCCCGCGCCATCGTCACCCGCTACGGCATGAGCGAGCGTCTCGGCCATGTCGCGCTGGAGAAGGAGCGGCGTTCCTTTCTCGCCACCGACCAGCCCTATTACGGACCGCCGGAACGATCCTATTCGGACGAGACCGCTTCGGTGGTGGACGCAGAGGTGCGCCGTGTGGTCGATGCGGCGTTCGAGCACGCTGTCGGCATGCTGCGCGACCGGCGTGCCATCCTGGAGCGCACCGCGCGCCGCCTGCTGGAGAAGGAGACGCTGAACGCGGAGGAGATTCGCGCGCTGATGCGCGAGGATGCATCCGCGACTGCGTAGGCCACCCTATCCTCGCTGGTGCAGCACGCAGATCAGCGTGAACAGCCGCCGCGCGGTGGCGAAATCGAGCGCGATCTTGCCCTTGAGCCGCTGCATCAGCAGGTCCGCGCCTTCGTTGTGCAGGCCGCGGCGGCCCATGTCGATCGCCTGGATGCGGGATTCGCGTCCGCCATGGACGGCGTCGATGTGGCTGTCCACCAGCAGCTGGTAGTCCTTGATCAGCCGCCGGAACGGGCCGAGCGCCAGCACGATCGCTGCTTCGGGCGTGCCGGCCGCGTCACGGATATCGAAGACGAGCCGGCCGTCCTGGATCGACAGATGCAGCGTGTGGCGGCCCGGGGACAGGCCGGCGGGTTCGAACACCGAGCCCGCGAGGAGATCGGCCACCGCCTGAGCACGGTCGGCCTCGAGTTCAGGCGAAAGCCGGGTCAGGGCCTCGCCGGCGAGAACCACCGCGCCGATGCGGGCACGGTCAGCCGGCATCGTCCTTGGCGAAGCCGAGCCGGTACATCAGGCCCACGGTTCCGCCCTTGAGGGGGCGGATGAGCAGCAGGCACAGCGCCAGCGTCAGCGGCAGGAAGATCGCCGACAGGGTGAGGATGGAGGGTGCATAGGCGCCGTCCACCCACATCAGCAGCGGCACCACGATATGGCCGACCACGAAGATGGTGAAATAGGGCGGTGCATCGTCCGCGCGGACACGGCCAAGCTCCGCGCCGCATTCCGAACATTGCGGGACGACGGTCAGGTAGCCGTTGAATACCCGGCCCTTGCCGCAGTTCGGGCAGCGGTTGCACAGGCCACGGCCGATCATGGTCAGCAGCGGCACGTCGGGTTTCGCGTCTGCATCGACGCGCCCGGCTTCCCAGCGATCCGGTATCTTATCCAGGATGGCGCTTCCTTCTGGGTTTGTTGCGTCGCAACATGGGCCGTTGCGGCGGCGGCGACAAGCGCGTTGCGATAGGATCAGCCATGGCACGTGTTCTGGTGATCAATCCCAACTCCTCGGCGGCGTGTTCGGCCGGGATCGACGCCGCGATCGCGCCGTTCCGCTTCCCGGGCGGCCCAGTGCTGGAAGTGGTCACGCTCGCGGAAGGCCCGCCCGCGATCTATTCCTGGCGTGACTGGCATGCGGTGGTGGAGCCGCTGTGCCGGCAGATCGCCGCGACCGAGGCGGATGCCTACGTGATCGCCTGCGCCTCCGACCCCGGGATCGAGGCGGCGCGGGCGGTAACGGCGCGGCCCGTGCTGGGCGTGTTCCGCTGCGCGGTCGCGGTGGCGGTAGCGCTGGGGGAGCGGTTCGGGGTGATTGCCATTGCGGACGCCTCCAAGGGCCGGCAGATGGCCGCGCTGCGGTCCATGGGGCTGGAGGCGCGGCTGGCGGCCGAGGTCGCGCTGAACGTGTCGATGGAAACGCTTCTGGACGAGCAGGCGGCGCGCGCCCGGCTGATCGCGGCGGCGCGGGAGGTCGCGGCGGCGGGCGCGCAGTCCGTGGTGCTGGGGTGTACCGGCATGACGCATCATCGGCCGTGGGTCGAGGACGCCGTGGGCATCCCGGTGATCGAGCCATGCCAGGCGGCGACAGCGGCGGCGCTGGGCGTGGTGCTGGCGCGTCAGGGGACGATGACGGTCACGGTCTGATCGCCGGCCACGCCGGTCGGCGGCTTCGCGGTGCCGGGGAGGGGCGACTATTCCGCCGCCTTGCCCCATTCGGCCGGCGGCACCGATCCGGTCTGCTCCACAATCCGCCCATAGGCTTCGGTCCGGCGGTGGGCGGCGAAGTTGAAGATCGTCGTCCGCCCCAGTTCGCACATGTCCAGGTCGACATCGGCGGTAATCAGCTCGTCATCCCAGGACGTGGCCTGGGCCACGATCTCGCCCTGCGGGTTGACGATGATCGAATGGCCGAACAGCTCGCACCCGTCCTCGGTCCCGGCCTTGGCGGTGGCTACCGCGAAGCAGGCGTTCTGGTAGGCGCCGGCCTGGATCGACAGGTGCGAGTGGAAGACGCGCAGGTGATGCGCCTCGAACCCCCGGGCATCCTGGTTGATGCTGGGTGTGTTGTAGCCCAGCAGCACCAGCTCCACCTGCTGCAAGCCCATCACGCGCCAGGCTTCCGGCCAGCGGCGATCGTTGCAGATCATCATGCCCATGTTGACGCCCGGCAGTTCGCCCATCGGCGCACGGATCACCGGGAAGCCGAGATTGCCGACCTCGAAGTATCGCTTCTCCAGGTGCTGCACGGTCCGCTTGGGGTCGAACTCCGCATGGCCGGGCAGGTGGACCTTGCGGTACTTCAACAGGATGTCGCCCGCGGGCGAGACGAGGATCGCGGTGTTGAAGCGCCGCTTGCGGATCTTTCCGGTCTCATCCGCCTCCTCGGTCAGCTCCGCGTAGCCGAGATGGAGGCCGATGCCGTAGCGGCGCGCGGCCTCGAACAAGGGTGCGGTTTCGTTCGACGGCATCGCCGCCTCGAACCAGGAATCCGCCTCGGCGATGTTCTCGTGGTAGTGGCGCGGGAAGAAAGTGGTCAGCGCCAGTTCGGGGAACACGACCAGTTCCACGCCGCGCTTATGGGCGCGCTCCATCAGCCGCAGCATGCGCTCCACGGCGACGCTGCGCGGTTCGGCCTTCTGGATCGGCCCAAGCTGGGCGGCGGCGACGGTGAGGCGGCGGCTCATTCGGCGGCTTCCTTGATCTCCGGAGGCAGGATCGCGCCGACCTGGCCGGTGATGGGTCCGTACCAGTGCGGCCGGCGATGGGCGGCGAAGTTGAACATCTTCTCCTTGCCCTGGCGGCAGGCGTCGAAATCGACGTCGGCGACGATGACCTCATCCTCCAGCGTCCGGGCCTGGGCGACGATGACGCCGTTGGGATCGACGATGCAGGACCCGCCGATGAGGCCGGCCCCGTCCTCCACGCCCGCCTTCGCCACGGTGATCGCCCATGTCGCGTTCATGTAGGCGTTGGCCTGCGCGACCAGGGTGGAATGGAAGGTGCGCAGCGCCGCGTCCTCGCTGCTGCCGCCGTTCGGGTCATAGGCGGCGGAGTTGTAGCCGATGCAGACCAGCTCCACGCCCTGAAGCCCCAGCACGCGCCAGCCCTCCGGCCAGCGGCGGTCGTTGCAGATCATCATGCCGAGGATGCCCCCGAAGCCCCGCGCAACCGGGAAGCCGAGATCGCCGTATTCGAAATATCGCTTTTCGAGCTGCTGGAACCGTTCGCCTGCGCGGGGTTCGACCGAGCCGGGCAGGTGGACCTTGCGGTACTTGAGCAGGATGCTGCCGTCCGGCCCGGTCAGGATGGCGCTGTTGAAGTGGCGGCCTTCGGGCGTGAGTTCGGCATAGCCGATGCTGATGCCGACCCCCCGGGCCCGCGCCCGGTCGAACAGCGGCGCGACCTGGGGATTGGGCATGGCGCGTTCGAAATGCGCGTCGAGTTCGACCCGGTCCGTGTACAGCCAGCGCGGGAAGAAGGTGGTGAAGGCGAGTTCGGGAAAGACGACGAGCGTCGCGCCCTGGTCGGCGGCCTGATCGAGCAGGGCGATGAGGCGGGCCAGGGTCGCGGCGCGCGTGTCGGCCTTCTGCACCGGCCCCATCTGGGCGCCGGCGACGCGGAGGATGCGGGACATGCCGGGAGGCTGAGGCGGGGGAGGACGGGCGTCAACCGGCGATGCGGTGACGCCCGGACGGGGCGCAATGCCCGCGCGCGGTTAGGAGTTGAAAGAGGCGCGACAGGGCGGCACAAGGTCTGCGCGGGTGTATGACCGTGTACGCGAAACGGCGCTTTCGGGCCGTTTTGAGCCATTGGGCCGGGTTAGCACAGCGGTAGTGCAGCGGTTTTGTAAACCGAAGGTCGGGGGTTCAAATCCCTCACCCGGCATTGGGTTTGCCGGGATTTCGTTCCGGATCGGGGCTTTCGGGGACTCGGTGGGGACTCGGCAGAGGCAATTTCGTGCCTACGCCTATGTTTCTCCCCCGCGCGATCCCAGTTCTCGCGCTGCCTTCTTCACCCCACGCTCGGCGTGCTGCGGAGGCGCAGGATGGCAGGTCACTGGACGGGTTCATCCGTCCGCATCAGCCCTGGCACCTCGACACCCTTCCGCTTCAGGAAATCGAACAGCTCAACGGCCAACTCGCCGGCTGCCTGCGCGGGCATCACCAGCCGGCCGGTCACGACGCGGCTGACCTCCGGGTTGCTCGCATGGCAGGCCCGGCCGGTGGAGAACGTCACGCGTATAACCCCGCGGTGAATGAAGAAGCCCACCGCCTCGTCCGCGAACATATCCGGCGCATGTGGGTCGTCCACGAGGGCCACGGATTGAGGGGTTTGGGAGGTGTCGGTCATGTCATGCTCCGGAATTGGATCTCGCCGGGTGCGCGCGCCGTGGTGGGCACGGCCGGCTGTGTTCTGTCGCGCCGTATCGCGTGGGGCGGCGTTTGGGTGTCCGCCGGTAGGGTAGGGCCACCTCCACCCCGACCGGCCGAAATCGGAGGCACCCGTGCAGGCGCGCGGGGCAGGTCCACAGGCAGTGGGCGGTACGGCACCAACCGCAACCCATCGTGGTCGCCCTCGACGACAGTCCATCGGGCAGCCCGCTCGATATCGCGGATGAGGACGCGCGGCCGTCCGGTGGTGCCATCCCGCAGCAGCAGCGGGCCGGAGTATCCAGCCGCCACCAGCGTCCGGCACAGCGTCCGTTCCGGATCCCGGACCGTGACGGTGATGCCGCAAGCGCTGGCGGTGCGACTGCCGGTCAGGGTGCCCGTGATCCTCGCGCTGCCAGAGCGCGCGCGCGGCGTGGTGGAGGTCACGTCCATAGCTGGACCACCATTCCCTCGGCCCGATACCCGTCCGGCCTGGGGTGGCACGTGCCGCACCTCCATCCGAGGTCATCGCCCCACCATGCGCGCCCCTGGCAGCAGGCGCAGACCTGTCCGCGCTGCGGGGTGATGGCGGTGTCGGTCCAGGATGCCGGCAGGCGGGGCCGGGAGGCCGCCAGAAGCCCCGCGACCGTCTCGGCCTGTTCCCGGTCCAGGCGTTCGCGTTCGGGCGTGCCAGGATCGGGGAGTGGGGTGGAGGCATCGGTCTGGATGGCCTCCCGCTCGGCCAGGTCGTCGGCGTCGGTCGGGTGCCACGGCGGGGTGTCTGCGGGTCCGTTTTCGCCAGACACCCCGATGTCAATAGTGCCGATAGTGCCAATAGGCGCAGCAGGGAGGCTATCGACACTATTGGCACTAACGGCATTGGGGGGTTCGCTCCGAACGGCGGCAAGCCGGGATCGCCAGCCCCTCATGATGCGCCTCCCCGCAGGTGCGGATTGATGGCCCAGTCCGACCTCTGCCTGCCTCCGGTGGGTCCCTCGCGCCCACCTGCCAGACGGACCCATCCCAACTCGGCCATCTCCCGCAGGGCTTCCATCAGCCTCTCCGCGGTTGGTATGCCGGGTCCGTCGGCCTGCCGCCGCAGCGCCCGCGCGTTGAGCGTGTCGGGCATCGGGTTCTGCCGCAGCAACCAGCGCGCCAACCGGCGGGCGTCCCGCTCCGCCTGGGGAAGTGCTGCCTCTCCGAATGTCCGGCGGGCCATCGGCACCGCGTAGTCGGCGAGGAAGCCCAGCGCCCGCGCCAGCGTGTGTGCGCCGATCTCATGCGGTGGTGGAGCATCGTCGGGGGCCGCGACCCATTCGAGGTGGGCGAAGATCACCGCCAGCCGCACCGCGAAGCCAGGCAGCTTACCGAGCCAGCTCAGGAACAGCCCGCTGGCCTGCGCCTCCATGGCTGCGGCTTCCCGCCGCCATTCCTGAAGGTCCTCCTGCGCCTCTGCCGTGAAGGGCATCAGCACCGGCTCGGCATCGGCCATCGGCAGCTCGCGGAGTCGGCGCAGCATCGGCAGCAGCGGGAAAGGCAGTCCCGACCCATCAGGGATGGGGGAGACATCCGGCAGCGGCGCCGGCCACGTGTAGATGAAGCGGGCCGCGAGCCCGTCATCGTCGCCGCTCAACAACAGTGTCGCGAGCCGATCGGGCTGGATCCCGCCGACAATGCCCCAGGTCAGATGCGGGATGTCCGCGCCATCATCCCCATCGCGGACCCGATCGACGGTCCAGCGTCCGCCCTCGTAGGCCTGGAGCCAGAAGGCCCGATCCGCCCCGGAAGCCCCGTTGCCGTATCGGTCCATGCCGGCGATCCATCCGGCCAGCTCGTCACGATGCAGGAGCATCCCGCGCGGTGTGGCCTTGCTCAGGTCGCGGGCCGCCTCGACGGTGGCTTCGGAGGTGTGAGTGCGCCGCTTGCGTGGCACCTCCGGCTCCCGTGCCGCATCCGGCTCGCGCGGCGCCGGGGTGCCTGCCTTGATCGCCTGCTTCACCTCCGCTTCCCAGACGCTGCGGGCTTCCTTGGCGGCCTGACGGGCGGTGCGGTGGTCGCGGCACCGTTCCTCCCAATCGAGATTCTGTTCCGCCGCGAGGTCGGCCAGCGGGCCCGTGCAGGCGTTGATGGCAGGTGTCTTACCGGCGGAGGGATTGCCGACGCAGGCGACGTTGATCGTGGGCGGATGCTTCCAGCCTTCCCAGGGCTGGCCCCACCGGGCGTTGCCGATGGCAGCCCCGGTCACTGCGAGCAGTGCGCACGCCACGTAGTCAGGCGGCGCCCCGGCAGCTGTTGCGGCACGGGCGATCCATGCGGGCCACGATCCGGGGAAGATATCGAGGGGCAGCGGCGGCGCTGGCAGCGTGTCCGCGGTGGCCAGCGTGCGGTCGATCGGCTGCCACGGCAGCCCGGTCGCGTCCCTGGTGGTGTATCCGTCAGGCATGGGGCACCTCCGCCCGCTCGCGCAGCAGGTCGTTGAAGTCCTTCTCCGGATCATCCGGGGTGGCGATGCGGACGTGGCGGCCCTCGGCCTTCCACCGCTCGGCGGCCAGTTCGGCCTCCCGCTGGCCCGGAGGATCCGGATCGGCCGCGATCACCACGGCGCGGACACCGGTAGGCAGGGCGATGCGGGAGAGGTTGCCGGCGGCGATCGCTGACCACGCCGGCAGGCCGAACAGGATGCTGGCCGAAAGGGCTGTCTCGATCCCCTCGGCAATCACCAGTTCGGTGGTCGCCGGATGCAGTCTGATCACACTACCGGAGATGGGGCCGAGGGTGGCCTTGGCCGGCTCGACAGCAGCCTTGCCGGTCCCGTCGCGGCGCAGATAGGTGCGGTGCACCGCGGTCAGCGCGCCCTCCGCATCCACGATGGCAGCGACCATCGCCGGCAGCCTGACGCCAGAGGCGTGCTTGCAGTCCGGCAGGAAGCGCAGCGCATCGGGGATCGGCCCGGAGATGCCGCGCGCTCGCAGATAGGTCTCCACCAGCGTGCCCGCTGCCGGCCTTGCGTCCGCCCACAGCCGGCCCGCCCATTCGCGTCGCTGCTGGGGGGTGGGTGTCGGCCTGGCAGGTTCCACGGACTCCCGCGGCGGGCTGACGGCATGGTCTGTGTCCCGTACCGCGGCGGTGATGGCGTCGCCGTCCTGGCAGGATGCGCACCACCAGAGGGCGCGACCGTCGCGCTCGGTCAGCACGAAGGCGGCGTATCCGCAGGCTGGACAGCGGCCCCGCCACTCCCGGCCCACACGTCTCAGGCCGAACCGCTCGGCCAGATTGCGCGCACTCATGACGCCGCCTCCCCGGTCGAGGCCGCGAAGACGCGGACCTTCTGGGCGATGATGTTCAGCGTGCGCCGCTGCTTGTCGGAGAGCTTCCACCGCCTGGACACGCTGGCGAGGAAGTCGCGCTCCCAGGCGGACAGTGCTTCCGGGAAGGTGGCGCACTGTGCGGCCAGCGCGGCACCGACGAGACCGCCCCGCCAATGGCGGCGCGGCGGCCGCGGTGCTGGCCGGACAGGTGCCGAGATGACGTCTTCCCAGGTCAGGCCGGCATCACGCAGCAGCTTGGTCGCCATCTGCGCGGCGACGGCTCGCTCGCCATCGAACTCCGAGCCCATGCGGCCGGCGATCTTGGACAGGCGCGTGCGCAGATCGTGGGGCAGGGTGCTCATCGGCTGCCCTCCGTGGCCGAGGACGGCAGGTGACTTTGCAGGATGATGGTTGTCGGCGTTCCGTCCGGCTGTGTGGCCTGGACCAGAACGGCGAGGATACCCTTGACCGCCAGCGCGGTGGTCGCCGCGGCCAGCGTCTCAGGCAGGATGGTCGGATCATCAGCAATGGGCATGGACAATCTCCATGCCGGCGCCGCTGATCGGGGTGGAAACGAACGCTGCCAGCCGCTATATCGAGCATGTCGCTCTCGATACCTGCCCGTGCATTCGCCGCCGGTTCCCGATCTCGGGGCCGGCGGTTTCAGTTTCCGAAGTGGGCCAACCCCGCGTGCAGCGTCGGCACAGCGCTGGCGGAGCGAGGGAAGGGCTTCATGACTTGAAGCCTCCCCAGCTGGAGCCAGACTTGCCGTCATCCAGAGACATCAGCGCGTTTCCGAAGCCCTGGATCGCGTTGTTCCACTGACTATTGCTGTAGGTGAGGGCGTTGGCCTGATTGATCGCATTGTTGCCCGTCGCCTGACCGATCCCGGCCAGCGCGTTTCCGACGCCCTGCGTGTAGGTGTTGCCCGCGCCCACAAGCCCCTGCGTCGCGGTCGATCCTGTGCTCGCTGCGGTGTTGACGCCGGTCTGGCCGATCCCTGCCAAACCCGCCTGCCGGTTCCACCAGTTGCCGTATTCCTGGGACGCGAGGTCACTGGCCCGGTCCTGCAACGCCTTGAGCCGCGCCCCGCTGTTCAGCATGCCCAGCGTGGACGCGCCCTGGTTGAGCGACCGCATCGCCTCGCGCTGCCGGAAGGCATAGCCCGGATCGACGTAGAAGTTGGACCCCGGATCGCGCAGCGCCAGCAGCGCGTTGGTGCCGGCCTCGCGGTACGGGGCCGTGTCCTCGCGGGAGGTGTTGTAGAAGTCAAGAAGGTCCTGCCGCGACGTGTCATACTGCCGCGCCTGCTCGTCGATCTGGCGGTTCATCGCCTCGACCTGAGCCTGCGTCGCCGCCTGGGACGCGGCGGATTGTCCGCTCCCGGACTTGCTGCCCAGAAGACCGCTGGCGAGGGAGGCAACGCCTCCGATAACTGCGCCCCACATTACGCGGCTGCCTGCGCCAGCTCGGCGGCGCGGTGCTGGAAGGTGCGGGCGTTCAGCCATGCCAGGATGGCGCTTTCGCGATACCCGACGCGCCGAGCGCCAAGACGCACGTACTCGGGGCCGGTTCCTTCTGCCCGCCAGCGCTCCAGCGAGCGTTCATGCACGCTCAGGCGTTGTGCTGTCTCGGCTTGGGTCCAAACAGGGTCCATTGCCTGTCTCCGGTTAGCCGCGCGGGATTGCGGCGGCCTGTGGCGGAGACAGTGGCGACGCCGCGACCCAAATGGGTCGCGACCAAATTATTCTTTCAGGCCGCGGCCATATCTGGCGAGCTTGTCGGCAGCGTATCCGGGGGCGTTGTCGCCCGTGACACCTTCCTTCTCCGCAGTGGCTACAAGCAAAGCGTAGATGGATGCATCGACGTCCCTGGCCGCGCGCCCGTCCAATGCGTGTTCACGCCAATTCTTCACAGCCTTCCATGGTTCCTCCCGTCTCACGCGCCGCATGGCAGGCCACTTGGCTACTTTCCGGGCAACCCATCGGGCCGCGTCATCCAGCGTCATGGGCTTCTTCATGGCGATGTCCACTGCCGCCGCTGCGACTCCATGCTGGCGGGCGATAGAGAAGGGCATCTCAACTCCACGCCGGCCCCCGGGGCCTTGCAACAAGGCCGGACGGCTCCCGCCGTCCAGGTCTGATAATGCCTGCGCGACACCTTGAATCGGTTCCACGGAACTCTGGGGCACGCCGTTCTTAAGCAGAAGCTCAATAGTCGTGGTGAGGGCGATCTCCACACCTGCCCTCTCCCATTTCGGCATGCGGTAGAGTTCCGCGGCATAAGCCAGACGTTCGAGCGCTGCCCGTTGGTGATCCAACGCGGCCAAGGCCAAGGCGTTCGCGCGAACGATGTCCGATCCGTCTGCCATCGCGTCTCCCCAGCGCGCTCAGCTCAGGCCGCTTCCCGCGTCGGGATGCTTGCCACGGTCCCGGCCAGCCGTTCGGCAGCCTCCCACAAGTCATGCCCTGGCTTCATCGCCTTGCTACAGAACGACGGCGGTCTGGATTTCATCGTAAGGCGCCCGGACGCCGCCGGCGCTGCGGTCGATCAACCCCGCATCCGCAAGGGCCTGCACATCGTCATGGACGCGCTTGTAGTCGCGCCCCAGGGCACGCGCCAAAGACGCGATGCTTGCCTCCGGATGCCGGTGCACGTGGCGCAGGAGGTCCAGGCGCTTCTGCGTCATGGTGGCGGCGAACAGGTCCCATGACGCGAAGGTCAGGTGGTTCTCGCGCACCCGCTTCCCGGCCTTGGCGCGCTCCACGGCGTCAAGGGCGCGGCGCTTGGTGTCGGCGAAGCTGCCGCCGACATGGACCCGTAGTGTGCTCATATCGGTTCTCCCCGGATTGCCAGAACGTCCGCCTCGAAGTCGTCCAGCAGCTGCGCGATGGTGGTGAAGGCGTAGGTGGATTCCTCCCCCATCACGTGCTTGTGGTCGCCCTTTCCGCGTTCGTTGTCGTAGCCGACGACGCGCTTCCCATCCCGGACATAGACGAGGCGATACTTGAAATCGTGCTCCGAAGGCGGGACCGGGCTCGGAACCTGCCAGATCACCAGTTCCACGATTTCAGCGTGGTTGAGCACGAGCTTGTCCGAGAGGATACGCACCGCCCGCATATGGCGTCATATGCCATAGACGGGCGGCTGCTTCAAGGGAAGGTCGGGGCGGCCGGGTGCGGAGATACCCGGCACGCACGGTGGCCACCGTGGCCCCCGCCGAGGCGGTTAGTCTGCTACAGCGCAACGGTAGTCGGCACTGGACGAGGAAGGGGCGTCCCGAAGCACCCCTGCTGTGGGGTGGTACTCAGCCGTATCGGGATGGGAAGCGTTGCAGATCGCGACCGATCTTCTCATAGAGCTGGAGGAGAAGTCCCAAGGCAACCTTGTTCTCTGGCAGACCCGAGACAGGCAAAATGATCTGGCACGCAAGGGTCCGAACGGCCTGCTGGAGCGGTGTCCTGTCATGGTATCTCTTGTAATCAAAGGTCCGCTCGTACTCCTCAAGGTACTTATCGACCTTCGTCTTCCCCCGCTTCGGCTGGGCAAAAGGGGTCCGCGTCGCGAACGAGATCACGTCTCCCATCAGTACGCACCTCCGGCAATCCGCACGATATCTCTTAGGATTGCCTCACCCCAGGTGACTCGCTGAGATGCGTCCTCCAGGGCTGCGCGAGCCTTGGCGGTGACGCCCGCGAGGGTTTTCGGGATGGCCGCTGAAACGGCGTCGTCAGTGGCACAATAGGCAGCCCAGAGGCGAAGATCGTCTGCGTCTTCCTCTTTCCCCTTGTAGCTGTTGTAAGCCCTCGTGTTGAGGATGTGCTGATTGCAGAGCCTGATCAGCTCCGCGTCCGGATCACTGGCATCGGCCAACGATGCGGCACCAGCCGCCGGGGCGGTGGTGGCGACGACAAGTCCGCCCAACACGGCGCGCCGAGATGGGGTATTCTGTTCCTTAGCCATATCGCGATCTCCCAAGGTTCGCGGTTGGTCAGGCCGGGCGAGGTGCTGCAACACCAGACCCGGCCGCTACGGATGCTACGTAGCTACCGCAGGCCGGTCAATCGTAACTTACGTAGTGGCCGTAAATCCCGTATCATTGGCCCATGGAACGGAAACCCACTCGGTTTGAACTGCGCCTGCCCCCCGAACTGGGGGACGCTATCGATCAATGGCGCAAGGAACAGTCCGACTTGCCACCTCGTGCGGAGGCGGCTCGCCGCCTGATCGAACTGGGCCTGAAGGCATCTGCCGGCCAACGTTCCAAGACCAAGCCCAATCGGTAGAAGTTGAGGCCCTGCCAGGTCAGGGTGTGGGCTGGCTGGGAGCGGAAGCAGTCACAGGCACTGGCCCCATAAAGGTCGCAGGGAGGACAGTCGCAGCAGTGCTGGCAGTTTGGCTCGGAGTCATAGAGAGGTTGATGGGGCTATCGTATTTGTTGTCGGCGCCGGTGGCGCTGTCGATGATCCAGCCAATGCCGCCGCCGAGGATGATGTTCCCCGCAGTAGCGCCGGCGACTGCGGACTTATTGAAATAGCTCGCCTGTTCGTAGCCGGACTTCACGCAAACTACCCAGATGTCATGCTTGGTCTTGTTGACCAGAGCAGAGCCAGGTGTGTTCTGCACCGTCGCGATGCGAATTCCCTCCCGATAGAGGCCGCAATCCGCGCCGGGAGGATTGGTGTTGACCATGATCTGCTGGGATGTGCCCTCGACGATGGACGAGCACCCCACGGTAGATCCAGCCGCCAAGATCAAAAGTAGCATCTTTTTCATTGAAATCTTCCCAGGGTTGATGAACCATAACGAATTCGGTTTGACTGGCAAGGCCATGTAAGGGCGATGGCCGCGCCGCAGGGCAACGAGTGCGGGAGGGGCGAATGAAGCTTGTGCCAGCGGCCGTTATCGCTGTGCTGAGTGCTTCTCAGGCAATCGCGCAAGGTCCGCCCTGTCCGCGGGATGGCCTGATCATTCAGACCAGTATTGGAACCACGATCCGTGGCGGCGGTGCCGATCCGCAGGACCCCAGCATCTGCTTATTCAGGCGAACGGACGGCCGGCCGCCAAATAGAACAGTTTACGGCCTGATTTCTGCAAACGCAGGCTCACTGGCCAGTGCCGTCCGCAAGGCCATGCACTCCGTATGGCCGTATGCTGAGGGGCGGTCGGCTACTGTCGATGCCGTGCAGGACTTTAGCTCGCAGGCGTGGCAGTTCCGGGTGGACATTGTACGTCGGGAAAGGATCACGGTGCCGGCTGGTACCTTCGATGCCTGGGTGGTTCGGATCACCGAGACTGGCTTCGCTGCTAACTCGCACCTCAGTGAGCGCGACTATTGGATGGCGAACGGAATCTGGGCGCCGGTCAAGTTGGAGGTCCGCCTGAAGCGAGGCACGACGCAGCTTCGAAGTTGGGAGGCAACGTCTGTCGTGCCCTAATCCTTCCCCATCCTACATCTCGATCCCTGCATTCCCCTGGGGGGAGGGGCGCGCACGCCAGAGGTCGATCAGCCGGAAGGCGGCATCCAGTGACACAGCCTTTGCCAGAATATGGACGCCTCGCTCGGGTTGGCTGTCGTCCACTTCATAGATGAAGAGGCCACGATCGCCACCTAGATGCGACGCGTCCGCTTCCGTCACGGTTTGCAGGGCGAGCGTTGAGAGGCAAAGAGATCGGCTATTGCCTAGGCTCTCCACTACAAAGAGGTCGTCGGCTTCCATGTCACGTCTCCCATCAGATCACACTCGGCTGCGCCTTACGCCGCGGATTTCTGCGAATGATTTAGCACGCTACATGGTGGCGGGCGAAACGGGAAAGGTGGGCATCATCCGCCGGTCGCGGGAAGCGAAGGCCGCCACCACCACTCGCTACTCCAAGGTCCGAGAGGACATCATCGCCTACCTGTGCGATTTGAGCCGAACTTCGCGCACATTGGCCGCGCTCCAGAACAAATACGCGGCGATGGCCGACGATCCATCTCTGTCCAATTGGGCACGGGAGGACGCGCGCCTATCTGTGGATGTCCTTGCGTCACTTGCGCGGATGGAGAACAAGCTGGCGGGAGAACGGTTCGTGCCTGCGCCGCAACGGCAGGTGCCGCTAATCCTGAACGGTGTAGCCGTCAGTGTGTCCCTCAATGTGTTGGCGGTAAGGGAACGCGCAGGCGTCGCCGAGGTCGGGGGTGTTCTGTTCAGAATGACGAAAGCCGACGAGGAGACAGAGGCGGCAGCCAGCAAGAGGAAAGAGATCGGAGCCTACAGTGCTACGCTGGCGATGATGCAGACGCAGGCTCGCGCGCTCGGGGATCACAAGCCGCACCACCAGCTTTGCGCCTCTTTCGACATCCAATGCGAGGATGTGCATGTAGCGCCCCGAACCTACGTCACACGTGCGAAGGACCTTGAAAACGCGTGCCGCTTTATTGCGGCAATGTGGAACGATGCCTAATGCGCAGCGCAGCCATCGTCCGTTGGCGAGTAGGCCGCCGCTCAGGCGCGCTCCGATTCTTTCGCCTCAGTCGGCGCGGCACTGAGCCGGAAGCCAATGGCCTTCACCGCGCAGATAACCCCGGCCACTCGAGCCGCCTGCTTGAGGGGCTCGGGCATGGAGGCGATTACACGCGCCCGCGTCACCTCCTCCTTTGGCACGCCGAGCTCTCGCGCGGCTTGCCTAACACCGGCCGCCCTCGGCTGAGGTGTCGCAACTTGCGACACCTTCTCCGCTGCCAGCCTCCTCCACTCCTCGATATGCTCGGCCCGCTCCAGCACCGTCAGCTCGCTGCGGTGCAGGTTCTCCGCCAGCGTCATCCCCAGCCAGTGGCGGTCAGGCTGCGATCCTTTTGGCACTATTGGCACTTTTGACATGGGCATGTTCGCCGCGACCGCGGGGGCGATTAGCCGGGTTTAGCCAGAGGGTGGCTAAGCCTCGGGCAGCATGACCCCGGCCATTTCCCTGGGTTTTCTGGGGGGGCGCACCCCGGATTAGCCATTTAGCCAGATTAGCCGGGGCGCCCTGCCGAAAGGCGATGAGGCGGGACCTTTTGGCACTATTGGCGCTTTTGACATGGGGGTGTTCAGGCGGATGCGCGCCTCAGGGGCACCACCTTAGTGGCATCCGGTTTGGCCTCGGGGCGGGTCTTCTCAGGAGCCTGTGGGCCCTATGAGTCCTATGCCCTACCTCCCTGCGGCGGGGGCTTCGCGCATGGTCATGCCCGTCTCAGCGCCACCACGTTGCCGGTGGCCGGTTTGGCCTCGGCGCAGGCGATGACGTGTGCTCCCCAGGCCTCAAGTGCCTTCTGCCGCTCGGCCATGAACTCGCCGCGCTGATAGACGGCCGCCACGCCGCGGACGGTGCCCTGCACGTGGTTCAGCAGCTTGTCCGCCACGTGCGGCGGGAAGCCTGCCTCGGCCAGCCAGGTCACACCGCTGCGGCGGAAGTCGTGGAAGGTCCAGCCGGGTAGGGGGGAGGCATCCTCTCCGCGCCTCGCAGCATCCTTCTCACGCTCGGCAGCGATGGCCTTGTCCAGCTTCCCCTTGATCCAGGCGAAGGAACTGACCTTGGTGCGGTTCAGTGTGCCGAACACCAGCGCATCCGCCTTCGGCTGGGTGGAGAGAGGCTTGCCATCCTCGGCGCCCAGCGCGGCACGCAGGATCGCCTGGGCCGGCTTGCCCAGATGCACCACGTGTGCCTTGCCGTTCTTCGCCCGCTCGGCCGGCAGGGTCCATGTGGACAGATCGGCCGCCACCTCGCCCCAGGTCATGCCGGCCACCTCATCCCGCCGCGCCAGCGTCAGCAGCAGGAACCGGGTCATCGGCCCGTAGGGGTGTTCCAGCCCTTCCGCGGCCCGCCAGACGGCTCCGATCTCATCGCCCGTCAGGACCCGGTCCCGGAACACGACGGCGCCAGGGGCCGGCACAGCCTCGAATGGGTTCGTCTCGATCAGCGCCCGCTCGCGTGCCCAGCCGAACAGGGTCCGGGCGTATTGCAGAACCCGCCGGGCGGTGGTGGTGCCGGCATTGTCGCGGGCGGCGTCCACCACATGCACCGCCTGCTTGCGAGTGACCTGGGCCGCCGGGGTGTTCTTGATCGCGGCGAGGTGCTGGCGCGTGCGGGACAGGAAGTCGCGGCGGTAGGACAGCTTCTTGCCCGACAGGTGCCGCCGGTCGAAGTCGTCTATCAGCGCCGTGACGGTCAGGGCTGCTTCCGCGGCGTCTGCCTCAGCCTGGGCCGCGGAGGCCTTCCGCTCGGCCCAGGGATCGCGGCCGTCTGCGACGGCACCGGCCAGGGCCCTTGCCTTCCGCCGGGCTTCGTCGGTGGTGATCGTCCCGAAACGGCCCAGCGTGATCCGGCGAATGCCGCCCCCGAAGCGATACTGGAACAGGAACATCGGAACGCCGCCGGCCTTGAGCCGCACCATGAAGCCCGGAAGGGCATCGTCCGCGGCGCGGATTTCCGCCTTCCCATCCGGGCATCGCAGCGCCGCAACCGACCGATCCGAGAACTTCATTTCCCACCTTCGCCCTGAGTCCCCAGACCATCGGTTTCGTCGTCGGGGACTCACTGGGGACTCACCTACGCGTCGTTCAGTGACACCTCATGGCGGTTAGTATCGGTTTCGAGATCAGGAAAGCAAGGAAATAGGCTGATATATGTGAGTCCCCGTCAGGACATGTCGTCTGGTGTCGGGATGCTCAATCGGTTTTGTAAACCGAAGGTCGGGGTTCAAATCCCTCACCCGGCATTGGGTTTGCCGGGATTTCGTTCCGGATCGGCTCTATTGTGGACATTCAGCGGACACATTCGAGGCGTTTTCGCCTACCTTCGGGGCGCCCCTTCAGCCTGTGACGATATCGCCTCCGCGATCTTCCGCATCGGACTGCTGAGGCGCAGGATGGAAGGTTACTGGACAGGTTCATTCGTCCGCATCAGTCTTGGCACCTCCGCCAGGGCAGCGGTTGGCACCGCCATGATTGCCGGTGCACCAGACAAGGATCGCCTGGATGTGGTAAGATCATAGCCAAGCCACACCACGCAGTTTCCGCTTTGATGCAGCGGCCATCTGAGCCACCGTGTGCCCCGCCTTAGTTGCGTTCCACGAAGAGATCCTCATCTTCGTCGCGTTGGCTGCCCGCCAGGGCAGCGGCAGCGCTGGCGATGAAGGCGCCAATCACCAGAGCAAGCGCGCTCACGAGCGCAAGAGTTGCGCCCACCTTCCTGGCGGCATCAGCCGCTTCTCTTGCCTCGGTCTTCGTTTCCTCGATGCGCGCCAAGACGGCATCGATGCGTGCATTGGCGTCGCCTTCGGAAAGGCCTGTATTGGCGGCGATCAATCGAGCCAGATAGGCTTTGTCGTCATCGCCCAGCGATCCGGCTGCTACGCTCTGCGCAAGAAGACGCGTCACTTCTCCCGCGGAACGGGCCCGGGCATCCGGCCCGCCTGCGTTGCTGGAGGGGTCGTTCGGCCTCAGAAGGCTATCGACGAAATACTCAATGCTTGGAGAGTTGCCGGCGCTATGATCGGCGAGGCCCACCATCCCTGAAGTCGCACCGGACGCCGCTCCCGACGCGACCGTAGATGCCGCCTGAACACTGTTCCCAACTGCTGAGGTCAACCCCGACCCAAGGAGGGTGACGATCAGTAGCGTTGCAAGCGCCCAGGACATGAAGCCGTGGGCTGTATCGCGGAAGAACACTTCATCTGATCGGACGCCAACCCATTTGGTGCGCAGCCGGCCCGACAGATATCCGCCGACTGCGGACGCGATCCACTGCACGGCGACCAGCCCGATCGCGGTAGATGCGGCAACGGCCGTCAGACCGGCGCCAGATCCCGGCCAGGGCGATACCATGGTGAGGCCGAGCCCTGACCCAACCAACGTCAGGATGACTGTAATGGTCGAGGCGGCGAGTGCGCCTACGATGATTGCGCTCCAGCTGACGGCGGACTGCGACGCTTCGCCCGAAACGACCTGACCCACGGGAGGAGATTGGGACATGGCCAGCTCCTACCGGAAGAACAGAAGAATCAGGATGATGATCGGGATTGGCACCCCAAGGAGCCAAAGCAGAATTCCGCGACCCATTTTGCCACTCCAATGTTCCGGGCAAAACCGCAAACGCGGCGGAGGGGATCAGGTTCCTACGGGGGTGGCCAACATATGTTGGGATGCAGCCCCAAAAGACAGACCGGTGCGGAGAGGCGGAAGTATCTCGCGGAATAATGGGTGAGGCTTGCTGAAGAAAAGATGCATCACCGAGCCGCACCTTCTCCTGGAGGGCGGCACCCGAGGGACGCTGGCATCCGCAAGGCGACGCGCGAGCCGGGGCATCTCCGAGGGCACAGTCCGCAATGCTGCCAAGGCCGAGAGTCCCTGCGGAAGCGAGCGAAGACAGTCACCCACAAGGCCGGGATTGGTCCCGTCGCGCGAATGAAGGCCGCGAGGGTCGGACCTTACCTGCGAATGGCTCTGGCGCCGGCGATGAGGATGCAGGCACCTATGAGGCCCGCGACAAGATATCCGATCCAGCCTCCGAACGAGACCCCCACGAGGCCGAACAGAAAACTCGCAACAGCCGCTCCGATAATGCCCAGAAGGATATTGGCAATAATACCAGTATCGCTTTTCATGACACCGGAAGCGATCCAGCCCGCGAAACCGCCAATAACAATGGCTGCGATCCAGCCTACGCTCGCATTTTCCATCGGTTGCCTCCTTTTGTTCCAGGCAGAGCAAAATTCTAATTCATTGCTCCTGATTCGAAGCCCAACCCGAAGCGCAAAGCTACCATCGCTCTCTCTGAAGGTGCCTGCAAGCTGGCCCATATCCCGCTTCCCACCGAACGGAAGCTTCATGTCGGGCAGGTGGCTGCGTCGGCAGGCACCCTGCACCCTGCTGACAGCCTTTCGGATCAGCGCCTTCTTCGCTGCTTGCCTTCCGTCGGATCGTGGCGAAGGGCGTCATCTGCCTTCATCTTCGCTCATCCATGGCCGCTCGCATTCACCCGACTTTCTATGTCGCGCCAAGGTATGAGTTGCAGACCGACAGGCCGCTCGCCTTCCAAGGTGCCTCGGTCGCGCAGCAGTGTTACAAGCGCCGCCTTGTAATCGCTCTGCTGAACACGATTCCGGACGTCTGGTGGGGCGTCCTGCAGATCAACGCCAATGCTGATGGTGTCCATCACCGTCAGCAGGTTCAGCAGCTCATCAATGGCGAGCGTTAGCACCGACGCCTCTCCCCCGGTGGTTTGTATGCTGGGATCAAGTCACCGGACGCAGGGAATCGCAATAAGCGTATACGTGCATAGGAAAGCTCCCCGGGTGTCTCAGATCATTAAATACAAGAAGGGGTGGTATCTTTACGGGAAGAAAACACTGTGGATGTAGCGCACATCATTTGTGCGCCATCATGGATTGTGAATCCGGGAGCCTTAATTGCTCATGACGGGCCTTCGCATGCTGTCATTGGATCGCATCACATGTCTGCATTGCAGAGTTTATGGCAGATCCTCTCCTTGGCGGAGGATGTTTTGCCAGCTTTGGGTGGCACGGGAGTGTTCATGGCAAGAGAAGGGTGCGGCGGGCCGGGTGGCAGGCTAAGGCACGAGAGTGAATCACAAGGGGATTGAGCTTGCGGAAGCCGAATTATGGATTCGAACGTGCTCAGCGCAACAAGGCCAAGGAGGAAAAGGCCGCCGCGAAGGCGCGGAAGAAGCAGGAACAGAAGCGGCTGGTTCCTGCGGAGCCTGAAGCCCGTTCGGTCGGACCAGAAGATGAGGTGCGAGGCGGGCCAGAGGCGGAGGAGAAGCCGCAGCGAGAGCTGGATGACTGATCGATCCCGCCCAGGCGCGGGGATCCGGCGGCGGGGAAGCCCAGTGCCTCCGCTTCCCGCTGGCGCAGTTCGGCCAGACGATCGGCCGGTGATGCACCGGAGGCGTCCAGGGCGATAGCAGGCGCCGCCGGGACGCGACCGGTCCTGTCGCTGCAACGGTGGGGCTGAGGTGCGGCAACTTGCCGCACCTTGCGCTCCCGGCTCTCCTCCAACGTTGCCGTGGCGACGCCTATCCTGCCCAAACACAGCCGCGACCGAGGCATGAACCTCGCCGGAGAGCTGATCGAGCGCGCCGCGCGCGGCCTCCCCGGAGGGGAGGTTCAGCCGCGGAGCCGTCAGCGGGTCGGTCGGGGAAAGACTGTCCAGGCCGCCGGCACGTCACCACTGACGTTGAGCGTGCCGATCGAATTGCCCGGCGAGATCGTACCGCCCGGCTGCCGAGCATGGCGTCGCCCGGCATGCTTCTGCCGGGGCCCTCATCCCTCGCTTGGAGAACCGCGGCGACGCCGGGGAGACGGCCGAGCTATGCAAGGACGCCTTCTCCTGCTCCGAGGAGAGGCGACAGAATGAGGGAGGCGGCCCCGCGCAGTTTAATCCTTATAGTGACATAGGCTCGCCCAGGGAGGGGCATCTCCAGAAACTCCAGGATTACTCCCAGCTCAGATCAAATGATCTGAGATCAGCTTGACCACTTGTTTCGAATATGCCCAGCTTCGTTTGTCGATCAAACGATGCCGAATCAGTAACCAGCCTATGTTTGGTCTGTCCGATGCCCGTGGCAAGCCTTCGACGTCGGCGCGTGGAGAACTGAATTGGAGGGGCGTCCGTTCAGATTCATAGCCGCATGGCTTTCGATCCTGGCGGGCTTTCCCATCAGCCAGGCGCTGTTTCCGGATCTTGCCCAGGCGGCCTGCACAGTGGCGGGTACTCCCCCGACCTGGACGTGCAGCGGCACCACAAACCTGGGGACCACCCCATTAGGCAACGGCCCCAACGGCCCCGACAACGCAACAGTAACGGTTGTCTCCGGCGCGTCGGTCGCGGCCGGCAATGCGAGTGCGATCAGCCTCCGTGATGGTGCTGTCATCACCGTACAGAGCGGGGGCAGCATTACCAGCAGCGGCGCCTCCGGCGGCAGCAACGGGCTATGGGGGGCGGGCAAGAATACCATAGAGTTCCGCTCCCATGGCACGCTGACGGTCGGAGAAGGCGCGGCGATCAGGGCAATCGGAACATCGACCAATGCCGAAGCCGTGAACCTGATCGGGGAAGGCAATACGGTTATCAACCACGGCACAATATCCGCAATCAATACAGCGGCGATCTGGTTCGAGGATCAGGTCATCGGCGATCCGAACACCATCGACAACTACGGCATCGTTCAGAGGGGGAATGGCTCCGAACAGAGCGTCACAGCCAATAGCATCGGAAGTTAGAGGAACGCCGACGTACATTTCATCAACCGGACGGGAGCCATCGTCTACGGCGGCCTGTCCTTCGCCGGCGGCAACGATGTTCTGACCCTGTTTCCGTCATCGATCGTCACCGGCGGATTCAACGGCGGCGGCGGGACGAACACCCTGACCCTGGCTGGCGAGGCGGGGTCGAGCGATACCATCGTCGGTGATATCAGCAATTTCCAGCAGCTGACCAAGACCGGTCAGGGGACCTGGACGCTCGCTGGCCAGGTCGGAACGAATGGCGGCAACGCTCCGCTCGCCGTCCAGGTGCAACAGGGCACCCTGGTGCTGACCGGCAACAATACGAACTTCAACGGATCCGTCGTTGTCGATCCCGCCGGCACGCTGGAGGCGCGGGCGCAGAGCCTGCCACCTGCCGTTACCGACAACGGCCTCGTGCGGTTCGCCCAGCCGGACAATGGAACCTACGCCGGCGTCATCAGCGGGGCCGGCGCGGTGGTCAAGACCGGCGGCGGTGTCCTGACCTTGACCAATGCCAACACCTATGGCGGTGGCACCACCATCCAGGGCGGTACGATCGCCATCAGTGCTGACAATCAGCTGGGTGGGGCAAGCGGTCCCATCACGCTGGATGGCGGCATGCTGGAACTGACCTCCAGTTTCAACCTGTCCTCCGCGCGCGTCATCACGGTGACTGCCAACAATGGTGCGATCCAGACCGACGCCGGTGTGACGAGCACGGTAAGCCAAGCGATCATCGGCGCTGGTACCTTGACCAAGGCAGGGCCCGGCCAGCTGACCTTCACGGCGTCGAACACGTATTCTGGTGGCACGACGATCAGCGGCGGGGCGCTGCAGCTGGGCAATGGCGGAACCACCGGCAGCATTGTCGGCGATGTGGCGATGGCCAACGACAGCGCGCTGGTGTTCAACCGGTCCAATGCCTACGCATTCGACGGATTGATTTCCGGGTCCGGGTCGCTGACCCAGGCGGGTGCGGGGACGACGACCCTCAGCGGCAACAACACCTATACGGGTCCGACGTCGGTCTCGAGCGGCACCCTGTTCGTGAACGGGAACCAGAGCGGCGCGACCGGGGCGACCACGGTGGCGAGCGGCGCGCGGCTGAGCGGCGGCGGCACGATCGGCGGCAACGTGACCATGGCCGACAACTCCGTCTTCGCGCCCGGCTCCGCGCCGCTCTTGCCCGGCACGCTGACGATCAACGGGTCGCTGGTGCTCGGGGGGAATACCAATGTCTTCTATAACCTCGTCCAGGCTGGGGTGTCCGGCGGAGCACTGAACGACCTGGCGATCGTCCATGGGGACCTGACCCTCAACGGCGTTATCAATGTCCTGGATCAGGGTCAGACGTTCAGCCCCGGTGTCTATCGGGTCTTCAACTACGATGGCGCACTTACCAACCAGGGGCTGACGATCGGCACCGTGCTGGATGCGCAGCAGCAGCCGACGGGGCGCACGCTGGATGGCTTCAGCGTCCAGACCTCGATTCCCGGTCAGGTCAACCTGGTCAACACCGCCGGGCTGACGCTGACCTACTGGGACGGCGACGCCGGCCCCAAGAACAGCCAGATCAATGGCGGCGACGGCAGCTGGCAGGCCACTGCCGGCAACGACAACTGGACGACGCCCAGCGGGACGCCCAACGCGCCGTGGGAGAGCGGGGCCTATGCCATCTTCGCGGGAACGCCGGGGACGGTCGTGGTGGACAACAGCCTCGGGGCGGTGACCTCCAGGGGCATGCAGTTCATGGTCGATGACTATGTGGTCACCGGCCAGCCGATCACGCTGCAGGATTCCACATCAGGCAACGTCACGTATATCCGCGTGGGCGACGGCACGTCGGCCGGCGCGGCCATGACGGCGACCATCAGCGCCCAGCTGACCGGCGCGGCAACTGTGGTCAAGGACGATCTGGGCACCCTTATCCTTACCGGCGCCAATACCTATACGGGCTCTACGGGCATCTTCGGCGGCACGCTGCAGGTCTCCAGCGACGCCAATCTCGGCACGGCAGGCCGTGTGATGATCATCGTCAACGGCGCGACGCTCAGGACCACCGGGACTTTCGCCACCAATCGCCCCGTCATTCTCAGTAACGGGGATGCCGGAGTGAGCGGCGGAGTGATCGAGACGGCGGCTGGAACTCAGCTCACGCTCAATGGGACAATTCTCGAAGTCTCCACGCTGCCGCCGGCATCGCTATCCAAGACCGGAGGCGGCACGCTCGTCGTCGCCAATACCAGTACCTACACCAACGGAACCACGATTGCCGAGGGCACGCTGCAGCTTGGCAGTGGCGGGACGACAGGCAGCATCCTCGGCAACGTGACGAACAACGGCACGCTCGCCTTCAACCGGTCCAACAGCTACACCTTCGCCGGCACCATCGCGGGCAGCGGGACGCTGGAGCAGATCGGCTCCGGCACCACCATCCTCACGGCGTCGAACACGTATTCTGGTGGCACGACGATCAGCGGCGGGGCGCTGCAGCTGGGCAATGGCGGAACCACCGGCAGCATTGTCGGCGATGTGACCGACAATGGCACGCTTGCCTTCAACCGATCCGACACGGTCAGCTTCGATGGCATCATCTCCGGCTCCGGGACGGTAAGCCAGATCGGTACCGGGACCACCATCCTCACTGCCGACAGCGACTATACCGGCGGCACCACGATCAGTTCCGGGACACTCCAGCTCGGCAACGGCGGCACCAGCGGCAGTATCGTCGGCAACGTGAATGATAACGGTAACCTCGTCTTCAACCGGTCCGATACCATCGTCTTTCCCGGCGACATTTCCGGATCCGGGACGCTCGCGCAGATCGGCAACGGCATCACGGTCCTGACCGGCACCAATACCTATGCGGGCGGGACCACCATCAGCGCCGGGACGCTTCAGGTCGGCGGTGGCGGCACCACCGGCAGCATCGTCGGCGACGTGACGAACAACAGCACGCTCGCCTTCGATCGATCCGATACGCTGCTCTTCGACGGTCGGGTCACTGGCAGTGGCAGGCTGGTCCAGCAGGGTGACGGCACCACGATCCTTACCGGCAGCAGTACCTATGGCGGGGGCACTGTCATCAGCGCCGGGACCCTGCAGCTGGGCAATGGCGGTGACTCCGGTCTCATTGTCGGGAATGTCCTCAACAACGGGACTCTTGCCGTCGACCGGGCCAACCTCCTGACGCTCGCCGGGGAAATCTCCGGATCGGGCAGTTTCGTGCAGAGAGGCGCCGGCACCACAGTGCTGCTGGGCGCCAACAGCTATGGTGGCGCGACGCTGGTCAGCAGCGGCTCCCTCTACATCGATGGCGACCAGAGTGCGGCGACCGGCCTGACCACGGCGGCGAGCGGTGGTACGCTTGGTGGTGTGGGGATTATCGGCGGCAATGTCGTCATCGCCGACGGCGCCACGCTGGCGCCGGGGGATATCAGCGCCACGCCGGGTACGCTGAGCATCAACGGTAACCTTATGCTCAGCGGCAACTCGACGCTGCGGTACAAGTTCGGCCAGGCCAGCGTTGTCGGCGGGGCGTTCAACGACCTGACTGTTGTGCAGGGGAATTTGACGCTCGATGGCACGCTGAACGTCGAGACGTCGGAGGGCGGCTCGTTCGATCCCGGCGTGTATCGCGTCATCAGCTATGCGGGATCCATGACGAATAACGGCCTGACGATCGGAACCATCCCGTCGCCGGATTTCTTCCTGCAGACATCGGTCGATCACCAGGTCAACCTCATCAACACGGTCGGCCTGACTTTCAACTATTGGGACGGGGCCGCCGGACCGAAGGATGACGGCACCATCGATGGCGGCAACGGCGTCTGGCAGAACTCTGCCGGAAACGACAACTGGACCAATGAGCTGGGGGTGCCGAATGCCGCTTTCGCCAACGCGGCCTTCGCCATCTTCATGGCGGCGCCGGGCACCGTTGTGGTCGATCCGAGCCTCGGCGAGGTTGTCGCGGCCGGGATGCAGTTCGCAAGCGACGGCTATGAGATACAGGGCGGCCCTATCACATTGGTCGCGACGCCCAATCTTCCTGCCGGCGCCGTCATTCGTGTCGGTGACGGCAGCACCTTGGGGGCGCAATTCACCGCCACGATCCGCTCGCCCCTCCTGGGCGACACGACCCTGGTCAAGACGGATCTCGGGACGCTGATACTCGATGCGGACAACGCCTATACGGGCGGCACGGCGATCAATGGCGGCGTGCTGCAGATCTCACGCGACACCAATCTCGGTCCAGCTGGAACGCCGCTCAGCCTCGATGGCGGCACGCTGCGAGGCACGGCCGATATCGCCATGGCACGGAACACGACGCTTGGTGACTTCGGCGGAACTTTCGAGGCCATGGCGGGCACCCGGCTCACCCAGGCCGGTGCGATCTTGGGCGAAGGCAGCCTGACCAAGACCGGCGACGGCACTGTCGTGCTGACAGGCACCAACACATATGCGGGCGGCACCTTCATTTCCGCCGGCACGCTGCAACTGGGTGATGGCGGCACCAGCGGCAGCATCGAGGGCTTCATCGTCAACGAGAGCGCGCTTGTCTTCAACAGGTCGGATCTGTTGCTGGTGCCGGGTTCAATCTCGGGGTTCGGGTCGGTGACGCAGGCAGGCCCCGGCACGACGGTCCTGACCGGAGAGAACCGCTACACCGGCGGGACGACGATTGCAGACGGGACGCTTCAACTCGGCAATGGCGGTGCCGGCGGCAGCATCGTCGGCAATGTGACGGACAACGGTATGCTCGCCTTCAACCGGTCTGACATATACACTTTCGCAGGCGCCATATCCGGGACGGGCTCGGTGAGCCAGATCGGCGCAGGCACGACGATCCTGACGGGAGCGAATATCTACGGCGGGCCGACCCTGGTGCGTTCGGGCACGTTGCAAGCCGGGGCTGTCGACACGTTCAGCCCCAACTCCGCCTTCACGGTGGCGGCGGGAGCCCGACTCGACCTGAGCGGTTTCGATCAGACGGTCGCCAGCCTCACCAATGCCGGGCTTGTCCGGCTTGGGGCAGCGGCGAACACGCAGCTGACGGTGCCCGGCGCCTATGTGGGGCAGGGGGGCGCGTTGCAGATCAGCACCGTCCTCGCGAGTGACGATTCGCCATCCGATCGGCTGGTCATCAATGGTGGCACGGCGACCGGCTCGACCACGATGATCGTCGTCAATGTCGGCGGCGGCGGTGCCGTTACCGCAGGCGACGGGATCCTGGTGGTGGATGACATCACGGGGCATACGACCGCCCCGGGCGCGTTCCATCTGGGCGCGCCCGTGGTAGCCGGCCCATACGAATATTCGCTTTATCGCGGCGGTGTTTCGGGCGGCAACGCCAATGACTGGTTCCTGCGCTCAGCGCTGGATTGCTCATCGCCTGGCGTATGCCCGCCCGTGCCGCCGACGCCGACGCCGCAGCCGCCGGACTATCGTGAAGAGGTTTCGCTCTACGCCGCCATCCCGTCTCTGGCGCTGGCATACGGCAATGTTCTGCTGGATTCGCTTGATACCCGCATGGGCGGGCAGCGGGCATTCCCGCGCCTGGATCCGAATGGCGAACCGCGCGGCGGCGACAGTCTCGTATGGGGACGTATCATAGGTCTGACCGGCTCCCGGGACGGCGGCGATCAGGGAATCTACAGCGATCGCGGGCCGAGCTACGACTACCGCATCTTCGCCTTGCAGACCGGCATCGACCTGTACCGCGCCGAGCGGCGGGAGGGCGGGTTTGACAATGCCGGCCTCTATTTCGCCTATGGCCGGACCACGGCGGATGTTGATCATTTCGATGGCACGGATGCCGGTACGGACACGATGGATGCCTGGAGCGTGGGCGCCTACTGGACCCGCACGGGGGCGGCCGGCTGGTATCTCGACGCCGTCCTCCAGGGAACATGGTACGACACCAAGGCATCGGGGCGGCTGCCCACGCTGACGGTCCGTGGTTTCGGCCTGGGTGCTTCGCTGGAGGGCGGGCACCCGTTCCATGTGGGGAAGGGGCTGGTTCTGGAGCCTCAGGCGCAAGTAACCTATCAGAGCATCGACTTCGACGACGCCCGCGATCCGGGCGCGCAAATCCGCTTCGAGAAGGTACAGAGCATGGCGGGCCGGATCGGCGTGCGCCTGTCGCGGGCCTGGGACCTGGGCCTGGCGGAGGACGCCACGGCTGACCGACGCAAGGCCCTTGCCTGGATCAGGCCGAGCCTGGTGCATGAGTTCATGGGCCGGCCCGACGTGGAATTCTCATCCGCAAGCGGATATGTGCCGTTCCGGACGGAAATACACGGCACAGGCTTCCGCATCGACGGAGGCTTCGATGTCGAGATCGCCAAGGACGCCGCCCTTTACGGGGCGCTTCAGTTCCAGCGTCAGTTTTCGCACGATGACTACTTGTTCGGCGGTGAGCTGGGATTGAAAGTCAGGTTCTGAATGTTGGGTATCATACGCGTGCCAGAACACGGCATGCGTCGCTAATGGGGGTCGCTTGCCTGTAAGGAACATTTGGCGCGCTTTGTGCGCTTGCATCGGCTTGTGGGCTGCGACCGCATCCGGACAGCTCCCTGCGCTGCCCGGCGGGGCTACCTCGCTGCGGGAGGTGCATGGGGACTGGGTAGTGAACTGCGTCATCACTGGCCAGAACGACCAGGCGCGCAAAGCCTGCGCGATGTCCCAGGAGCAACGGGACAACAGGACGAATCAGCGCGTCATCGCCATCGAGCTGCAGCCGGCCCAAGATACCGGTACGCTCATGCTGTTCCTGCCGTTCGGTCTTGATCTGTCCTACGGCGCGATCATGCAGGTTGACGACGAGGCCAAGGGCGCGGCCCAGCCGTTCAGGACTTGCGTCCCGGCTGGCTGCATCGTTGCGGCGACTGCCGATGGCAAAATGCTGGCGTCCATGCGCCGCGGTACGGCGCTCAAGGTATCGACCAAGGCGGATGGGGGGCGGGAGACAACTTTCTCCCTTTCCCTCAATGGTTTTGCCAGCGCCTTCGATCGCACAGTGGCGCTCGCAAAGTGAAACATCGGATTGCATATTGATGTCGGCAGGCGGACGGCAGCGACCCTTCTATTTTCTCTCCTGCGGATAGCTGGGTGACGGCGACGCTGACGGTCGGCCCGGACGTGCTGATCGGCGATCATACCGGAATAATGGATCACGACCCGCCCTACGACATGCATGCGACGGAAAACCCGCAAGTCATCCCGGCCCGCATGCTTGTCCTCGTGAAAGGAAGATCGTCCATGCCGTATTCGCCGGCAACCATGCCTCCGCGGCGGGTAGTGGCGAGAACTGGAACATGCCCGCTGCATTTGCGCAGGTGAGACAGGCAGTGAACAGGATCGATCTCCCCTGCCGTCTCATCAACACGCACAGCCCAGCAAAGGACGTGGATATGTTCTTTGACAACAGGCCGATGCGGCCACGCGTCCAGAACTATCAGTTTGAAGCCACTCGCGAGAATCCCGGTGTCTCGGCACGTCGCGCCTTGATATTCGTGTAGCCTGACGCAGCGCGGTCACGCGACCGGCGCACAGCTCGGCAAGTCCATCCCGAAAATCCGGAAAGCATGTAATTCCAAGGCTGCGATTTTCCGCCGCTCCTCGGCTTGGCACATGTTGCGCCTGCGTTTTCCTCCCTCAACTGCGCCGGCGCTTTCAACAGCGTCGGCGGCTCTGTCCGGGTTGCCGCGGCGTCGTCCGCTACCGCGCCTCCAATGTCAGCCCGCCATCGACCACGACGGTCTGGCCCGTGACCATTGCCGCACCCGCCAGCAGGAAGACGATGACCTCGGCCAGATCCTCGGGCTGGCAGCGGCGCTTCAGCAGGGCTTTCTCGGCGCTGGCGGCGCGCCGCTGCTCGGTCCACTCCACCATCCATGTGGAATCCACGGCCCCCGGCGCGATGGCGTTGACGCGCGCCGCCGGCGCCAGGGCGCGGGCCAGGTTCTTGGTCAGGCTGATCACCCCCGCCTTGGTCGCGCCATAGGCCATGGACGAGCCGGGGGAATCGATCCCGGCGATGGAGGCGACGTTGACCACAGCACCCTGCGCATCGGTCAGCGCGGTCGCGGCCGCCTTGGTGCAGCGGAACAGGCCGAGCAGGTTGGTGTTGAGCACTGCCTGCCACAGCTCGTCGGTCAGGCGGTCCAGCTCTTTCGGGGCGATGATGCTGCGCGTGCCCGGCGTGCCGGCGTTGTTCACCAGGAAATCGAGCCGGCCGAGATCGGTGATGGCCTGCCGCACCATGCGCGGCCCGTCCTCGGGATCGGCGACGCTGCCGGGGGCGGCGATAACGTCATGTCCCGCCTGCCGCAGCCGTGCCACCTGCTCGGCGCCGCGTGGATCGTCGGCGAGATGATTGATCGCGACGCGGCAGCCATCGCGCGCCAGCATCTCCACCGTGGCGAGGCCGATACCGGACGCACCACCGGTGACGAGTGCCGTGCGGCCGTTGAGGTCATAACGGGCGGACATGTCTTCTCCCTCTTGCCGCGTGAGTGTGGCACTGGCGGCGTGACCCCGGAAGAAGACGCCCGGATCAGCCCGGCCGCTGAACATCCCGTGTGCCGTCAGCGGCAGGACGGTGTTTCCGGCACCACGCTGAACCGCCGCGGCCCAACCATGCCTTGCGGGAGCGGATGGCCCTGGATGCGGACATCCAGCACGCATGTCCCGGCCGTGACCCGGTATCGGTCGGGGGCGACATGCTCGATCCGGTCGATCGGAGAGCGGCCGGCGAGCGCCTGCATGACGTCCGCGCTGTCCAGGATGGCACGGAATTCCGCGATCCGTTGGTGTTCGGGCGGCAATGCCGCCCAGGCGGCGGGACTGGCGACCGCCAGCAGGAGGCCGGCGGCAGCGCGAAACCAGGATCGTTTCATGTGTTCAGCGTAGCGCACCACACCCTGGAAGCGAGATGCCGTTCGTATCCTGCCGATGGGCGGCCGCGATTTTTCGGCGGGCGCGCCGAAACCCTGGGCGCGTTGCGGGTGTTCCCCGCTGAAAGCGGAGGACCGGCCGATGAAGTGCGACGTATGCGGTAATGACTATGACAAGGCGTTCCAGGTCGTGAGCTTGGGCAGGACCATGACCTTCGACAGTTTCGAGTGCGCCATCCACGCGCTGGCGCCGGTTTGCGCCCATTGCAACTGCCGCGTCGTGGGCCATGGTGTCGAAGCGGACGGGGCGATCTTCTGCTGCGCCCATTGCGCCCATCAGAACGGCGTGGGGGCGTTGCGGGATCGCGTATAGGCTGGCGGCGCCGCCTCGCTCGCCATCCGCATGCTTGCGCCGTCCGCCGGTTGCCGTGCCGGCATCAGGTGGAAGACGAAGCCCAGGCCCAGCACCAGCAGCGCGTCCGTGCTCTCCGCCGAGCGGCCCGGAAGCCGCGTCTGGATCAGGCTCAGGGCCAGGACGGACAATGCGGCCGCGCCGGTGGCGAGCGGCAGGGAAAGCCGCGCGCGCCGCAGGCTCCATAGCAGCGCCCCGTACAAAAACAGCTTCTGCAGCATGGCTTGCAGGCCAGCGTCCCAACTGCCGCTGATCAGGCTGTTGAACGGTACCCAGCCGAACCGCCGTGCCTCCGGAAGAAAACGGAAAGGCTCCAGCCGCTCGATGCCGACCGCGACAAGCAGCAGCGCCACCATCGCAACGCCGCTCCAATGCCTTCCGGCACGGCGCAGCAGCAGCCAGGCGGGGATGGCGAGGCCGATTGCCAAGGCCTCCTCGGGCGTGAGGTGCTTGCCGGGAACGACAATCTCCACGACCACGGCTCCGGCGAGGCCGAACGGCACCGCCCAGGCGGCGGTCCGCCAGCTCATGGCCGCTTCGGCCAGCAACGCCGCGGCGGTCCAGCTCACGGCCAGACGCAGGAGGCGTAGCGGATCGGGTGCTCCCCCGGCCAGCAGGAGCGGCTTAAGATTGTCCTTCCACGCCTGAAGGTCGATCGCCGGCACGTAGGGATAGAAGCGGTAGCCCAGCCAGGCGAGCGCCAGCAGCCCCGCCAGAGGTTCGACGATCCGCGGCGTGCCATGTGCCGTGAGGCTTCGTCCGCGCCACATTCCCGCGAAGGCGGCAAGTGCGGCGCCTGCAAGCGCGCCCATCGTGTTGAAGCCGACATCCCATAGGCTGCTCGACCTTTGGGGGATCCAGAACTGTGCCAATTCAACCGCTGCGGAAAGCAGCATGCCGGCAAGCCCGGCGGCAAGGATGCGCAATCCTGAAGTCCAGCGGCCTGGCAGGGCCGCGGTCGCGGCGAGGCCGAAGGGAAGGAACAGAAGAAGGTTGGCGAAGATGTCGCCGCGTCCGCCGCGTCGCGCTGCCCAGGCGCCGTGCCGCAACGCCTCGATCAGCGTGCCTTCCGGCCGAAAGGCGAAGGGATAGAGCGTGCCGTAGACGATGCCGCCGCACACGAGCACCAGCAGCAGCAGGCGTCGGCGCACTTCCGGCATCGCCTTACTCTAGCGTCCCGCAAGGGTGAGTCCATGAAGGCAAGGTGGGATGTGGAAACACATGATCGGCCTTTGTCTGCGTTTTGGAATGAATAAGTTTCCAGAGTTGGGCTGGTCCAAGCCGCAACGACTTGGCAATCTGATTGAAATGGCGAGGTGCCCTGCGCACCCGACAGGCGGAGCGTCGCCGCTGAGAGGCCGGCACGGAAGGAGAAGGGCAACATGTCCGCTAACTCCACCCTCCCGAACCAGGATGGCGCTGGTGGCGTGGCCGTGCCGCTGGTCCCGCCCTGCAATGCGCAGCACGATTCCCATCTCCATCGCGGAAACACGATGATGCGGCCCGGCGATTCCCGGCATGCCGAAGCCATGGTCTTCTTCGAGAACGCCGTGCTCCGCTACGGCAGCATCTTCCGGACGCTCTGACTCTCCGCGTCCGGGCTGGCACCTGATCCGCTGGCGGTGGCCGTGTTCTGCCCTTATCCTTGCCGGTCATGGCCGCGGACCCGATCGCGACGTCACGCATTGCCGCCTGCGCCTGCGGGCAGTTGCAGGCACGGTGCACAGGTGCGCCGGCGAAGGTCTCGCTCTGCCACTGCCGAGCCTGCCAGCGCCGGACCGGCAGCACCTACGGCATTGCCGCGTTCTTCCCGAGCGAATGCGTGACGGTGCAGGGCGCCGCGCAGACATATAGCCGCGCCTCGGACAGCGGGTACCCGGTGACGTTCCATTTCTGCCCGCATTGCGGCAGCACCGTGTATTGGGAGGCCAGCCGAAAGCCCGACATGGTCGCGGTCGCGGTGGGCGCCTTCGGGGACCCGGCGTTTCCGGCCCCGACGCAGGAAGTCTACACCGAGTGCCGGCACGCCTGGGTGCCGGAGCTCTGAACCAGCATCTCGCGGCGCAGGTGACGTTCCCGCTGGTTCATGGCGCGACCCGCCATTCCTCCACCCAGAGCGTGGACGGATACATGTGCCCGGTCGGTCGCACGCCATGCAGCCAGCGCGGCCAGATATGCGCATCGGCGCGGAAGAACAGCGGGATGGTCGGCAGCTCCTCGGCATAGATCGCCTGCAATCGCGCCCAGAGCGGCTTGCGCGCTTCAAGATCCAGCGTGACCGGCAACTCCTCCAGCAACTTGTCCATCTCCGCGCTGCGGAAGCCGGGATAGTTCTGCCCGGACCAGTTGCGCGCCTCGGTCGGGATCTCCTCACTGTGCAGCGTGGTGCGGGGCACGTTCTCCGGGCTGCTGACCCAGGCGAACATCGCCATCTGGAAGCGGCGGCGGCTCACCGTCTCGCCGAAGAACACGCGCGGCGGCTCGTTGCGGATGCGGATCTCGATGCCGGCCTGGCGCCATGCACCCTGCAGCACCTGCTGCACCAGTTCGCGGACGCGGTTGCCGGCGGTGGTCATCAGCTCCAGCGACAGGCGTGTCCCGTCCTTCGCGCGGATGCCGTCCGGCCCCTTGCGCCAGCCCGCCTCGTCCAGCAACGCGGCGGCGCGGGCCGGGTCGTAGGGCCATCTGCGCACCTGCCTGTCATACACGCTGTCGAGCGGGTTCACCGCCGTATCCGCGACTGGCTGCCGCCCCGCGAACAGGCGCTGGCCGATGGCGTCGCGATCCACCGCCATCACCAGCGCCTGCCGCACGCGCCTGTCCGACAGGGTGGGATGGTCGAGGTTGAGGTCGATGTGCTCGTAGGTCAGCCCGGATTTGTAGGCGAAGCGGAAGCGGCCGCCGGCCCGCTTCTCCAAGGCCAGCGCCTGATCGAGCGGCAGGCCCAGCTCACCCGCGATCATGTCCACCTGACCGGCGAGCAGGTTCGCCTCCAGCGCCGGCGTGCTCTCCACCGTGCGCACCACGATGCGGTCGAAGACCGGACGCGGGCCGGTCCAGGCGTCGTTGCGTGCAAGCGTGACGGAGGCGCCCGTGTCCTTGGCCACGACGCGATAGGGTCCGTTCCACAGGCCCGGGTTGGTGGTGTCCGTGTCGTAGCGCGTGCGGGTGCGATAGGCGCGGGGGTCGGCCTGCCAGACCTCGCGTTCCAGATGTGCCGGCAGCGGGTTCAGGTCGCCCGCGCTGTTGTATTCGAAGGTCAGCTTGTCGCTGTGCAGGGTGACCGTGCGCGGATCGACGACCGTGATCTTCCACAGCGAGCGATACAGCTCCGCCGGTCCGATGCCGGAACTGGGATCGCGGCCCGCCTGCCAGGCGAAGGTGATGTCGTCGGCCGTGACGGGCGTGCCGTCGCCCCAGCGCAGCCCTTCCTTGAGCCGGTAGGTCACTGCCACGCCTTCCTTGCCGTCGGGTGTCGTCTCCCGCACGGCGCCGCCGTTCTCGAAGCTCGGCAGCGTCTCGCAGGCGAGGCAGACCAGCTTCCAGTCCGGATCGCGCACGGTCAGGTTCCGGCGCGTGAAGCCGAGGATGTAGGACTTCGCCATCATCGCCTCGATCGAGGGATGGAAGGTCCCAGGATATTGCGTGATCCCGATGGTCAGCATGTCGCGCGGCTGCGCCAGCGCGGCCGGGGCAAGCAGCGGCAGGGCCAGGAGAAGTCGTCTCATCGCGATGGCAACCTGTGCGGACACGGACGCCACTGTGCCATCGCGGCGGCGAAGGTCGAACCGAAACCGCGTGATGTGCCGGCTCCGGCCGTCAGGCGAGACGCGCCGCCACCTCATCGGCGATGGCCAGGGAAGCGGTCAGGCCGGGGCTCTCGATGCCGAACAGGTTGACCAGCGACGCAATGCCGTGCGTCGTGCGGTCCTGGATCACGAAATCCTGCGATGCGATCTCGGGCGGCACGATCTTCGGCCTTATGCCGGAATAGCCCGGCTGCAACGCGCCGTCCTTCAGGTCGGGCCACCAGCGGCGGATCGCGGCGTAGAAGCCTTCTCCGCGCGACGGGTCCACTTCGTAGTGCAGCCCGTCCACCCATTCGACGTCGGGACCGAAGCGGGTCTGGCCGCCCATGTCGATGGTCAGATGCGTCCCCAGCCCGCCGGGGACGGGCACCGGATAGATCAGCCGCGTGAAGGGGGAACGCCCCGTCAGGGTGAAGTAGTTGCCCTTGGCATAGTACGCCGTGGGCACGTGCTCCGCCGGCATGCCTTCGATCCGATGCGCCAGCGCAGGCGCATGCAGCCCGGCCGAATTGATCAGCAGGTTGCAATGCAGCGTCATCGGGTCGGTGCCGCCGACCGCGATCTCGATGCCCGTATCGGTGACGCGGCCGCGTTCGATCGGGCTGTGGAAGGCGAAGATCGCGCCCGCGTTCTCGGCATCGCCCTGCAGCGCGACCATGTAGCCATGGCTGTCGATGATGCCGGTGGACGGCGACAGCAGCGCGGCGGTGCAATGGAGCGCGGGTTCCAGCGCGCGCGCCTCGGCCGCGGTCAGCTTGCGCATGTCGTCCACGCCGTTGGCCGCGGCGCGGGCGCGGATGCCGTCGAGCTTGTCGGCTTCCTCCGCATCGGTCGCGACGATCAGCTTGCCACAATTGGCGTGGGGGACGCCGTGTTCGGCGCAGTAGCGGTAGAGGGCCTTCTTTCCCGCCACGCAGAACCGCGCCATCAGGCTGTCGGCCTTGTAGTAGATGCCGGCGTGGATCACCTCGCTGTTGCGGGAGGATGTCTCGGTGCCGATGCCCTCGGCCTTCTCCAGGACCAGCACCTCGCGGCCCGCCAGTGCCAGCGCACGCGCAACCGCGAGACCCACGACGCCCGCGCCGGCGACGACGCAATCGACCTGTTCCATGGCCACGGTCAGGCGCTGGCGGCCTGTTTGCGGGCGAGCGCCTCCTCGGCGCTGGCAACCCCGCCGTGCTTCGCGGACCAGACCACCGGATCCTCAAGGAAGTTGCGCACCTGCTTCAGCGAGGATTCGGGGAAGTACGGGCGTTCCTTGCAGACCTCCAGCACGTCCCACCATGTGGCGAGGTGGTGCAGGTTGAGGTTCATGCGCGACATGGTCTCGAAGGCGCCGGGAAACACGCCGTAGAAGAACACCACGAACGTATGGTCGCAGATCGCGCCGGCGTCGCGCAGCGCCTGCGCGAAGGCGATCTTGGACCCGCCATCGGTGGTCAGGTCCTCCACCAGCAGCGTGTTCTTGCCGTCGGGGACATCGCCCTCGATCAGCGCGTTGCGGCCGAACCCCTTGGGCTTCTTGCGCACATAGGCCATGGGCGCGGCCATCCGTTCGGCGATCCAGGCGGCGAAGGGAATGCCCGCGGTCTCGCCCCCGGCCACGGCCTCGATCGTCTCCAGACCGATGTGGCGGCCGATCTTCTCCACCCCCAGGTCGCAGATCTTCGCCCGGGCGCGGGGGAAATAGATGATGCGGCGGCAGTCGATATAGACCGGCGACTTCCAGCCCGAGGTGAAGGTGTAGGGTTCTTCGGGGCGGAAGTTCACCGCCTTGATCTCCAGCAGGATGCGCGCGGTGGCCAGTGCGGCGTCGCGGTCCCAGGCAGTGGCGTCGGTCGTTGTCATCGGATGGTCTCCTCGCCCCCTGTCCTAGCCCGGGGGCGGGCGGGCCGTCCATTGACCGGCCCAGCCGCCCCGCCTATCCCGCCCGGCGCACGGATAGGGAACGGACATGGCCGAGCGCACGCACCGCATTGCTGTCATCCCCGGCGACGGGATCGGGCGGGAGACGGTTCCCGAAGGCATGCGCGTGCTGGAAGCGGCCGGCCGCCGCTTCGGCTTCCGGCTGGAGGCGACCGAATACGACTGGTCCTGCGACCGTTACGCCAAGACCGGCGCGATGATGCCGGAGGACGGGCTGGAGCAGCTCCAGCAGTCCGATTCGATCTTCCTGGGCGCCGTGGGCTGGCCCGGCGTGCCGGACCATGTGTCCCTGTGGGGGCTGCTGATCCCGATCCGCCGGAACTTCGACCAGTACGTGAACCTGCGGCCCTGCAAGCTGATGCCCGGCGCCAAGACCCCGCTGGCCAATCGCGGGCCGGAGGACATCGATTTCTACGTCGTGCGCGAGAACACCGAGGGCGAGTACAGCAGCAGCGGCGGGCGGATGTTCGTGGGCACCGACCGCGAGTTCGTCACCCAGGACAGCGTGTTCACCCGCAAGGGCGTGGACCGCATCCTGCGCTTCGCCTTCGACCTCGCCCGCACCCGGCCCAAGAAGCACCTGACCAGTGCCACGAAGTCCAACGGCATCACCTTCACCATGCCGTACTGGGACGAGCGCTTCGCGGATATCGGCAAGGATTATCCCGACATCCGCACCGACCAGTTCCACATCGACATCCTGACCGCGCATTTCGTGCAGCACCCGGACTGGTTTGACGTGGTGGTCGGCTCCAACCTGTTCGGCGACATCCTCTCGGACCTCGGCCCGGCCGTGGCCGGGTCCATCGGCATCGCCCCGTCGGCCAACATCAACCCGGAGAAGGCCTTCCCCAGCATGTTCGAGCCGGTGCACGGCTCCGCGCCGGACATCGCCGGCAAGGGCATCTGCAACCCGATCGGCCAGATCTGGTCCGGCGCGATGATGCTGGAGCATCTGGGCGAGCGGGAGGCGGCAGCCGCCATCGTCTCGACCATCGAGACCATGCTGCGCGACGGCGGGCCGCGTACCCGCGACATGGGCGGGCAGGCGGCCACCGTGGATGTGGGCAAGGCGCTGGCGGAGGCGATCGCCCGCGCCTGATCCATCGAACGGCTCATTCGTCACCATCGACCGAACCGCTTGCGATGCCGGGGGCAGGCCCGTATCCTGATGATGTTGATGAGATTGATTCTCAACTAGGGGACCACATGGGCCGGGACTTCAGCCATATTGCCCGACGGTGCGAACGCGCGGTCGTGACCGCGTATCGTGACCTTCGTGCGCACGGAACCCCGGACATGCCCGCGTTCCAGGCCTGCACCACGCTGTATCGCATCCACCACCCCGAAGCGTCGGTGAGCGAGGCGCGGCGGCTGGTCTCCGAGTGGATCGACCATCACGTTGTGCGTGGCGACACCGGACCGACGCCCGGCTGCGACTGCGATTGATCGCAAGCGGCGGCGTCAGCCCCTGGGCCGCCGACCCTCCTGCATGATCTCGAGCTGAAGAGCCTGGATTTCCGCCAGCCGCTGCCATTGGCGGGACATCAGGTGATCCAGTTTCTCGTGCAGATGCCGGACCTCAAGCTCGGCCTTCAGGTTCACCTGATAGTCGTTCAGCGCCCGCAGCCGGTCCTTCGTCTCCTGCCGTCGCTGGCTCATCATGATGATCGGGGCCTGCACGGCGGCGAGGCATGACAGCGCCAGGTTGAGCAGGATGAACGGGTAGGGGTCGAAGGCCCGCGTGCCGAGTGCTGCGTTGAACAGCATCCAGACCACCAGCACGATCGCGAAGGCGATCAGGAAGGCCCAGCTTCCCCCGAAGCTCGCCAGATGGTCCGACAGGATCTCCCCGATGCTGCGCCGCTCCTGCCACTGGTTCTCGACATTGGCCGCGATCGTGTCCTGTGCGGCGATGCTGGCCGCGACCTGGCGTTCGAGTTCGGTCAGCTCGCCATGCTCGGTCCGCAGCATCTCCTCGACGTAGCGGATGCGTTCGGCGGCGACCTCGTGCTTGCTGATCAGCGCATCCTCGGCGAGCGCGGGATGGTCGCGGCGGATACGATCCGCCAGCGTGGGCCGCACCTCGCTGAGCGGGATCAGGTCGCGGCGGCTATGCGGTCTGCCGGTGATGGCGCAGACCAGTCGGGGGACGGCCGGATCGGTCATGGTGGCCTCGCAACGATGCCTGGCGGGACGATCCTCGCGTCCCCGCAGTTCTCCTCAGGCGGGCTGCGCCATGGCCGCGACCTGATCGAGTGCCGCGCGCGCGAGCGCGTCGATCGAATCGGCGATGGGCACGCCCAGCTCCGCCGCGTCCGTCTCCGCGCTGATCGCGAGCGGGATCTCCGTGCAGCCCAGCACCACCGCATCGGCCCCGCGTGCGACCAGGCGCGCGGCCGCGTCCATCAGCGGTACGCGCGCTGCGGCCACGCGGTTTGCCTTCACCTCCGCGATGGCGGGGGAGACGAGGGTCTGCATCTCCGCCGCCTCGGGCACCAGGCAGTCGTAGCCAAGCGGCTCCAGCCGTTCCTGATACAGCCGCATCGCCAGCGTGCCCGCGGTGCCGAGCAGGCCGATCCGCCCGCTCTCCAGCCCGAGCCGGCGCAACTCGGCGGCGGTGGCATCGACGATATGCAGGATCGGCAGGCGGGTTGCGGCGGCGAGGTCGTCGTACCAGCCATGGGCGGTGTTGCAGGGGATGGCGACGGCCTCGCAGCCCGCCGTCTCCAGCCCGCGCACGCCGCGCAGCAGGAAGGGCAGGGGATCGGGCCCGCCCGCGAGGCGCGCGGCGGTGCGGTCGGGCACGCGCGGATCGCTCCACAGCACGCAGGGGACGTGATCCTGGTCGCGTACGGCCGGGGTCAGCAGCGTCAGCCGCGCCAGGAAGGTCGCGCCCGCCAGCGGACCCATGCCACCCAATATGCCGAGCACCTTGTTCCTCCGTCCGTGCCGGCCCCTCTTTACCGGATGCTCACAGCCGATGGCAGGGCTCCAGCGCGCCCCGCACCATCGGCGCGGCGCCCGCGAGCCGCAGCGGCCCCTGGATGCCGCCATTGATGCGGATGGTGGCCGTGCCGCGACGGTTCACCAGCAGCCATGGCAGCGTGGTCCGCGACAGGTCCGCATACCACGCCTCGCCACCGTCGGGCCGCTGGCTGAGCGGCAGGTTCACCCGGTCCCGTCCCACGATCCAGGACAGGATCACAGCTCCGCGGGGCGGGCGGGCCCGCAGCACGAAGGCGGCGGTGGCGGCGTTCTGGTGGCAGAACAGCGCGATGTCCCGGATCACGCCCGGCCCGGCCACCCGCGCGACCGGGCTGCCACCCGGCACCGCGTGGAGGCTCCACTGACCCGTCGCGGAAGGAGGTGTCCGGGGCGACGGCGCTGCCGCACCGGGCGCGGGGGTGGTCACGCGGCGCGGCGGGGACGGCGCCGCGGTGGCCTGATCCGCCGTCCAGCGCCGCTGGCAGGTCTGGTAGCCGGCCCGTCCGCAACTCGATCCGTGCAGGCTGAACACGATGGCGGGACGCGGGCCGCTGCGGTCGATCGACCAGCCCTGGGCATGTCCGAAATGAACGGGTCGGTAGCCATCGGGGGTGGAGAGGTAGGCGCTGACCGGACAACCGGCGGAGCCGCAGAAGAAACTCGCCGCGCCCACGCAGTTCAGCCCGGCCAGGTCGATGATGTAGTCGGGCCGCCCGTCGCCATTCAGGTCGGCTTCGATCTGGTAGTCCGGCGTCAGTTCGGGGCGGCCGCCGGCGTCGCGGCATGCGGCGAAGCTTTCCGCCGTGGCGTGGCGGATGACCTCAGGCGCCTGCTGCGCACGGGCAGGCAGGGCGAGGAACAGCGCGCATAGCGCGAACAGGACGGCTCCCATGCCCAATCTTCCGGCGTGGGTGCCGTCTGCGCAACACGGCGGGTGTTTCCCTTCCGTTCCCGCCGCTGCTACACACCCCCGGTTTCCGACACAGAGCGACTCGGCAGGAGCGGCAGCGGCCATGGCTGGCCATTCGCAATTCAAGAACATCATGCACCGCAAGGGCGCGCAGGATCAGAAGCGCGCCAAGGTGTTCAGCAAGATCATCCGCGAGATCACGGTGGCGGCCAAGACCGGCCTGCCGGACGTGGCCGCCAATCCCCGCCTGCGCGCGGCCGTTTCCTGGGCGCGGGAGGAGAACATGCCCCGCGATACGGTCGAGCGCGCGATCAAGAAGGCGACCGGCGCCGGGCAGGGCGATGACTACGCGGAGGTCCGCTACGAGGGTTATGGCCCGGGCGGCGTGGCCGTGATCGTCGAGGCGCTGACCGACAACCGCAACCGCACGGCGTCCGACGTGCGCTCCGCCTTCTCCAAGCACGGCGGGACGCTGGGGGAAACCAACTCCGTCTCCTTTCAGTTCCAGCGGCTCGGCGTGGTGCGCTACGGGGCCGATACGGCGAGTGCCGACGACATGCTGGAGGCGGCGATCGAGGCCGGCGCCGACAATGTCGAGAGCGGGCCGGACGGACATGAGGTGACCTGCGAGATGGAGAGCTTCTTCGCCGTGCGCGACGCGCTCGCCGCAAGGTTCGGGGAGCCGGAGGCCGCGCGCATCGAATGGCGGCCGCAGACCACGGTGCCGGTGGACGAGGATACCGCCACCTCGGTCCTCAAGCTGATCGACGTGCTGGAGGACAATGACGACGTGCAGTCCGTGACCGCGAATTTCGACATCCCCGATGCGGTGATGGCGAAGCTGTCGGCCTGAACCGGGCATGGTCCGCCTGCTCGGCGTCGATCCGGGCCTGCGCTTCACCGGCTGGGGCGTGATCGAGAGCGATGGCAACCGGCTGCGGCATCTCGCGGACGGGGTGATCGCGACCGATGGCGACGCATCGGTGCCCGAGAGGCTGAAGATGCTGCATGACGGGCTGGTCACGGTGATCGCGGCGCACCGCCCTGCGGAGGTCGCGGTCGAGGAGACCTACGTCAACAAGAACGCGGGCTCGACGCTGAAGCTGGGCTATGCGCGCGGCGTGGCGCTGGTGGTTCCGGCGCTCGCCGGGCTGCGCGTCGTGGAATACGGGGCGATGGAAGTGAAGCGATCGGTGGTCGGCACCGGGGCGGCGGCGAAGGAGCAGGTGGCAGACATGGTGCGCCGGCTGCTGCCGGGGGCCGTGATCCGGCGGGCGGACGCGGCGGACGCGCTCGCGGTCGCGATCTGCCACGCGCATCACCGCGCCACGCGACGCGCCTGGGCGGCGGCGACGGCATGATCGCGCAACTCACCGGCCGCGTCGGCGGGATCGAGGCGGATCGCTGCATCGTGGACGTGAACGGCGTGGGCTACCTGGTGCACGCCTCCACGCGCAGCCTGAGCAGCTTCCCCGCCCCGCCCGCGGTCGCGACCGTGCTGGTGGAGACGCAGGTACGCGACGACGCGATCATGCTCTACGGCTTCGCGGACAGTGCGGAGCGCGACTGGTTCCGCCTGCTGACCACGGTGCAGGGCGTGGGTGCCAAGGTGGCGTTGTCGGTGCTGTCCACCCTGTCCCCGCGCGATCTGGTTTCGTCCCTGGGGGCCGCGGATATCGGCGCGTTGGGACGCGCGCCCGGCGTGGGGAAGCGGCTGGCCGCACGCATCGTCGCGGAACTGCGGGAGAAGGCGGGCGGCATGCCGGCGGGCGCCTCGGCCCCGGGCGTGACGCCGGCGCCGGCCGACACACCGCGCAGCGATGCGCTCTCGGCCCTGGTCAACCTGGGCTATCGCCGGCCGGAGGCGGAGGCGGCGGTGGGCCGCGCGGTCGATCGGCTGGGTGAGGACGCGGCGCTGGACGCGCTGATCCGTGAGAGCCTGAAGGAACTGGCGCGGTGAGGGCACGGCCCTCACCCTGTCCCTCTCCCGCGAGCGGGAGAGGGGACCTCGCGGACAGGGGGCGCCCTGACTCCCTCTCCCGCCTGCGGGAGAGGGCTGGGGTGAGGGTGCCATGAACGAGCAGCGCGCCGTGGACGCGACCCGTACCGACGAGGACGCCGCCGAAGCCTCCCTCCGCCCGCAGCGCCTGTCCGAATTCGTCGGCCAGAAGGCCAGTCGCGAAAACCTCCGCGTCTTCATCGAGGCCGCCGGCACGCGCGGCGAGGCGATGGACCACGTCCTGCTGCATGGCCCCCCTGGCCTCGGCAAGACCACGCTCGCGCAGATCGTGGCGCGCGAGCTCGGCGTGGGCTTCCGTGCGACCTCCGGGCCGGTGATCCAGCGCGCCGGCGACCTCGCCGCGATCCTGACCAACCTGCAGCCGCGCGACGTGCTGTTCATCGATGAGATCCACCGCCTCCAGCCCGCCATCGAGGAGGTGCTGTACCCGGCGATGGAGGATTTCCAGCTCGACCTGATCATCGGCGAAGGCCCGGCCGCGCGCAGCGTGCGCATCGACCTGCCGCCCTTCACCCTGGTCGGGGCCACCACGCGTGCCGGCCTGCTCGCGACACCGCTGCGCGACCGCTTCGGCATCCCGCTGCGGCTGATCTTCTACACGCCCGAGGAACTGGAACGCATTGTCGCGCGCGGGGCGGAGAAGCTGGGCTTCGCGCTGTCCCCGGACGGTGCGGCGGAGATCGCGCGCCGTTCACGCGGCACGCCCCGCATCGCCGGCCGCCTGCTGCGCCGCGTGCGCGACTTCGCCGCCGTGGCCGGCCAGGCGGTGGTGGATCGCGTTATCGCCGATGCCGCGCTGGCGCGGCTGGAGGTGGATGCGCTTGGACTGGACGCGATGGACCGCCGCTATCTGCGCCGCCTCGCCGACCATCACGGCGGGGGCCCGGTGGGCGTGGAGACACTCGCGGCGGCTCTCGCCGAAGCGCGCGACACGCTGGAGGAAGTGGTCGAACCCTACCTGATCCAGGAAGGGCTGATCCTGCGTACCAGCCGCGGCCGGGTGCTGGGTGATCCCGGCTGGCGGCATCTCGGCCTCAAGGCGCCGTCGCGAACCGCGCCCCAGGGCGACCTGCTGGCCGAGGAATGACGCGCCGCGGCCGGGAGGGCGGCGCCTAGCTGCCTGGCGCGGCGTCCATCTTCGCGAGCAGGGCGGACGTGTACGATGCCGGGATCGCGACGGAGACGTAGGCCTCGCTGCCGTGGATGCGGAATCGCAGCGCGCGATGGTCCTGCGCGGCAGACCGCACTTCTGCCTCGGGCAGGGGAACGGAGACGGTTTCCTGATACTGGCAGGCGCCGCTCGGATCGCAGTGGCTGTCATGTGCCAGGTAGCGGGTCCCGATGCGATCCGCGCCCCCGAACGTGGCAAATGCGAAGTGCTGCGGCCCCTTGTAGTCGTGGGTGATCTCCACATAGGCCCGGAACATGCGCCCTTCGCCTTCGCGGGACCGCGCGCCGCCGAGGCTCAGGAGAATTCGCGGCAGGGAACCGGCCGGAGGGTGTTTCTCGATCCTCGGGGAAACCGAATAGAGAATGACGCCCGCGTTCGGTGGGGTCGCGGTCTCCACGACCGGGTTGGCCTCCGAGGCCTTTTGCCTGGGCTGTTGCATGGCGGCGCAGGCAGAGAGGGCAGTCATGAGCGCGATGCCCATGAGCATGTGTGCTGATCTCATCAAGACGCCACGATCACCTCTCATCGGTGCCGGTGCAAACCCGGACATGCCACGGCGTGCAGGCTCTTACGACAGCCGCTGCTGAAATCGCATATGCGCCGCGCGCCGCGGCACCGGTCTTGTCGAAGACCCGTGCTTGCCATCTGATCGCCGGACAACACGAATCAATCGAGGAACGTCCGTGCCGTATACGACGCCGCTCAAGAACAGGCTGCGCGACACGCCGCCGCTGTTCGGCTTCTTCGTCGGGATCCCGTCGCCCGCCGTGGTCGAGATGATCGGCTATGCGGGCTTCGATTTCGTGATCCTGGATTGCGAGCACGGCCCCATCGGCATCGAGACGCTGGAGCATATGGTGCGCACGGCGGAGGCTGCCGGTCTCGCGACCATCGTGCGCGTGCCGGATGCCTCGACCGCCGCGATCATGTCCGCCGTCGAGACCGGCGCGCAGGCGATCATGGTGCCGCATGTCTCCTCCGCTGCCGCGGCGCGGCGGGTGGTGGAGGCCGCCTGTTATCCGCCGCATGGCCGGCGCGGCATGAACTTCATGTCCCGCGCCGCACGCTATGGCGCCGGCGATCGCCTGACCTTCATCAATGGCGAACGCGACCGGCTGACCGTGATCGCGATGATCGAGGATGCCGAGGCGCTGCCGCATGTCGGCGCGATCGCGGCCGTGGACGGGATCGATGCGATCTTCGTCGGCCCGAACGACCTCGCCGCCTCGCTCGGCCACGCGGGGGATACGCGCCATCCCGACGTTGTCGCCGCCATCGGTGGCATCAAGCGCGATGCGGGCGGGCTGCCGCTCGCGACCACCACCTCGGGCGGTCCGCTCACGGCCGCGCCGCAGATCGCCCGGGACGGATTCGCCGCGGTCTGCTTCTCGGCCGTGGGGCTTCTGGTCGCCACGCTGCGCGACCTGCGCAGTTCCCTGCCCAACGCAAGCCACTAACCGGCAATAGGAAGGAAACGGACATGCAGCCCCATCCCGGCCGTCGCGCCATTCTCGCCACGCTGCCGCTCGCCGCCCTGCCGGCCCGCGCGCAGGAGCCGTACCCGTCGCGCCCGATCACCGTCGTCAACGCCTACGCCGCCGGAGGACAGACCGATATCGCCACACGGCTGACCGCGGACCGGCTCACCCAGGCGATCGGCCAGCGCGTGGTGGTGGAGAACCGGGTCGGCGGGGCGACCTCCATCGCCTCCACGCTGGTCGCGCAGGCGCGGCCAGATGGGTATACGCTGCTTGCGGGCACGAGCTCGCTCGCGATCAACCCGACGCTGCAACCCAAGCTCACCCCCCGCGATCCGCAGGCGGAGCTGGCGCCGGTGGGCATGGTCTATCGCGGCGCCTTCGTCTTTCACGTCTATCCAGGCCTTCCGGCCAGGACGCTTGCCGAATTCATCGCCTACGCGAAGGAGAATCCCGGCAAGCTGAACTACGGCGGCGTGGTCGGCACGGTCGTGCATCTGGCGACCGAGATGCTGTGCCAGCGCGCGGGAATCGAGATGACCGCGGTGCCCAACCGGGGCGGGGTGGAGGGCCTGCTCGACCTCCAGGCCGGGCGGATTCACTGCAACTTCCAGTCCCCGGTCGAGGCGCTGCCGTCGTTGCAGGAGGGCAAGACCCGCGCGCTGGCCATTTCCTCCCGCCAGCGCCTGCCCAACCTGCCGGACGTGCCGACCGTGGCCGAGACGCTGCCGGGCTTCGAGGCCGTGCTGTGGATGGCACTGTTCGCCCCGGTCGGCACGCCGGAGCCGGTCATCGCCAAGGTCGCCGCGGCGCTGCGCAGCGTGACCGGGGACGAGGCCTACCGGGCGCGCATGGCGCAGATCGGGCTTGCGGCCGAAAGCGGCGGACCTGCAGAGGTGCGCACCTTGCTGGCAGAGGATACGGCGAATTGGCGCAAAGTGATCACGGAGGCGGGAATCCGGGCTGGCTGAGCGCGCCTCTCCCATCCTGGGCTGAGGCGCGGCAGCATATCTACAACCTACGCGTGTATTTTGAGGATACCGACGCCGCTGGCCTTGTCTACCATGCCTCCTATATCCGCTTCGCGGAGCGCGCGCGGACCGAATGTCTGCGCGATCTGGGCATGCCGCATGCGGATTTGATGGAGCATCACGGATTTATCTTCGTGGTGCGGCGCGTCGAGGTGGACTATCTGCGCCCTGCGCGACTCGACGACGCGCTGTCCGTCGTCACGTCCGTGGCCGCCCTGGGTGGGGCCAGCGTGACGCTGTCACAGAACGTTGCGGTCGGGGGGATGACATCGGCGGCGCTTCGCGTCGTCCTGGTGTGCATGCGGCGGTCGGACGGCAAGCCGGTCCGCATCCCGGAACCCTGGCGCGGTGCCTTCCAGGCGCTGTTGCCGGTTGAGGAGGTTGAGGATGCCCGATCGGGCGATTGATGCGGCGGAGGCGGTCCTGTCCGCACCGGATGTGGCTGGAACGGCGGCGGGAAGTTTTCCGCATGGTTTCTTGCTGGCACAGGCGGCCGACCCTGCGGCTGGCACGGCGGCGCCCGCCGCCGGGGCGGCGGCACCTGCGGCAGGGGCTGCGGCGCCCGCGGCCGATGCGCTGGCACCCGCGGCGAACGGGGCGGGCAGCGCCGTCGCGGACGGGGTGAACCGCGCCGTCGATGCGGCGAACCTGGCCGCCACGCACGACCTGACGATGTGGGGCCTGTTCCTGCAGGCCGATTTCGTCGTGAAGTTCGTGATGCTGGTGCTGCTGCTGGCCAGCGTGTGGGTCTGGGCGATCGTGTTCGAGAAGGTGGTGGCGCTGCGCCGCGCCAACCGCCAGGCCGACGCCTTCGAGGAGAAATTCTGGTCCGGCGGCTCGCTCCAGGAACTTTACGAGCGCGAGGGCGCTTCCCCCACGCACCCGATGGCGGCCGTGTTCGGTGCGGCCATGGGTGAATGGCAGCGCAGCACCCGCGTGGCGGGGGCCGACATGTCGCGTTCCGGCACCCAGCAGCGGGCCGAACGCGCGATGGACGTGACCATCCAGCGCGAGATGGGACGGCTCGAACGGTGGATGGTGTTCCTGGCCTCGGTCGGATCGGTGTCCCCGTTCGTCGGCCTGTTCGGCACGGTCTGGGGCATCATGAACTCCTTCTCCTCGATCGCGGCCATGCAGAACACCAATCTCGCGGTCGTGGCCCCCGGCATCGCCGAGGCGCTGTTCGCCACCGAGATCGGTCTGGTCGCCGCGATCCCGGCGGTGCTCGCCTACAACAAGATCAGCACCGACCTCGCCCGCTTCGCGGCGCGGATGGAGGCGTTCGCCGCGGAGTTCGGCGCCATCCTCTCGCGCCAGAGCGAGGAGAAGGCCTGAGATGGCGGCCTCGCTGATGGGTGGTGGCGGCAAGGGCAAGACCCGCTACCGCCCGAACGCGGAAATCAACGTCACGCCCCTGGTGGACGTGATGCTGGTGCTGCTGATCGTGTTCATGGTCGCCGCCCCGCTGATGACGGCGGGGGTGCAGGTGGACCTGCCCAAGACCGATGCGAAACCGCTCAACCAGGACACGGAACCGCTGACGGTGAGCGTGAACGCGGAAGGCAGCGTGTTCCTGCAGGAGACGCAGGTCGAGCTTTCCGACCTCGTCGCCCGGCTGCGCGCGATCTCCGAGAACAATCCCGACCGGCGGATCTTCGTGCGCGGCGACAAGGGCATCGCCTATGGCCGCATCATGGAGGTGATGGGCACCATCACACAGGGCGGCTTCACCAAGGTCGCGCTGCTCGCCGAACAGCCGACCGGGCCGCGTCCCGCCGCGGGCGGGGGCGGGGGGACGACCAGCCAGCGCCCGACCCCCGAGCGCAGCTAAAAGCCCGAGGGTCGATGGATCGCGACCTCCGATTCGGAACGGCGTGTTCGGCGGCGCTTCACGCCATCGTCGCAGGGTTCCTGCTGTTCCACCTGCCCGAGCGGCTGGAGGAACCGCAGGAACTCGCCGTCTCCGTCGAACTGGTCAGCGACGTGCCGCGCGAGGTGTCCCAGGGACCTGCGCCCGCGCCCACGCCGGCCCCGCAACCCGCGCCCACGCCATCGCCAGAGCCGCCCGCGCCGGAGCCGCCCACGCCGGCGCCGCCGGCCCCGCTGCCGCCGCCTCCGCCGCCACCACCACCGCCCCCGCCGCCGGCGCCCGCGCCCCCCGCGCCGACACCGCCTGCGCCCACGCCGCCGCCGGATCCCACGCCTGCGCCCGCCCCTTCGCCTGCGCCACCGCCCCCGCCGGCGCCCCCCGCGCCGCCGCGGCCCAATCCGCAGCCGACGCCGCCGCAACAGATCCCGCCGCCGCCCGTGCCGACGCCGCCTCCGCCGCCGTCGCCGACGACACAGCCCAATCCCGCGTCGCGGCCGCAGGAACGCAGCCAGAGTGTGCTGAACACGCTCGAACGCCTGCGCCAGCAGCAGCAGCGGGAAGCGCCGCGCGCGCGGCCGAACCCGACGCAGGGCGGTGCCCCGAACGCGGGCGGCGACCCCCGCGCCACCGATACGGCCCAGCTTTCCGAAGGCCAGCGCGCCGCGATCGGCGACCATGTGCGTGCCTGCTGGACCGCGGATACCGCAGCACTGAACGCCGACCGGCAGGTCGCGCTGCTGACGGTCACCACCGATGCCGGTGGCGTGGTGCGGCGTGCAACCGTCGCCGACGCCGATCGTTCAAAGCTCTCGGACCCCCGCTTCCGGGCCTTCGCGGAGCGGGCGGTTCGTGCCGTGCTTGACAGCCGCTGTGCCACCCTTCCGTTGCCGCGCACGATGCTCGGCCAGACCCGAACCTGGGATTTCCGTTTCCGACCATGAGGCCTGTCATGAGCCCCTCTTTCCGCCGCCGGACTTTGCTTGCTGCCTCCGCCGGGCTGACGGCCGCGTCCCGTCTGCCGTCCGCGTATGCGCAGCAGGGCCAGTCCTCGGCCGTGATCGACGTGGATCGCGCGCGCACCGACCCGATTCCGGTGGCGATCCCCGAACTGGTCGGCAGCAATGCCGAGACGCAGCGGATCGGCCGCGACATCGCGGGCGTGATCACCAACAACCTCGCCCGGTCCGGCCTGTTCCGGCCGGTGGACCGTGCCGCCTTCATCCAGCCGGCCGCGCAGGCCGCCGAGATGCCGCGCTGGCAGGACTGGCGGGTGATCGGCAGCCAGGCGCTGGTGACCGGCAAGGTCGAGAGCCAGGGCGGCGACCGTGTCCGCGTGGAATTCCGCCTGTGGGACGTGCTGCCGGAGACGCAGATCCAGGGCACCGCCTACACCACGCAGATCAACAACTGGCGCCGTATCGCCCACATCATCAGCGACGTGATCTATGAGCGCCTGCTGGGCGAGAAGGGCTATTTCGACACCCGCGTCGTCTATATCGCCGAGACCGGTCCGCGCGACCGGCGCACGCGCCGTCTCGCCATCATGGACCAGGATGCCGAGAACAACCTGTTCCTGACCGACGGGTCCTGGGCGGCGCTGACGCCACGCTTCCACCCCTCGCGCGACCAGATCGCGTTCATGTCCTATGCCGGCGGCGTTCCGCGCGTGTACCTGTTCGACCTGGGCACGCGGCGCCAGCAGGTGCTGGGCGCGTTCCAGGGCATGACCTTCGCGCCGCGCTTCTCGCCCGACGGCAGCAGCGTGATCCTGTCGGCGGCCCGCGGCGGCAATTCCGACATCTTCGTGGTCGATCTCGCCTCCCGCCGGGAGCGGCGGCTGACCGATTCGGGCGCGATCGACACCTCCCCCTGCTACAGCCCGGACGGGCAGCAGATCGTGTTCAACTCCGACCGCGGCGGCGACCAGCAGCTCTACGTGATGAACGCGGACGGATCGAACGTGCGGCGGATCAGCTTCGGCCGGGGCCGGTACGCGACGCCCGTGTGGTCGCCGCGCGGCGACCTGATCGCCTTCACCCGCGTGGGGACCGGCAATTTCGCGATCGGGGTGATGAAGCCCGACGGCTCCGGCGAGCGGATCCTGAGCGAGAACTACATATGCGAAGGGCCGACTTTCGCGCCGAACGGGAGGGTACTGATGTTCTTCCGCGAAAGCCCGGCGAGGGATGCCCGCGGTACCGGATATTCCTCACGTATTGTGTCGATCGACATCACCGGTTTCAACGAGCGCCCCGTCCAGACACCCACGGATGCGTCCGATCCGGCCTGGTCACCCCTGCTGGCATAGGCGCAGCCATTTCTGGTGGCTTTGGAAAAACGTGACATAACAGTATGTTGGAGAGGTTCCCGCATGCATCAGCATGGACGGCGCTTCTCCGACGTGCGGAACCAAGCTCCACCTGAAGCGTTGGTCGCCCATGCAGCCGTGGACGGCCATCTCGTTCTTGACGTTTCGGAGCCGCCCACGATAAGCGCCGCGATGGCTCACACGCGGCAGTCCCGCGGCAGGAGCCGCTTTCAACCCCAAGGGGACAACCCACGATGAAGACCAAGCTGCTGGGTGCGCTCGCCGCAGTCGCCCTGCTCGGTGCCTGTGAATCTTCGACCGACACGTCGTCCGCCGCCACCGGCGCCGGCGCGGCCACCGGCCCGCGCCCGGGCAGCCAGGAGGATCTCGCCGTCACCGCTGGCGATCGGGTCTTCTTTGACCTCGACCGGTCGAACGTGCGCGCCGACGCCCAGGCGACGCTGGACAAGCAGGCGCAGTGGCTGGCCCAGTATCCGCAGGTGAACGTGCAGATCCAGGGCAATGCCGACGAGCGCGGCACACGCGAGTACAACCTCGCCCTCGGCCAGCGCCGCGCCAACGCGGTGCGGGAGTACCTGGTGGCCCGTGGCGTGGCCGGCGGCCGCGTCTCCACCATCTCCTTCGGCAAGGACCGGCCCATCGCGCTGGGTTCCGACGAGGCGGCCTGGGCGCAGAACCGCAACGCCTTCACCGCCGTTCAGTAAGCGGTCGGGAACGGCTGGATGCCGGCGGGCGGCCCCTCGGGCCGCCCGTTCGCGTTTGGGCCGCACGGCCTGGGGATGTCGTGAGTTGCGGCACGCGCCATGGCCATGCCTGATTCGTGCCGTCTGGAAGCTGGCGCAGGCCGCCAGCCGCACCGGGAGAGTCGCCGCATGAGGTTCTGGATTGTCACCGTGGCCATGGTTCTCGCATGGCCTTCCCTTGGGCCCGCGCTGGCCCAGGTCGAAAGCCGCGAGGGCATCGCGCTGCAGAACCAGATTCTGGAACTGCGGCGGGAGGTGCAGGCCCTGCGCGACGCCGTCGCGCGCGGCGGCAGCGGCGGCGGGTCGAGCCTCGGCTCCGCGTCGCGGCCGCCCGTGTCGTCCGGGGGCGGGACCACGGAACTCACCGCCTCCCTCGTCGATCGCGTGCAGCAGCTTGAGGAGGAGGTCCGCCGCCTGCGCGGCCGTACCGACGAGGCCGGGTTCGCGCTGCAACGTGCGACCGAGGAGCAGAAGAAGGCGCTCGGCGACCTGGATTTCCGCGTGCAGGAGCTGGAGAACAAGGGCGGGGGAAGCCGGCCTTCCGCGCCGCAGCCGCAAGGGCAGTTGCAGGCCCCGGCGGCGCAGCGGCCCGCCCAGGCTGCCCCCCGCACGCCGGAGGCGGCGCTGCGCGAGGGCAATGCCGCGCTCGCACGCCGCGACTACGCGGCCGCCGAAGCCGCGGCGCGGGAGGTGATCGCCGCGCGCGGCCAGAACCCCCGCGCCTACGACGCACGTTTCCTGCTGGCCGAGGCATTGTTCGGAAAGCGTGACTACCAGCAGGCCGCCCTGACCTACGACGACACCTATCGCCGCAGCCGCAACGGGTCGAAGGCGCAGGACAGCCTGCTGGGGCTCGCCAACAGCTTCATCGCGATCAACGAGAAGCGGTCGGCCTGCGACACGCTCAATCAGTTGCGCAGCGAATTCCCCACGCCGCGCGCCGACCTGCGCAACCGTATCGCGCAGGCGCGGCAGCGGGCGGGGTGCCGGTAGGAGGCGACGCGGAGCGGGACGGCGCCGAAGCGGCCTTCCGGGCCGCGATGTCCCGCCTTGGCCCGTGGGAGGCCGCACCCGCGCTTGCGGTCGGCGTTTCCGGTGGGGCGGACAGTCTTGCCCTGGCCCTGCTGGCACAGGACTGGGCCATGGCCAGGGGCGGCACGGTCCTGGGGCTGATCGTCGATCACGGGCTGCGCGCCGAAGCCACGGCGGAAGCGGCGTTCGCGCGATCGACGCTCGCCGCGCGCGGAATCCCATCGCGGGTGCTCTCGCTGGGGCTCGGTGCCGCGACCGCCGAGCGTGCCCGGCAGGCGCGGCTCGCGGCGCTTGAGGATGCCTGCGCGGAAGCGGGCATCCTGCACCTGCTGCTGGCCCAGCACGCGTGCGATCAGGCGGAGACGCGGCTGATCCGCACGCTGGACCACAGCGGCCCCGCCGGGCTCGCCGGCATGGCCGCGATCCGCCACGGCGCGGCCGTGCGCATCCTGCGGCCGTTGCTGATGGTCCCGCCCGCAATCCTGCGCGACGTGGTGCGGCGGGCCGGGCTGGCTTGGGTCCGCGACCCATCCAACGCCGATCCGCGCGCCACGCGGACGCGCCTGCGGCATTGGCGGGCCGACCGCGACGGGGCCGGCGCTGCGACGCGGGCTCTGGTGCTGGCCGCCCGTGCCGATGGCGCGGCGCGGGGGACAGCCGAAGCGGAGCTGGCCGATGCGATGGCGCGGATCGCCACGATCCGCCCCGAGGGCTTCGCGGTGCTGTCCCAGGGCCCCTGGCCGGGACCGGTCCTGGCGCGGCTGATGCGCATCATCGGCGGCCGCGCCTTCGCGCCGGGAGATGTCGCAGCACTCGCCGCTGCCCCGCGCCCGGCCACGCGGGCCGGCGTGCGGCTGATGCGGGCCGGGCGTCTTGGCCCCGGCTGGTTGCTGGTGCGGGAAACAGCCGCCCCACCCGTCGCGGCGCTGCCATGCGCCATTTGGGATGGGCGATGGCGCGTGCGCGGCGTCTGGCCCGCCGGGGCGACGATCGGTGCGCTCGGCGACGGACCCGGCCCGGACCTGCCCGCCGCCTGCCGCCGCGTTCTGCCAGCCATTCGCCATGCCGGCCGGTTGCTGGCGGCGGGGACGGAAGCGGCCGGCTTCGTTCCGTCCGATCCCGCAATGGGGGCGCCGTTCCTGCCTTCTTCCGGCCCCGAAGAACGCGCATGGGGGATGCGTACCCCGCCGGGACACCCTATGTTCCCTGTCGCGGCGGGATCGTCGCTTCCTGCCTGCCAGTCCGGCCGGCGGGCCAATGGACGGACAGGATGAGCAATTTCGGCCGCAATCTCGCTCTTTGGGTGGTTATCGCGCTGCTGCTGGTGGCGCTGTTCAACCTGTTCCAACCCGGTTCCTCCCGCAGCAACGCCACGCAGGTCGCCTATTCGGACTTCCTGACCGAGGTGAATGGCGGAAGGGTGCGGGACGTGACCATCCAGGGTCGCACCGTTTCCGGCCAGCTGACCGACGGGCGCACCTTCCAGACCTACACGCCCGAGGACCCGACGCTGGTCTCCACGCTGACCGGCAAGGGCGTGCGCGTCGTCGCCAAGCCCGAGGAAAGCGACGTCAACCCGCTGATCCACTACCTGCTGTCCTGGTTCCCCATGCTGCTGCTGATCGGCGTGTGGGTGTTCTTCATGCGCCAGATGCAGTCGGGTGGCGGCCGTGCGATGGGCTTCGGCAAGTCGCGCGCGAAGCTGCTGACCGAGAAGCAGGGCCGCGTGACCTTCGATGACGTCGCCGGCATCGACGAGGCGAAGGCCGAACTCGAGGAAATCGTCGAGTTCCTGCGCGACCCGCAGAAGTTCCAGCGCCTGGGCGGCAAGATCCCCAAGGGCGTGCTGCTGGTCGGCCCGCCCGGCACCGGCAAGACGCTGCTGGCCCGTTCGATCGCGGGCGAGGCGAACGTGCCCTTCTTCACCATCTCCGGCTCCGACTTCGTGGAGATGTTCGTGGGTGTCGGTGCGTCGCGCGTGCGCGACATGTTCGAGCAGGGCAAGAAGAACGCGCCCTGCATCATCTTCATCGATGAGATCGACGCGGTCGGCCGCCATCGCGGTGCGGGCCTCGGCGGCGGCAACGATGAGCGCGAGCAGACGCTGAACCAGATGCTCGTCGAGATGGATGGGTTCGAGAGCAATGAGGGCGTGATCCTCATCGCCGCGACCAACCGGCCCGACGTGCTCGACCCCGCGTTGCTGCGCCCCGGCCGTTTCGACCGGCAGGTCGTGGTGCCGAACCCGGACGTTCAGGGCCGCGAGAAGATCCTGCGCGTGCACATGCGCAAGGTGCCGCTGGGCTCCGATGTGGACCCGAAGATCATCGCCCGTGGCACGCCGGGCTTCTCGGGCGCGGACCTCGCCAATCTCGTGAACGAGGCGGCGCTGCTGGCCGCGCGTGGCGGGCGGCGTGTCGTCGGGATGTCGGAGTTCGAGGCGGCGAAGGACAAGGTGCTGATGGGCGCCGAGCGTCGCAGCCTCGTGATGTCCGACGCCGAGAAGAAGATGACCGCCTATCATGAGTCCGGTCATGCGCTCTGCGCCATCCACAAGCCGGAATGCGACCCGGTCCACAAGGCGACCATCATCCCGCGCGGCCGCGCGCTGGGCCTGGTGATGTCGCTGCCGGAAGGCGACCGCTACTCCAAGTCCAAGTCGAAGCTGCTGTCCGAGCTGACCATGGCCATGGGCGGCCGTGCGGCGGAGGAGATCATCTTCGGCGCCGACAAGGTCTCCAACGGTGCCGCCGGCGACATCAAGATGGCGACGGATCAGGCGCGGCGGATGGTCACCGAATGGGGCATGTCGGACAAGCTCGGCATGATGCTCTATGGCGACAACAGCCAGGAGCTGTTCCTGGGCCATAGCGTCACCCAGACCAAGAATGTCAGCGAGGCGACGGCGCGCGAGATCGATGCCGAGATCAAGCGGATCATCGACGAGGCCTATGCCGACGCGAAGCAGATCCTGACCGAGAACATCGAGGAACTGCACGCCCTGGCCCGTGCGCTGCTGGAGCACGAGACCCTGTCGGGTGAGGAGATCCATCAGGTGCTGCGCGGTGAGCCGGTCGTGCGCAAGCCGGCCGACGATCAGCCGACGCCCGAGAACCGGCGCGCAAGCGTGCCCACGGCGGGCGGGCGCCCGGCGACCCCGCCGCAGACGGGCGGGTTCGGGCCGCAGCCCCAGCCGGGCAGCGCGTGAACGATTTCCCTTCCCCGTACGCGGGGGAGGGGCGTCTGCACTGGGCGGGGTTCGCGCTCGACCGGCCACTGGTCATGGGCGTGGTCAACGTCACGCCGGACAGCTTCTCCGATGGCGGCGACCATCACGACCCGCGCGCAGCGATCACCACCGGGCGGGCGATGATTGCCGCAGGGGCCGACATCCTTGATATCGGAGGCGAATCAACCCGGCCCGGCGCGCCCGAGGTGCCGCCGGAGGAGGAGCAGGCACGTATCCTGCCGGTGATCCGCGCACTCGCGGACGAGGTCGCGATCAGCGTCGATACGCGCCATGCGGCCACCATGGCGGCCACGCTGGCCGCGGGCGCGCGGATCATCAACGACGTGACCGCGCTGGCCCACGACCCCGAGGCTGCGGGCGTGGTGGCCCGCGCCGGATGCCCGGTCATCCTGATGCACATGCGCGGCACGCCCGCGACGATGCAGTCGCTTGCCCGCTACGGCGACGTGGTGGCGGAGGTGGCGGACGAACTCGCGGACCGGATCGCGGCGGCCGAGGCGGCCGGGATCGCGCGGCATGCGATCGCGGTCGATCCGGGACTCGGTTTCGCCAAGACCGCCGAGCACAGCCTTGAGTTGCTGGCCCGGCTGGATGCGCTGACCTGTTTCGGGCGGCCGATCGTGCTCGGCGCGTCGCGGAAATCCTTCATCGGACATATCGCTGGCGAGCCGAATCCCAAGGCACGCGGCCCTGGCAGCCTGGCTGCGCATATGTGGGGCATGTTACACGGCGCGGCGATCATCCGGACACATGATGTGCCGCAGACGCGGCAGGCCCTGGCGGTCATCGCGGCGTTGCGCGATCGACTCTTGTTTAAATAGGCAGAAACAGTCTATACTTTTGCATGCTCGCCACGTCACGCCGTCTGTTCGGGACTGATGGCATCCGGGGCACGGCCAATGCGCCGCCGATGGACGCCTACACCGCGATGCGTCTCGGCCAGGCGGCCGGGCTGCTGTTCACGCGCGGCGCCCACCGCCACCGGGTGGTGATCGGCAAGGACACGCGCCTGTCCGGCTACATGCTGGAACCCGCCCTGGTGGCCGGTTTCATCGGCGCGGGCATGGACGTCACCCTGGTAGGCCCGCTGCCCACCCCCGCCATCGCCATGCTGGTGCGCAGCCTGCGCGCCGATCTCGGCGTGATGCTGAGCGCGAGCCACAACCCATACGAGGACAACGGCATCAAGCTGTTCGGGCCGGACGGGTTCAAGCTGTCGGATTCGACCGAGGCGGAGATCGAGCAGCTCATGGCCGCCGATCTGCAGCCCCGCATGGCCCAGCCCGCGCATCTGGGCCGCGCCGCGCGGCTGGAGGATGCCGGCGGCCGCTACATCGAGGCCGCCAAGGCGACCTTCCCGCGCGGACTGCGCCTGGACGGCCTGCGCATCGTCGTCGATTGCGCGCATGGCGCCGCCTATCGCGTCGCGCCCACGGTCCTGTGGGAGCTGGGCGCGACCGTGATCCCGCTCGGCGTGTCGCCCGACGGCACCAACATCAACGACGGCTGCGGCAGCACCGCCCCGGAACTGCTCGCCGATACGGTGCGCCGGGAAGGGGCCCATCTCGGCATCGCGCTGGATGGCGACGCGGACCGGCTGGTGCTGGTGGATGAGACCGGGGAGATCGTGGACGGCGACCAGATCATCGCACTGATCGCCCGGTCCTGGGCCGAGAGCCAGCGGCTGCGCGGCGATGGCGTGGTCGCCACCGTGATGTCCAATCTCGGGCTGGAACGCTTTGTCGGCGGCCTGGGCCTCAAGCTCCACCGCACCCAGGTCGGTGATCGCTACGTGGCCGAGCAGATGCGGGCGGGCGGGCTCAATCTCGGCGGCGAGCAGTCCGGCCACGTGATCCTGTCCGACTTCGCCACCACCGGCGACGGGCTGGTGGCGGCACTGCAGGTCCTCGCGGTGATCGTCCAGAGCGGACGCCCCGCGAGCGAGGTCTGCCATCTGTTCGACAAGCTGCCGCAGGTACTGCGCAACGTGCGCGCCGATCGCAGCGTGCTGCGCACCCCGGGCATCGCGGCTGCGGTCGCGGATGCACAGGCCCGGCTGAACGGGCGCGGCCGCGTGCTGATCCGCCCCTCCGGCACCGAGCCGGTGATCCGTGTCATGGCCGAAGGCGAGGACGAGGCCGAGGTGACGCAGACGGTCGCGCAGCTCTGCGAGACCATCGCCGCGGCTGCCTGACTTCCGATGAAGGGGCGCGTCCTCGTCGTCGCCGGATCGGATTCCGGGGGCGGCGCCGGCATTCAGGCGGACATCAAGGCGATCACCGCGCTGGGGGCATATGCCGCCACGGCGATCACGGCGCTGACGGCGCAGAACACGCAGGGCGTGTTCGGCATCCACCCCGCACCGCTGGACTTCATCCGCCAGCAGATGGAACTCGTGCTCGACGATATCGGCGCGGATGCCATCAAGACCGGCATGCTGGCCGACGCGCCGACCATCGCGCTGGTCTGCGACGTGCTGGCGGAGAGGGCGCCGGACATCCCGCTGGTCGCCGATCCGGTGATGATCGCCAAGGGCGGCGCGGCCCTGCTCGATCCCGCGGCACTGGAGGCGCTGCGCCGGCGGCTGCTGCCCCGCGCCGCCGTGCTGACCCCGAACATCCCCGAGGCCGAGGCGCTGTCCGGTCTCACCATCCGCGACGTGGCGGAGCAGGAGGCGGCCGCGCGGGCGCTGCGCGCGCTCGGCCCGCGCGCGGTGCTGGTGAAGGGCGGCCATGGCGGCGGCGCGCGTGTCATCGACGTGCTGGCAATGCAGGATGGCGCCGTCGTGCGGATGGAGGCGGCGCGCATCGAGACGCGCCATACCCATGGCACAGGCTGCACGCTGGCGTCCGCCATCGCGGCCGGGATCGCGCAGGGATTGGGATTGGAAAGCGCGGTCCGGCGGGCGCGGGCCTATGTGCAGGCGGCGATCGCGGCAGCGCCCGGCTTCGGGAAGGGCCACGGCCCGCTCGCCCATGACGTGACGGTGCGACCGGAGACGCTGCGCTGGGATGAGGCTTGACCTGTACCATCGCCCTGTCCCTCTCCCGCGTGTGGGAGAGGGGTGGGGTGAGGGTTGCTTACTGGCGGTAGCGGAGGTGTTCGCGCGTCAGCTGGTCCAGCCTGGTGACGCCCATCAGCTTCATGCCGCGTTCGACCTCGGCCTTGAGATTGCCGAGCGCCTTTTCCACCCCTTTCTGCCCGCCCGCCGCGAGCGCGTAGAGATAGAGATGCCCGCCCGAGCAGGCCGTGGCCCCCGCGGCCATCGCCTTCAGGATATGCGTCCCGCGCCTGATGCCGCCGTCGCAGATGATGTCGATCTTGCCGCCGACCGCGTCCGCGATCTCGGCGATCTGGTCGAACGGGGCGCGTGATCCGTCGAGCTGCCGCCCGGCATGGTTCGAGACCATGATCGCGGTCGCGCCGATGTCGATGGCCCGCTTCGCATCGGCCACGCTCATGACGCCCTTCAGGCAGAACGGGCCGCCCCAGCGCTTGCGCACTTCCTCCGCGTCCTTCCAGTTCATCGACTGGTCGAGCATCTTCTTGAAGTAGTCGCCGATCGAGATCGAGACGTTGCTGCCCTCGCTGACATGGGTCGAGAGCTGCGGCAGGTGGAATTTTTCCCGGAACAGGTAGTTGAAGGTCCAGTAGGGATGGGTCGCGAAGCTCATCATGCTGCCAAGCGTCAGCTTCGGCGGGGAGGTGAAGCCGGTGCGCAGGTCGCGTTCGCGGTTGCCGCCGATGATCGTGTCCACCGTCAGCGCCAGCGCGTCGAACCCGGCCGCCTGGCAACGTTCGACCATGCTCCAGGTCAGGCCGCGATCGGTGTGGAAGTAAAGCTGGAACAGCTTGGGCGAACGGATGGTCTTGCCGATCTCCTCGACGCTGACGGTGCCGAGCGAGGAGACGCCGAAATAGGTGCCGAACTTCTCCGCCGCCCGCGCGACCGCGCGTTCGCCGTCATAGTGGAACAGCCGTTGCAGCGCGGTGGGGGAGCAGAACACCGGCAGGTCGATCTTGCTGCCCATGACGGTGACGGACATGTCGATGTCCTGCACCCCGGCGAGCACGTTGGGCACCAGATCGCAGGTGTTGAACGCCTCGGTATTGCGCCGATAGGTGACCTCATCATCCGCTGCGCCGTCGATGTAGTGGAACACCGGGCCGGGCAGGCGGCGTTTCGCCAGCGCGCGGAAATCGTCGACGTTGTTGCAGCGGTCGATGCTGGAGGCCATGCGGGTGTCCGGTGTGGTGGTGCGGGAAGGGGTCAGGCGCCGCGCGCGAAGCGCACGGCTTCCTCGGCGGCACGGAACAGGGCGCGCGCTTTCTGCCGCGTCTCTTCCTCCTCCGCTTTCGGATTGCTGTCCGCCACCACGCCGGCGCCCGCCTGCACGTGCATCGTGCCGTCCTTCACCAGGGCGGTGCGGAGCGCGATGCAGGTGTCCATGGTGCCGTTGGCGGCGAAGTAGCCGATGCAGCCCGCGTAGAAGCTGCGGCGCACGGGCTCCAGCTCGTCGATGATCTCCATCGCGCGCACCTTGGGCGCGCCCGACAGCGTGCCGGCGGGGAAGCCGGCCACAAGCGCGTCGAGCGCCGTCAGCCCCTCGCGCAGCGTGCCCTCGACATGGGAGGAGATGTGCATGACGTGGCTGTAGCGTTCGATGGCGAAGCTCTCCATCACCTTCACCGAGCCGAGTTCGGCCACGCGGCCCACGTCGTTGCGGCCAAGGTCGAGCAGCATCAGATGCTCGGCGCGTTCCTTCGGGTCGGCGAGGAGTTCGCGTTCCAGCGCCAGGTCCTCGTCCCGCGTCGCGCCGCGGCGGCGGGTGCCCGCCAGCGGACGGATCGTCACCTGCCCGTCGCGCAGCCGCACCAGGATCTCGGGCGAGGAGCCGACGATGGCGAAGCCGCCGAAATCCAGGTGGAACAGGAACGGCGCGGGGTTGATCCGCCGCAGCGCGCGGTACAGCGCGAACGGCGGCAGGGCGAAGGGCACCGAGAAGCGCTGCGACGGCACGACCTGGAAGACGTCGCCGGCCGCGATGTATTCCTTCGCCCGCTCCACGGCCGCCATGTACTGCTCCGGCGTCATGTTGGACGTGGGTTCGGGCTGCGGCGGCAGGTCCGCCGGCGGTGCCGGGCGGGGCAGGGGACGGTCGAGTGCCGCGCGCGCCTGTGTCAGCCGCGCCTGCGCGCGGTCCCATGCCTCGGACGCGGCCACGCCCGGCTGCGGGTAGATCGGGGCGGCGAGCGTCAGCTCGTCCTTCACATTGTCGAAGATCGCGAACAGGGTCGGCCGGGCAAGCAGGGCATCGGGCACGCCGATCGGATCGGGTGCGTCCGTGGGCAGCCGCTCCATCAGCCGCACCATGTCGTAGCCGAGATAGCCGACCAGCCCGCCCGCCAGCGGCGGCAGGTCGGCGGGCACGTCGAGCTGCGCCTCGGCGATGGTCGCGGACAGGCTTTCCAGCGCAGGGCGCGTGTCGGCCACGAAGCCGTGCGGCGCGGTCTCCGCGTGGCGGTTGATCTCGGCCTTGCCGTCGCGGCAGCGCCAGATCAGGTCGGGCGCGTAGGCGACCATCGAATAGCGGCCGACGGCAGCCCCCCCTTCCACGCTTTCCAGCAGGAAGGCGTTCGGCTTTCCGTCCGCGAGCTTGAGGAATACGGAGACCGGCGTTTCCAGGTCCGCCACGGTGCGGACGGAGAGGATCGTTCCCCGGCCGGCGGCGTAGGCGGCTTCGAAAGCGGCACGGTCCATGTTCATGGCTGCGCGAGCTGGTCGAGGAGCTGGTGGTTGATGGTCGGCTCCGCCTTGGCGCGGATCGCCGCGAGGTATTCCTGCTCCAGGTCGTGGGCGATCCCCTGGGCGATCTGGTCGCGCATGCGGCCGAAGCCGAGCGCGTCCGTGGTTGCATCAGCCGGCGTCACCGCCGTGAGCTGCGCGACCACGAAGCCGACGGCGGTTTCCGCCATCGTCGCCTCGTCCTGCTTGATCTGGAACAGCGGTCCGACCAGTTCACGTGGCACATCGGGGCTGCCCTCACGCCCGACCGGGCCGACGGGGCGCGCCTGCAGCCCGGCCGCTGTGGCCGCCAGCGTGAGCGTCTGGCCGCCGCGCACCGCGCCCAGCAGCCCGGCGGCCTTCTCCTCCGCCGCGTGGCGGCGCGCGTCCCGCACCCAGGCGGTGCGCACCGCGTCGGCCACCGTCTCGAAGGGGCGCAGCGCGGGGGGGATGATGGCGGAGACGGTGGTAGCGGCGAAGGCGGGACCCGCGATCTCATCGGTGCGCGGGGGCAGGTCGGCGCCGGTCTCGAACACGATCCGCAGCAACGCCGCGCGGCCTTCCTGGGTCAGCGGCATGGCGACGGGCTTGCCGTCCTGGCCGTTGCCGGAAGCATCCAGCGTGGCCTCGACCAGGGGCAGCGACAGCGTGCGGGCCACCTCGGCCACCGTGCCGCCGCCGGCGAGCTGGTCCTCCATCTGGTTGGCCACGTCGAACATGCGGTCGGTCGCGCGTTCCCGCTTCAGTTGCGTGCGCAGCTCCTCGCGCACCTGGTCGAGCGTGCGGTTCGTGCCCGGCGTCACCTTGCTCACCCGCAGCACATGCCAGCCGAGCGGGCTCTGCACCGGGCCGGTGACGGTCTCCGGGGACGCACCGAAGGCGGCCTCGGCCAGTTCGGGCACGGGTACGCTGGCGCGGTTGCCGGAAAGCTGGAAGGCGGACCCGCCCGCCTCCGACGCCGCCTTCTCGATCGCGGCGAAATCCGCGCCTTCCCGCCACTGCGTGGCGATCGCCTCGGCCTTCGCCCGGTCCTGCACCGTGACCGCGGCGAAGTCGCGCTGCTCGCCCGTGACGAACTGCGCCTGCCGCTGCTCGTAGGCGGTGGCGACGTCGTCATCGCTCACCTCGATGCCGCTGGCCAGCGCGTCCGGCGTCAGCAGCGCCACCTGGGCGGTGCGGTATTCCGGCGTCGAGAAGGCGTCGGGGTTGTTCTCCTGGAACCGGCGCAGCTCCGCCTCGTCCGGCAGGGTGGGGGCGGGGCCCGCATCGAAGGGCACCAGCGCCATCAGCGCGGACCGCTGCTCTCCCGCGGAACGGAACAGCGGCATGGTCAGCGCCTCAGGGCTCGCGGCCCCGGCGCCGATGGCGGCCGCCAGTTCCCGCTGCGCGATGTCGCCGCGATAGAGTTCCAGGAACCGCGCCTCGGTCATGCCGTTGCTGCGCAGGAAGTTCTCGAACAGCGCGCGGCTGAAGCGCTGGTCCTCGCCCTGGAAGGCCGGGACCCGGAACACCGCGTCGCGCAGTTGCGCGTCGGGCACGCGCAGGCCGAGCCGGGCGATCTCGGCGGCCATGGCGCGGCCGGTGATCAGCCGGTCCAGCGCCTGGTTGGCCAGCGCCCGGCGCAGCTCCGGCGTGGGCTCGATCTGGCCGCCGGTGGCGCGGCGGAACTGCTCGACCTCCCGGCGCAGGGCCTCCTGCATCTCCGGAACCTCGATCTTCTGGCCGGCCACGGTAGCGACCGAGGTGTCGCCGCGGCGGAACGCGTCCACCACGTCGCCGATGCCCCAGATCGCGAAGGAAAAGACCAGAAGGACGAACAGCCCCTTCGCGACCCAGGTGCTGAGAAGTCCGCGCATTGCCGACAGCATGGCGGACCCGTAGCGGGGGGCCGGTTGCCGTGCAAGGCGCGGCCCGCTAAGCGGCCATCATGCGCAAGCTGATCGCGGGCAACTGGAAGATGTTCGGAACCCTGGCCATGGCCGGGGCCTGGGCCAATGCAGTGCGCGGGGCGGCGATTCCGGTGGATGCGCTGGTCTGCCCGCCGGCGCCGCTGGTCTCCCTGATGGCGCATGCCCTGCTGGGCTCGACCGTGGCGGTTGGCGGGCAGGACTGCCATGCGGCGGACGAGGGCGCCCATACCGGGGACGTCTCCGCCCCCATGCTGCGGGACGCGGGGGCCACGCATGTGATCGTGGGCCATTCGGAGCGCCGCGCCGATCATGGTGAGACGGACGCGGGCGTCCGCGCCAAGGCCGTGGCGGCGGCCCGCGCGGGCCTGCTGCCGATCGTCTGCGTGGGCGAGACCGAGGCCGAGCGTGACGCGGGCGCGGCGCAGGAGGTGGTCGGCCGCCAGCTCACCGGCAGCCTGCCCGACGGGTTCGCTGGCGTGGTCGCCTATGAGCCGGTCTGGGCCATCGGCACCGGCCGCACGCCGACCGCCGCCGACGTGGCCGCGATGCATGCGTTCATCCGCCAGACGCTGGAGCAGCGTTTCGGCAGCCACGGGGCCGGGTTGCGCGTGCTGTATGGCGGTTCGGTCAAGCCCGCGAACGCGGCGGAACTGCTGGCGGTGCCCAACGTGGACGGCGCGCTGGTCGGCGGCGCGAGCCTGAAGGCCGACGACTTTCTTGCCATCTGCCGCGCCAGCGCCTAGGTCCCGCCCGTAATGTTCAATGTCCTGCTCGCCGTCCATCTGTTCGTCACGCTGGCGCTGATCGGTGTCGTCCTGATCCAGCGCAGCGAAGGCGGCGGGCTGGGCGTGGGTTCCTCCCAGGGCATGGGCGGGTTCATGACCGGGCGCGGCACCGCGAACCTGCTGACCCGTACCACGGCGATCCTGGCGGCGGTGTTCATGGGCCTGTCGCTGACCATGGCGCTGATGAGCCGCAGTGCCGGCACGGCGGGCGGCAGCCTGCTGGATCAGCCCCCCGCGGCCACGCTGCCCGCCGCGCCGGCGGCGCCGGCGGCGCCCAGCGTTCCCACCAACTGACCGCGGGCACAGGCCCGCACTCCGAAGAGGAGACGGGATCGTGCGTGTCTTTCTTTCGCTTTTGCTGGTGCTGGCCGCGTCCATCCTGCCTGCCGTGGCCCAGCCGGCCCCGCGTGTCGTGACGGTCAGCCTGACCTATCGCGAACGTATCGCCCTGCCGCCCGGAAGCCGTGCGGTGGTGGAGGTGATCGCCGCCGGGAGCCAGGTGGCGGCCCGCGAGGAGATCGCGCTCAACGGGCGGCAGGTGCCGGTGCCGGCGCGCGTCGCGGTGGATCCGATGCGTCTGCCGCAGGATGCTGCGCTGGCCCTGCGCGGCACGCTCACCGATCCGTCGGGCAATCTCCGCTGGACCGGAAGCAAGCCGCTGCGCTTCGCCCCCGATGGCGCCCCGACCGATCTCGGCACGCTGATACTGACCCGCGCCGCCGCGGGCGCGACGGCGGAGACCCGGACCTTCGCCTATCAATGCGGGGCGGAGCGCGTGACCGCCCGGTTCGACGGTGCCGCGCTACATCTGCGCGTGGCCGGCGGGCAGGAGCAGCGGCTGCGGCAGGTGCGGTCGGCCTCCGGCGCCCGGTATGCGAACGGAGTGGGGCCGGAGGCGCTGACCTTCTGGGATCGGGGCGCCCAGGCGCTTCTGATCCGTGGCGACGACACGGTCGAATGCAGGCGGCTGGAACCGGATACCTACCGCGCGCGTGGGCGGGAACCGGGCTGGAGCCTGTCCCTGGCCCCGGAGCGGCTGGTGCTGGAACTGGACGACGGCGCGCAGCGCGTGGTGACCCCGCTGCCGGCGCGGGAGGTGCGGGACAACGTGACGCATCTGGCCGTGCGGACGGAAGCGCACGACCTCCGCGTCGCGATCGCGCCAGGTCCCTGCCGGAACGGCGTGGACAGCCTGCCCTATCCCGATCGCGTGACGCTGGAACTCGACGGACGGGTGCTGAACGGCTGCGGCGGCGATCCGGCGGCGCTTCTGCAAGGGGATGCCTGGACGGTGGATCGCATCGGGGACATGGCCATCGGAACCGATCCGGCGGTGACGATCGCTTTCGACGCGGAAGGCCGCGTGACCGGCCGTGGGCCGTGCAACAGCTTCGGTGGCGGCTACGGCATCGGGGAAGAAGGGCTGGTCCTCGGGCCCATCGCCGCGACCATGCGCATGTGTCCATCGCCGGCCATGGAGCGCGAGGCTGCGCTGTTCAGCGTGCTGAAGGGCACCGTGCCGTTCGATATCTCCGCCGATGGCGTGCTCACCATCGGCCGCGGCGCGAACATGTTGCGCGCGCGGCGCGGTGAGGCACGGCAGTGACCGGTCCGGCGTTCCCTCGCGTTCAGCCGTAGCGGTTCTGCGGTTCCAGCGCCGCCTCGATGGCGGCGACTTCCAGCAGCCGGGACAGGACTTCCTGGTCCTGTGCGCCCGCGATCGCGTTGCGTCCGCCCATCAGGAAGCACGGCACGCCATTGATGCCGAGCCGGTGCGCGCGGAGGTTCTCCGCATGCACGGCATCGGTCTCGTCGTCGCCCAGCAGGAAGGCGCGCGCCTGGGCCGGGTCGAGCCCGACCTCGGCGGCCGCCTCCGCGAGGACGGAAGGATCGCCGATATTCTGCCCGTCGGTGAAGTAGGCGGAGAACAATGTCTCGACCATCTCCGTCGCGCGGCCGAATTGTCCGGCCCATCGCACCAGCCGATGCGCGTCGAGCGAGGAAGGTGTGCGCCGGATACGGTCGAAGCGGAAGGCGATCCCCTCCGCGCGCCCGATCTCGGAGATCGAGGCGTAGAGCCGCCGCGCCCGCTCCTCGCCGCCGAACTTGCGGATCACGTAGTCGGACCGGGGCATGCCGCTGCGTGGCATGTCCGGGTTGAGCAGGAAGGGCCGCCAGACCAGGTCGAAAGTCAGGTCCGGCCGCTGCCGCAGCGTCCGCATCAGCCGGCGTGTGCCAAGAAAGCACCAGGGGCAGACGAGATCGTGCACGATCTCGATCGTCAGCCGGGTCAGGGGAGGCGTGACGAGGTTCACCCGGCCACCCTACCGGGTCTGAAACGCTTCTGCCATGTCGGTGGTCCGTCCATGGGCCCGCTATAGTGGCATGTATGACGCTGGAAACGCCCGCCGAACTGCTGACGCTCGAGGAAATGGGCCGCGCGGATGCCGCGGCGATGGCCGGCGGCGTGTCCGGCCTCACGCTGATGGAGGCGGCCGGCCGCGCCGTGGCCAGGGCGGCGCTGCGGCGCTGGCGGCCCTGCCGCACGCTGATCCTGTGCGGGCCGGGCAACAATGGCGGCGATGGCTACGTCGCTGCGCGGCTGCTGCATCAGGCCGGCTGGCCGGTCGCGGTCGCGCGCCTCGGCCAGCCGCGCCCCGGCGGCGATGCCGCTGCGATGCGCGCGCGCTGGCACGGCCCCGTGGTTCCGTTCCACGCCGGGGAGACGGCGCGCGCGGACCTCGTGATCGATGCCGTGTTCGGGGCAGGGCTCACACGCGACATCGCATCGGAGGTCGCGGAGGTTCTGCGTCCGGCGCGGCATATCCTGGCGGTGGACGTGCCATCGGGCCTCGACGGTGCGACCGGGCAGGCACGCGGTGATGTCGCCGCGGCGGATGCCACCGTGACGTTCTTCCGTCTCAAGCCCGGGCATCTCCTGTATCCCGGGCGACGCCTGTGCGGGGCGCTGGTGCTGGCGGATATCGGGTTGCCTGAACGCGTTCTGGGTGGGATCGGCCCGCGTGCGCGGCTGAACACGCCGCGCGACTGGCGCGACCGCCTGCGCCTGCCGCAAGCCGAGGATCATAAATACCTCCGCGGTGCGGTCGCGATTCAGGCCGGGCCGGGCATGACCGGGGCGGCGCGGCTCGCGGCGCGCGCGGCGCTGCGCGCGGGGGCGGGGCACCTGACCGTTGTCGCGCCCGATGCGGCGACGGCGGCCGTGCTGCGCGGCGCCGAGCCGGGATTGATCGTCGCTGCCGCTCCGCCCGCCCAGGCGCGCACGCTGGTGGTCGGTCCCGGCCTCGCGCCGGATGCGACAACGCGTGCGCTGGTGCGTCAGGCGCTTGGCGGCGGGGGCGCCGTGCTGCTGGATGCGGGCGCGCTGACCGCGTTTGCCGGCGAACCGGAAGCGCTGCGCGGTGCCACCTGGCTGACCCCGCATGAAGGCGAGTTCACGCGCTTGTTCGGCGCCCCAGGCGACGACCGGCTCGCCGCCGGGCGCGCGGCAGCGGCGCGGACCGGGGCGGTGGTGGTGCTGAAAGGCCCGGCCACGGTCATCGCGGCACCGGACGGGCGCGCCGCGATCAATGCGCATGCGCCGCCGTGGCTCGCGACAGCGGGCACCGGCGATGTGCTTGCCGGAATCATCGCCGGATTGGGCCCCGCCGATCCGTTCGCCTCTGCCTGCGCCGCGGTGTGGCTGCACGGCGAGGCGGCGCACGCTGCGGGGGAGGGGATGGTCGCCGAGGATCTTCCGGACCGTCTTCATGCAGCGATCGTGCGTGCGCGCACGGTCCCCTATATCCTGTCGCGGCACTGACGGAGGCGGATGTGTCGGACCAGGCGGCGGAAGGCTTGCTGGATCGGGCGTGGCGGCGGATCGGCGGATTGTGGCGGGACATGGCCGCCACCGTCGCCGGTGAGGCCGACGACGACGTTGCCGCGCAAATGCGCGCCTGTCTTGCCGCGCGCGGCGGTGAGGTTTCGGCGCGCAATCGCGCGGCCAAGCTGGCTGAGGCATATCTCGCGCTCGACGCGGAAGGGCAGCTCGCCTTCTTCCGCACGCTGGCGAGCTTCGATTCCGATCCCGACGAAGTGGCCGCCGCGATGCACGCGGTGGGTGAGGCCGCGGACGAGAATGCACGCACCGCCGCGCGTACGCGTTTGCGCCAGGTCCTGGAACCGCCGCGGGTGCGGTTGCTGACCCAGTTCACCACCATCCCCGACGGCATGAAGTTCCTGGTCGGGTTGCGCGCCGCGCTGCTGCCGCATGCCAAGAGCGATCCCGCGCTCGCCGCGCTCGAAGCCGATTTCCGCAATCTGCTGCGGACCTGGTTCGATGTCGGCTTCCTGGAGCTGCGGCACATCGACTGGAACAGCCCGGCCTCGCTGCTGGAGAAGCTGGTCGGCTACGAGGCGGTGCACCAGATCCGATCCTGGCGCGACCTCAAGAACCGGCTCGACATCGACCGCCGCTGCTACGCCTTCTTCCATCCGCGCATGCCCGACGAGCCGTTGATCTTCGTCGAGGTCGCGCTGACGAAGGGGCTTGCCGAGAACATCCAGCGCCTGCTCGACGAATCCGCGCCGCATCTCAATCCCAAGGATGCGGACACGGCCATCTTCTATTCGATCAGCAACTGCCAGCGTGGGCTGGACGGGATTTCCTTCGGCAATTTCCTGATCAAGCGTGTGGTCGGGCTGCTTGGGGACGAACTGCGCAGCATCAAGACCTTCGCCACGCTGTCGCCTATCCCCGGGTTCCGCCGCTGGCTCGATCAGACGTTGAAGGATATTCCGGCGAGCTTCGTCTCGGAGGAGGAGTCCGCCGCCCTGATGGCGGCGGCACCCGGAACCGACGGGGCCGGGGCCGCACTCTCCGCGATCCTTGCCAAGCGCGGCTGGCACAAGAACCCGGCCGCCGCCCGCGCCGCCGAGCCCGTGCTCATGCGGCTCTGCGCCCGCTACCTGCTGATCGAGGCCGCGCGGGGCGGCAAGCGCGCACGCGATCCCGTGGCCCATTTCCATCTGTCCAATGGCGCGCGAGTGGAACGTATCAACTGGCTGGCGGATGTGTCGGACAAGGGTGTGAAGGAAGGGGCGGGCATGATGGTCAACTACCTCTACGATCCCGCGAAGATCGAGGAATGGCACGAAGCCTATGCCGGTGAAGGCAAGCGCACGGCATCGACCGCCGCGCGCAAGCTGGCGCGGGGCTGGTCATGAACGCGCCAGGCATCGCCGTTCCCAAGGTGGAGCCGGAGGCCGAGCGCCGGATCGAACTGCTGCACGCCTTCGAGAAGAAGCTGCTGTGGCTGTCGGCCTGGATGATCCACAACGCCAACCACATCCGCCCCAACCGCGACGGGCTGAAGGTGGGCGGGCATCAGGCGTCCTGCGCCTCGGTCATCTCGATCATGGCGGCGCTGTATTTCGAGATGCTGCGCCCCGAGGACCGCATCGCGGTGAAGCCGCATGCCGGGCCGGTGTTCCACGCCATCAACATGCTGTTCGGCCGGCAGGATCCGGCGCGTCTGGCCACGCTGCGCCAGTATGGCGGCATCCAGCCTTATCCTTCCCGCGTGAAGGACGGGGCGGAGGTGGATTTCTCGACCGGTTCGGTCGGGCTTGGCGTGGCGATGACGACCTTCACCGCGCTGATGCAGGACTACGTGCGCATGCACGACATCCCCCGCGCGGAGATCCCGGCCGGGCGGCAGGTGGCGATCGTCGGCGATGCGGAACTGGATGAGGGCAACATCTACGAGGCGTTGCTCGAAGGCTGGAAGCACGACGTCCGCAATGTCTGGTGGGTCGTGGACTACAACCGCCAGAGCCTCGATTCCGTGGTGCCAGACCGGCTGTTCGGCCGGATCGAGGGCCTGTTCCGCGACATGGGCTGGAACGTCGTCACGCTGAAATACGGCCGCAAGCTGGAGGCGGCCTTCGCCCGCGAAGGCGGCGAGGATCTGCGCCGCTGGATCGACGACTGCCCCAACAGCCTGTACTCGGCGCTGACCTTCCAGGGGGGGGCTGCCTGGCGCAGCGCATTGCTGGCGGAACTGGGCCGCAGTCCGATCCGCACGCTGATCGACCAGCTATCGGATGACGAACTGGCCGCCCTGATGAACAATCTCGGCGGCCATGACATCGAGACGCTGCTGGAGGCGTTCCGCGCCGCGGATGCCGGCGGCGATCAGCCCACCTGCTTCATCGCCTACACGATCAAGGGCATGGGCCTGCCCTTCGCCGGCCACAAGGACAACCACGCCGGCTTGATGACCAAGGAGCAGATGGACGGGTTCCGCGCGTCCATGGGCATCGCGCCGGGGCGGGAGTGGGACCGGTTCGCGGGCATGCCGTATCCGGAGCGGGAACTGCAGGACTTCCTGGATGCCTGCCCCTTCGCGACCAAGCTGACGCCTTCTGGGCGGACCCTGTCCGCCCCTGCCGTGCATGTGCCTGCCACGCTGCCGCTTCCCAAGACAGCGGGCCGCCGCATGTCCACCCAGGCCGGGTTCGGCGAGATCCTGGCCGAGATCGGACGCGGGCAGGGGGAGAACGCCGCACTCGCCAGGCACATCGTCACCACCAGCCCGGACGTGACGGTCTCCACCAATCTCGGCCCCTGGGTGAACCGGCGCGGCATCTTCGACCGGCACCTGAAGAACGACGTGTTCCGCGACGCCAAGCTTGCCTCCGCACAGCGCTGGGGCATGTCGCCGGAGGGCCAGCACGTCGAGCTGGGCATCGCGGAGAACAACCTGTTCCTCGCGCTCGCCGCCATGGGGCTGACGGACCGGCTGTTCGGCGCACGGCTGCTGCCGATCGGCACGGTGTACGATCCGTTCGTCAATCGCGGCCTCGATGCGCTGATCTATGGCTGCTACATGGATGCGCGCTTCATCCTGGTCTCGACCCCGTCGGGCCTGACGCTCGCGCCTGAAGGCGGGCAGCACCAATCCACCAACACGCCTTTGATCGGCATGGCCCAGGACCGGCTCGCCGCCTACGAGCCGGCGCATGTGGATGAGCTTGCGATCCTGATGCGGCATGCCTTCGCGCATATCCAGGCGCCGGAAGGCTCCTCGGTCTGGTTGCGGCTGGTGACACGGCAGATCGACCAGCCCGCACGGAGTCTGGACCCCGAAGCGGTGATCGCCGGGGCGCATTGGGCGGTGGCGCCGCAGCCGGGCGCGCGGATCGCGATCGCCTACCAGGGTCCGGTGGCCCCCGAGGCCATTGCGGCGTTCGAGGAACTGCGCGCGGAGGTGCCCGAGGCCGGGCTGCTCGCCATCACCAGCCCCGACCGGCTGCACGCGGGCTGGACCGCCGCGCAGCGTGCGCGGCTCGCGGGGCAGCGGAATGCGCGCGGCCATATCGAGCGCATCCTCGCACCGCTCGCGGCGGATGCCGCGGTGGTGACGGTGCTGGACGGGCATCCGGCCAGCCTGTCCTGGCTGGGCGGCGTGCGCGGACAGCGCATCGTGGCGCTGGGGCCGGACCGCTTTGGCCAGTCGGGGGATATCCCTGACCTGTATCAGGCCTACGGACTGGATACGGAGACGATCCTGGATGCTTGTGCGCAGGCGCTGATCTAGCCGGATGCCCGGCTGCGATCGGACGAACTGGCAACTGCATTGGCTGGAGGCCGAAGGCGATCTCGGCCCCTGGCGCGCGCGGATCGCCTCCGAGATCGCGGCCGCACGGCTGGCCATCGCCACCGTCCTGCCGCCGCCGCGCGTGGATATCCTGATCCAGCACCTCGCCGGCCGGGTGATCGAGGAGATCGGCATGGCCGGGCACGCCTATCGCAGGGGGCTGTTCGGCCTGACGCTCGACCCCGGCAATCCACACTTCGCCGAAAGCCTCGCGAACGGCACCCTGCGCCGGCAGGTGGCGCACGAAGCGCATCACTGCCTGCGCATGGCGGCCGTCGGCTATGGCCGGACGCTGGGCGAGGCGCTCGTCAGCGAAGGCTTGGCGGGCTGCTTCGTCAGCCACCTGTTCGGCACACCGCCGGAACCATGGGAGCGTGCCGTGGCGTGCGAGACCCTGCGCGCCTTCCGTCCCGATCCCGCCGCCCTCTCGGCGGCGGGATACGACCATGCCGGCTGGTTCTTCGGCGCGGGTGGGCGCTATCCGCGCTGGCTCGGCTATACCCTTGGCTACCGGATCGTCGGGGACTGGCTGGCCGCCACGCCAGGCGCCACGGCCGAGGCGTGGGTGGGTGTGCCTGCCGGCGACGTGCTGGACGCCGCGCGGGCGGGCATGCTTGCAGATATCCGATAACGCTCAGCCCAGCTCGATCTGGTAGCGGATGAAGCCGCGATTCTCGGCGACCTTGTCGTAGAGCGCGCGGGCGGTCGCGTTCGTCTCGTGCGTCAGCCAGTAGAGACGGGCGCAGCCCTGCTCCTTCGCCCAGTCGCGCACGGCCATGATCAGCGCCCGCGCGACGCCCCGGCCGCGCGCCGCTTCGTCCGTGAACAGATCCTGCAGGTAGCAGACATCCGGGCCGGAGGTGTTGGCGTGGATGAAGAAATGGGTGATGCCGACAAGCCTGCCGTCCAGCTTGGCGCCCAGCGCGTGGATGCGCGTGCCGTCCCGGAACGCCGACCAGCTCCGGTCGTATTCCGTCTGGGTCAGCGTGCGCTTGTAGAAGGCGATATAGGCGTGGAACAGGGCCTTCCATGCCGCGTGGTCGGCTTCGGTCAACCTGACGATCTCGATGCTCATGCGGGCAGCTTGCATGGCCCAAGGGCCGCCGCGCCGCCCAATCACGGCGGCCTGGCCCGGACCAAGCCCGCGTATTGCCCCGTTGGCGAAGCCCGCCCAGCCGTGGCAACGATTCCGTCATGGCCAAGAACCCGCGCCGCCGATTCGCCGTCCGAGACTCGAAGATCCACGGGAAGGGCGTGTTCGCGCTCGTGGATATCCCGAAGGGCGAGCTGATCGCCGAATACGAGGGGCGGCGTATCCCGTGGTCGAAGGCGCTCAAGATGCCGCCGCTCGATCCGGAGAACCCGAACCACACCTTCTTCTTCGACATCGACGGCACCACCGTCATCGACGGCAATCAGGGCGGTAATTCCTCCCGCTTCATCAACCATTCCTGCAGTCCGAACTGCGAGGCGATCCAGGAGGAGCGGCGCGGCGTGGAACGCGTCTTCGTCCACGCCAAGCGTGACATCCGCGTGGGTGAGGAGCTGTTCTACGACTACGCGCTGATGGTGAACGGCCGCGTCACGGAGAAGACCAAGCGCGAATTCGCCTGCTTCTGCGGGTCGAAGAACTGCCGCGGGACGATGCTGGCGCTCAAGGAGAAGAAGGGAAAGAAGGAGAAGAAGGCGAAGAAGGAGAAGAAGAAAGAGAAGAAGGGGAAGAAGGCCTGACACCCGACGTCCCGTCGGCGAGCGCATAGCTGCCGGTGGCCTGCGCGGCGAGCGCGCCGCCCGCGTCAGTGATCCGCACCTCCCCGAACGCCACGCGGCGGCCCATGCGCAGCAGCGTCGCCTCGGTCCGGACCGGGCCTGGCGGCACCGGGCGCAGGAAGCTGATGTTGAGCGAGATGGTCACGGCGAGAAGCTGATCCGGCTGGCGCGACAGGATCGCGATCCACAGTGCGGCGTCGGCCAGGGTGAACAGGGCGGGGCCGCTCACCACGCCGCCGGGCCGCAGGAAGGCGGGGCCGATCTCCGCCGTCAGCACTGCCTGGCCGTCCTCCGCCCGTTCAAGCCGCGCGCCGAGGCTTTCCAGGACCGGCAGCTTCTCCCGAACCAGGGCTTCGAGTACCGCGGCGGTCATGCCGGCAGCAGCACTGTCGCGGCGGCCTGGGCCGCGATGCCTTCGCCACGGCCGGTGAAGCCGAGCCGTTCGGTGGTGGTGGCCTTGACCGAGACGCGGCCGATCTCCGTGCCCAGCAGGTCCGCCAGCCGCGCGCGCATCGCCTCCGCGTGCGGTCCGATCTTGGGCCGCTCGCAGATCAGCGTGACGTCCGCGTGGGCGAGCACGCCGCCGTGCGCGGCGATGCGCCCGGCGGCGTGGCGCAGGAACCGCGCGCTGTCGGCGTCCTTCCATTCGGCCTGGCTGGGCGGGAAGTGGCGGCCGATATCCCCGTCCGCCAGCGCGCCGTAGATCGCATCGCACAGGGCATGGATGCCCACATCCGCGTCGGAATGCCCTGCAAGGCCCAGCGGGTGCGGCACCGTCACACCGCACAGGACCAGCGGGCGATCCGGCGCGAAGCGATGCACGTCGAACCCCGTGCCCATGCGCGGCAGAAGTGTCGCCGCCAGATGCGCGGCGACGCGGGGCAGGTCCTCGGGGCGGGTGATCTTCACATTGGCCTCCGCGCCTTCGATCAGCGCCACAGCGGCGCCGGTTGCTTCGAGCAGGGCCGCATCGTCCGTCGCGTCCCGCGGCCCGTCGCGATGTGCGGCCAGGATGTCCGCGAAGCGGAACGCCTGCGGGGTCTGCGCGCGGTACAGTCCCTCGCGCGGTACGGTGCCCGCGATCCGGCCCCGTTCGCCGCGCTTGAGCGTGTCCGTCACCGGCAGGGCGGGGATGGCGCCGGGCGCGTCCGCCAGCGCCGCCAGCAGGGCGGGGATGGTCCCCGGCGGGACGATGGGGCGCGCGCCGTCATGGATCAGCACCACATCGGGGGCGAGCGGGGCCAGGGCCTCCAGCCCAGCCAGCACGCTGGCCTGCCGCGTGGCGCCTCCGGCCACCGGGGGCAGGTGCGGGATACCCGCCAGCGCCTCGGACAGGCGTGCATCGCCGACCGGCTGCAGCCAGTCCGAATGCCCGGCCAGTGCCGTGGCGGCGTGCCGGACCACGGGGATGCCGAGCAACGGGCGGTACTGCTTGGGAATCTCTCCGCCGAACCGGGACCCGGTGCCGGCGGCGACGAGGATGGAGGCGACGCGCATGGCCGCCGCCCATAAAGGATTTCGGACAAGTCGGCACGTTGCGCGGCGGATGCGCTGCGACTACTTTGCCCAAATCATGGGCAATGCGTCATTTGGGAGGCGTCTGGAGCCGATCGTGCTGCCGGGCGCGGATCGCGACGTCCGCATCGAGGTGCCGGTCATCCTGGCGCCGATGTCGGGCGTGACCGATCTGCCGTTCCGCCGGCTGGCGAAGGAACTCGGCACCGGGTTGGTCGTGTCGGAGATGATCGCCTCCTGGGCGATGGTCCGGGAAAACCGGACCACGCTGAAGATGGCCGCCCTCGACGGCATGGGCGGGCCGGCCAGCGTGCAGCTTGCCGGCTGCGACCCGGCGCTGATGGCGGACGCGGCGCGGATCAATGCCGATCGCGGTGCGGACATCATCGACATCAATTTCGGCTGCCCCGTGAAGAAGGTCGCGGTCGGCCAGATGGCCGGCTCCGCGCTGATGCGCGACGAGACGGCGGCCGCCCGCATCCTGGAGGCGACCGCGCGCGCCGTGTCCATCCCGGTGACGCTGAAGATGCGCATGGGCTGGGACCACGCGACCCTGAATGCCCCCCGCCTCGCGCGCATCGCCGAGGAAAGCGGCATCCGCATGGTCACGGTGCATGGCCGCACGCGGCAGCAATTCTACAACGGCACCGCGGATTGGGCCTTCGTGCGGCAGGTGAAGGACGCGGTCTCGATCCCGGTGATCGTCAATGGCGACATCGTCACGGTGGACGACGCGGTGGCCGCGCTGCGCCTGTCGGGCGCGGACGGGGTCATGGTCGGGCGCGGCTGCTATGGCCGCCCGTGGTTCCCCGCCCAGGTCGGGGCCTGGCTCACCGAAGGCCAACGCATCCCGGAACCGGACCTCGCGACCCAGCTTGAGATCCTGCTGCGCCACTACGCGATGATGCTCGATCATCACGGCACCGATCCGGGCGTGCGCCTCGCGCGCAAGCATGTCGGCTGGTATTCGAAGGGCCTGCCCGGCTCGGCCGAGTTCCGTGCCGAGGTGAACCGCATGTCGGATGCGGACACGGTGCGCGACCATGTCCGCCGCTTCTACGGCCGGCTGGTCGCACAGGGCGTCGAACGCCGGATCGAACGCCCGGGCCCGGACCTCAGGGAGGCTGCGTGAGAGGGGCCGTGCGGCGCGCGCTCAACGTGGTTGCGCGCCGGGATGCGGCTGGGCCGGAGGCAGCTTCCGTGCTGTCCTCGCTGCCCGTGCCGGTGATCGTGCTCGACCGGGACGATCGGTTCCGCTTCGTCAATCAGGCGGCGGAGGCGTTTCTCGGCATCTCCATCGCCCAGCTTGCCCAACTGGCACTGCCCGATCTGCTGCCCCGGGACAATCCTCTGTTCTCCCTCGCGGCCCAGGTCCGCATGCATGATGTGACCGTCAGCGATCACGATCTCACGCTCGAAAGCCCGCGCCTCGCGCGGCGCGGCGTGGCGGTGCAGGGCTCGCCCCTCGATGGGGAGCCGGGATCGGTGGTGCTGGTCATCCAGGACGCTTCCACCGCGCGCGCGCTCGACCGCCAGCTCACCTTCCGTTCCGCCGCGCGCAGCGTCAGCGGCATGGCCTCCATGCTCGCGCATGAGGTGAAGAACCCGCTTTCGGGCATTCGGGGCGCGGCCCAGTTGCTGGAGCAGAATGCGTCGGAAGCCGATCGCGAACTGACCCAGCTTATCTGCGATGAGGCCGACCGCATCCGCGCCATGGTCGATCGCATGGATGTGTTCGACGAACGGCCGATCGAACGCCGTGCCGTCAACATCCACCAGGTGCTGGAGCATGTCCGCCGCCTTGCACAAAGCGGCTTCGCCCGGCATCACCGGATCACGGAACTCTACGATCCGTCCCTGCCGCCGGTGTGGGGCAATCGCGACCAGCTCATCCAGGTGGTGCTCAACCTCGTGAAGAATGCGGCCGAGGCGACCCCAGCGCAGGGCGGCGAGATCACCCTTTCCACCGCCTACCAGCACGGGCTGCGGCTCGCGCGCGGCGATGGGCGCGTGCATCTGCCACTGCTGGTCACCGTGCGCGACAACGGCCCCGGAATCCCGGAGGATATCCGCGGCCATCTGTTCGATCCGTTCGTCAGCAGCGGCAAGCCGGGCGGGGAAGGGCTGGGCCTTGCGCTCGTGGCCAAGGTCGTGGGCGACCATGGCGGCCTTGTCGAGGTCGAGAGCCGTCCCGGCCGCACCGAGTTTCGCCTGCATCTGCCGCTTGCGCCGGAGGAGGAATGATGACCGCGCCGCAGACCGTGCTGGTCGCCGATGACGACCGCTCGATCCGCACCGTCCTGACCCAGGCGCTGGGGCGCGCCGGCTATCAGGTGCGCGCCACGGGCCATGCCAGCACGTTGTGGCGATGGGTCGAGGATGGGGAAGGCGATCTGGTCATCACCGACGTGATGATGCCGGACGAGAACGGGCTCGACCTCATCCCGCGCATCCGCCGCGTGCGGCCCGATCTGCGCGTGGTGGTGATGAGCGCGCAATCGACGCTGATGACGGCGGTGAAGGCGGCCCAGCGCGGCGCGTTCGAATACCTGCCCAAGCCGTTCGATCTGAACGAGCTGCTCGGCGTGGTCGGCCGCGCACTGGCCGCTCCGGTCGCGGACAGCGGATCGCCGGAGCCGCGCGACGCGGATGAGAGCCTGCCCCTGATCGGCCGGTCGCAGGTGATGCAGGAGATCTACCGGGCGATCGCGCGGCTGACGACCGCCGACCTCACCGTGATGATCAACGGCGAGAGCGGTACCGGCAAGGAGCTGGTCGCCCGCGCGCTGCACGACTACGGCAAGCGCCGCGCGGGTCCCTTCGTCGCCATCAACATGGCCGCGATCCCGCGCGAGCTGATCGAGAGCGAGCTGTTCGGGCATGAGCGCGGCGCCTTCACCGGCGCCACCAACCGCAACGTGGGTCGCTTCGAGCAGGCGACCGGCGGCACGCTGTTCCTGGACGAGATCGGCGACATGCCGCCCGAGGCGCAGACGCGGCTGTTGCGCGTGCTCCAGGAAGGCGAGTTCACCACCGTGGGCGGCCGCCAGCCGATCAAGGCGAATGTGCGCATCATCGCCGCCACACATCGTGACCTGCGTGCCGCGATCCGCGCCGGCCAGTTCCGCGAGGACCTGTTCTACCGTCTCAACGTGGTGCCGATCCGCATTCCGGCGCTGCGCGAGCGGGTGGAGGATATCCCGCTGCTCGCACGCCACTTCCTCGACCGTGCGCATGAGGCGGGGCTGGGACAGAAATCGCTGGAACCCGCTGCCCTGGAGCGGCTGAAGGCGCATCGCTGGCCAGGCAACGTGCGCGAGCTGGAGAACCTGATGCGCCGCCTCGCGGCACTGTATCCGCAGGAGTCGATCGGCAAGGAAGTGATCGCCGCCGAACTCGCCGAGGCAGCACTGCCGCCGCCCGATTTGCCCGCCGAGCCGGGGCAGGCCCCGCGCGACGCGCTGGCGACGGCGGTGGAACGGCATGTGCGCCAGGTCCTGTCCGCCCAGCGCGACGGATTGCCGGTGGAGCAGGTCTATGACCGCGTGATCGCGGAGGTGGAGCGGCCGCTGATCCGGCTGACACTCGCCGCCACGCGGGGCAACCAGATCCGTGCGGCCGCCATGCTGGGCCTCAACCGCAACACGCTGCGCAAGAAGATCCGCATGCTTGAGATCCCGGTCTCGCGAGGCCTCGGATGACCCCGCCGGTCCGGAGCGGACGCGCCGGATGAATGCGATGCCGCCCGGCGAAGGGATCGTGCGGGCGGAGCAGGCTGCCTCTCCGGCATCGGCGGAGGGCGGGTTCCGGGCGCGGCTGTCCGCGGTGCTGTTCGGGCGTACGGCCACCTTCGCGCTGGCCGGAATCGCGCTGGCACTTGGTATCGCGACGTTCGTGTCACTCTCCGGCGGGGCCCCGTTCGGCCCCAGCCCCGCCGCGATCGTCGGACTGATCCTCGCCAGCCTCGCCGTCCTGCTCCTGCTCGGCGTCTCCCTCGTCGTGCGTCTGGTCAGGGTCTGGGCCGAGCGCAGGCGCCGTTCGGCCGGATCGCGCCTGCACGTGCGGCTGGTGCTGCTGTTCTCGGTGGTCGCGACCCTGCCGGCGATCCTGGTCGCGGTGTTCGCGGCGCTGTTCTTCAACCTTGGCATCCAGGCCTGGTTCAGCGACCGCGTGCGCACGGCGCTTGAGGAAAGCCTGAATGCCTCGCACGCCTATCTGGAAGAGCATCGCGGCAACATCCGCGTCGAGGCGCTGGCCATGGCCAATGACATGAACCGCGCCGCGGTGCTGCTGCCGGACAACGGAATGGATTACGCGCGGGTGCTGGCGACCCAGACGGCGCTGCGCGGGCTGACGGAGACGCAGGTCTTCGACCCCATCACGTCGCAGGTGGTCGCCCATGCCGGGCTTTCCACCGGCTTCGTGCTCGATCCCGTCCCGGCCTGGGCGATCGACTATGCCCGCACCGGCGATGTCGCGGTGCTGTCGGGGGAGGGGGACAATACCCGGGTGCGTGCGCTGATCGCCCTCGACCGGCCGCAGGGGCTGATGCTGGTGATCGGCCGTCCGGTCGATCCCAGGGTGCTGAACTTCGCCGCGCGGGCGGAGGCGGCGGTGGCGCAGTACCGGCGCCTGGACCAGAACCGCTGGGGGCTTCAGATCACCTTCGCGCTGATCTTCGCCATCGTCGCGCTGCTGGTCCTGGCCGCGGCGTCCCTGGTGGGGCTGATGCTCGCCAACCAGATCGCCCGTCCGCTCGGGGCCCTGATCCAGGCGACCGAGCGCGTGCGCGCCGGCGAGGAGGACGTGAGGGTTGAGGAGGATAACAAGCGCGACGACGACATCGGCGCGCTGTCACGCGCCTTCAACCGCATGACCCACAAGATCAGCTCCCAGCGGGGAGAGCTGATGAACGCCTACAGCCAGATCGACGAACGCCGCCGCTTCACCGAGACGGTGCTGTCCGGCGTGTCGGCGGGGGTTATCGGCCTTGATGCCAAGGGGCAGATCGAGCTGCCGAACCGCGTCGCGGGTGAATTGCTGGCGCGCGACCTGACAGGGAAGATCGGCGAGCGGCTTGCCGACGTCGTCCCGGAATTCGCGCCCCTGTTCGCACAGGTGGCCGAAGCGCCGGAGCGGCCGCGCACGGCGGAGGTCGTGGTCGGCCCGCCCCAGCAGCGCCAGACGCTGCTCGTGCGGATCGGTGCCGAGGTGCAGAACGGCAGCCCCAAGGGTTACGTGGTGACGTTCGACGACATCACCGAACTGCAGTCCGCCCAGCGCAAGGCGGCCTGGGCGGACGTCGCGCGCCGCATCGCGCACGAGATCAAGAACCCGCTGACCCCGATCCAGCTATCCGCCGAACGGCTGAAGCGGCGTTTCCTGAAGGAGATCGCCTCGGATCCCGACACCTTCCGCGAATGCGCCGATACGATCGTCCGCCAGGTCGGCGATATCGGCCGCATGGTGGATGAGTTCAGCGCCTTCGCGCGCATGCCGCATCCGGTCATGAAGCCTGAGGATCTCGGCCGCGTGGTGCGAGAGGCGCTGGTCCTGCAACGCAACGCCCATCCCGAGATCGCCTGGCAGGTGGAGATTCCCGAAGACGCGCCGAAGCTGCCCTGCGACCGGCGGCAGATCGGCCAGGCCGTGACGAACCTGCTGCAGAACGCGGCCGATGCGGTTTCCATGCGCGAAGGTGCGGGCGGTATCCGGGTCGTGGTCGCCGCCGCGGATGGCGTCGCGCAGATCACGATCGAGGATGACGGAATCGGCCTTCCGGCGGAGGATCGGGCCCGGCTGACGGAGCCTTACGTGACCCATAAGGCCAAAGGGACCGGCCTTGGTCTTGCCATTGTCAAGAAGATCATGGAGGACCACGGAGGACGCTTGGTGATGGAGGATCGCGATTCGGGCCCCGGCGCCCGCGTATCGCTTCTGTTGCCGCTGAAGGAAACCGCCCGCGAGCATGCCTGATGGCGCATGAAATCCTGATCGTGGACGACGAGCCGGATATCCGGCTGTTGATCGACGGCATCCTGCGCGACGAGGGCTACGAGACGCGGCAGGCAGGCGACTCCGATCAGGCCATCGCGGCCTTCCGTGCGCGTCGGCCCTCGCTCGTGGTGCTGGACATCTGGCTGCAGGGTTCGCGTCTCGACGGCCTCGGCATTCTGGAAGCGCTGCATCAGGAAGAACCGCAGGTGCCGGTGGTCATGATCTCCGGCCACGGCAATATCGAGACCGCCGTCACCGCGATCCAGAACGGCGCCTACGACTTCATCGAGAAGCCCTTCACCTCCGACCGGCTGCTGCTCCAGGTCCGGCGCGCACTGGAAGCCTCGCGCCTCGCGCAGGAGAACGCGGAACTGCGTCTGCGCGCGGGCCCGGAGACGGAGCTAGTCGGTGTCTCGTCGCAGACCCAGTCGCTGCGGGGCGTGGTGGAGAAGGTCGCGCCGACCGGATCGCGCGTGCTGATCACCGGCCCCGCCGGCGTCGGCAAGGAAGTGGCCGCGCGCATGATCCATGCGCGGTCCCGCCGCATGGATGGCCCGTTCGTGGTGCTGAGCTGCGCCACGCTGTCCCCCGCGCGGTTCGAGGAGGAGCTTTTCGGCGTGGAGGCCGGCCCCGATCCGGTGGCCCAGCCCCGCCGCGCGGGCGTTCTGGAACGCGCCCATGGCGGCACGCTGCTGCTCGACGAAGTCGCCGACATGCCCCTGGAGACGCAGGGCAAGATCGTGCGTGCGCTGCAGGAGCAGGGCTTCCGCCGTGTCGGCGGCGATGCCGCGGTCAAGGTGGATGTCCGGGTGCTCGCCACCACCAATCGCGACCTGCAGGGCGAAATCGCCGCGGGGCGGTTCCGGGAAGATCTCTACTACCGGCTCGCCGTGGTGCCGTTGCGCGTGATGCCGCTGCGCGACCGGCGGGAGGACATTCCCGTGCTGGCGCGGCATTTCGTGCAGCGGGCATCCGAAAGCTCCGGCGTCGCCGCGCGCGATCTGTCGGCCGACTGCATCACGGCGCTGCAGGCGTATGACTGGCCCGGCAATGTCCGGCAACTGCGCAACCTGATGGAGTGGCTGCTGATCATGGCCCCGGGCGGGCCGGGCGAGCCGATCCGTGCCGAGATGCTGCCGCCCGAGGTCGTGGGGGCAGCACCCGCCGCGCTGCGCCTCGATGCCGGGGCGGACATCATGGCCCTGCCGCTGCGGGAAGCGCGCGATCTGTTCGAGAAGCAGTATCTGGAGGCGCAGCTTCTCCGCTTCTCCGGCAATATCAGCCGCACCGCCCAGTTCGTGGGCATGGAACGCAGTGCGCTGCACCGCAAGCTCAAGCAGCTCGGCGTCAACGACGAGAAGCTGCCCGCCTCTCCCTGAAGGAACCCGGATGAGCCGCATCGCCTATGTGGATGGACGCTACGTGCCGCAGCGCACGGCGAGCGTGAGTGCGCAGGACCGTGGCTATCAGCTGGCCGACGGCGTCTATGAGGCGATCCATCGCTATCGTGATCGTGTGCGCGATCCCGAACTGCATCTCGGCCGGCTGGAGCGCAGCCTGCGCGAATTGCGGATCCCCCAGCCCATGTCCCGCACCGCGCTGCTGGCGGTGATGGATGAAGTGGCGCGGCGCAACCGTGTCACCGACGGGCTCTACTACATTCAGGTCACGCGCGGCGTGGCCCCGCGGGGCCATGCCTTCCCGAAGGTGGTGCGGCCGGTGCTCGTGGTGATGATCCGCCGCGTTCCGCCATTCCCCGCCACGCCCGACGAATGGGCGGTGAAGGTCGTGACCCATCCGGACCAGAGATGGGCGCGGTGCGATATCAAGAGTGTCGCGCTGCTGCCCAACGTGCTCGCCCGTCAGGCCGCCGCCGAGCAGGGCGCCTTCGAGGCTGTGCTCGTCGATGGCGCGGGCATGGTGACGGAGGGGGCAGCGTCTTCCTTCTGGATCGTGGACGAGGCAGGGGCGATCCGCCTGCCCCATCTGGGCGAACACATCCTGCCGGGTTGTACGCGCGCCGCACTGCTCGCCGAGCTGGAGCACGAGGGCGTGAAGGTGGATGTCCGCGCCTTCTCGGTTGATGAGGCGCGGCGTGCGCGCGAAGCCTTCCTCACCTCCGTCAATTCCTTCGTGCGGCCGGTGGTGGCGATCGACGGTGCGCCGGTCGCGGACGGAAAGGTCGGGCCGGTGACGCGCCGCTTGTTCGAGATCTTCGCTCGCCACGTGAAAGGCGAGCTGCGGAACGCCGCATGAACGCCCCGTTGCTGCCCGCGCCACGTGCGATCCTGTGGGACTGGGACAACACGCTGGTCGATTCCTGGCCCACGATCGGTGCGGCACTCAACGAGACCCTGGCGGCGTTCTCCCTGCCGGTCTGGACCGATGCCGAGGTGCGCGGGCGGGTCCGCCATTCGCTGCGTGATTCCTTCCCCGCTCTGTTCGGCACGGAATGGGAGCGGGCGCGCGACATCTATCTCGACGCCTTCGCGCGGCGGCACCTCGAACGGCTTGCGCTTCTCGCGGGCGCGCAAGCCGCTCTCGATGCCGCGGCGGGGCGCTACATGGCGGTCGTATCGAACAAGACCGGCCCCTTCCTGCGGCGGGAGGCTGCGCATCTCAGGCTCGACCGTCATTTCGCGGCACTGGTGGGGGCGGGCGATGCATCCGCCGACAAGCCCGACCCGGCCGCGATCCGTCTCGGTCTCGGCCAGCACACGACGGGGCCGGACGTCTGGTATGTCGGCGACACGGGGCTGGATATGGACGCCGCGCGCGCGGCCGGATGCACGGCCGTGCTTGTCGGCGCGGCGGAACACGAAGGCGGCCCCGCGCAATGCAGGCCCGATCTGCATTTCCCGGACCTCACCGCACTGGCCGCCGCTCTTGCGTCCGGTGGGGGCGGCGCGGGATAGTGGGCCCAGCCGGCGGCCGAAGCCAAGCTTGCCGGCGCACAACGACAACGGGCCAACAAGAAGAAGGTACAGCGACGTGGCAACTGAAAAGTCGCAAAACGTGCAGGACGTGTTTCTCAACCACGTCCGCAAGAACAAGACTCCGGTGACGATCTTCCTGGTGAACGGCGTGAAGCTGCAGGGCATCATTACCTGGTTCGACAACTTCAGCGTTCTGCTCCGCCGGGACGGGCATACGCAGCTTGTGTACAAGCATGCGATCAGCACCGTGATGCCGGGTGCGCCGATCCAGCTGTTTGACTCGAGCAAGACCGAAACCGGCAGCACGATCACCGCGCCGGCGCGGGAGACCGTCACTGCCGATCTCGGCTGAGGGGCGACAAGCCACCATTCCACCGCGCCGCGGCGCACCGCACGACACGTCCCCCGCTCCGACGCGGGCGGCTGTCGTGCTGCCGTGGGAGCGGCTGGAGCGCGGAGATTCCGTGCGGGCGGCGGATGCACGACTGGCCGAGGCGGTGGGGCTGGCCGCCTCGATCGGCGTCGTCATCGTCCACACGGCGATCTTCCCCCTGCGCGGACGCCGGCCCTCGACCCTGCTCGGTGAAGGGCAGGTCGAGATGGCCGGGCAGGCGATCCGGGAGCAGGACGTGGGCGTCGTCGTCGTGGACGCGGCGCTGTCCCCCGTGCAGCAGCGCAACCTGGAGCGCGCGTGGGACTGCAAGGTCATCGACCGGACCGGACTGATCCTGGAGATCTTCGGTGACCGGGCGCGCACGCGCGAAGGCGCGTTGCAGGTCGAACTCGCGCACCTGGATTACCAGCGCACGCGGCTGGTGCGGTCCTGGACCCATCTGGAGCGCCAGCGCGGCGGCTTCGGCTTCCTGGGTGGGCCGGGCGAAAGCCAGATCGAGATCGACCGCCGCCTGATCGGTGACCGCATCACGCGACTGAAGAAGGAACTGGAGCAGGTGCGCCGCACGCGCGGCCTGCACCGTTCGGCGCGACGCAAGGTGCCGTATCCGGTGGTTGCGCTGGTCGGCTACACCAACGCCGGAAAGTCCACGCTGTTCAACGCCATGACCGGGGCCGAGGTCTATGCGAAGGACCAGCTCTTCGCGACGCTCGATCCCACGATGCGCGGGCTGCGCCTGCCGTCCGGACGGCAGGCGATCCTGTCGGACACGGTGGGTTTCATCAGCGAGCTGCCGACCGAACTCGTCGCCGCCTTCCGCGCGACGCTTGAGGAGGTGGCCGAGGCGGACGTGATCCTGCATGTCCGCGACGTGGCGCACCCGGACACGGCCGCGCAGCGCGCGGATGTGATCGCCGTGCTCGAAGGCATGGTCAAGGACAGCACGCTGGATGAGACCTGGCCCGCGCGCACCCTGGAAGTGTTGAACAAGGCCGATCTTCTGGGCGGCATCGACCAGGTGGCGCCGGTGAGCAATCGGGCGGTCGTGGTCTCCGCCATCACGGGTGCAGGGCTGGAGGCGCTGAAGGATGCGGTGGACGCCGCCATCGCCGCCGGCATGGATGTCGCCGACTACGACCTGCCGCCCGAGGACGGGGCGCGCATCGCGTGGCTGCACCGCCATGCGGAAGTGCTGGAACGCCATGACGACGAAGAGAACGTGCATATGAAAGTCCGCATCGCCCCCGCCGACCGCGCGCGGTTCGAGCAGTTGCCGTGAGCCTCGACGACGCGCGGCGCGTGGCCGCGATCCTGGCCGAGGCGGCGCGGGCGGAGATCATGCCGCGCTACCGCAATCTGCCCTCGGGCGCGGTGCGCCAGAAGACGGATGCGCTGGACCTGGTGACCGAGGCCGACGAGGCGGCGGAGCGGCATATCACCGCATCCCTGCTGGCGGCCTTCCCCGGCTGTCTCGTGGTGGGGGAAGAGGCCGCGTCGGCCGATCCGTCACTGCTGGACCGGCTGCGCGGAGCGGACCTCGCCTTCGTGGTCGATCCCATCGACGGGACCGCCAACTTCGCCGCGGGCCTGCCGCTGTTCGGGGTGATGGCGGCGGCGGTCGTGCGCGGCGAGACGCGGTTCGGGGTGATCCATGATCCCCTGTCGAACGACCATGCCATCGCCGCGCTGGGCGAAGGCGCGTGGATGGAAGGCGGGCAAGGGTGCCGCCGCCTCGCGGTCGCGCCGCCCGCCCCGCTGGGCCAGCTTGCCGGCAACGTTTCCTGGCGCTTCCTGCCTGAACCCCTGCGGAGCCGCGCGGTGAGCCGCCTGCCGCGGCTGGCCGCTGCCTGGGATTATCGGTGCAGTGCGCATGAATACCGCATGACCGCGGACGGCCATGGCCATTACCTGCTGTTCAACAAGCTGATGCCCTGGGACCACGCGGCAGGCGTGCTGCTGCATGCGGAGGCAGGCGGTTACGCGGCGCGGTTCGACGGGTCCGCCTACGGTCCCGCCACATTCGATGGCGGCCTTATCTGCGCGCCGGATCCCGTCACGTGGCGGACACTGCGGGATGCGCTGATCGACGTGTGACGAAGTGCGGGGCGTGTATGGGCCGCCCCGTCAGCCCGTCATTCCTGCTCAGCGGCGGCGCTGCTGGGCCTGGGCTTCGGCGATTTCCTCGAAGCGGACCGGCTCGCCGGCGAGGGCACGGGCGGTCGCGGTCGCGACCGTGCCGGCCGTGCGCGGCGCGGTGCCTGCGGCATAGGCCCTGTCCGTCCCGTCGGCGCGGGCATAGATGAACCCGTTGGTGGGATACACGCTGCCATAGGCGCCGTTCCCGATGGACACGCGCACGGATGTCCAGTCGTTGGCGGGCGAGACATCCACGACCGAGACGCCGCGGGAAATCAGGCCCTTGCGCCCGCGGGGGCCGGCCCAGTTGGCATGGTCGATCAGCACTTCACGCGGCCCCAGCACACGCGAGACAACGGCGACATGCCCCAGCCGCATCCGGCTCGTGGAGCGGAACGACATCACGGCGCCCTTCTCCGGCTTATGGCCCCGCTCATAAACGCCCTTGGCCTGGTTCCACCATGTGTGGGCGTTGCCGCTGATCTGGATGCCCGACAGCGACCGGGCATACGGGACGCATTGCAGGCCACCGCTGGAGACCGCGCGCGCCTTGCCCCGCGCGGTGGAGCTGCGGCGTACGACACGGTGGGCTGTCCTATGCGTGGTGGCCCTGGATGCATGGGCCGGGGCACTGCGGTGCGCGCTGGCTGTCCGGGAAGATGAGGCGGCATCGGCGGGGGCGGGCGGCATGGCGAAAAAAAGAAGCGATCCGAGCAGAATCGCGAAGGCGCCGGTGCCGCGTGCGATCATGCCGCCGTACCCCTCTGAATAATCTCTGTTGAAACAAACGGATACGGGCGGTGAGGTGAGGTGACAACCCGTGATAGAAAACATCCTGTGTGAACTGGCTCACTTTGCTGGCCATGCCTGTGGACAGCGCGCTGGTTCGGGACACAACTCCTATTGAGACGCCAATGAGGCAGCCTCAACAGATTGCGGCGAGCCGGATATCCGACTCGCCGCAAGAATCGCAACCTATACGGGAAATTTCCCGGATATTATTCAGGGCTTACTTGCAGGCTGTGACCATGATCTCAACGAGATGCCGCGGATCGGCCATGTTCGCCTGCACGCAGGCGCGGGCCGGGGCGCCGCCTTCCGGCAGCCATGCGGACCAGACTGCGTTCATGCCGTCGCGGTCGCGGATGTCCTTGAGCCAGATCTGCGCCTGCAGCAGGCGCGTCTTGTCGGTGCCGTGCGTCTCCAGGATCGCGTCGATCGCTGCCAGCACCTCCTCGGTCTGGCCCTTGATGTCCTTCGACAGGTCCTGCGCGGTGCAGCCCTGGAGATAGACGAAGCCGTGGAATTCGACGGCCTTGGCGAGAATCTTGTTCGGCTCGGTGCGGATGATCTTGCTCATGCGTTCCTCTTTCCTGCGGGCGGGTGACGTGTAGTTGCGGCCCCTCGCGGCGGCAAGGCGGCCTGTCACCAGTTCCCGTAGCCATGCGCCATCGCGGTGGCGAACATCGCGATCACCGGTAGCAGGGCGACCTGCAGCCACAGATATCGGCGTATGCCCGCGATCTCCGTTGCCGGCGGATGGTGCCCTGATCCGGCCTGCTCCCGCCGCCAGCGCAGATAGGCGAGGGTCGGGCGCACCGACAGCAGCCCGACCACGGCGAAGGTGCCGAGACTGGCCCAGAACAATGCGTTGGCGCTGTAATAGGCCCAGCCCTTGGCGGTGAAGATCGCGCGGCCGAGGCCGGTCGCGAGCACCAGCACCGCCAGCGCGCCGTAGAACGCATCGATCCGCGCCACGGTTGAAACCCATTCGCGGGGCATGCCCGGCCGCACCATGGCGAGTTCGGTGCCGAGGATGGCGGCGACGCCGATGATCGCGCCGTAATGCAGGACCGAGAGGATGAGGTCGGGCAGCATGCGGACGTCATTCTACATGACGGTCCGCACGCATGCACGAAGCGGCGTGATCGGTCCGGCCGGGTTGTCCCGGCCGGACCCGGCCCGTCAGTGCGCGAGCACGGCAAGCAGCAGCAGCGCGACGATGTTGGTGATCTTGATCATCGGGTTCACCGCCGGGCCCGACGTGTCCTTGTACGGGTCGCCCACGGTGTCGCCGGTCACGGCCGCCTTGTGCGCGTCCGATCCCTTGCCGCCGAAATTGCCTTCCTCAATGTACTTCTTGGCGTTGTCCCACGCACCGCCGCCCGTCGTCATGGACACCGCGACGAAGAAGCCGGTGACGATCACGCCCAGCAGCATCGCCCCCAGCGCGGAGAAGGCGGCTTCCTTCCCGGCGATGGCCTGGATGCCGAAATACACCACCAGCGGGCTGAGGACCGGCAGCAGCGAGGGGATCACCATCTCCCGGATCGCGGCCCTGGTCAGCATGTCCACCGCGCGGCCGTAATCGGGCTTGTCGGTGCCCTGCATGATGCCTGGCTTCTCGCGGAACTGGCGGCGCACTTCCTCCACCACCGCGGTCGCGGCACGGCCCACCGCGGTCATGGACATGCCGCCGAACAGATAGGGCAGCAGGCCGCCGAACAGCAGCCCGACCACCACGTAGGGATCCTGCAGCGAGAACGTCACCGGCTGCACGCCCGCGAAGTACGGATACTGCGCCGCGTTGCTGATGAAGAAGTTCAGGTCCTGCGTATAGGCCGCGAACAGCACCACGGCCCCCAGCGCGGCGGAACCGATCGCATAGCCTTTGGTCACGGCCTTGGTCGTGTTGCCGACCGCGTCCAGCGCATCGGTGGAGACGCGTACCTCGGCCGGCAGGCCCGCCATCTCCGCGATGCCGCCGGCGTTGTCGGTAACGGGGCCGAAGGCGTCCAGCGCCACCACCATGCCGGCCAGCGCCAGCATCGTCGTCACCGCGATCGCCACGCCGTACAGGCCCGCGAGCCCGTAGGAGGTGAGGATGCCCGCGATGATGATGATCGCCGGGATGGCGGTCGCCTCCATCGATACGGCGAGGCCCTGGATGACGTTGGTGCCATGCCCGGTCTGCGAGGCCCGTGCGATGGCGCGCACCGGGCGGAACTCCGTGCCGGTGTAGTATTCCGTCACCCACACGATCAGGCCGGTGACGGCGAGGCCGATCGCGCCGCACAGGAACAGCGAGAACGGCGTGAACGTCGCCCCCGCCGCGGTCAGCGGCGTGGAGAACCCGCCGAACACGATCGCCACCAGCGGCAGCAGCACCACCAGCGACAGCACGCCGGTCGCGATCAGGCCACGATACAGCGCCCCCATGATCGACTGGCTTGCCGGCAGCTTCACGAAATACGTGCCCGCGATGGAGGTCGCGACGCAGACCCCGCCGATGGCGAGCGGGAACAGCATGCCGGCCCAGCGCATCTCCGGCGTGGTGAAGGCGATGGCGGCCAGCACCATGGTCGCGACGATGGTCACGGCATAGGTCTCGAACAGGTCGGCGGCCATGCCCGCGCAGTCGCCCACGTTGTCGCCCACATTGTCGGCGATGGTGGCGGGGTTGCGGGGGTCATCCTCGGGGATGCCGGCCTCGACCTTGCCGACCATGTCGCCGCCCACGTCCGCGCCCTTGGTGAAGATGCCGCCGCCGAGGCGGGCGAAGATCGAGATCAGCGAGGCACCGAAGCCGAGGGCCACCAGCGCGTCGATCACGCCGCGCGAGGTGGGTTCCATGCCCAGCAGGACGACGAGGACGAAGAAGTAGACGGCCACGCCCAGCAGCGCGAGGCCCGCGACCAGCATGCCCGTCACCGCGCCGGATTTGAACGCCACCTCCAGCCCGCCGCCGAGCGAGCCGATCGCCGCCTGCGCCGTGCGGACGTTGGCGCGGACGGAGACGTTCATGCCGATGAACCCGGCCATGCCCGACAGCACCGCGCCGATCAGGAAGCCGATCGCCACCGTGATCCCCAGCAGCAGCGCGATCACCACGACCAGCACGACGCCGACGATGCCAATGGTGGTGTACTGCCGCGTCAGGTAGGCGGAGGCGCCTTCCTGCACGGCGGCGGAGATTTCCTGCATGCGGGGGCTGCCGGCATCCTTGGCCAGCACCTCCTTCACGGTCAGGACGCCATAGACGATCGAGAGCGCGCCGAGCGCGATCACGAGCAGCAGGGCAATGGTCATGCGGACATGTTTCCTGTGGTCTTGTCATTGTCCGGGATCGAACCGGCTGCGCGACTAAAGACGGAAACGCGGGGCGCGGCAACGGCGGCCACGCCCCGCGACGGCGCAGGGGCGCTTTTGCCTTACTATCTTACGATCTTACCATCTTGCCCGGCATCCGCCGGGCCATGCCGCGCGAAGATCGGCCACGGACGCAATCCGGGCAGTTGATGGACTCTTCTAGAATAAATTCCTTATCTCGGTCAAGGCTGCCAGTACGCGCGATCTGTCGCGGGCGACACGACGGCCGGGGACAATGCGCGCGGCCGCGCAGCGGCATGGCGGAAATACTTGCCCGTCAGCCTGATTCAGGCTGGCGATCTTATCATGATCGGGGCGGAGCGGGGGTACCCGCGTTGGGCAAGGGGAGGAGGGGGCATGCGCTGGCGGGCGCGGGCGGCGCCCGCCAGTCGGCGGTATCAGGCGACTCCGGCCAGCTTGACCGGCAGATCCGGGTCCACGGCGGCGATGCCTTCCAGGATCACGGCCTCTGCCGCGTCACGCGATCCCCAGCCTTTGACCTTCACCCATTTGTCGGGCTCCAGGTCCTTGTAGGTGTTGAAGAAGTGCTCGATCGCACCGCGGGTAATCATCGGCAGCGCCTCGGCATCCTCCACGCCCGAGAACTGCGGGTGCACCTTGTCGTGCGGGACGCAGATGATCTTCTCGTCCACCCCGCTTTCGTCCTCCATGTGGAGCACGCCGATGGGGCGGGCGCGGATCACGCAGCCGGGGACCACGGGGGCTGGCAGCAGCACCAGCGCATCCACCGGGTCGCCGTCCGCGGCGAGGGTGTTGGGGATGAAGCCATAGGCGGCCGGATAGGCCATGGGCGTGAACAGGAAGCGGTCCACGATGACCGCGCCTGATTCCTTGTCGAGCTCGTACTTGACCGAGCTGCCCTGGGGGATCTCGATCACCACGTTCACGTCCCGCGGCGGATGTTTGCCGGCCGGGATCTTTCCGATATCCATTGTCCGTCCCGATTGTGCGGCGCAGCAATACCGCGCCATGCCCTGTTGCGGCAACCCGTTCGTGCGGGTCTTATGTGTCCGCGTGCGCCTGTAGCTCAATGGTCAGAGCGGACCGCTCATAACGGTTTGGTTGCAGGTTCGAGTCCTGCCGGGCGCACCAGAATTCAGAAGCGCCGATATAGTAGCCTATCCGAGCGACAATATCCGCAAGATTCCCAGGATCATGGCGCAGGCGACAAGCGTCTTGAAAAAGCATTTCCCGAGCGAAGTTCCGCCCGTGTGATTCCAGCCGATTTGCAGCAGAAGAGGCAAATTCTGAATTGCGACCATTCGTGAGTGTAAATGACCGGGCGTGTCGAATTCAACTCAATACGTCCTCGACGGGCACGGTCAGGGATTTTGGCCGCCGGGATCACCCCGGCGGCGCGGCGGCGATATTGTAGATGGCGGCGAAATGGCATCCCGCTGCGACCACGACAAACGCGTGCCAGAGCGCGTTGTGGTAGCGAACGGATGTGGAGAGATGGGCCACGACGCCCAGGGTGTAGAGGCCTCCGCCCGCCGCGAGCAGAACGATATCGCGTGCGGGCACGGCATCGGCCAATGGGCGGAACACCATCACCCCGGCCCACCCGAGCAGCAGATAGGCGACGATCGACAGGCGTTCGAAGCGCGAGGGCGTGAGGATCTTCAGCGCCGCCCCTGCGATCGCACCCGCCCATATCGCCGCGAGGAGGGCGCCGCCCCACATTCCCGGAAGCGCTAGGGCGGTGACCGGGGTGTAGGTCCCGGCGATCATCACGAAGATCGCGGCGTGATCGAACCGCCGCAGCAGTGCCTTGGCATGTCCTTCCCGCGCGAGATGGTAGAGGGCGGAACAGCCCAGCATGGTGATCAGCCCGAACGCATATAGGCCGAGCGCGGCCCTTGCCGTGATATCGTCAGGTCGCTGTCCTGGCGCGAGCAGGACGGCACACGCGCCGACTGCGGCACACATTCCCAGGATGTGCACGCATCGGTCCGCGATCAGTTCCCCGCGTGTGTATCGCTGGGCTGCAGGCATCGTCGCGGCGGGCAGGGCGGCTCTCATAATCCGGCCGCCCGCACTGTCTGCCAGACCGCCACGGTGGCGCTTCCCAGCAGCAGTGCCGCGACGGCAAGCGCCACGCACAGCAGCACGCCATCCTCCTCCAGATACGCGAAGGCAAGCAGCATAATGGCAAGACCCACTGGCACGTTGCTGAAGGGGACCGGTGCGAAGAGCAGCAGGCCAAGCAGCAGCACCACGCCGCCGACAACGCGCTTGGTCGCTTCGAACGGCGTGGCCCAGCGCGGGCGCACATAGCGTTCCAGCCAGCGCAGCGGCGGCACGAGCCGGCCGACCAGGCGCACGACCCGTGCGGTTGGAAGGCTGCGGGAAGCGATCCGCTGCGGGAACACCGGCCCGCGCCGCGCCAGGAGCATCTGCGCCGCGAGGATCGGGACAAGAAGGCCGATCAGCGCCGACACGCCCGGCAGCATGGCCAGCAGCGCAAGCAGCAGCAGCACGATGCCGAACGAACGTTCGCCCAGACGGGCCAGCAGCCACTCGAGCGGCAGGCGGTCGGGCGGGGCATCATGCAGCAGGGTCTCAAGCACGGTCGAAGTAGGCACGCGCATCACGTGAGATGGCCGTGTCATACGTCAGTATATCCGGCTTCGATCCCGCCTGAAGGTAGAGCACCCTGGACTTTGCTGCGGCGTGCCGGCCGGAACTCCGCCGGGGTGCGTTTCCTTATGCGTGGCCGGTCGGGACTATCCGATGAGGTCCAGCACGATCCTGCGGATTTCCGCGCTTGAGAGCGTAGACGGTTCGGGTTCGCGTTGTGCGGTCTTGGATACGCGCGACCAGGTCAATGGAGGCGAAGGCGGCTGGTGCCGTTCGATGGCGTGGCTGGGAGACGATGATTTGTGCATGTGCATTCCTGGCGCGGCATCCATTCGGGTGCGCGCCTGAGTCCTTGAAGATTGGGTGTGAAAAGGGCTGCTCTCGCCGGCGACGGCATGGCGCTGGGGGTTGCGCTGCATGCCGCGCCGGCGAAACAGTGCCGGCCAGATTACAGGATCGGGAATCTGGCGGCGAAGCCGATCGGAGCCGGAGGCCGGCTCCTCGGCCGCTTTGTAAGCGGAGGCGTCAGACGAGGCGCAGATTGCAAGCCGACATCTTGCCCCTCGGGTCACGCTGAACGTCGTAGGTGAGCTTGTCGCCCTCCTTCAACGCCGCGATCCCTGCACGCTCCGCATCGGACGCATGGACGAACACATCGTTCGTCCCGTCATCAGGGCTGATGAAGCCGTAGCCTTTGGTTGTGTTGAACCACTTGATGGTGCCGTTGGACATGGAAGTATTCCGATCGAACATGGGGTATCGTCATGCGGCAATGCATGGCGAATCAAACGTCTGCAAGGAGCGGGCAGCGGGCTCGACGCTCAATCACGAGCTTGGAGAGCAGGCCGAACCAAACAAGATTGACCCGCCTTATGTAGGCCGTGGCGGCGCGATTGCAAGGTATCGTTGCCGGCCATTCGTCAAATCACCCTTGCATGGCCGGACGCGCCGGCAGCAGCGGTGTAACGTTGTCCGCCGTCGGGCCACATTCCCATATGATGCGGCGGAGGACCTGACATGACCGAGACAGCGACCCTGGGCGGCGGCTGCTTCTGGTGCCTGGACGCGGTGTATCGCGACCTGACCGGGGTGGAGAGCGTGGTGTCCGGCTATGCCGGCGGCCACGTGGAGAATCCGACCTACGAGCAGGTCTGCGGCAAGAAGACCGGCCATGCCGAGGTGGTGCAGATCCGCTTCGACCCGGCCCGGATCAGCTATGCCGATCTGTTGCGCGTGTTCTTCACCATCCACGACCCCACCACCAAGGACCGCCAGGGCGCGGACGTGGGGCCGCAATACCGATCGGTCATCCTGGTGCATGACGACGCCCAGCGCGCCACCGCCGATGCTGTGATGAAGGAGATCGCGGCGGCTGGCATCTGGGATGCGCCATTGGTGACGGAGGTGGTGCCGGCGGGCACGTTCTGGCCGGCGGAGCCGGAGCACCAGGACTACTTCGCCCGCAATCCCTGGGCCGGATACTGCCGGGTGGTCATCGCGCCGAAGGTGGCGAAGTTCCGCAAGAGCTTCGCGGACCGGCTGAAGAAGGCGGCGTAGAGACCGGATTCGGTCCCTACGCAGCCACCGCCACGCATGCGCGCACCCGCGTATCCGCCCAGGCCATGCGGACCGCCTCGGGCAAGTCCGCGCGCGGTGCGGCCAGGCGCTGCGTGCGTTCCCACGCATCCGCCTCCGCCCAGCACTGCGCCACCGCCTCGGCCCGCCGCGCGGTCGCGTCGGGGCCGGATAGCGCGAGCGCCTCTTCCATCCGTGCCGCGAACCGCGCCTCCAGCGCGTCACGGCCGGGGGCGAGTTCCGCAAGCGCCGCGCCGAAATCGCCAAGGACCGCCGCGCGGTGCGTGGCCTCGTGCCGCCACCACAGGCTTTCCGCCTCGCGCTGGTCGGACGGGCGCGGCCCATGCGCGGGCAACCCCGCCTCCAGCAGCACAGGCTTGAAGATGGAGGTGCAGGGCGCCGAGGTCCCGGTGACCCAGTGCAGCGCCGGCCGGTCCGCCTGCAACTCGCTGACCATGGAGGCGACGGACTGGCCGCCGTGCTCCGGATCGGTCGCGTGCATGCAGATCGTGCGGCCCACCGTGTCCACCGGATGCCAGTCCGCGATACCCTCGGCGGCCGCGCCATGGTCGCGCAGGTTGGCCATCATGTCGGCCGCCGTGATGTCGCCGGCCTTGCGCGCGAGCAGTTCGTTGCCGCGATCGCAGCGCAGCCGCCCCCGGCTGATCGCATCGCGCGCGGGGTCGTAGTACCGCGCGGCGAAGTCGAACGCCTCCCCATAACCCCGCGCGGCGGCATCGGCGGCCAGCGCCGCGCTCATCCTGTCCGGGCGGGAGATGGTCAGGATGTTGGAGATCGCCCGCGTCGGCCCGCAGCGTTCCACCGCCCAGAACCGGTCGATGGTCTCGACCACGAACGCCTCGCGCGCATCGGCGACGATGAAGCTGTTGTCGTAGGAGCGTTCGGTCAGGTGCCCGCAATTGCCGCCCTGGCCGTGGCGTTCCACCAGCGCGATGATCGCCTCCACCGCCGCGGCCGCGGTCTGCGCGCGTTCCAGTGCGAGGCGGACCAGGTCCATGCCGATCAGCCTGGGGGTCAGCCGGGCCGGGAACTGGGCGGATGCCACCGCCTCGTTGCCGATGGCCACGCCCGCGTCATTCGCGCCGATCTCCGCCCCCCAGCACCAGAACGGGCGGGACAGCAGCACCGCGCGGGTCTCTCGCACCTGGTCGATCTCGATATAGGAGCAGCGGACCCTGCTGCCCGGCGCGTGCCGCGCGGCGGGGACCAGGTCGAGGAACTGCGCCTCACTGCGTTCGCGGTCGCTGTTCTTGGCGAAGATCACCGCGCCGTCGCGCGTGGCCGGTCCCGTCGCCACCATCGTATCGCACATTGCCACCGTCTCCCGTTGCGGCATGGTGAGTGTGCGGGCGGTCCGGCCGCCACCGCAAGAAGCGACCAAGGGGGCAGGATGGAACCGGAGCAACCGCGCGAGATCGACCTGCTGGTGCGCGCCGGCTTCCTCTACCCGGTCACCGGGGGCCTGCCCGTCGTCCCGGATGGGGAGGTTGCGGTCAGGGGCGGCCGCATCCTCCACGCCGGCCCGCGCCTGCCGGACGGGAGCTGGAAGCCCGCGCGCACGATCGGCGGCGGCGGCATGGCCGTGCTGCCCGGTTTCGTGAACGCGCATTGCCACACAGCCTCCATCGTCTTCCGCAGCCAGACGGACGACCACCCACCCGGTGCGTCGCTGATCAATGTCGCCTTCCGCATGGAGAAGGACATTCCCGATACGGACTGGGCGCTGCTGGCGGAGGCCGGCTGCGCGGACATGCTGATGGCCGGCGTGACCACACTGAACGATCTCTGGTACGCGCCCTGGCACCTCGCCGCCTCGGTCGAACGCGCGGGCCTACGGGCGCAGATCGCGCACAAGGTGTTCGACGTGCGGCTGGAGGCGCTGTACAGCGGGGACTGGACGCACCATCCGGAGATCGGTGCGGAAAGGCTGCGCGATGGCGTGGACTTTGCCGAACGCTGGCATGGCAAGGCCGATGGCCGCATCACCGCGCGCATCGGCACGCACGCCACCGACACCTGCGCGCCGGAGCTGATCCGGGAGGGGCGGGCGGAGGCAACGCGGCTCGGCATCGGCATGCATATCCACGCCGCGCAGAGCCCCAACGAGCTGGCGCATATCCGCGAGGTCCATGGCACCGGCCCGCTGGAATACCTGCGCGACCTGGGCATGCTCGCCCCGGACGTGGTGGTGGCGCATCTGTCCGGCGCCTCGGATGCGGACCTGGATGCGGTGCGGGAGACCGGCGCGCGCTATGCCCATTGTCCCACCATCTATCCCCGCCGTGGGCGCTATCCACGTCTGAAGGAGATCATGGCGCGCGGCATCCCCACCGGCTTCGGCACCGACTGGATGTTGAACGACCCGTGGGAGGGGATGCGCACCGCCATCAACACGATGCGCGTGCTGCACCAGGATGCACATGCGATGTCCTGCGCCCAGGCGCTGTGGCTGCACACGATGGGCGCGGCCACGGTGCTGGGCCTCGATGCCGAGATCGGGTCGCTGGAGCCGGGCAAGAAGGCCGACCTGATCGTGGTCGATCTGAACCGGCCGCACCTGCAACCCTATTACGGCGGGCATGAGGCGCTGGTCTATTACGCCCGCGCCTCGGACGTGGTGACGAGCGTGGTCGACGGCCGCGTGGTGATGGAGGCGGGGCGCCCCCTGCATCTGGACCCTGACGCCGCGCTGGCCGCGCTCGCCGCCCGCGTGCCGCATTGGCGGCGGGGGCTGGAACGGCTGGGCAGCCGCGCGGTGTTCGGTCCCGGCTGCGTCTGCTGCGGCTGAGGTGCCGCGCTCAGCGCCGCAGCAGCGGCGCGGTGTCGAGCCCCAGCCCGGGCGGGCCGCTGAGCACCGTCATCGCCGCGTCCGGCGGCGCGGCGAGGCGCAGGGTCCAGGGCCCCGCCGTGGCGTCCAGCCCGGCGTCCTGGTCGTCCGGCAGGGCCAGGCGCTGCACCGGCGCCATCAGCCACAGGTCGCGCACCTCCAGGCTGGCGCGGTCGATCACCACGCGGTGGCTCGCCAGCAGCAGCAGCGCGAGCCACGCCACGCAGACAATCAGCCGCCCCGCCCCGCGCAGCCATGCCGCGGCGACGGCCAGCACCACCAGCAGGCAGAACATGGCGGCCTGTGCCACCGGGGAGGGGGCCAGCACCGTGCTGAGGGCGTCGCTGCCGCCCGAGAGCAGCATCCGGTTGTTGGCCGCGAGCAGCACGGCGGCGGCGGCGAGCGTAGCACCCAGTGTCGCCGCGATCCGAAGGCCGCGCCCCTTCACTTGGCGAAACCGACGCCGAGGATGTTGGACTCGTCCTTGTCCTCACCCGGCCTGATCACGAGCTTGCCGTCGAGCATCAGCAGCGCGCTGTCGCTGCCGTCGAGGAACACGCCCTGGTCGAAGCCCAGATCGACGAGGCGGCTGGCGATCCAGCTATAGGTCTGGCCCGGCGGTGCTGCGTGCGGCTGCACCGCGACGAGCAGCTTCTGGCTTGCGCTGTGGGAGGCGATGATGGTCTTGCCCGTGGCCGGCGGAAGGGAATCGGCCGCGCGGAAATTCTCGTTGTTGCGCTGGATCAGCTTGCCGCGCAGGGCGGGGGGTGGCTCGCCGGTGGCGGGGCCGGTGGTGCCTGCGGCATACCGGTTGCCCACGCCGTAGCGCAGTCCGTTCCACAGCAGGGGGCCGAGCCCGCCCACGGCCGCGATCACCCCGGGCGGCGGGTCCCCGAACCCGACCCTGTAGGTCCAGCCCGGCGTGCCGGCCGCCTTGACCTGGGCGAAGTAGAAGCGCTGCCGCTGCGAACTGCCCGCGATGCGCGTGCCCAGCACATGGACCTGGCCCAGGATCGTCGTCGCCGCCGGGTCCACCGGGTCGTTGCCCCAGGCCACATCGACGAGGCCCGCGGCACTCACGTCGTAGTAGCTGCCGTTCACACACAGCTTCATCGCCGTGCCAGCGCGGAGCAGGGTCGTGGAGAACAGCTCCTCCTTCGTGCGCAGCAGGGGCTTCATCTGGTATTCGTGGGTCAGCATCACGTAGCGCAACGACCCGTCCTGCATGAGTTGCCCGTGATGCGGCGCGATCAGGGTCCAGAACTTGGGGTTCGACAGCTCCAGCTTCATGTGCGGGGAAGGTTCCGTCCTGGTGGCGCGCCATCGCACGATCGCCGGCCGGGCCCGCCGATCCGTGCCTTCACGCGATGAAGGAGTATGCCGAAATCTATCCGGCCGGTTGCGGCATCTTCAAGGCAAGGCCGCGCCCGGCGGGGTGGGCCAGAAATCGTATACTTATAGTTGGGAGATCAGGACAAATGCCTGCTCGGCTTCTTGCCGGGTTGAACCGGTTTCCCACTTGGGCCCCTTGCGTTCCACGGGGGTGAGGGCGATTTCTGCTGCCCTGGCAGGCGGGCAAGGGGCGGGGGCGCGGCTTCCGGCCCATGTGGTTTCGCGTCCCGCCGATCTGCTCTAGAACCCGCGCGATTTCGAAGGACCGGACATGGCCGCCTACCAATACGTCTACGTGATGAAGGATCTGACCAAGGCCTATCCGGGCGGCCGCGAGGTCTTCAAGGGCATCACGCTTTCCTTCCTGCCGGGGGTGAAGATCGGCGTGCTGGGCGTGAACGGCGCCGGCAAATCGACGCTGCTCAAGATCATGGCCGGGATCGAGAAGGATTTCGGCGGCGAGGCCTGGGCCGCAGACGGCGTGCGCGTCGGCTACCTGCCGCAGGAGCCGCAGCTCGATCCGGCCAAGACGGTGGCCGAGAACGTCCGCGATGCCATGGGGCCCGTGGTGCAGGCGCTGGAGCGCTTCAACGAGATCAGCGCCCGTTTCGCCGAGGAGATGTCCGAGGACGAGATGAACGACCTGCTGGCCGAACAGGCCAAGCTGCAGGAGATCATCGACGCCAACGATGGCTGGGAGATCGACCGCCAGATAGAGATTGCGCTGGACGCGCTGCGCTGCCCGCCGCCGGACAGCCCGGTAACCAACCTCTCGGGCGGTGAGAAGCGCCGCGTGGCGCTGTGCAAGCTGCTGCTGGAAAAGCCCGACCTGCTGCTGCTGGACGAACCGACCAACCACCTGGACGCCGAAAGCGTCGCCTGGCTGGAGAAGACGCTGCGCGACTTCGCCGGCACGGTCATGATCGTCACCCACGACCGCTACTTCCTGGACAACGTCACCAACTGGATCCTGGAGATCGAGCGCGGCCGCGGCTATCCGTTCGAGGGCAACTACTCCTCCTGGCTCGACCAGAAGCGCAAGCGCCTCCAGCAGGAGGAGAAGGAGGAGACCGCGCGGATGCGGGCGCTCGCCGCCGAGAAGGAGTGGATCGGCCAGTCCGCCCGTGCGCGGCAGACCAAGAACAAGGCCCGCATCCAGAAATACGAGGAGATGCTGGCGGCCAGCAACGAGAAGGCCACGGGTGTCGCCGAGATCGTCATCCCCCCCGGCCCGCGCCTGGGCGGCACGGTGATCGAGGCCGAGGACCTGACCAAGGGCTTCGGCGACCAGCTCCTGATCGACAAGCTGAACTTCAAGCTGCCGCCGGGCGGCATCGTCGGCGTGATCGGGCCGAACGGCGCGGGCAAGTCCACGCTGTTCAAGATGATCATTGGCGCGGAGAAACCCGATTCCGGGGCGATCCGCATCGGCGACACCGTGAAGCTCGGCTACGTGGACCAGAGCCGCGACACGCTCGATCCCGACAAGACCGTCTGGCAGGAGATCTCGGGCGGCACCGACGTGATCTATCTGGGCAAGCGCGCGGTGCAGTCGCGCGCCTATGTCGGCGCCTTCAATTTCAAGGGCTCCGACCAGCAGAAGAAGGTCGGCGTGCTGTCGGGCGGCGAGCGCAACCGCGTCCACCTCGCCAAGATGCTCAAGAGCGAGAGCAACGTGATCCTGCTCGACGAGCCGACCAACGACCTGGACGTGGACACGCTCCGCGCGCTGGAGGAAGCGCTGATGGAGTTCGCCGGCTGCGCGGTCATCATCAGCCACGATCGCTGGTTCCTCGACCGCCTGGCGACCCACATCCTCGCCTTCGAAGGCGACAGCCATGTCGAATGGTTCGAGGGCAACTTCGAGGCCTATGAGGAAGACAAGCGCCGACGCCTGGGAGCTGACGCGGCCGAGCCGCACCGGATCAAGTATCGCCCGCTGACCCGTTAGCGCGGGGGCCGCCCCTGTCCCCAGCCTGGACCATCCGCACCGGAAGGCTGCTCATGGAGCCGGTTTCATACCGGCACCTTGAGCACCTGATCGCGCTCAAATCCGATCCGCGCGTCTTCGCCATCATGCTCGGCGGGGTGCGGGTGCCGGTGCAGGTGGTCGAGGAACTCGCCGCGGAGATGACCATGTGGTCGCGCCGCGGTGTTGGCATCTGGGCCGTGTTCGAAGGCCGGGCCTTTGTTGGCATCACCGGCTTCATGGAACGCGCCGATGGACGCGGCATCGCGCTGCGTTTCGCCTTCAGCCCGGAAAGCCGGGGGCGGGGACTGGCGCGGGAGGCGGCGGGGGCCGCACTCCGCTTCGCGCATGAAGTCGCGGGGCTGCCACGCGTGATCGCGGTCGCACGGGAGGACAATATCGACAGCCGCACCGTGCTGGGCGCGATCGGCATGCGATACTGCGAGTCGTTCCGGCGCGACGGCTACAGGATGCTGGTCTTCGAAAGCGTCAGCCGTTCCGCCCAGCCGGGGGCGGCGGGCCTTACCGCCCCGCCGTGACCCGTGTTTGCTGATCGACCAGCGCCGCGAGCTGCTGCCTGAGCCGCGCCGTCAGCTTCGAAAGATCGCCGCCGTTCTGCGACAGGAAGGAGCTGTATTCGGAACGCGTGGTCTGGCGCAGGGACGACCCTTCCGCGACCAGGTCCACGATCTTGGGCGCGTTGCCGACATTCTCCACGCGCCAGCCCAGCACGGCCGGCTGCTTGCCGCCCTGGGCGACCAGGGTCTGCACCTCAACCGCGCCGTCGTCGCGCGGCAGCGTCCGCGCCACCTGGAACGTCACCCCGGCCAGTTCCCCGAAGCGGGCGGCGAGGTTGCGGACGATCCATTCCTCGAACGTGGCCTGGAAGTCCCGCAGCGCGCCCGGATCGGCCGTGCGCGCGAACCGGCCGAGCACGAAGCGGCTGACGCCCCGCAGGTCGACGAAATTCCGCAGCAGCGTGGCGGCCTTTTCCCGCTTCTGTTCGGGCCCGGTGGCCGGGTCGTTGATCAGGGCGACCATTTGCCGGCCCGCATCCTCGACCATCGACACCGCGCTGGATTGCAGGTTGCCCTGCGCGAAAACGGGGGCGGCCGCTGTCAGCGCCACGCCCAGGAATGCGCGCCGCAGCATCAGTTGCCCCCGCCGAACCGGCGCCCGAGCGGGTCGCGGCTGAAGGAATCGAGTTCGTAGTTGATCAGCGCCTCGCGCCGCTGGCGATAGGCCGACCGCAGCGTGGCATAGGGATCGACGGAGTTCTTGCGAATATCATCCAGCACCGGGATCAGACCCTCCCGCACATCCAGGTAATTCAAGGTGGGGCGCGCGACCCTGAACGCATTGACCCAAGGATCGTTCGATTGGCCGATCCGGCCCCACGGATCCGCGGCCACATCCACGCCGAAGCCGATCAGGTCGCGCCCGTTGGTCGGACCGAGCACCGGAACATACAGGAAGTGCCCTTCCTTCATGCCCCAGCGGCCGAGAGTCTGGCCGAAATCGGCATAGTGGGCAGGGTAGCCCCAATCGGTTGCGACGTCGAAGATGCCCAGCAGGCCGACCGTGGTGTTGATCGCGAAGCGCGCGAGCGAGTCGCCGGCGCGGCGCGGCTGGGCCTGGAGCACGTCATTGGCGAAAACCACCGGCAGCCGCAGATTATCGAGCACGTTGCGGACACGGCCGCGGACCGGTTCCGGCACGACGATGCCATAGGCCTCGGCCGCCGGTCTCAGCACCAGCGTGTCCAGCGCCAGATCGACCTGGTAGGAAGCCCGGTTCAGCGGTTCCAGCGGATCGTTGTTCGCCTTGAATTCCGCCAATGCCTCCGGGTCGGAGGCCGGGGGCGGGGTGGCGCACCCGGCCGCGAGCACGGCCAAGGACAGCGCGGCAATAGCGACGAAGGGGCGGCGCATCAGCGGATTCGGTCCTTCCAGGCGACAGGCGCGGCACATTACCGTGACAGGCGTCGCCCGAATATGGGCGTCTGGGCCGACCTTGCCACCCCAGCTTCTGCCGAAGCATGAACGACTTGCAAGATCGGGCTTCTGACAGGCATGGGAGCACTGTGCAACAGATCACACCGGCGGCGCCATACCGCAACGCAGCATGAACCATCCGGTTTCGAGACCCGACACGCTCACGCGCTGGCTGACCTCCCCCCGTGTCGCGGGTTTGCCCGCGCCGGGCGGCCCCGCGCCCCTGCTGTCCTTCGAGTTCTTCCCGCCGCGGACGGACGCGCTGGAGGCCCAGCTCTGGACCTGTATCCGGCGGCTGGAGCCGCTTGCGCCGCGGTTCGTCTCCGTCACCTATGGGGCGGGCGGCACCACACGGGCACGGACGCATGCGACCGTGACGCGGATCGTGCGGGAGACCACGCTGGTGCCCGCCGCGCACCTGACCTGCGTGGGCGCGAGCCGCGACGAGGTGGCGGAAGTCGCGCGCGCCTACTGGGACGCGGGAGTCCGCCACATCGTGGCGCTGCGTGGCGACCCGCCGGCGGGGAGCACATCCTATGAGCCCCATCCCGAGGGCTATGCCTATGCCGCAGACCTGGTGGCCGGGCTGCGCCGGATCGCGGATTTCGAGATCAGCGTTGCTGCCTATCCCGAGACGCATCCGGCGGCCCTGTCGCCCGATGCCGACCTCGACAACCTGAAGCGCAAGATCGACGCGGGCGCCACCCGCGCCATCACGCAGTATTTCTTCGATTCCGAAGTCTATCTGCGCTTCCTGGACCGCTGCCACGCGGCCGGGATCGCGGTGCCGATCGTGCCCGGCATCATGCCCGTGTCGAACTTCGCGCAGATGGCCAGGTTCAGTGCCGCGATCGGGGCCACCGTGCCGCGTTGGCTGGCCGATCTGTTCGAGGGACTCGACGAGGATCCCGAGACGCGGCGGATGGTGGCGGCCGTGGTGGCCGCAGAGCAGGTGCGGCTGCTGCAGGCGAATGGCGTGGATGAATTCCACTTCTACACGCTCAACCGCCCCGATCTGACTTATGCGATCGCGCATGTCCTGGGGGTACGGCCGCGCAAGGCTGGGTGAAGGGGCGCCCTGCGCCGCCGGCCGATCAGTCCACGCGACGCGCTGCTCTGCATCTACCCCTGGACGTCGTAGAGGTCCGTCGCGTTCGTCGAACGAACCCGTGCTGCGGTGCCGCGACGGCGGCTCAGCGCGGGGCGATCGTCCCGGTATCGGCCATGCCGCGCAGCAGCCCGTTCGCATCCTCTCCGAAGCGATAGGCTTCAAGCTGGCGCGTGGTCGGGATCTGGTTGGCGATCTCGGCCCCTTCATACCAGCGCGTGACGACAAGCCCTGTGGGAGGATCAAGCCGGATGGTCGGATTCACCGCAGGCGCGGCGTCCAGAAGCGTGGCCAAGGGCGCCCGCGGTGCGGGCGGCGGCGGTGCGGCGCGTGCCGCGTCCATCGTTGTGACGGCGGCACGCTCGGGCAGCGGGGAAACGGCCATGGGCGGCTCCTTCACCCTCATGGGGCGGGCGCGTTTTGCGAGATGGAGTATTGCCCGCGCCACGATTGCCTGAGGGTTAACGCAGAGGCCGCGCGCACACGGTGCGCGCCCGGTGCGGTCAGGCGTGGGACGGAGCGGGATTCCGGAGCGGCACGCGAAACGGCTCGGCGATGGCCTGGGTGATGTCCACGACATCGTAGCCGTGACGGATCGTCCGGCCGGTCTGCGGATCCTCCAGCGCGAACTCCCACCGGCGGCCGAAGCCCAGCCGCTTGTCCAGGCTGACGATGGTTCCGCCGAAGATCACCAGCGCGTCCTGCGGCAGTCCTGGCGCACGCTCATGCACGATGCGCAGCATGTCCTCCGGCCGCAGGAAGGCGGCGGTGCCGACATCCTGGTAAAGCCGTCCATCGACCCAGGATTTCAGCACGAACCGGTCCCAGGCTTCCGCCACGTCATCGAGCGGCCAGAGAACCGGCGCGATGACGTTCGCGCAGGCCTGCTTGGACCACTGGATGCTCGTCTGCTCCAGCGCCCGGTCCGTGTGGTCGGAGCCGACGCCGACATAGAGGCGGCCGCCGGTCGCGACGACCACGATCTCCACCTCGCCCGAGGTGTGGCTGCCCTGGACCTGCACTTCCTCATCCGTGGTCAGCACCTGTGCCGCGATCGGGTAGATGCGCGGCGCGGGAACGTCGAACGCGATGTGGATGCCGTCCTTGGCGACCTCTTCCTGATGCGCGCGCGCGGTTTCCGCCTTGCGGGTGGCCGAGCCGAGATTGACCATGCGTTTGGCCGCGAGCCGCAGCGGAACCGATCCGCCGTCGCTGCTTTCGACCCGCAAGGTGATCCCGCCATCCACCCGATCCGCTCCGCCCATCGCCGCACTCCACGATCTTGCGGCGAGCTTCGAGTTGTATTGATGTTAAGTCAACAAGGCATGTGCGGCAGGCATGGCGGACGCAACCGGTAAAACGGCGGACAAGGTCGCGGAGGTTTTGGTCATCGGCGCGGGGGCGGCCGGCGCGGCGTTGAGCTGGCGGCTCGCCAGCCGTGGCATCGGCGTGACCTGCCTGGAACAGGGCGACTGGACCCCACCGGAAACCGGCCCCGGTGACGATCCGGAGTGGGAACGCCGCCGCCTGAGCGACTGGCATCCCAACCCGAACCGCCGCCAAGCGGTTTCGGACTATCCGGTGGATGACTCGCTTTCACCCTTCCGGCCGCTGATGTGGAACGGTGTCGGCGGGTCCACGGTATTGTGGTCGGCGCATCTGCCGCGCATGCACCCGTCCGATTTCCGCGTGCGCACGCTGGATGGCGTGGCCGACGACTGGCCGCTCTCCTACGATGAGCTGGCGCCCTACTACGCGCTGAATGAACGCATGATGGGCGTGGCGGGGCTGGCGGGAAATCCGGCCTATCCGGCCGAGGCAATGCCGCGCCTGCCGCCCGCCCCGCTGCTCGCCGAGGAGGGGGGCATTGCCGCGACCCTCGATCGTCTGGGATGGAGCTGGTGGCCCGGCGACATCGGGATCGCCACCGGGCCGCACGCGCCTGGCCGTGGCGTATGCCGCGATTGCGGCCCGTGCGAGATCGGCTGCCACGCGCGCGCGAAGGCCAGCGTCGATGTCACCTACTGGCCCGGCGCGCTGGCCGCGGGTGCGCGGCTCATCACCGGTGCCCGCGTCGCGGAAATCCCGACCGACTCCCGGGGGCGCGCGATCGGCGCGGTGTGGACCGACCGGCGCGGCAGGCGGCATCTGACCCGAGCACAGGCGGTGGTGGTGGCTGCCAACGGCGTTGGCACGCCGCGTCTGCTGCTGCTGTCGGCATCGGGCCGCTTTCCCAATGGTCTCGCCAATCGCAGCGGGCTGGTTGGACGGCGGCTGATGCTGCATCCCCTGGGCCGCGTCATCGGCCGGTTCGATGCGCCGGTCGGCGGCCATCGCGGCATCACCGCGGGCGCCATCGTCAGCCATCACTTCTACGAAACCGATATCGCCCGCGGTTTCGTGCGCGGGATCAAGCTGCAGGTGATGCGTTCCAACGGCCCGGCATTGACCGCGCTGGGTGGCGGTGGCCCGCGCCTGCCCTGGGGCGGGGGACATCATGCCGCCTTCCTGCAGCGCTTCGACCGCACCCTGTCCGTGTCGATCTGTTCCGATGACCTGCCGGAGCCGGAGAATCGCGTGGACCTTTCCAACGATCTGCGCGATGGCGATGGCCTGCCCGCGCCGCGCATGATCTACCGCGTGGGGGAGAATACGCGGCGCGCGCTCGACTGGGGCGTGAAGCAGGCGGAGACGCTGCTGCGCGAGGCGGGAACCGTCGAAACCCAGACCGTGCCGCTCGTGCGTGATGCCGGGTTTCATCTGATGGGGACCGCGCGGCTGGGGCGCGATCCGGACAGCTCGGTCTGCGATGCCTACGGGCGCACGCACGACGTGCCCAATCTTTTCATCGCCGACGGCGCGCTGTTCGTCACGGCGGGCGCGGTGAACCCGACCAACACGATCCAGGCGCTGGCGCTGCGCCTCGCCGATCGGATCGCCGACACGGCGCGCGAGCTATCGCCCTGATTGAGCCGCCCGATACCCGGCCTCGGATTCCGTGTCCGCCATCGTGCCCGCGCCGCCGACCGGAAGGGCATATGTCACAAGCGCGTTCAAAATCCGTGGTGTAGCGTTGAAGCCCGGCGCGCACTGCCGTCACCGATCTGCGGAACATCCTGCCGAAGCTGGCTTCAGACGCGAAAGGGCGAAGCAATGGCCATTGCCAAGAACACGATCTGCCTCTGGTACGAGAAGGATGCCGAGGCCGCCGCCCGCTTCTACGCCGGGGTTTTCCCCGACAGCGCGGTGCGTGCCGTCCACCACGCGCCGAGCGACTACCCGTCCGGCAAGGCGGGCGACGTGCTGACGGTCGAGTTCACGGTCGCGGGCATCCCCTGTCTCGGCCTGAATGGCGGCCCGGTGTTCAAGCACAACGAAGCCTTCTCGTTCCAGATCGCCACCGACGATCAGGAGGAGACCGACCGCTACTGGAACGCCATCGTCGGCAATGGCGGGCAGGAAAGCGCCTGCGGCTGGTGCAAGGACAGATGGGGCATCTCCTGGCAGATCACCCCGCGCGTGCTGACCGAGGCGCTTGCTGTCGGCGGCGACGAAGCAAAGCGCGCGTTCGAGGCGATGATGACCATGGGGAAGATCGACGTCGCCGCGATCGAGAAGGCCCGGCGCGGCTGATCGCCTCCTACCAGCCAGCCTTCCGGCTGACCGGGTATGAGTCATTCTCAGCGCGCGGCCGCCCCGCCAACCCCGCGCGGTATCAGTCGTTCGCCTGCCGCAGCGCCTGGCACACGGCCTCGGTGACCTGCCTGGTCGTGGCCTTGCCGCCGAGGTCGGGCGTATGCAGCGCGGGGTCGGCGGTGACGCGCTCCACGGCCTTCATCAGCCGGTCCGCGGCCGGCTTTTCGCCGAGATGCTCCAGCATCATCGCCGCGGTCCAGAACGTGGCGACCGGATTGGCGATCCCCTTGCCGGTGATGTCGAAGGCGGAGCCGTGGATCGGCTCGAACATCGACGGCGCGTCGCGTTCCGGGTTGATGTTCGCGGTCGGCGCGATGCCGAGCGAGCCGGCGAGTGCCGCGGCCAGGTCGGACAGGATGTCGGCATGCAGGTTGCTGGCGACGATGGTGTCGATGCTGGCCGGGCGGATCACCATCCGCATGGTCATGGCATCGACCAGCATCTTGTCCCAGGTCACGTCCGGGAATTCGGCCGCCACCTCGGCCGCGATCTCGTCCCACATCACCATGGCGTGGCGCTGCGCGTTGGACTTGGTCACGACGGTCAGCAGCTTGCGCGGGCGCGACCGGGCGAGGCGGAAAGCATAGCGCATGATCCGCTGCACCCCGGCGCGGGTCATGATGGAGACATCCTGCGCCACCTCGATCGGCAGGCCCTTGTGCGCGCGCCCGCCGACGCCGGAATACTCGCCTTCGGAGTTCTCCCGCACGATCACCCAGTCCAGTTCCGGGCCGGCGACGTTGCGGAGCGGGCTGGTGATGCCCGGCAGGACGCGGGTGGGGCGGACATTGGCGTATTGATCCAGCGGCTGGCAGATCGCGAGCCGCAGGCCCCACAGCGTGACGTGGTCGGGGATGTCGGGCGCGCCGACCGCGCCAAAGAGGATGGCATCGAAGGCGCGAAGCCGGTCGGCGCCATCTTCCGGCATCATGACGCCGTGCTTGCGATAGTAGTCGGAACCCCAGTCGAAATCGGTGAAATCGAGGCCGAAGCCGCCATCGCGCTCGGCGCACACCTTCAGGACCTCGACCCCGGCGGCGACCACTTCCGGCCCGATGCCGTCCCCACCCATGGCGGCGATCCGATAGCGACGCATGACTTCTCCCCGAGCTTCCAATGGGCGCGCATGGGGCCGCCTGTATGGCCCGCCGTCAACCGATGGTCGGCAGGTGTTCGGGGAAGCGGCGCCGTCAGTGCCTCAAGCGGGATCTGTGGAGCGCCAGAAGGGTTTCCGCCCGATCTGGTTGCGCAGCAGGTCGAGGTCGAAGGGCGGCAGCACGTAGCCCTCGGGCTGCGGCGGCCGGGCCGCGTAGCCGGTGAGGCGCTCGATCACCACGCGCACGGCGGCATCGGTGTAGTACGCGGTATAGGCTTCGGTGACAGCGCGCTCGAACGCGGCGGGTTCCGCCGTGGCTGCCTTCTGCAACGCGGTTTCGTCGCCGGCGGTGAAATCCGCGGGCAATGCGGCCTGAAGCGTGGCGAAGGCGGGCAGGGCCGACGGATCGAGGGCCGCGGCGATACTGCGTCCGGGCGGCCAGTCCACATCGCCGGGCAGCAGCGTATCGAGCAGGGCTTCGAGCGGAACATTCATGCGGCGAGCAGCTCCTGCGCTAGCGCATCGGCGGCACGCAGCGCGATGGCCTGGATAGTGGAGGTGGGATTGACGGCGCCGGCGGTGACGAACAGCCCGCCGTCGATCACCTGCAATCCCGGCACGGAATGCACGCGGCCGAAGGAGTCGGCCACCGAACGGCGCGGATCGTCTCCCATGCGCGCTGTGCCGAGGAAATGGAATCCGGCCGCTTCCACGAGCGGATTGACGGCGAGGCCGGTCGCCCCGGCCGCGCGCAGCGCCTCGCGGGCACGCGCGACACCGTGGGCAAGCATGCGTTCGGTGTTCTCGCCCACCCGGTAGTGCAGCGCCGGGGCCGCGAGACCGTCCGCATCGGTCAGATGGGGATCGAGCGTCACGCGGTTCTCCGGATCGGGAAGGTCCTCGGTCGTGATGGTCAGGCTGACGCTGTGGCTGAAGGTCGCGGCGAAGGCGGCATGATGGGCACGGCCCCAGGGTACCCGCGCCATGTAGCCGCCGAGTGCGGTCTGCACCGGCCCGCCGCCGCGCAATGCCTGCATCTGGTAGCCGCGCACGAAGCCGCGGGCAGGATCGCTTTCGATGAATTCCTGGCTGTACAGCGCGCACGCGAAGGGGCCGCGATAGCCGTCGAGCCGTTCGGCGAACAGCCCGGTCACGATTGCGGTGGGATGGTGCATCAGGTTGCGTCCGACCAGTCCCGCGTGATTGCCGAGACCGTCGGGATGCGCGGCGTTGCGGGAGGCGAGCAGCAGGCGTGCCGTACCCATGCCGTTGCAGGCTACGATCACGCGGCGCGCGGGCTGGACGCGATGCGCGCCGCCACGGACATAGCGCAGTCCGGTCGCGCCCGCTGCGTCCGTTTCGATCCGCAGCACCCGCGCCCCGGTGCGGATTTCCGCCCCTGCCGCCTGGGCCGGCCGGCCGTAGACGAGATCGGCTGAAGCCCGCGCATGGCGGGGACAGCCGACACCGCACGGGCCGCATTGATTGCAGCCGTCGCGGTCGCCGACGGGGGCGCTGCAGATCGCTGCGTCGGACGGCCACCAGTGCCATCCCAGGCGGTCGAAGGCCCGCGCCAGCCGCGCCGGCCCCGGTCCCAGGGGCAGCGGCGGCAGGGCGCGGGCCGGGCGCGGCGGGTTGGCCGGATCCCCGGCCAGTCCCGCGACGCCGGTCATGCTGTCGTTCAGATCGAACCAGGGTTCGAGCGTGGCGTAGTCCAGCGGCCAGTCATCCGCCACACCGTCGAGGCTGCGTACACGGAAGTCCGACGGGCGCAGCCGGGGGAAGTGCGCGCCCCAGCGCAAGGTGGCACCGCCGACGCCGCTATAGGTCGCGGGGCGAAGCCGCGTGCCTGCGGTGTTGACCGGATAGTCGGACCGCAGCGCGCGGATGTTGGGGTCGGGGTTGAAGCGCGTCTGCAACGCCCGCTCCCAGTCGAGCGCGAGGCTCGGCGCGGCACGCTGGTCGATCCACTCCCCCGCTTCCAGCACCACGACGCCGAGTCCTCGCCGCGCCAGTGTCCAGGCAGCGGCGAGGCCCGAGGCACCGGCACCCACGATGGCGACATCGCAGGCGGCGTCCGCCTCCGGCATGTCAGCCTTCGACGACCTTGATCCCCGCCTGCGGCACGATGCCTTCGCCCTTGCGCAGCTTCTGCAGTGCCTTGGCCGCGCCTTCGAAGGCCGGAAAGCCCGCCGGCAGGCCGGCGAGGAATGCGGCCTCGTACACTTCCTCCCAGGTCGCGCCGGCCTGGATGGCGCGCAGCGCGGCCCATTCGATGCCCTCGCGATCGCCCTTCACCGCCGTGGTGATGCCGATCAGCACGAGGAAGCGAGTCTTGAGATCGAGCGCGCGGCCTTCGGCCTCCCCGAAGATGGTGTAGGAGGCGAGCGCGCCGTAACGGCGCACGAATTCCGGATTGGCCTCCGCCATCACCTCGTGCAGCGGCAGGGTGTAGCCGCGCACGCGGCGGATTTCGTCCAGTGCTTCCTGGGCTTCGGGTTTCATGTCTGGCTCCTCTCAAACGATGATGCGGTTGCTGCCGTCGGCAAGGCGTACGCAGGCGGCAAGGTGATCAGGGCCCGCTTGCAGCATCGGCGGGTGGCCGCTGCGGCAGCGCGGTTCGACCAACGGGCAGCGGGTCTGGAACGGGCAGCCCTCTGGCCGGTTGGTGGGGGAGGGGATTTCGCCTTCCAGCCGGATGCGGCGGGGCGTGGTATCGGGGTCGGCCGGCAGATGCGCTGACAGCAGCGCCTGCGTGTAGGGATGCGACGGCTGCCCCATCACCGCGGCGGTCGGCCCTTCCTCCAGCATGCGGCCGAGATAGAGCACGGCCACCCGGTCCGCGATCAGGCGCAGCGTGGCGAGGTCATGCGTGATGAACACCATCGCGGCCCCGGTCTCGGCACGGATTTCCGCCAGCAGGTCGAGGATGCCGGCCCGCACCGACAGGTCGAGCGAGGAGGTCGGTTCATCCAGCACGATCAGCGACGGCCGCGTGGCGATGGCGCGGGCGATGCATACGCGCTGCAACTGTCCGCCCGACAGCTCCGCCGGCGTGCGGTCGAGCTGGGCGCGGGCCAGGTGCACGCGCTCCGCCAGGCGTTCGGCTTCCGCACGCCGTGCGGCGCGATCGAGTGGCATGTGCAGCGCCAGCGGCTCCTCGATCAGCCGTCGGATCGACATGCGCGGGTTGAGCGCCGACCACGGATCCTGGAAGACCATGGTCATGCGCGCGCGCATCCTGCGCAGGCGCCGTTCGGTCAGGCCGGTGATGTCCTGCCCGTCGACAGTGACCTGGCCGCCGCTCGGCCGCAGGAGCCGCAGCAGGCAACGTCCGAGCGTGGATTTGCCGGACCCGGACTCGCCCACCAGGCCCAGCACCTCGCCCTGGCGCAGCCGCAGATCGACCTTGTCGAGCGCATGCACGGCCCGGCTGCCTTCGCCGAAGCGCATGTCGAGCCCGGACAGTTCCGCGACGACGGCGCTCATGCCGCGGACTGCGCGGCGAAATGGCAGGCGGCGACATGTGGGCCGTCATGCCACAGTGGCGGCACCTCGCGGCAGCGATCGGCGGCGCGGGCGCAGCGCGGGCTGTAGAAGCAGCCTTCGGGCAGATTGTAGAGATCGGGCGGCGGACCGCCGAGACGTGCGCCATGCCCGAGCTGCAGCCGTTCCGGCGTGGCGGCCAGAAGGGCGGCCGTATAGGGATGCGTGGGCCGGCGGAACACAGCGGCGACCGGCCCCTGCTCCACGACCTTGCCCGCGAACATCACGGCCATGTCGTCGCAATATTGCGCCACCACGCCGAGATCGTGCGTGACCAGGATCGCGCCGATTCCACGTTCGCGGACCTGGGCGGACAGCATGTCCAGGACCTGCGCCTGTACGGTGACATCGAGCGCGGTGGTCGGCTCGTCCGCCACCAGAAGATGCGGTTCGTTCACCAGCGCGAGCGCGATCACCGCGCGCTGCGCCATGCCGCCGGAGAATTCGTGCGGCCATGCGGCGAGCCGGCGCTTGGGATCGGGAATGCCGACCGCGGCGAGGATCGCCTCCGCCCGCTCCATGGCCTGGGCGCGGCTGCGCTTCGTGTGCGCGCGCTGCACGCGGACGAGCTGTTCGCCGATCCGGGCCAGCGGATCGAGCGATGCCTTGGGGGACTGGACGACGAAGCCGACCCTGCTGCCGCGCAGTGCGGCCTGCGCCCGCCTGTCCATGGCGAGCAGGTCCCGGCCTTCGAACATCGCGCGGCCGGCCACCACACGCGCCGGCGGATGCAGCAGGCCGAGCACGGAGGTGACGGTCAGCGACTTGCCGGCCCCGCTCTCGCCGACGAGGCCGAGGATGCGTCCCTTCTCCAGCGTGAACGACACGCCGTTCAGCGCGCGTGCCGTGATCACCCGGTCGTCGCGGTCGCGGGTGACGAAATGCGTGTGCAGATCCTCGACGCAAAGCAGGCTCATTTCGCGCTCCGCCGCCGCGGGTCGAGCAGATCGGCAAGCCCGTCGCCCGCCATGTTGAGTGCGAGGGAAAGCAGGATCAGCGCCAGGCCGGGAAACAGGCCGATCCACCACTGGCCGGAGATCATGTATTCCGCGCCCTGACGGATCATCGCGCCCCATTCGGGAGTTGGCGGCTGGATGCCAAGGCCGAGGAAGGCGAAGGTCGTGGACAGCCGCACCGCCCAGGACGCGCGCACCGCCGCCTGTGACAGCGTCCCCTGCAGCGTGTTCGGCATCAGGTGCACGAACAGGATGCGCCAGACCGGATTGCCGGCGGCGACGGAGCTTTCGACGAGCGAACCGGCACGCAGCGCCAGCACCTCAGATCGCACCAGCCGTGCGAAGACTGGCGCATCCATCAGCCCGAGTACCAGCACGACATTCGTCACCGACGCACCCGCGGCCGAGACCACGGCGAGCGCGAGGATGATCGAGGGGAAGACGCGCAGCGCGTCGAACAGGCGCATCAGCACCTCGTCCGTCCAGCCGCCGAGATAGCCGGTGATCAGCCCCACGGGCACGCCGACCGCGATGGCGAGTGCCACGGCCGGCAGCGCGATCGCGAAGGCGTAGATCGTGCCGTAGATCACGCGCGACAGCACATCCATGCCGTTCGCATCCGTGCCGAACCAGTGGATCGCTGAAGGGGGTTCCAACACCGCGCCCGGATCGGCGGCGACGGGATCATAGGGCGCGATCCAGGGTGCCAGGACGGCAAGCAGGGCGAAAAGAGCGAGCAGCGCGAGCCCGACCGCCGCCAGCGGGCTGCGTCGCGCATAGGCGCGTGCCCGGCGCAGCGGGACCGGGCCGCCGGGCAGTGCGAGGCGTGTGGCCGTCGCGCTCATGCCCGGCCCGACCGCGGTTCGAGTGCCATGACCAGCAGATCGACCGCCAGGAACACGACGACGGAGAACACCGACAGCAGCAGCACATATCCCTGCACCACGGCGAAATCGCCCTTGATGATCGCGTCCAGGCCGAACTGCCCCGTCCCGCCCCAGGCGAAGACGTATTCGATCAACGATCCGGAGCCGACCAGGCCCACCAGCTCCGCGCCGATGAAGGTGATGACCGGTGTGGCCGCGTTGCGCAGCACCATGCGCGCGATGCTGCGCGGCAGCAGACCCTGCGCCTCGGCATAGGCGACCGGAGGCGAGGCGAGGACGGACAGCGCGATGCCGCGGGTCTGCGCGATGATCGGCGCGGCACAGAGAATGGCGATGCTGGCCACCGGCAGGATAAGCTGCGCGGCCGCCGAATGCACCGCCTCCCAGTCGCCGACGAGCAGCGCGTCCACCACGTAACTGCCGGTCACACGGGGTGGCGGTGTCAGCATGAGCGAAATCCGCCCCATCGCGGGCGGCGCCCAGTCCAGGAAGAAGAAGAAGACCAGCAGCAGGGCCAGGCCCAGGAAGTAGGTGGGGACCGAATAGCCGAGCAGGGAAAGCAGGCGCGCCGTCTGGTCGAAGGCGCGGCCGCGCCGCAGGGCGGAGACCAGCCCGGCCGGCACGCCGATCGCTGCCCCGATCAGCATGCCGAGGACCAGCAGTTCCAGCGACGCCGGCGCCCGCTCGATCAATTCCGTGAGCACCGGCCGGTTCGATATCCATGACTGGCCGAGATCGCCGTGGATCACCCGGCCGAACCACAGCAGGAACTGGATCGGCAGCGGCCGGTCGAGGCCGTATTCGGCACGTATCCTCGCGATCTCGTCTTCCGTCGCGGTCGGGCCGGCGAGCATGGCGCTGGGATCCTGCCCGCCGATGCGAAGCAGGACGAAGGTTCCCATCGCCACGACGAGCAGCAATGGGACCAGCAGCGCCAGGCGGCGGAACAGAAATGCGAGGAGGCGCCGCACCGTCAGCCCATCCGGAGATCGACCCAACGCTCGTGGTCGTCGGGGTAGGGCACCCAGCCGGAGACGGTGGGGGCCATCGCCTCGAAGATGTCCGGATAGACGGTCAGGATCCAGGGCGCGTCGTCCATCCAGATCTTCTGGGCCTCGCGCATCAGCGTCATGCGCTTCTTCTCATCCAGCGTCACGCGCGCCTCGGCGATCCGCTTGTCGAGTTCGGGGTTGCTGTAGCGCATGCGATTGGACACGCCGTCCGACATGGTCAGAAGCGACATGGTGTAGACCGGATCCAGCACGATCGGCCCATCCTCGAAGGTGAAGAAGGGAAGATCCTGCCGCCCGGGTGAGCTGCGGGCGCGAAGGTCGGAACCGGGGATGCGCTGCGGCTTGGCGGTGACGCCCACGGCCCGGAGCTGGTCGGCGATCTGCACCGCCATCTGCTCCTCCCACCATACGAGGTCGGAGAAGATCAGCTCCACCTCCAGCCCGTTGGCATGGCCGGCTTCGGCCAGCAGGGCGCGTGCCTTGGCGGGGTCGTGGCCGAAGGCGAACAGCGAGGGATCCGCACCTGCGACGATCGGCGGAACCACCGATCCGGCATTCTGGCCGGTGCCCAGCAGCACCGCCTGGCGCAGCTTGTCCCGATCGATCGCGTAGTTGAAGGCGCGGCGGACGCGGACATCGTCGAACGGCTTGAACGCGCTGTTCATGCGCACCGAGCACATCGCCCGCCCGTCGGAACGCTGCACCTTCACGCGGCGGTCCTTCTGCATGTCGATGACCTGCTGCACATTCGGCCGGTCGATCCACTGCACCTGACCGGCACGCAGCAGGGCCACGCGCGACGCACCGGATGGGACCGCGCGGTAGATCACGCGCTGGAAATAGGGCGCACCGCGGAAATAGTTGGGATTGGCGACGAAGACCGCCTGCTGGCCGGGGCGTACGGACTCCACGTGATAGGCGCCGTAGCCCGCGGTGTTCGTTTCAAGCCACTTCAGCGCCCAGGGATCGTCGGCCGTGGCGTGCTTCTTCGCCTCCGTGCTGTCGTAGATGCCGGGGGTGTAAAGCGTCAGGCAGGCCAGGAAGATGGAGGAGGGCGCGGAGAGGGTGAATTCGACCTCACGCGGGCTGATCGCCTTCACGCCGGTCACATTCGCCACCCGGGCGATGAACGCGCCCGTGCGCTTCTGCGCGAAGCTCTTCTGCCAGCCCCATTCCACATCGGCGGCCGACAGCTCGTTGCCGAACGGGCTCTTCACCCCGCTGCGCAGCGTGAACACCCAGCGCAGCCCGTCATCGGACGCCTTCCAGCTTTCGGCGAGATGGCCTTCGATCTTGTTCGGATCGAGATAGGAGCGGCCTTCGCGTTCGAGCCGGGCGTAGCGGGTGAGCCCTTCGTAGATCTGCGTCACCGTCTCCTGCGTGCCGGGCCGGAGCGCGTCGCCATCGAAGCCTTCGGGCGTGCCGGGAGCGGCGAGGAGCAGCGTCTTGGCCTGCTGTGCCTGAAGAGCCCGGCTGGTCAGCGGCAGATAGGTCGCGGCGGAAGCGCCGGCGAGCAACGTCCTGCGACGAAACTTCATCATCGGGTTCCTCTCGTGGATGTGTCCGGGCTGCGGGGGCGCGGCCGGGCGGCCTGTCCGGGAGATGCCGCATGGCGTCGCGCCGGAACACGCGTGTCCGTTCCGCGCGCCGGCCGTGGCTGTGCGGACTGTCGGGCCAGATGCGTCACAGGATCCCCCAAACTCCTCGGACGCTAGCTTTTGGTTGTCTGCTTGTAGAGTCAACTGTCCATCTGGAAGAATTCACCGCGGCATGCGCGCGGGGAAAGCGATGGATCGGTCCGCGCCGGGACCGGACCCGGCCCGACTGCCGCACGCCCACCGCTCTCCATCGGTCTTCCGTCCGATCCGGCTTGACCCCGCAATCGCATCTTCGTTCCCGCCCACACGACGAAATTCGGCGAGGACAAACCTGCCGAGCGACCGTCACCTCGCCTATCACCGCGCCCGTGCGGAAGGCGGCGTCGGTGGGCGCGCGCCCGAACCCACTCTCCCACCTGGCGGGAGAGGGGACGTGGCGGACAGGTCAGCAAAGGAAGCCGGCCGTATGATCAGCGAGTCTATGCCCGGAAGACAGAAGGGCGGACGCGCCGCCAGCGCGTCAGCCCATATAGGCGCCGCCGTTCACATGGATCATCTCGCCGGTCATGAAGGATGACCGGTCGGAGGCGAGGAAGACCACGGCGTCGGCGATCTCCGCGCTGCGTCCCATGCGGCCGAGCGGAATCGTCCTGGCCAGGGTCGCGAGCCCTTCCTCGGAGAAGCCGCCGCGCGGCTGCGCGGTATCCACGACGCCGGGGGCGATGGCGTTCACGCGGATGCGGTGCGGCGCGAGTTCCAGCGCCATGGTGCGGGTCAGGCCGATCAGTCCCGATTTGCTGGCGCTGTAGTGCGCGCCCTCGGGCGATCCGCGCACGGCGGACGAGGCCATGTTGACGATCGCGCCGCCCTGTCCGGTCGCCACCATCGCGCGCGCCGCCGCCTGCCCGCAGAAGGCGGCGCCGCGCAGGTTCACGGCATGCACGCTGTCCCAGACGGCCTCGGTCATCTCCAGGAACGGCATGCGCGGGAAGATCCCGGCGTTGTTCACCAGGATATCGAGCCGCCCGAGGGCGCGGACCGTGTCCGCCACCATCGCGGCCGAGGCGGCGGCATCCGCGACGTTCGCGCGAAGCAGCAGCGCCTTGCCCCCGGCGGCACGGACCGCCGCCGCCACGTCCTGGGCGGCGGCTTCGTCATCCAGCCAGTTGACCGCGACATCGGCGCCGGCGGCGGCCAACGCTTCCGCCGCGGCCCGGCCGATCCCCTGCTGCGCGCCGGTGACCAGCGCGACGCGTCCGACAAGGCTCATGCTGCTTCCCGATATCCGTCGCCCGATCGGATAATCCCTGGGCGCGCGGGGTGCAAAGCCTTGCGGGTCAGGCGTTCGCCTTGGCCTCGCGGCGGCGGGCGTGGAGGATGAACTCCGTGTAGCCGTTGGGCTGGGTGCGGCCTTCGAAGATCAGGTCGCAGGCCGCCTTCCAGGCCGGGCCGTCGAAGCCGGGCGCCATGGCCCGGTACAGCGGATCGCCCGCGTTCTGCCGGTCCACCACTGCCGCCATGCGCTTCAGCGTGGCCAGAACCTCCTCCTTGGTGACCACGCCCTGCAGCAGCCAGTTGGCGAGATGCTGGGAGGAGATGCGCAGCGTGGCGCGATCCTCCATCAGGCCGACATCGTGGATGTCCGGCACCTTGGAGCAGCCGATGCCCTGGTCGATCCAGCGCACCACATAGCCCAGGATGCCCTGGCAGTTGTTCTCCAGCTCCTGCCGGATCTCCTCGGGCGACCAGTTCGGCCGGTCGGCGAGCGGGATGGTCAGGATGTCGGCGACCTTGGCCGGGCTGCGGCCGGCGATCTCCGCCTGCCGGGCCGCGACATCGACCTCATGATAATGCAGCGCGTGCAGCGTGGCGGCGGTGGGGGAGGGAACCCAGGCCGTGTTCGCGCCCGCCATCGGGTGCCCCACCTTCTGCGCCAGCATGTCCGCCATCCGGTCCGGCGCCGCCCACATGCCCTTGCCGATCTGCGCCTTGCCGCGCAGGCCGGCGGCGAGGCCGACATCCACGTTGTTGTCCTCATAGGCCTTGATCCAGGCGGTGTTCCGCATGTCGTTCTTGCGGATCATCGGCCCGGCCTCGATCGAGGTGTGGATCTCATCGCCGGTGCGGTCGAGGAAGCCGGTGTTGATGAACACCACGCGGCTGGAGGCCGCCGCGATGCAGGCGGCGAGGTTGACGCTGGTGCGCCGCTCCTCGTCCATGATGCCCATCTTGAGCGTGTTCGGCGCGAGGCCGAGCAGCGCCTCGACCCGGCCGAAGAGTTCGACGGCGAAGGCCACTTCCTGCGGCCCGTGCATCTTCGGCTTGACGATATAGACCGACCCGGCGCGCGAGTTCAGCCGCTTCCCGCGCAGGTCGTGCAGCGCGATCAGGGAGGTGATGGCCGCATCCAGCATGCCTTCCGGCACTTCTGTCCCGTCGGCGTCCAGCACCGCGTCGGTCCACATGTGATGGCCCACGTTGCGCACCAGCATCAGCGACCGGCCCGGCAGCGTGATCGTGCCGCCCGCGGGTGCGGTCCAGCTCCGGTCCGGGTTCAGCTTGCGCTCGACCGTCCTGCCGCCCTTGTCGAAGCGTGCGGCCAGCGTGCCCTGCATCAGGCCGAGCCAGTTGCGGTAGATCGCGACCTTGTCCTCGGCATCCACGGCGGCGACGGAATCCTCGCAATCCATGATCGTCGTGACCGCGGACTCCAGCACCACATCCGCCACGCCGGCCGGATCGTCCTTGCCGATCGGATGGGCTCGGTCGATGCGGATTTCCGCGTGCAGGCTGTTATGGGCCAGCAGCAGGGCGGTGGGGCTGTCCGCAGCACCCGCATAGCCGGCGAAGCCCGCCGGATCGGCCAGCCCGACCGTGCTGCCGTCCTTCAGCGTGGCGGCAAGCGTGGAGCCGGCCTTGTAGGCCGTGACATCTGCGTGCTTCGCCCCGCCCGCGAGGGGGGCGATCCCGTCCAGGATCGTCTTGGCCCGGGCCACCACGCGCGCCCCGCGTGCCGGGTTGTAGCCGCCGGACCGCGTGGCGCCGGCATCCTCCGGGATCGCATCCGTGCCGTAGAGCGCATCATAAAGGCTACCCCAGCGCGCGTTCGCCGCGTTCAGCGCATAGCGCGCGTTGGACACCGGCACGACAAGCTGCGGCCCGGCAATGGTCGCGATCTCCGCATCCACGTCCGAGGTGGAGACCGCGAAGGACGCGGGCGGGGGGGCGAGGTAGCCGATTTCCGTCAGGAACGCGGTATAGGCGGCCGAATCGTGCGGCTGGCCGCACCGGACGCGGTGCCAGTCGTCGATCGCCGCCTGCAGCCGGTCGCGTTCGGCCAGCAGCGCCCGGTTGCGGGGTGTGAGATCGCGCAGGATCGCGGCGAAGCCGGCCCAGAACGCATCCGCCGCCAGGCCCGTGCCCGGAAGCGCCTCTGCGGCGATAAAGTCGTGCAGGATGCGGGCGACCTTCAGGCCGTGTGTGTCGATGCGTTCCATGGCGGCTCCTCCGATGCTCCCTTCTTCCCTCCGGGCAGGGTTGTGTCGAGCGTTCCATGAGCATCGCCGGTCGATTTCATTCTTCGGATGAGCGATGCCAATGGCAGGGGCCGCCTTGCCTCGGCCGGGGGGCTTCGCCATGGTCGCATCGGGCCACAACCAAGCCAGGAAACGCCGATGCGCCTAGCGGTGCTGAAGGAACGCCGCCCCGCGGAGACACGCGTCGCGGTGACGCCGGAGACGGTGAAGAAGCTCATCGCCCTCGGCAACGAGATCACGGTGGAGGCCGGGGCAGGGGAACACGCGGCCATCCCGGACGCCGATTTCACCGCCGCGGGCGCGGCCATAGCACCCGATCCGGCCGCGGCGCTGGCCGGGGCCGGGATCGTGCTGAAGGTCGCCGCCCCGCTCGGCACGGGGGAAGGCGCGGTCGATGAACTGGCGCTGATCCCGCGCGGGGCGCTGCTGCTGTGCATCGCCAGCGCCTGGGGCGATCCGGAGCGGGTGAAGACCTACGCCTCCCTCGGCATCGACGTGGCGGCGATGGAATTGCTGCCGCGCATCACCCGCGCGCAGTCGATGGACGTGCTGTCCTCCCAGGCCAACCTCGCCGGCTACCGTGCGGTGATCGAGGCGGCGGGCACCTTCGCGCGGGGCTTTCCGATGATGATGACCGCGGCCGGCACCGTGCCGCCCGCGCGGGTGATCGTGATAGGCGCGGGCGTGGCCGGCCTGCAGGCCATCGCCACCGCCCGTCGCCTGGGCGCGATCGTGTCCGCGACCGACGTGCGGCCCGCCGCCAAGGAGGAGATCAAGTCGCTCGGTGCCAGTTTCGTCGGCGTCGAGGACGAGGAGTTCCAGCAGGCGCAGACGGCCGGCGGCTACGCCAAGGCCATGAGTGCCGAGTACATGAAGAAGCAGGGCGAACTGGTCGGCGCCACCATCCCGAAGAACGACATCGTCATCTGCACCGCCCTGACCCAGGGCCGTGCCGCGCCCAAGCTGGTCTCGGCTGAAGCCGTGGCGGCGATGAAGCCGGGCAGCGTGATCGTGGACATCGCCGCCGACGCGGGCGGCAACTGCGCCCTGACCCGGCCGGGCGAGAGCTTCGTGACCGGCAACGGCGTGACCATCCTGGGCTACCATAACTGGCCCGGCCGCATCCCGGTCGCCGCCTCCGCGCTGTATGCGCGCAACCTGCTGACCTTCCTGACCACGTTCTGGGACAAGGAGGCGAAGGCGCCGAAGCTGCCCGAGGATGATGAGATCGTGAAGGGCGTGCTGCTGACGCAGGGCGGCGCCATCATCCACCCGCAATTCCGGCCGGCCCAGGCCGCCTGAGCATCGGAGAACGACCATGGACGCTGCCCAGTTGGCCGAGGAGGCCAAGCGGCTTGCCGAGCGTGCGGCCGCACTCGCCGATCAGGCGCTCGCGGCGACGCAGGCCATGCCGGCGGCGGGCGCGATCGAGCCGATCGTGTTCCTGCTCGCCATTTTCCTGATGGCCTGCTTCGTCGGCTACTACGTGGTGTGGAACGTCACCCCCGCGCTGCATTCGCCGCTGATGGGCGTGACCAATGCGATCAGCTCCGTGATCATCGTCGGCGCGCTGCTTGCTACCGGGCTGGCGGAGAGCACGACCGCGCGCGTGTTCGGCTTCCTGGCCGCGATGCTCGCCAGCGTGAACATCTTCGGCGGCTTCATCGTGACCCAGCGCATGCTGGCGATGTTCCGGAAGAAGGCGAAGTGAGATGAGCGCGAGCCTCGCGACCCTTCTCTACCTCGTCTCCGCCGTCCTGTTCATCCTGGCGCTGCGCGGCCTGTCGAACCCGGAAACGGCGCGGCAGGGCAACATGCTGGGCATGGTCGGCATGGCGATCGCCATCGGCGTGACCCTGCTGCGCCAGGGCATGACCGCGTCGGGCTTCGTGCTGATCGTGATCGCGGTGGGGATCGGCGGCAGCGTCGGCGCGGTGGTGGCGCGGCGCATCCAGATGACGGCGCTGCCCCAGCTTGTCGCGGCCTTCCATTCGCTGGTGGGCCTGGCGGCGGTGTTCGTGGCGGCCGCGGCCTTCTACGCACCGCACAGCTTCGGCATCGGTGAGCCCGGCCACATCCACGCCGGGTCGCTGGTGGAGATGTCGCTGGGGCTGGCGATCGGCGCGATCACCTTTTCCGGCTCCGTCATCGCCTTCGCCAAGCTCCAGGCGCTGATGAGCGGGGCACCGATCACCTTCGCCAACCAGCACCGGATCAACCTCGCGCTCGGACTGCTGCTGGTGGTGCTGATCGTGGCCTTCGTGTCCAGCGGCAGCGGCGTGCTGTTCTGGGCCATCGCGATCCTGGCCCTGGCGCTGGGCTTCCTGATCATCATCCCGATCGGCGGGGCGGACATGCCGGTCGTGGTGTCGATGCTGAACAGCTATTCCGGCTGGGCGGCGGCGGGGATCGGCTTCACGTTGCAGAACGTGGCGCTGATCATCACCGGCGCGCTGGTCGGCGCGTCGGGCGCGATCCTGTCCTACATCATGTGCAAGGGCATGAACCGCTCCATCCTGAACGTGCTGCTGGGCGGGTTCGGGACGGATGCGGGCGGGGCGGCGGCCGCGGGCGGGCCGGCGGGCGACCGCACGGTGAAGGCGGGGGCGGCGGACGATGCCGCCTTCATCATGAAGAACGCCTCCAAGGTCATCGTGGTGCCGGGCTACGGCATGGCGGTCGCCCAGGCGCAGCACGCGCTGCGGGAGATGGCGGACACGCTGAAGAAGGAAGGCGTGGAGGTGAAATACGCCATCCATCCCGTGGCCGGCCGAATGCCGGGGCACATGAACGTGCTGCTGGCCGAAGCGAACGTGCCCTATGACGAGGTGTTCGAGCTGGAGGAGATCAACAACGAGTTCTCCACCGCCGACGTGGTCTATGTGATCGGCGCGAACGACGTGACCAACCCCGCCGCCAAGACCGACCCCAAGTCGCCGATCTACGGCATGCCCATCCTGGAGGTGGACAAGGCCAAGACGGTGCTGTTCGTGAAGCGGTCGATGGCGTCGGGCTACGCGGGCGTGGACAACGAGCTGTTCTTCCGCCCCAACACGATGATGCTGTTCGGGGATGCGAAGAAGATGACCGAGGAGATCGTTCAGGCGCTGGGTCACTGAAGGGCGGGTTGCCGCCTGGACTCGGGCTGGCATAATCCGCTTCCGTCACGAGAAGGCCCGGCGAACGGGTCATGAAGGAGGACGTCCATGACCCGATGCATCCCGGGCGCTCTGTCGCGCCGGTCCGTGCTTGCGTTGCCCGCGGCGATCGCCGCGCTGCCGGTGCGGGCGGATACCTGGCCTTCCCGGCCGGTCCGCATGGTGGTGCCGTACACGCCGGGCGGCGGGACCGACAATCTGGGCCGGCTGGTCGCCAAGCAGCTTTCGGAGGTGCTGAAGCAGTCGGTGGTCATCGAGAACCGCGGCGGCGCCGGCGGCAATATCGGCGCGGCGCTGGTGGCGCAGTCGCCACCCGACGGATACACGATGCTGTTCACCGGCAACGGCATCGCCATCAGCGACCTGCTGTTCCGCAACCCCGGTTTCAACTGGAAGCGCGATTTCATCCATGTCACGCGCTTCGCCAGCACCACCATGCTGCTGGTGGTGAACAACGATGTCCCCGCCAGGACGCTGCAGGAATTCATCACCTATGCCCGCGCCAATCCGGGCAAGCTGAACCACGGCACCCCGGGTGCGGGCACATCGCAGCATCTGGCCGCGGCGCTGTTCGACGACATGGCGGGGACCAAGATCGTGCACGTGCCCTATCGCGGCACCGGCCCTTCCGTCGCCGGGCTGCTGGCCGGCGAGGTCGAGGTGATGTTCGCGAGTGTCAGCGCCGTGGAAGCCTTCATCCACGATGGTAAGATCCGGGCGTTGGCCGTCACCTCCGCCGAGCGTGCGCGCGCCTGGCCGGATTTGCCTGCTATCGGCGAGGTGCTGCCCGGCTACGCCGCGGAGCTATGGTACACCACGGCCGTGCCCGCCGGCACGCCGGCCGAAATCGTCACGGCGTTGGAGAACGCGTCCCGGCAGGTCATGGCCGACGAGGCCTTCGCCAAGCTGCTGATGGAGCGCGGCTTCGAGCCGGGGTTCATGGACAGCAAGACGCTGAATGCGGCCCTGGATGCCGACGCGGCGCTATGGGGGCCGGCACTCAAGCGGATCGGGATCACGCCGGAATAGGCCGGGCTGCCCTGCCCGGCGGCGTTGATCTCATTGACGATCCGGCGGGCTGATGAGGGAGGCTGGGTGCCGCAGGAAAAGCGGGAATCTCTCACTGTCTTCGAATGCGGCACCGTCGGCGATCCCGCACCGCGCGGTGCGGTGTGTCCGGAAATTTTGTCTGGCATCATCCCCGGTGCGCACCACCTACGCAGCGGCACTGTCGCCATGCTGCAACCACCGAAAGCCGCCCCGATGAGCACACCGTCCGAATACACACCGCCCAAGGTCTGGACCTGGAACAAGGCCAGCGGCGGCCGCTTCGCGAACATCAATCGCCCCGTCGCGGGGCCGACACATGAGAAGGATCTTCCTGTCGGCCGCCATCCGCTCCAGCTCTACTCCCTGGGCACGCCGAATGGCGTGAAGGTGACGGTCATGCTCGAGGAGCTGCTCGCGCTTGGCCATCAGGGAGCTGAGTACGATGCCTGGCTCATCCGCATTGGGGAGGGTGATCAGTTCGGTTCGGGCTTCGTCGCGGTGAACCCCAATTCGAAGATACCCGCCCTGATGGATCGCAGCGGGGATACGCCGGTCCGGGTGTTCGAATCGGGGTCCATCCTCGTCTACCTCGCCGAGAAGTTCGGCGCATTCCTGCCGCGGGAAGGGGCGGCGCGCGCCGAATGCCTCTCTTGGCTGTTCTGGCAGATGGGCAGCGCGCCCTATCTCGGCGGAGGCTTCGGTCATTTCTACGCCTACGCGCCGACCAAGATGGAATACCCGATCGACCGCTTCGCGATGGAGGTGAAGCGGCAGCTGGATGTGCTCGACCGCCGCCTTGCCGAGACCGAGTACGTAGCCGGTCCCAACTACACCATCGCCGATATGGCCATCTGGCCCTGGTATGGCGGGCTGGTGAAAGGCTGGCTGTATGGGGCGGCCGAATTCCTCGACGTACAGTCCTATCGGAATGTCCAGCGCTGGACGGACGTGATCGGCGCGCGCCCGGCCGTGCAGCGGGGGCGCATGGTCAACCGCGTTCAGGGCGATCCCGCCAGCCAGCTCTGGGAGCGGCACGATGCCAGCGACTTCGACACGAAGACCCAGGACAAGCTGAAAGCCGCCGAGTAGCGCCCGGCGGGGGATCGCGACGGACATTGTGCCGCGCTGCTGGCGTGGTGGCGTCCGGACCGTCGCCTTGAATCAGCGCAGCGCGGCGCCGCCGTCGACATAGAGCTCGCCCATGGTGATGTGGGCGGCGCGGTCCGACAGCAGGAATGCGACCGCCTCGGCCACATCATCCGGCGTGCCCAGCTTGCCGAGCGGGATGCCCAGCCGGAACGTCTCGGGCGATCCGGCGATGATGCGCGCGGGCGCGTCCGGATCGTTCGGGTCATCCCACATGCCGGTCAGCATGGGTGTCAGCGTCGAGCCGGGTGCGACCACGTTGCACCGCACGCCGAGTGGCGCGAGTTCCAGGCCGAGGCAGCGCGTCAGCATCGTCGCCGCCGCCTTGGACGTCGCATAGACGCCCATGCCCTGGCGCGGCACGCCGCCCGCGTTGGAACTGACGACCACGATCGCCCCGCGCCTGCGCGCGCCCATGCGCCGTGCCGCCGCGCGGCCGAGATGGAACACCCCGTCGGTGTTGACCGCGAAGTGGCGCCGCCAGTCCTCGTCGCTGGTTTCGGCGATCGTGCCGGTCTTCAGCACTCCCGCCAAGCTGGCCAGCAGATCGACCGGCCCCCATTCGGCTTCGATGCGCGTGAACAGCGCCTCCACGGCGTTGGAATCGGTCACGTCCAGGGGCTCCACGCGCACCGCGTCCGGTACGGCGAGGGCGTCCAGCGCGGCCGAGGGCAGGTCGGCCGCGACCACGCGCGCCCCGCCCGCCCTCAGACGGCCCACCACGGCCCGGCCGATGCCGCCTGCCGCGCCCGTGACGAGGGCGATGCGTCCGCCGAATTCCGTGCCGCTCATGCCCCATTCTCCGTCGCGGCCATGCCGTCCCGCAGCCGCCCTGTCGGCAGCACCACGGCGCAGGTGGAGGCCGCCCAGCCGATCGCGGCGAGATGCTTCTCGCGGGAGAAATCGCCCAGTGCGTCGGCGGCGAAGAAAGGCTCAATGTCGCGCTGGAACGCCTCGGCCGCTGTCAGCAGACAGCCGATATGGGCATAGACGCCACAGACGATCAGCTGGTCGCGTCCCCGCACGCGCATCAGATGTTCCAGGTTGCTGCGCTGGAAGGCGCTGTAGCGGTGCTTGGTCAGGACGAAATCGCCGTCCGCGGGCGCGAGTGCGGGCAGGATGTCCTGATGTTCGGGTCTCCGGCTCATGCCCGGCCCCCAGAGATCGGCCTGAAGGCCGCGGTCGCGCCGGTCCTGGTCGCCGGTCTGCGCGGTGTAGAAGACGGGAACGCCCGCGCCGCGGGCCGCCGCGATCAGCGAAGCGATGTTGGCGACCAGCCCCGGGATGGGCGGGGCATCGAGGTCATAGGCACGCAGGAAATAGCGCTGCATGTCGTGCACCAGCAGCGCCGCGCGGGACGCTTGCAGCGTCCAGGGCGCGCGCGAGGCGGGAATCTCCGCTTCGGCGGGCAGGGCGTAGGGCGCGATGCGCGGCAGGCCGGCGGTGGCGCTCACGATAGTCTCTCCTTGTCGGTCAGGCGCCGGCGCCGGCTGGAAGGCGCGCGGCGGGGAATGTGTTCGGACTCACCCCGCGCCGGCAGCAAGACGGCCCTGCTCGTTCACGCCAAGCGCGCGCAGGATCGCGAGCAGCTTGGCAGAGGTCTCGTCAGCTTCGGCCTCGGGGTCCGACCCTTCGACGATGCCGGCGCCGGCGAAGGCGCGCACCGTCCGCCCCTCCACCTCGGCGCAGCGCAACGCTACGTGCCAGTCGCCATCCCCCCCGGCATTCATCCACCCCACCGCGCCCGCGTAGAAGCCGCGATCATGGCTTTCCAGGTCGCGGATCAGATCAAGCGCGGCCTGGCGCGGCGTGCCGGCCACGGCGGGCGTGGGGTGCAGGAGCGCGGCAAGGTCGGCGGCGGTGGTCTCCTCCGGCGCGCGCAGGCGCGCCTCGATGCGCGTTCCGAGATGCCACATCGTGCGCGTGGAGGCGAGGGATGGGCCCCCTGGCGCCGAGAGGTCGGCGCAGAGCGGCGCCAGCAGATCCAGGATCGCCTCGACGACGAAGGCATGTTCGCGCCGGTCCTTGCCGGAGGCGAGCAGCGCCCGCGATGCCGCTTCGTCCTCGGCCGGATCGGCGTTGCGCCGGGCCGATCCGGCGAGCGGGTGTGAAACGACCCGGTCCCCCCGGCGCGAAACCAGCAGCTCAGGCGTCGCGCCCACCAGCCGCCGCATCGCGCCATCCACCCCGATGCCGACCGGCGTGAGGAAACGTGTAACGGTGGAGTCGACCTGAAGGTTCAACCACAGGCCGAGGGGATCGATCTCCGCATCCGTCTCGAGCCGCACGCTGCGCGAAAGCACGGCCTTGGTCAGAGTGGGACCGCTTTCGCGTGCGGCGGCGATCGCCTTGAGCGCACGTGCGACGCTGGCGGCATAGGCGTCACGGTCCGGCTCCGGCGTGGCGCGCCAGCGGGGGGCAGGATCCTGTGCCCGCGCGGCGACCGGCCAGGCGGTGTCCGAGACTGTCTCCGGCATGAACAGGAAGTCATCTCCTGCCCGGTCGAACGGCAGGGCGCCGACCAGGAGCGCGGTCGGCGCGGCGGCCTGCAGACCGGTGAAGAAGCGTCGCGTGCGTTCGCCCAGGGTGGTGATCGGGCCTGCGGGCGCGCGCTGCTTCAGTCCCGTGGTGAACAGCTGCATGCCGGGCGCGGCCATGCCGAAGGCCCAGGCAAAGCCTGGGGGCTGGTTCGTGTCTGCTTGATGGGGGGAGGGCATGCGGTCGGCACCGTGGCTGAGGTCGGTCAGGTTGTCGGAGAAGTGCATCGCGGCCCTGTCGTCGCCCTTGGCGTATAGCCAGTAAGTATCATTCGCAAGTCATGTCACAGCGCAGCAGTCTTCGTGCAACCCTGCGATCTCCGCCGCGGGTGCCTGTAACACTTTGATAAAATTCCTGGACGCGCCGAACCCGAGACCGGGCAACGCCTGCCGATGCCCCGGCATAATAGGCTACTCGGCGTTCCCGCCGCGAACCTTCAGCGCGAGCAATGCGCCGCTGCGCCCTGGGCCGGCCCGGGGGCGTGCCGGCCCAGAGGCGATGTTCAGGTCTTTCTGACGCCCCAGAACGGAAGCGAGGACGAGGGGGTGCGCGGGATGTCGTGCACGTTGTCCCGCCAGCCGTAGATCTGCGTGTACTGGCCGAGCAGCGCGGAGGGCAGTGTCTCCCACAGCCGCGTGTGGATCGCTTCCAGCAGCGCGTGCTGCTTCGCGGGATCGTCCGCCCGGATATAGGCGGCACGCAGTTCCTCCGACTTCGCGTCGCAGGGCCAGCCCACGTAGTTGCCGCCGCCGCAGGTCTGGTCGGTGACGGGATTGATCAGCGGCGAGAACAGCGACGAGCCGGGTGTGGTGGTGACGAACAGGTTCCAGCCGCCGGAGGCGGGGGCATTCTTGTTGGTCCGCCGGGTCATCAGCGTGCCCCAGTCGGTTTCGGCCACGTCCAGGTTGATGCCCAGCTCGCGCAGATTGTAGGCGGCGACGTCGATCAGCGCGCCGATGTAGTCGAGATCGTGCGAACTGAGCAGAACTACCTTCTCACCGTTGTACCCGCTCTCGGCCAGGAGCTGCCTGGCGCGGGTGAGGTCCGGCTTGCGATAGGCGTCCGCCCCGGTTTCGATCCCGTTCTGCGTGCCGCAGATGAAGTAGGAGTAGCAGGTCCTCCACCACTCCGCCTTGTCCACCGCGGCGGTCATGTAATCGGCCTGGTTCACGGTCAGCGCCACGGCCTGCCGCGCCTTGATGTTGTCGAAGGGCGGATACAGCGCGTTGAAGCGGATGTAGCCCTGGCTGTTGATGGGCGAGATCGCGCCGACCGTGACACCGGGCGATTTCGCAAGCAGCCCGGCCTGATTGTAGGAAAGCTGGTCGATGAAATCGATCTCACCCAGCCGCAGCGCATTGGACTTGGTGCTGGCGTCGGGGATGATGCGGAACTCTACCCTGTCCAGGTGCACCTTCTTGCCGCCGGCCAGACCGTTCGGTTTCTCGTCGCGGGGGACGTAGTCTGGATTGCGCTCATACACCACGCGTGAGCCCGCGACCCACTCGTCGCGGACGAAGCGGAACGGGCCGGAGCCGATGGTCTCGCGGATCGGGGTGTAGGTGTCGGTCAGCGCTTCTTTCTCGCGCATGATCACCGGCACCGCGCTGCTGGAATTCGCCAGCGTGAAGCGCATGTGGGGGAAGGGTTCCTTCAGGCGGATGCGGAAGACCCGGTCGTCCACGGCCTCCATCGCCGCCGTGGTGGCGTGAAGCACGCGTCCCATGGCGTCGTGCGGGAACCACCGCTTCAGCGATGCGATCACGTCGCGCGTGGTCACCGGCGATCCGTCGTGGAACTTCAGCCCCGGCCGCAGCGCGAACTGCCAGGTGAGCTTGTCGGCGGACACCTCGTCGTGCGCGATCATCTGCGGCTGCGGCGTCAGTGTCTCATCGAGCGCATAGAGCACGTCGTAGATCAGGATGCCGTGCGTCAGCGTGGTGGTCGCCGCGGTCACATGGGGGTCGAGGATCGCCAGGTCGGCATTGGGTGCGACGCGCAGCACGTTCGGCCCGACGGCACGGGCGCTGCGTCCGAGGCCCGCGGCTGAGGCGAAGAACGGCACGGCCAGTGCTGTCCTGCCAATGTCGCGACGATGGATTCCACGGCTCATGACGGTCCTCTGTGTTGTTCTGATTATGAGCGATCACTGACGCTATGGAGGCAGCTGCATACAGCAAGCGGCCTTCCCCTTTGACACTCCCACTCCGCTTCGCAGCGAAGCGATCGATAGAAACCGGATCTGCGGGTATCCTCGCAGATCCGGATATCCTTCACTTGCCTGCGGCAGGCGTCACATCGACCGCCGAAGTCCGCTCGTCCATCCGCGCCTCATGGTGCAGGCCGGCTCGCAGGCCCCAGGTATTGGCAACCTGGAACAGCGGGATCAGCGCGACGTCGTTGATCGCGGTGCGTACCGCCTCGCGCAGAAGATCCTCCCGCTTGGCATCGTCCAGCGTCGTGGTCGCGCGCTCCGTCATCGCGTCCAGTTCCGGATTGGAGTACCGGGATGAATTCGCCGCGCCGCGCGAGATGGAGCGATCCGGTGTGCCGAGGATGTTGACCAGCATGGAGGTCGCCTCTCCGGTCGAGTTGCCCCAGCCCACCAGCCAGATGGCGAATTCCTGCTTGGAATAGCGTGAGACGTAGCTCGTCCACGGCAGCGCCTCCACCTGCGTCGCGATCCCCGCCCGTGTCCAGGTCTGCGCGATCGCCTGTGCCACCTTGGCATCGTTCGGGTAGCGGTCGTTCGGCGTGTGCAGGGTCAGGCGGAAGCCTTCCGGAAACCCGGCCTCGGCCAGCAGCCGCCGCGCACCGTCCGGATCGTAGGCGGGCACCGGAATGGTCGGATCATAGGAATAGGCCCCCTCCGGCAGCCATTGCCCGTTCGGCACCGCGCCCCCTTCCATCACGCGCTCGGCCAGGGCGGCGCGGTTGATCGCGATCGAAAGCGCACGGCGCACGCGCACGTCCCGAAGCGGGTTGCGCGGCAGGGGCTTGCCGTTGCGATCGGTCGCGAAAGGCAATTCGCCGTCATGGGCGAACCCGGGCTGCAGGTAGATCACCCGGAAGGCGGGCGACTGGCTCAGCACCACCCGCGCGTCGCGCTGCAGCCGCGCCACGTTGGCGGACGGGATCTGGTCGGCCATGTCCACATCGCCCGCCAGCAGGGCCGCGACGCGCGCCCCATCATTGGGAATGGTGCGGTAGATCACCCGCGCCCAGGGCACCTGCCCGCCCCAGTACGCATCGTTGCGCACCAGCTCCGCCTGCTCGTTCGGCCGGAAGGAGACAAGCCGGTACGGACCGGTGCCGATCGCCGCCTTGCCGCTGTTGTAGTCCGCCGTCGTCGCGGTCTCACCCACATGGCGGGAGACGATCGAGACCGAGCCGAGTTCCACCGGCAGCAGGGGATTGGGGCGTTTCGTGTGCAGCCGCACGGTCAGCGGATCGATCACCTCGACCCGCTCGATCGTGCGCACGAAGCCCGCGTAACTGCCCGGGCTGTTTGGCACGTTGGGAACGCGGCTGATGGTGAAGGCCACGTCCTCAGCCGTGAAATCCTGCCCGTCCTGCCACTTCGCGCCGGGCCGCAGCTTGAACTCCCATACCGTGTCGGAGATCAGCCGCCAGCTTTCGGCAAGCCCCGGCCGCGGCCGCGCCCGGGCATCGCGGTCCACCAGGCGCTCGAACACGTGGGATGCGAGGTTGATGTTCGGCGTGAAATTGTAGAAGAGCGGATCCGCGGAGGTGACGGCCGCCGCCGCGCCGATCCGCAGGGTCTGCGCGTCCGCCGCCCTTGCCGGCATCCATGCCGTGGATGCCAGCAGCAGTGGAAGGCCCAGCATTCGGGCCATGGTCTTCATACGCATCGGCAAGTCCTTCATGTCATCCGCCCGCCCCGGTGGCGGACCTGTCCATGCGGGCGCCAAGGCCCGCGTCAGGATGCGGAGAGCTTCGCTTCCCGCACCACCGTCTCCCACTGCGCGCTGTCCCGCGCCATCATCTCGCCCAGTTCGGCCGGGCTGGAGGCGGCCGCATCCCCGCCGGAACGCCCGAGCTGTTCCACGAAGGCGGGAGTTGCCACCAGATCCCGCACCGCATCCGCCAGCCGCATGATCACCGGCTGCGGCGTGCCCTGGGGTGCGAACAGTCCCGCGAAGGTGGCGGCCGCGTAGCCCGGCACCCCGGCCTCGACCATCGTCGGCAGGTCAGGCATCAGCTTGTGCCGCTCCGTCCCGCACAGGGCGAGCGCACGGACGCGGCCTGCCGTCACCTGCGGCTCGGCGGACGGCAGGCTGTCGAACATCATCGAGATCGTGCCTGTCACGAGGTCGTTCATCGCCGGGCCGCCGCCGCGATAGGGCACGTGCACCATGTCGATCCCGGTCTTGAGGCGGAACAGCTCGCCCGCCAGATGGATCATCGAGCCGACGCCGCCCGACCCGAATGTCAGGCTGCCCGGTTTCGCCTTGGCGAGGGCGATCAGTTCGGCCACGGACTTCACCGGCAGCGCGTTGCTCACCGCCAGCAGATGCTCGATGCGGAAGGTGAGGCAGACGGGCGCCAGATCCTTGAGCGGATCGAAGGTGAGGTCGTGATAAAGATGCCGGTTCACCGCCACGGCGCCGTTGGGACCCATCAGCAGCGAATACCCGTCGGCCGGCGAGCGGACGACATTCTCCATCGCCAGGTTGCCGCCGGCGCCGGTGCGGTTCTCGACCACCACCTGCTGGCCGAGCTTCTCGGTCATGGCATGGGCCAGGATGCGTGCCAGCACGTCGGTCCCACCGCCAGCCGCGAACGGCACCACCAGCCTGATGGGGTGGGAAGGGAAATCCTGCGCACGCACCAGCCCCGGCAGGGCCAGCCCGCCTGCGGCCATCAGCATATAGCGTCGTCGCATCATCGCGTTCGTCCTCTGCCACATGAAGCCCTGTCCCGGTCGGCCTCTGTCGGGCCGATCCGGGTTGAAGACAGTCAGCGCCGAAGGGCGGTCTCCACCAGTCCCGCGCCGTAATCGCGCAAGGCCTGGTCGCGGGAGACCTTGCCGCCCGCCAGATCCTCGGCCAGTGCCTGCGGCGCGCGCTCGGCGGGCACGCCCACGCCGCCGCCGCCCGGGGTTTCCAGCCGCACGCTCTCACCCGCCGCGAGCGTCAGGTTCGCGGCCTTGGAGGACAGTTCCTCCTCCCGCTCCGTGCCGGGATTGCGCAGCAACCGTGCGAGCCCGCCCGGCAGGCCGCCGGCAAGCCCGGGTGCGCCCGCCTTGTGCCCGTCCGACCGGGCCGAGAAGATGATCCCGTCACGCGTGGCCCGGATCTGCCGCGCGATGCCGAGCCCGCCGCGGTAGCGGCCCGCGCCGCCCGAATTTTCCACCAGCGCGTACTCGTCCACGAGCAGGGAGTACTCGTTCTCCAGCGCCTCTGCCGGCAGGTTGGAGGTGTTGGTGACGTGGACGTGCGCCCCGTCGATCCCGTCGCCGCCATGCCGTGCGCCGATGCCGCCGCCCATGGATTCGAGATAGACGAACGGCCCGTCCTGCCGCCGCCGCTCACCGGAGAAGATGATGACCGGCACGCTGTCCAGGCTCGCGGCCATGGCGCGTTCCGGTGGCAGCAGTCCGGCGAAGGCGCCGAACAGCGCACGCGCGACCTTGTTGCAGGTGATGCTGCGCGCGCCCGTCGCGGCCGGGAAGCGTGGATTGACGATGCTGCCTTCGGGCGCGCGGATCTCGATGCAGGCGGCCATGCCCTGGTTCGGCAGCAGGCCGGGATCGAGCAGCGTCTTCACGGAGTAGTAGACCGTGGCGCGCAAGGCGCTCTCCGCCACGTTCATCGCGCCGCGCGCCTGCGGGGCGGAGCCGGCGAAGTCGATGACCAGCCGCTCACCCGCGACCGTGACGGTGGCCTTGATAGCCACCGGCTCGCCGTCCTGCCCGTCGTCATCGAGCCAGGCGGTGAAGCTGGAACTGCCGTCCGCCATGTCGCGCACCCGGTTGCGGATGCGCCGCGCGGTGTAGGCCAGCACGTCGTCGATCGCGCGGGCCACCGCGTCCGTGCCCATCTGCGCGCACAGCGCCTGCATCAGCCTGCCGCCGCGCTGGTTGGTCGCGACCTGGACCTTCAGGTCCAGCGCACGCTCGTCCGGGTCGCGCGAATTGTGCGCGATCAGGCCCAGCAGGTCTTCGTCCAGCTCGCCGGCGCGGACGAGGCGCATCACCGGGATACGCAGCCCTTCCTCGAAGATCGTGCGTGCGCCGCCTGAGACCGAGCCCGGTGTCGGGCCGCCGACATCGGAATGGTGCCCGACATTGGCCGCGAAGAAGCGCACCGCGCCGTCCACGAAGACCGGCGTGACCACGGCGATGTCCGGCGTGTGGGTGCCGCCGGCGAGGAACGGATCGTTGCTGACGAAGGCATCGCCGTCCCGCATCCGCGCGAGCGGACAGGCGGCGAGTGTTGCCTTCACGCTGCCCATCAGGGAGCCGAGATGCAGCGGGATGTGCGAGGCCTGGGCGATCAGCCTTCCGTCCACGTCGAACAGCCCGACCGAGCAGTCCTTCCGTTCCTTGATGTTGGTGGAGAAGGAGGAGCGGATCAGCGTGTTGCCCATGTCCTCGGTGATGGACAGCAGGCGGTTGCTGAACACCTCCATCTCGATCGGGTCGGACAGGACGGGTGCGGTCGCGCTCATGCGGCGATCTCCACGATCAGGTTGCCGGCCTTGTCCACGCGCACGGACTGGCCGGGCTCGACGATGGTGGTCGAACTCATCTCGTCGATGATGGCGGGACCGGAGAGGGACTGGCCGGCGCCGAGGCTCGCGCGGTCGTAGATCGGCGTTTCCACCCAGCCCGTGTCGAAATGCACGCTGCGGATTTCGCGCGGGGGCGGCATCGTGCCGTCGCCGCCGGCGAAGCGTGTGTCCGGGCGGCGCACACGGCCGACCGCCTTGAGCCGCGCGTTCACCACCTCCACCGCGCGGCCGGCCACGTCGTAGCCGTATTCCTGCCGGTGCGCCTCGGCGAAGCCGTTGTGGAAATCGTCGAGCGTGAAGGGGCCCGCGGCGGGCAGGCGGACCTGCACCTCATGGTTCTGGCCCTTGTAGCGCGCCTCGATCACGCGCTGGAGCGTGCGGTCGGACGGGGGCACGTGGCTCGCCTCCAGCCAGTCGTTGCCCTGTGCGGCCATGTCCTCGAAACGCGCCATGATGCCGGGCCAGCCCGCCTCCGTCGCCTCGACGATCTCGCTGCGCACGAAGTCCAGGCTGATGTCGGAGAGCAGGATGCCGCGCGCGCACATCGTGCCCGGCTCCTGCGGCACCAGCACGCGGGCGATGCCGCATTCGCGCGCCACGGCACCCGCGTGCAGCGGCCCCGCGCCGCCATAGGGGAACAGCGCGAAGCGGCCGAGATCGTGGCCCTTCTCGGTGGAGACGGAGCGGATCGCCCGGCTCATGTTGGCGACCGCGATGCGGATGATGCCGAGCGCGGCCTGCTCCACGGTCAGGCCCAGTGGCTTGGCGATCTTCGTCTCGATCGCGGCCCGCGCCGCGGCCTCGTCCACCTTCATCTTGCCGCCGAGCAGCGAGACCGGATCGAGGCGGTGCAGCACGATGTTGGCGTCCGTCAGCGTCGGCTCCTGCCCGCCGCGGCCATAGGCCACGGGGCCCGGATCGGCGCCCGCGCTGTGCGGGCCGACCTTCAGTGCGCCGGCATCGTCGATCCAGGCGATGGAGCCGCCGCCCGCGCCGATCACGTGCACATCCACCATCGGCATGCGCACGGGGTAGTCCGCGACCAGCCGGCTGGTCGCGAAGGCCGGCACGCCGCCGGCGATCAGCGAGACGTCGGTGCTGGTGCCGCCCGCATCGAAGGTGACGACATCGGGGAAACCCGCCGCCGCCCCCACTTCCGCGGCGCCGACCACGCCCGCGGCCGGGCCAGACAGGCAGGTGCGCACCGGGAAGGCGCGCACCGTGTCCACCGACATCAGCCCGCCATTGGAATGGATCGTGTACGGCGGCACCGGCACACCGAGCCCGGTCAGGCGCGCGAGGAACCCTTCCAGGTAGCGCTCCATCCGCGGGCCGACATAGGTGTTGATGACGGTGGTGGAGAAGCGTTCGTACTCGCGGAACTCGGGCAGCACCTCGGACGAGGTGGAGACATAGACCTCCGGCAGCAGGGCACGGACGATCTCCGCCGCGCGCTTCTCGTGCGCGTCGCGCAGGTAGGAATGCAGGAAGCAGATCGCGACCGCCTTCACGCCGGCTTCGCCCAGGAGCTTGGCGGCGTCGGCCACCGCGTCCTCGTCCAGCGGGACCAGTGCCGTCCCTTCGGCGTCCAGCCGCTCCGCCACCTCGATGCGCAGGGCGCGCGGCACCAGCGGCGGTGGTTTGCCGATGGAATAGTCGTACAGGTGTGGCCGCGTCTGGCGGCCGATCTCCAGCACGTCGCGGAAGCCACGGGTGGTGATCAGCCCGGTCGGCACGCCGCGCCGCTCGATCACCATGTTGGTCGCGACCGTGGTGCCGTGGCCGACGAAGGCGATTTCGGCCGGGGCGATGCCGAACTCGGCGATCAGGCCACGCAGCCCGGTCTCGATCGCCTCGGACGGGTCGGCCGGCGTGGAGGGAACCTTGAAGTAGCGTAGGCTGCCGTCGCGCGCATCGTGTACGGTGAAGTCGGTGAAGGTGCCGCCCACATCGAAGCCGATCCGATACATTCGCTCTCCCGTCCCCCGGCCGCACGTCGCGGCGTGACGGATCACGCAAGCACCGGCCCGCGCGCGGCGCCAATCCAATTACTGGACGGGTCCATACGGAAACCTGATAGTAACCGGATGCTCAGGCCTCTCAGCCAGCGGGGGTTGCAGGCCTTCCATCTCACCATGTTGACCGGCCGCGTCTCGGCCACGGCCGAGACGCTCGGCCGTTCGCAGCCGGCCATCAGCCGCCTGCTGAAGGAGCTGGAGGAGGAGGTCGGGTTCCGGCTGTTCGACCGGGTGAAGGGGCGGCTCAAGCCGACGGCCGAGGGTCAGCTCCTGTTCGCGGAGGTACAACGGTCGTTCATCGGCCTGGACCGGATCGCCTCGGTCGCCGGGGAGATCCGGCAGGGGCGGAGGGGGACGATCGCGCTCGGGGCGATGCCCACGGCGGCATCGTTACTGACGCGGGTGATGCGCGACTTCATCGCCGCGCGGCCGGGCACGGCGGTTGCATTCCATACGGTGCCGTCGGATGTCGTGGTGCAGATGGTGCTGACCGGCGGCTGCGACCTGGGCTTCGTCAGCCCTGCCACGCTCACGCCGGGGCTGCGCGTGGAACGCCGCTACGTCATCCCCAGCGCCTGCGTGCTGCCCCCCGGCCATCGCCTCGCATCGCGCAGGGTGATCCGCCCCGAGGACCTGAAAGGGGAGGCGCTGGTCGCCCTGTTCCCCAGCACGCGGATCGGCGAGCAGTTCGCCGCGATCCTGGAAGCCCACGGCATCGACAAGCTGACGCGGGTGGAAACGCATCTGTCCTACATCATCTCCGAACTGGCGATGGAGGGTGTAGGCATCGGCGTGGTGGACGGCATCACGGCGGCCGCCCATGTCGCCAAGGGCGGGCTGGCCCGGCCCTTCGAACCCAAGATCAGCTTCGAGGTGCGGGTCGTCCACGTGGCGGAAACGGAGCTGTCGTCCGTTCTCTCCGTCCTGCTGTCGCTGTGCGATCTGGCCTTCGCGCGGCCCGGCGTGACCGCGCCGCAGTTCGAACCATAAGATTTGCGGATGACATGCGCCGAAGAACCGAATTGACCGATGCGGGGCATGCCCTGACGCTGGACGCCATGATGGTTCGGCCACATCGCCCCGGCATGCCCCGCCGATGACGTCACAGTTCGATGTCGCGGTGATCGGGGGCGGGCTGGTGGGCAGCGCGGTCGCGCTGGGGCTCGCCGGGAGCGGCAAGCGGACGGCGCTTCTGGATGAGGACGATCTGGCGCAGCGGGCAAGCCGCGGGAACTTCGCGCTCGTCTGGGTGCAGAGCAAAGGCATGGGCCTGCCGCGCTATTCGTCCTGGTCGCGGGAATCGGCAGCGCTCTGGCCCGGCTACGCGCAGATGCTGCGCGAGGAGACCGGCGTGGATGTCGGCCTGTCCCAGCCGGGCGGCTTCACCATCGCGCTGTCCGAGGACGAACTGGCGCGGCGGACGGCGGCGATGGAGCGGTTGCAGGCGCAGCCGGGATTCGACCCGTTCCCGTATGAGGTCTGGGACCGCGCCCAGCTGCGCCAGGCCCTGCCGGAGATCGGGCCGGAGGTGGTGGGCGCGATCCATACCGGGCTGGACGGGCATGTGAATTCGCTGCGCCTGTTCCGCGCGCAGCACATCGCCTTCGTCCGGCGCGGCGGCACCTATCTGCCGGGGCATCCGGTGGATGAACTGGCGGTGTTGCCCCAGGGCGGCTTCGACATCCGTTCCGGCGACAAGCGGATCACGGCGGGGCAGATCGTGCTCGCGGCCGGCACGGGCAATGCCCGGCTCGCCCCCATGGTCGGGCTGCAGGCGCCGGTGCGGCCGCAGCGCGGCCAGGCCATCGTCACGGAGAAGACCGCGCCCTTCCTGCGCTACCCCACCGTCACCATCCGCCAGACCGACGAAGGCAGCGTGATGATGGGCGACAGCCAGGAGGAAGCGGGTTTCGACACGCGCACCGGGCTCGGCGTGCTCGGCGTCATCGCCGACCGCGCGGTGCGCACCTTCCCGCGCATCGGCGCGCTGAACGTGGTGCGGACCTGGTCCGCGCTTCGGGTCATGACCAAGGACGGCTTCCCCATCTACCAGCAATCCGAAACCCCGCCCGGCGCCTTCCTGTGCACCTGTCATAGCGGCGTAACGCTGGCGGCCGCGCATGCGCTGCGCATCGCACCGATGATCGTGGCCGGCGTCCTGGACGACAGCCTTTCCGCCTTCCATCCGCGGAGGTTCGATGTACCGGCGGCTGCCTGAGCAGGCGGGCATGCAGGCGCGCGGGGAGGTGCCGTTCGTGCTGAACGGCCAGCCGGCCGTGGGCGCGGAAGGCGATACGGTGGCTGCAGCCCTGCTGGCGCTGGGCCAGGATGCCTGCCGCGACACCGCGGTCTCCGGCGTGCCGCGCGGCCCCTATTGCATGATGGGCGTGTGCTTCGATTGCCTGGTCACGGTGGACGGCGTGGGCAACCGGCAGGGCTGCCTGGTGCGGTTGCGGCCGGGCATGCAGGTCGAGACGCAGCACGGGCGGCGGGATATCGGCCGGTGAGGCGGCTCGCCACATTGGATGCGCTGCGTGCCGACTACGACCTTGTTGTGGTCGGCGCGGGACCGGCGGGATTGTCCGCCGCCACCGAGGCGGCCGGGCATGGCCTGACCGTGCTGCTGGTGGACGAAGCCCCGGCGCCGGGCGGGCAGATCTACCGGGCGGTGACGGAAACGCCGCTGCGGGATCGCGCCGTGCTGGGCGCGGATTACTGGCGGGGCGAGGCGATCGCCGCCGCCTTCGCGAAGGCCGACCTGGACTATCTGCCGGAGGCCACGGTGTGGCATCTGGATGCCGAGCGGCGCATCGGCCTGTCCCTGGCCGGGCGCGCGGCGACCGTGGTCGGGCGGCGCGTGGTGCTGGCGACCGGCGCGCTGGAGCGCCCGTTTCCGGTTCCGGGCTGGACGCTGCCGGGCGTGATGAGCGTGGGCGCGGCGCAGACCCTGCTGAAATCCTCGGGCATCGTGGCGCAGGGCAGGGTGGTGCTGGCCGGATGCGGCCCGCTGCTGTGGCTGCTGGCGAGCCAGTATCTCGCGGCCGGCCACCCGCCGACCGCGATCCTGGACACCACGCCCGCCGGCAACTGGCGCGCGGCTCTGGGCGCGGCCGGGGGCTTTCTGCGATCGCCCTATCTGCGCAAGGGGCTGCGCCTGATGCTTCGCGTCCGCCGCGCGGTGAAGGTCATCGGCGGGGTCACCGATCTCCGCATCGAAGGCAGCGAGGCGCACGCCACCGAAATCGTCTATCGCCGGAACGGCCAGGAGGCGCGGATCGCGGTCGATCATGTACTGCTGCATCAGGGCGTGACGCCGAACGTGAATCTCGCCAATGCCGCGGGCTGCGCCTTCGTCTGGGACGAGGAGCAGGCCTGCTTCCGGCCCAGCGTCGACGCCTGGGGGCAATCCAGCCTCGACGGCATCGCCATCGCGGGCGACGGGGCCGGGATCGGCGGGGCGGAGATCGCCGCCGCTGCGGGCCGGCTCGCGGGTCTCGCGGCGGTGCAGGCGCTGGGCCGCATCGACGCGGCGGAGCGGGATCGGCGCGCCGCGGCAGCGCAGGAGACGTTGCGCCTGTACGGACGCGGCCGCGCCTTCCTCGACCGGCTTTACCGGCCCACGCCGCAGTTCCGGCGGGCGCATGATGATGCGCTGGCCTGCCGCTGCGAGGAGGTGACGGGCCGCCAGATCCGCGAGGCCGTCGCGATGGGCGTGCCCGGTCCGAACCAGCTCAAGGCGATGTATCGCTGCGGCATGGGGCCATGCCAGGGGCGGCTGTGCGGGCTGACCGTGGTGGAGACCATCGCCGCGGCGCGCGGCGTGTCGCCCGCGGAAGTCGGCTACTACCGGCTGCGCAGCCCGGTGAAGCCGCTGACGCTGGCCGAGCTTGCGACCATGCCGGTGACCGAGGCGGACCGGAAGGCCGTGGTGCGGATTTGAACCACCCGGGCATCGCTGGATCCAAGGAGTGACGATGGCTGACACGCGCGGGCCGGAGTTCCCGGTCAAGGTGATCACAGGCGTCCGCGTGCGGATGCGCGACGGCGTGGACCTGAATGTCAGGATCACCCGGCCGGACGCGGAGGGCCGCTTCCCGGCGATCGTCGAATACAATCCCTATCGCCGGCTCGGCGCGGCGCTGCCGGATTATCGCGACGAGTACCCGCCCGTGGTGCCGTATCTGGCCGAGCGCGGTTACGTCATCGTGCAGTTCGACGTGCGCGGCACCGGCAGCTCCGCGGGCTTCACCACCGACAATTATTCGGATGAGGAGCGGCAGGACGGCTACGACATGGTCGAATGGGCCGCGTCGCAGCCGTGGTGCACGGGGGCCGTGGGCATGTTCGGCAAATCCTATGGCGCGAACGTGCAATGGCAGGTCGCGGTCCAGGACCCGCCGCATCTGCGGACCATCGTCATCCGGTCCGGCGGCAACGACCTGTATGCGGACACGGTCTATCCGGGCGGGGCGCGGCGGCCCTGGCGCTTCGAATCCTTCGCGCCGATGATGAACGCGTTCAACTTCTCCCCGCCCGATGTCCGGCTCGTGGGCGACCGCTGGGCCGCGATGTGGGCGGAGCGGCTGGAGAAGAGCGAGCCATGGAGCCTCGCTTCCTTCCGCCACGACACGTTCGACGACTACTGGCAGGCGAAGAACATCAGCCAGGCGCTGGAACGCGTGAAATGCCCCGTCTTCCTGGTAGAAGGCTGGGCCGACTGGTATGCGCAGCCGGAGCTGCTGGCCTTCCGCCGGCTGAAGGTGCCGCGCAAGGTGCTGATCGGCCCCTGGGGCCACTACTACGCGGAGGAGAAGGGCGCCTTCCCCGGCCCCAGGATCGACGCGCGGCGCGAATACCTGCGCTGGTTCGATCACTGGCTGAAGGGGATCGACACCGGAATCATGGACGAGCCGCCGGTCACGGTGTTCCTGCGTGACTGGGCGCAGCCTTCGCTGCTGTGCCTGGAAGATGCCGGCACCTGGCGGCAGGAGGCATCCTGGCCGCCCGAGCATGCCGCCTCGCGCCCATTCCATTTCGGCCCGTCCGGCCGCCTGTCCACGGACCCCGCGGCCGAGACGGGGGCGGACACCTACGCGTTCCGTGCCTCGGTCGGACTGACGAGTGGCCGGGTCGGGCTCGGCAGCACAAGCCCCTGGGGCATGCCGCTCGATCAGCGGCTGGATGATGCCTATTCGCAGCTCTACACCACCGCGCCGCTGGACGCCGACCTGACGCTGATGGGCGATGCCGAGGCGGTGCTGTTCGTCTCCTCAACCGCCGACACGGCCTATTTCCACGTGCGGCTGTGCGACGTCGCGCCGGACGGGGTGTCCAGGCTGATCTCCCATGGCGGGCTGCTCGCCACCCACCGTACCTCGCACGCGGCGCCAGAGCCGCTGGTCCCCGGGGAGGTGTACGAAATCCGTATCCCCATGCGGGACATGGCCTATGTGCTGCGCAAGGGGCACCGGCTGCGCGTGGCGGTCGCGAGCGCGGATTTCCAGAACGCGTGGCCGACCGGGAAGAACGCCGAGAACACGATCCACTGGGGCGGCGCGCACGCATCCCGGATCGACCTGCCGGTGGCATCGGCGGATGCGGCGCGCCTTCCCGCACCCGATTTCGCGGACTCCCCGCATCCTCTCCCAAGGGCGGGGGAGGTCCCGAAGCCGACCTATGCGCTGCATCTCGACCTGGTGAACGACACCGTCACCTGCGAATTGGCCTCCGACGCGGGCGCGGTGCGGAACCGGTCCCTGTACACGGTATCGAATCGCGATCCGGCGCAGGCCGTGATCGACTCGCGGGCCGGTTACAGTCCTGCGCATCCGTCGCTGAAGATCGACGTGCAGGCCACGTGTCAGACCGCCAGCGACGCGAACCAGTTCACCCATGCCTCGGAAGTCGTGATCCGGATCAACGGCAACGACTATTTCCGCAAATCGTGGCTGGAGAGCCGGCCGCGCGGATATTCGTGATCTGACCGTGCCTCGGGAATCCCGTCTCCTCTAGCGGAACGCGGGATTCCCGTAGGGATAGTAGTTCTTCAGATCGACGTGCTCGTAATGCAGCCCGTCGAGCCGAACCGTCCCGAGGAACGGTTCCCCGGGTTCCACCAGGATGATCTCCCGGGCGAAGCCTGTGTCGTCGAACCCCCTGCGGAAATGCACGCGGGACTTGATCGCGATGATCCGGAACGCATCGGGGTCGAGGTCGATGCCCCGCAGGGCCGAAGGCTCCATGATCTGCGCGAGTCTCGGGCTGATCACCAGCACGTTGCCTTTCCCGAAACCGACGCTGATCCACGCCCCGCTCTTTTCCCCCTGGGTGCCCGGCCCGACCCGCAGGACGGTGCCCTGCACCCGGAACGGAGCGCCGGCGGATTCGTCCACCACGCCGCCAACCTCCTCATCGAACGGGGCGCCCGCCTGGATGCCCTGCTCCAGCAGCCGCGCGACGAGCCCGGCGTCGGCGACCGTGGCGATCAGCGTATCGGTGCAGCCCTGCGTCACGATCTCCCGCAACAGCCAGGTGGCATAGCCGG